>Ga0070695_100000118_pt1 | contig 35403 bp, 31 predicted proteins | sample KBSK1252metaG_FD_65471 | JGI IMG/M metagenome (GOLD analysis project Ga0070695, IMG submission 65471) | Corn, switchgrass and miscanthus rhizosphere microbial communities from Kellogg Biological Station, Michigan, USA - KBS K1-25-2 metaG | ecosystem: Host-associated > Plants > Roots >...
CCTACCGCGCGCGCGACGATCCCCTCGGGGCTGGTGCGCCCGAGCCGCAGGATCGTCGGGGCGATGACGAGCGCCGGCCCGACGACCTGGTCGACTGCGCCGTGCACGCTCGTCGGGATGGCTCGCATCTTCGAGACGAATCGCATGTTCATCGAGACCTCCGTTTCCTCGGTTGCGGTTCGTGGGTTGCCGCCGGAGCCCATCCCTACACTTGCCCCTCCATGGCCAAGCCGAGCGGAGAGAAGCTGATCGTCGACAACCGGCGCGCCCGGCACGACTACCACCTCTCGGATCGCGTGGAGGCCGGTCTCGTGCTCAGCGGCACGGAAGTGAAGTCGCTGCGCGGGGGAGAGGCGACGCTGCGCCAGGCGTACGCGGAGGTGCGTGACGGCGAGGCGTGGCTCGTCGGGCTCCACGTGCCTGAGTACTCCGAGGGGAACCGCGCGAACCACGATCCGGACCGGCCGCGGAAGCTCCTCCTGCACCGGAAGGAGATCGAGCGACTCGCTTCGAGCGTCGCGGAGAAGGGCTTCACGCTCGTTCCGACGCGCCTCTACTTCCGCGACGGCCGGGTCAAGGTCGAGCTCGCCCTCGCGCGCGGCAAGGAGCTGCGCGACAAGCGGCGCGACATCGCCACTCGCGACGCGCAGCGCCAGATCGAGCGCGAGCTGAAGAGCCTGCGGCGCTAGGGCTACAATCTCCACACAGACATACGGGGGCGACCTGGCTTCGACGTGGTCGATCCATCCGGATGAGTTGCAAGCCGAGGTCGCCGGTTGGCCTCGTAAATCCACCGGCACAACGCAAGTGCGAAGAACGATCTCGCACTCGCCGCCTAGGGGAACCTAGCTGGCGACGCCGCCCCGGGTGTGCCCGTGGCTCGGAGGCGGCGCCAACGAACGGGCTTGGCGCCGAGGGAGAGCTGATCGCCCAGAGCGCGACACTGAAGGATCGGCTAGTCCGGCGGTAGGGCGGCTGCACCCCGGCCGGCGGGCGAATCGAAAGGGCAGCCTAAGCTTGTAGACGCTCAGCCGGTGCGGCTGCGGACGCGGGTTCGATTCCCGCCGCCTCCACTAGATGGGTTCGGCGCGAAGGGCTGCGGAAACGCGGCCCTTGCAGCGAGAAGGGAAGCGAACGGCTGCGAACGGCTGCGAACGAAAAGTGGTCGATTTGCGGGGGTGCCGAGCTGTGTAGGTAGCAGGACGGTCGCACGCGGGGCCCCTATGGGTCGCATGCGACCCAGGGGGCTCGCGTGACCCGGTTGCTCCTCTACATCAACCGGCGTTCAGGGGTCGCCCACGTCGATCGCACGTGTGAGGCCATTGCTTCCGTGCCGGCGCGCTACCTGCGGCTCGAGCTCTACAACCAGGATCGCCCACGGCGCATGTGCTCACGGTGCTGGGACGGCAGCCGCCCTCGTAGGAGCGCCCTTGCCGGCCCGGAGGTGGCTGTCACCGAGCGAAGCGAGGGGAACCCGCGAAGCGGGTTGACGGACGCCGACGGGTCGGCGACCTCTGCGACGGAGAGGGCGGCTGACGGGAACGAAGCCTTCGAGGTCGGGTCTAGTAACACCCGACCTAGTGCCAGTTCTGGCACAGAGCGCGACGTGGGTTGGGAGGACGCTGAAGATCTGCGTTCGTTCCGCGGTTACGTGGTGAACCGCTGGACGGGTGAAGTCCTATCGACTGTCATCGCTGATGCGAGACGGGAGCGTCGCTCGTGAGCTCGGGCGTGATCGAGGCTGGGGTCGACACCTGGCGCCTGCTCTTCAAGACCACGCGCTCCCACGGCGACGAGCTCTCAAAGCTCGGACCTTTGACAGCGCACTGGATGCCGGCGCTGTCGCTGTACTGCATCGAGGGCCATCCGACCGCCTCGGGTCTCTGTCCGGGCGACGAGCTCGCGCTCCGTTACGACGAGGTTCGCCGGGTTCTCGACTGCGAGCCGGGGACGTACGAGTTCCGTGGGCTGAGCCGGCTCGACTGCACGTCTACGTATCGCTTCCCGGACGGCCGCGCAGGGCTCGCCTTCCTCGGCGGGATGGCGGCGCTCGACTGGCCGAGACTCAAGCCGGTTGTCTGGGGGAAGCCGCCGGAGACGGTCGGCCTCACGGCTCGGAATTCGCGGGGGCGGCTGCTCGCTCGGGGGTACGACTCCGGGCTACTACGCGGAACCCACGAGCGCGGCGTCGCCATCCGTCTGGAAGATCAGCGACGCTATCCCTCCGGAAAGCGACCGAGCCAGGATGCGTTCTGCGCCACGTATGTGCGGGAGCGCTTCCACTCTCGCTTCGCGCCGCTGTACAAGTCAGCGAAAGGAGTCAAGGTGGCCGGACTGCCCGTCCTCGCAACGCGGATTGCCGCGATGCTCGACGCTGGCGAGCTGACGTACCGGGAGGCGGAGCGGATCGGCGGCGCCCTCGTGATCGAGCTTGGAGGCGCAGCGGGTCACTACAGCCGCCGAACCCACTACCGCCGGCGTGCGGAGCTTCGCGAGCACGGGCTCGTTCTCGCGGACGACTTCTACGTCCCGGTCGAGGTGGACATGGGCGATGTGCTCGAGGCGTGTCTCGACTCGCCGCTGTGGGGTCGCGACGGCTAGAGCTGTCGTGGGCGGCGACTAGATTGGCCGTTGGTGGCTGCGACGAAGAAGAAGATGGCAAAGGCTCCGGCCGTTGTCGACGAGAGGATCAAAGGACCCGAGCACACGAAGGTGCGGGTGCCGACAATCGAGAAGCTGGTCGCGCTGGGCTGGTCGGAGGCGCAGCTCCAGTGGGAACCGGAATGGCGGGTGCCGAAGGCTCCCCACGAGGCGTCGAAGAGAGAAGCTGGCCAGAGCTTCAAAGGCTGGCCGGCGGACTTGGTGATCTTCGACAGCGAGGAGCACGCGGGAGAATGGGATCACGTGCTTGCGCTGTTCGAGTTCAAGGAACCGACACTCGAGCAGGGGCGCAATCAGCTCGAGATCTACCTTGGCCTAGAGCCGCGTGCGCGTTACGGCTACTGGACGAACGGCTCAAAGAGCCTTGCGGTCTACAAGCTCGCCGACGGTACGCATGAGGTCGTCGAAGGCGCGCCGCTTCCGAAGCCGCAGGACAACCTCGCTAAGCCGTCCGCGGAGCCGCTGACCTACGCGCGGCTGCGCCTTCCAACCGAGAAGGAGCTCAAGCGGGTGTTCGAGCGCCTCCTCGACGTAGTCGTTGCGAACGACAGCCGGTCGACGCGCAGGGAGGATCAGCTCAACCAGATCTGCAATCTCCTGCTGGTCAAGCTCGACAGCGATCTGAAGGGGAGCGAGGACGAGGACGTGCCGCTCGCCTTCCAGCTCGCGCTGTCGGAGGCAGAGACCGCGGCGAGGATCCGTGACCAGTTCAACCAATTTCGGACGCTCCGCACGGACGTCTTCGCCGAGACGGGCGACACGGAGCTCGAGTTGGACGATCACACCATCCAGCAAGCGGTGTACGAGCTCTCGACGCTGCGGCTGCTCGACATGAGCGCCGACGCCGTCGCTGCGGCGTTCCAAGTCTTCCGCAGCGCAAATCTGAAAGCTGGCGAAGGTCAGTACTTCACGCCTCGGCGTGTCGTCGAGAGCGCGATCGCAATCCTTGAAATCACACGCGACGACAAGATCATTGACCCTGCGTGCGGCACTGGCGGATTCCTGATCGAAGCCTTCCGATCGGTGATCGCCGGCTCGAAGAACCCTCAGTCGTTGGCAAACACGCGTACCTGGGCCCACAAGCAGATCTACGGTGTCGACAAGGACGCGATCAACGTCAAGCTGACGCGCGCGATCATGGTCATCCTCGGAGACGGGTCGGCGAACATCCACGTGGGTGACTCGCTCCGCGAGCATCGGTGGAAGGAGGACTATCCGCAGCTGCAAGCGCCGCTGAAGGACAACCAGTACACGGTCGTCGTGATGAATCCGCCGTTCGGCGAGAAGCTGAAGGTTCCAGCGCTCGATCTGAAGCGAAGTGAGTTCTCCATCTCGAATGCGGCCGCCGGCGGTGGGCAAAACAAGTACGCGGCACTCGAGATCGGGCTCGTCTTCCTCGAGCGCGCCTACGACCTACTGATTCCGGGCGGCCGGCTCGGGATCGTCCTGCCCGAGACGTACTGGTTTTCACCGACCTACAGCTGGCTGCGGAAGTGGATTGCTCCGCGCTTCATTCTGCGTGGCGTCTTCAACATTCCGATGGAGGCGTTCCAGGGGTACTGCCGCGCAAAAACCAACTTCTACGTGATGGAGAAGAAGCCACCGTCGGAGGAAGAGGATGCATAAGCCCTCCTGGTTCAAGGACGACGAGGTGCTGATTTCTTTCGCGCCGACCTGTGGGATCTACAAGAAGGGCGACGAGCTCTTCAAGATCGACCCCAAGACCGGAAAGCGGACGAAAGAGCTTGACGACCTGTTGAGAGCCGACGTTGCCGCGGCGGTAAGCGGTGAATCGACCGAGACGATGCGGTGGGTGCCAGCGGAGGAGATCAAGAGCAGCACCCCCGTTGTCCCGGTGTACTTCGACGATCGGCCGCTCGAGGCGTTTGAGGCCACGCGGGAGAAGACCTGGCCGAACTATGGGGCGGTGTCGCTCGGAGAGTTGATCGCTGAGAAGCAGCTGGTGGTCGGCGGCGGCCATGGAAGCCCCTCGTCCGACGTGCGTAGGGGGACGATTCCCTACATCAAGGTCTCGGACATTCGAGCGGGTCAGATCAACATCAATCCAACCAACCGCGTGCCTGAGGTCGTGGCTCGCCTGCATTGGGGAGGGAAAACGTCCGGGCTCAACGCCTTCGACATCGTGACACCGAACCGAGCGAGCAAGAACATCGGCGAGGTCGCGATCGTCATGCCCGGTCAAGAGCGCGTCGTTCTGACCAAGGAAGTGTTCGTGTTCCGTCCGGGGGCGAAGGCGACGTTCGACTCGTTCTTCTTGATGTGGGCGCTAACGCTGCGGGTTGTACGTGAGCAGTGGCGGCGGATCGTCTTTATGCAGACGAACCGCGAGGACGTCGGCCAGAGGTACCAAGAGATTCAGATCCCGCTCCCCACAACTCAGGAGGAGTGCGAGATAGTTGCAGCTCCATTCAAGGCGTACTACGAAGGCGTCGCGAAGCTTCGACAGGACTTTCTCGAGTACCTGGAGAAGGACGACCATCACTACGTCTTCTTCGCTGCGAGCGCTGAAGCGTTGGTCGAGGAGTCCCTCGAGGATGACGAGCAAGAAGTGGTCTCCGATGGCACAAGCAGCTGAGGGGATCACCGCTGTTTGGGCGCCTCCCAGCGCAGTGGAGGAGCTCTGAGCGTGTCTGCGACGCGCGGCCTTGCGACGGTCGCGCTGCTGAAGGTGAACTTCGACGCCGGGCGCGACCACCTCGGAATGTTCGAGCCCTTCGTTCTCGATGCGTGGGTGGCGCTGGGGGGCGACGGGGTGTCTGTAGAGGATGTGAGAGCCGCAGTTCTCGAGAGGCATCAGCTCACGCTTCCTCAGAACCTCGTACGCACGCTCCTCGGCCGCGTGCAGAAGCAGGGTTACGCGCGCCGCGAGGGCGGGCGGTACTTCAAGACCGATAAGCAGCCGAACGTCGCTGACCTCACTGCGGCGCGAGAGCGGGTCGAGGAGCGTCAGGAGCTCTTAGCCGAGGTGCTGTGTAGAGCGGCCGCTGAACGAGGTGTGGCGATCAGGAGCACCGAAGACGCGCTAGCACTGATCATGAAGTTCCTTGAGCAGTATCACGTCTCGCTTGCGCTGGGAGAGGCGGACGCAGCAGAAGCTGAACCGACCGACCCGGCCGACGAGCCTGATGGGTCTCGAGCGACGGTGGTGACGGCTGAGTTCCTTGCGGCGGCGGTCGCAGGCGGAGGCGAGCTCGCCGACGTCGTGCAGGAGACGCTTGAGGGGTACGTGCTACAGAACGCACTGCTGCTCAAGGACATTTCCACGGCGGCGCGGAGGTTCAAGAACCTGCACGTGGTTTGCGACAGCCTCGTGCTCTTGGGGGCGCTTGGACTGCGGGGTGAGGCGACCGAAACCGCGACAAAGGAGCTGCTGGCTCTTCTTCGGGCTACCGGCTGTGTGCTGGACGTGTTCGAGCCCACCATCAGTGAGATGCGTCGGATCCTCACCGTCTACGAGGAGCGGATCGGAACGCACGAGGGGCGACTAAGCCTCTATCCGACCGATCTGACGCGGTATCTCGTTACCAACCACTACAGCCCGAGTGACGTCCGCGGAGCGAGCAGCCTGATCGAGCAGAACCTAAAGGGGTTGGGTCTCAACATCCGCGAGACGCCGGCGCACCGGGCGGAGTACACCCTTGATGAGCAAGAGCTTGCCGCGATGCTGGCCGGGCGTGAGGGCAGCGAGAGTGATTCGCGGGTCGTGCACGACGTGGATTGCGTTGCGGGCGTACTTACCTATCGACGCGGAGTCACCTCGTCCTCGCTCGATGAGGCTCGGGCTGTGTTCCTGACGTCGAGCGGGGTCACAGCGAAGACCGTGCGCGACTGGTACCGGGCCCAGGGCGGACGCGGCGTGCCGCCGATCATCCACTACCTCTTCTTGTCCAACATCGCGTGGCTCAAGCGGCCCGCATCCGCCACTCGGCTGAAATTGCACGAGCTGGTGGCCTTGTGCTCGGCGGCGCTCCGACCTAGCCGGGCTGGGTGGGATCGTTTCCTAGCCCACCTTCGGAGGCTTCAGAAGTCGGGAGTGCTCTCTTCGGACGAGGTTACGGCGATCATCGCCGCGGATCTGACGGATCGGACATTGGCTGAGGAAGAGGTAGGCGACGAAACCGATGCTGCGACCCTGAGCGAGGTTGTTGAACGCGTGAAGGCGTCGTACCGCAAGCAGGCCGATGCCGATGTAGAGCGCGCAGAGAAGGCAGCACGAAGGAGCGACGAGAGCGCGCAACGCAGTAATGCCGAGGCACTGCAGGTCCGGCTGCATGTGGGCAGCCGGGCACGTGGTGTCGCAAAGACTTGCTGCTGGGCGTTGTCGATCGTGGTCGGCGGCGCGTTCGTCGCCGGCACGATCGTGACGATCCTCGACATCGCGTCCGGGTCGTCTCCGGGAGTGCTCGGTGTCCTCGTTGCCGCGGTGCTGGCCGTAGGTGGGCTGATGAGCCTGCTGTGGGGTTTCCACATCAATCGCTACCGCACGTGGCTTGAGGACTGGCTGACGGACCGGCTGTCGCTCTGGCTCGGCGGTCGCGACGATGTGGGATCGGGGCGTCCCGATCAAACCTCGTGACGACATCGAGAACGTTGCAACCCGGGTCTTCGCAAAGCTTGCTCCGTCCGATGTTCTTAGCGTGGAGCGGAGGCGTCTCGGGTTCCGAGTTCATTCGCGAGGAGCTCGGACGAGCGACATTTTGGTTCGCCGGCGCTCGCGGCGCGAAGTAGAGAGGCAGCTCCGAGCCGCTGGGTTCGTGATTGTGGATGAGTGGGGTGCGCGGATCGATGACTCGCAGTTCGAAAAGGAGGCCGATCCGAGCTTCAATCGTAGGGTTGGCCCTGGGGCCTGGTCCTTCTGGCTCATGGCGCTGACGCCTAACTGGTGGTTGCGTTGGCGCTATCGTCGCCACATGCGACAATCGTCTGACGATGCCTGAGGCGAAGCGTGAAGCCGGCGACGAGAAGCTCGCCCGTCTGTTTGAGGAGTTCGACGGGCGGGTGGTGTCCCCCGGAGGCGCGGCGGCGCTTCTAGGACTAACCCGGCAAACGATCTACACGCTCTGCAAACGCCAAGAACTTCGCTCATTCAGGAGCGATGAGCTTGCGAATCGAACGACGCCTCGGTGGGTCTACATCCCGCTGGACGACATCTACGCGTATGGCGAGAAGGTTGGTCGGCCGATTCGCCGCTCTTGACGTCTGTCCGACGAAAGTACTACAGTCCTGCGTATGGAAGCACGCGTCTTTCGCATTAGTCCGCGGGGTGAACCGTGGATGTCTAAGCAACAGATCGCCGAGCATTTGGGCTTCTCGGTGCGTTGGGTGGAGCTGCGGGTGCGCGATGGGATGCCGTGCGAGCGGTGGGGAAGAGGACGGCGGCTTCGATTTCGCCCGTCTGAGGTCGAGGAATGGCTGAGTAGGGGTGCGGCGTGATTACGAAGCGGGGCTCGTCATATGGCGTAAGCGTCTATGAGCCGGCGCTCCGCCGAAAGCGGTGGATAGGGACGTTCCGCACCCTCCGCGAGGCAAAGGAGGCCGAACGGGACGCGTCCATGCATCGTGGCAGCCTGTCGCAGGCGAGCTGTGCGGAGTTCGCGGATCGCTGGCTCAGCGACTATGCGAGGCCGGCGCCAGCGACCCGGCGGACGTATCGGTACGGCGTGCGACGATTCAAGGACGACTTCGGCCACCTGCGTCTCGCCGACCTGGATCGCGCGACGGCGCGGCCTTGGGCGCAGCGTCAGCCTCAGTCGAACGTTCGCGTCGCCCGAGCGATGCTGAACGATGCGATAGACGACGGAGTGCACCCGGGCCCGAATCCCTTTGGGAATCTGCGCCTCGAGCAGCCCCGCGGTCGGAAGGATCTAGTGGCCCTGAGGGAGTCGGAGCTAGTGGAACTCGCTGACGTGGCTCTGCGCGTTCACGGTGAGTCTGGGCCGGCCTTTCGGGCGATGATCTTGTTCGCGGCGTACGTCGGCGTGAGGCCCGGCGAGTTGTTCGCGCTAGAGCGCTCGGACGTCGGCTTAGACGAGGTGGCGATCCGTCAGAGCCTCGATGGAACGGGGCGAATCAAGCTGCCAAAGAACGGGAAGCAACGCGTCGTGACTCTGCCTCCGCCGGCCCGGGAGGCTCTGATCGACGTCGTGCCGCGAGTCGACGTCCCCTGGCTCTTCGTCACTCCTAGGGGACGGCAGTTCACGAAAAGCAGCCTCTACTACTACTGGAATCCTGTCCGCGCGGCTTTCGGGCGTCCTGGAATGGACTTCTATGAGCTCCGGCATTTCTGCGCCACTCATCTGCTGGAGCTCGGCGTAGCGCACGCTGACGTAGCCGTGCAGCTCGGCCATACGGACGGCGGCGCGCTCGTGATGTCGACCTACGGGCATCCCTCGGAGGATCTTGCGCGTGAGCGGCTCAAGCGAGCCTTCGAGGCGAACATTGCTTCGCTATCCCACCGCGGAGCTCGGTCGCAAATGGGAAGCGGGTCGTGATGAAAGCGGCTCCGTTGAGCGGCGGTTCGCGCAGTTCGTACCCGCCGCCTCCACTCGCATGGTTAAGCCAAATTGAGAGAGCCGAAACACCTTGTTCTCCGGGTAATCGAACCCGGCGATCAGCGGGTTCGATGACCGCCGGGCGCTTTACACGTCGTCAGTGAACCGTCCTCTCCATCATGCGCCGCCGACCGTGCCTGCGCCGCCAGCCGAGACCGAGCCCAACCAAGAGTCCGAGCGCCGCCGCGTAAAAGCGCAGCAGCAGGGCTAGCCATGGCGGAACCGCGACAAACACACCAGTTACTACGGCCACTAGAACGGCGAGCGCTCTCTGCCGCGTTGTAAAGAGCCAACCGGCATAGGCTCCGGCGCTCAAGCAGACGATCGGCCAGACCGTCAGAAGGCCAAGGGTGATGACACCGGCCACCGTTTCCCGAGGCCAACCAGGGAAGAACCGACACGGCCACACTTACCGCTCCAGCGAAGTACGATCTCCGCTTTTACTCGCTCGACTCGTACACGTTCGAGCATCACCGCAACCGAGTGAGGCCCGACGAGCATCCCGCGCTCCACTCCTTCGACACCCTCTCGGTTGAGGACCTCTGGGTGGGGACGACAGGGCGAGAAATCGCCGATCGCTTCGAGGCGGCCTCGCGAGAGCGGTTCGCCTTTGTTCTCGACGACCTGCTCGCGTTGCCACGTGACGCGCCGATCCTCGTGGAAGGGCCGCAGCTCCTTCCTGATCTCGTCGCGCCACTCGTCACCTCTCACCCCTGCGAGGCTTTGTATCTCGTCGCCGACAGCGAACTGCAGCGACGGCTCGTCGAACAGCGAGGGGGAACAAGCTACGCGCGATCCTCCGACCCGGAGCGGGCGGCGAATAACCGGATGGAACGGGACCGCGTTCTCAGCGAGCGCGTTCGCAAGGCAGCGGAACAGTTCGGGCTCGGAGTCGAGGACGTGCACGACCCGGCCGAGGCTCCCACGCTCATCGAAGCGCACTTCCGGCATGTCCTCGACGAGTGGGATTTGCAGGGAGATCGTGGCGATGTCTCCCAGCGCCGGCGGGATGAGAACAGCGCGCGGCTGCGGCAGTGGCGGATGTACGCCGACGAGAGCGGGCAGGCACCCGATGTTGAGCTCCCGCTCGCCTGCGAGTGCAGGAAGCCAGGCTGCACCCTCACGATCGCCACAACCCTGAAAGACGCTGAGGCGGCGCGCGCTCGTTCACTTCCGCTTCTGGCTTCCGCTCACCAGGTGGGACTGGCCCAGCCGGAGGGGACGACAGAGTAGAGGCATGTCATCCGATGATCAATCGATGCCAGACGCCATGCCGCCGATCCCCACGGGCGAGAGGGCAGCGGTCTTCGGAGCGAGAGACGTCGAGGCCATGGAGCCTCTTCGTCCGCGCCCGCTCGGAGCGACCGTCGGAGTGTGGCGGGTCAGAGCGGAAGACAGTTCGGCTGTTCTGAAGTTGCTCCGAATCGATGCGAGCCCGAACCCGAACTGGGCCGCTTCACCGGACCCGACTCATCCGCGCTGGTGGCGGAGAGAGCTTGAAGTGCTTCAGACGGGCATCGTCAAGCGATTGGAGCCGGAGCTACGGCCGCCGCGCTTGCTCCATCACGCCGACCGCGAGGATGGCTCGCTCGCCCTATGGCTGGAAGACCTCGACCAACCGGCGGTCTGGACAGTTGAGCGGATCGCTGAGGTCGCTCACCGTCTCGGACTGGCGCAAGTGCGTGTCATGCGCGAGGGGCGGTCGAGCGGTCTGGCGACTGGGTTCCTTCGCGCGTACCTCAAACCGCGAAGGCGGCACCTCGCGCCGCCTTTCGGGGAGAGGTGCGATGAGCTTCTCAGCATGCTCGACACGTCGGCTCAGACCATTTGCCACTTCGATCTTCATCCAGCGAACGTCTTCCCTCGGAGTGGCGAAACCGCCGTGATCGACTGGGCCTACTGCGGCTTAGGACCGCTCGGGACCGATCCGGGCGTACTAGCGTCAGACGCGATAGCGGACGGGCTCATCGCACCGGAGGAAGCGGAAGCGCTGGTCGACGCGGTCTGGGACGCCTATCGAGCAGGACTCGGGGACGAATACCTAGTGAACCATCAAGCGGACCGCGTCTACTCAGTCGGAACGGCACTGCGCTACTCCTGGCTTCGAGCGTGGCTTCGCGGCAGGTACGGGCCCGAGGTGCCGGCCGGGCGGGAGCCGTTTCTCAAGGCAGCGCACGACGTATTCCGATTGCGCGCGATGCGTTTCCTCTGAGCCGCCACTTTGATGCGGGCGCTTAGTGCGACCTTGTCGGGCAGCGGGGCGCCGTACTCCCCGCTGGCTAAGGTCGACCTGATGGTGCTTTCCTGGAGTGGCGGTAAGGATTCGGCGCTTGCCCTCTGGGTGTTGCGCGAAGAGTCGAGGACGCCTCCGGTCGCGCTGCTGACGACGGTGACCGAGGAGTACGAGCGCGTCTCGATGCATGGTGTGCGGCGGGCGCTGCTCCGGCGGCAGGCCGATGCCACTGGGCTCCCACTGGTCGAGGTTGAGATCCCACCGGAGTGCAGCAACGAGGTGTATGAGACTCGGCTCGGCGGGGTGTTTGCCTCGGCCGAGCTGCGAGGCGCGGAGGAGGTTGCCTTCGGTGACTTATTCCTCGAGGACATTCGCGCCTACCGCGAGAGCCGGCTCGCGGCTGCCGGGAAGCGTGGCTGCTTCCCACTCTGGGGGCGTGACACCAACGAACTAGCCAGCTGTTTCCTCAACGCCGGCTTCCGAGCGATCGTCGTATGCGTCGACCCGAGCATGCTCGACTCATCGTTCGCCGGGCGCGAGTACGACAAGGAGCTTCTGCACGACCTCCCCGAGGGCGTCGACCCGTGTGGCGAGAACGGGGAGTTCCACACCTTCGTCTATGACGGCCCTGTCTTCGTCGAGCCGATCCGCTGCCGGCGTGGCGAAGTCGTAGAGCGGGATAGGTTCGTCTTCTCCGACCTGCTGGAGGCGGAGCCATGAGCGGCGGCCCGCGCATCTGCTCACTGCTTCCGAGCGCGACGGAGATCCTGGCTGACCTCGGCCTGACCGAACAGCTTGTCGGCCGCTCAGCCGAGTGCGACTGGCCTCCGGAAGTGCGGAGCCTGCCGGTTGTTACAGCCGCCCGCCTCGACACGTCGGAGCTCGCCAGCACGGAGATCGATGGGGCCGTCCGCGGCGCACTCGCAGACGGTCGCTCACTCTACGCGCTCGATGAAGAGCTGATTGCCTCGCTCGCGCCGGATGTGATCGTCACTCAGGACCTGTGCGCCGTATGCGCGGTCTCGAGCGGCGAGGTGCGAGCGGTGTGCGGCGTCGACGCCGAGACGATCTCGCTCGACCCGCACACGATCCAGGAGATCCAGGAGTCGGTGCTGCTGCTCGCCCAGCGCTTCGCGATCCAGGAGCGCGGGCGGAAAGTCGTCGAGCAGATGCGTTGGACGATCGAGGAGGCGAGCTTGGCCGTCGCGGGACGGGAGCCGCGTCGCGTCGTCGTTCTCGAATGGCTCGACCCACCGTTCGTGGCTGGGCATTGGCTCCCGGAGATGGTCGCGGCGGCCGGTGGTGTCGACCTGCTCGGGCGTGCGGGAGAGCCGTCGCGAACAAGCAGCTGGGACGAGGTGCTCGCCGCCGAACCTGAGCTTGTCGTACTCGCCCCCTGCGGCTTCGACGCCGCGCGGGGACGAGGGAGGCCGAACGACTCGGCCTGATTGCCCGCCTAGCCGCGTTCGGGATCGCGAGTGTCTCCGTTGACGCGAATAGCTACTTCTCTCGTCCCTCGCCACGCATCGCGGAAGGCGTTACACAACTAGCGCAGCTGTTCCATCCGCCCATCGACGCCGCGATTCCGAGCGGGATGGCACCTCCGCGAACCGCCCGCTGTCGTCGCACCTGACCCGAAGAGGCACGGGAGACGCCCGCTAGGTTCCGTCTGTGCCGGATAGGGTGCGCATCCAGTCGATGCTGCCGAGAACGTGGTGACGGGTGATCTCGGCCGCCGCATCGGCGTCACGGGCCGCCAGGGCAGCCACGAGCTGGTGGTGCTGTTCCACGGATTCCTCGTGGGGCCGCCAGTATTGCGGGCCGTTCGGGAACGCCCGCCAAAGAACGCGCATGAGCGATAGCAGCAGCGGGGACCGTGCGCAGTCGTAGATGCGGAAATGGAAGTCGCGGTTGGCGTGCTTCAGAGCTGTGTCACCGTCGGAACATTCGGCGAAGTTCTGCTCGAGGTGGCGGATCTCGTCGAGGTCACGATCAGTGACCTTCGCGGCTGCGAGCGAGGAGGCAAGAGCTTCGAGGGCAGCGAGGATCCGGAAGTTCTCCTCTTGCTCTTCGAGGTCGATCGTTGCGACGCGCGAACCTCGGTGCACGTCGTAGCTCACGAGCCCCTCGGACTCGAGCCTTCTCAGCGCCTCACGCACCGGCGTCGGACTGACTTCGAAGCGCTGTGCAAGCTCGCGTTGGCGGAGGAGGGCGCCGGGCTCAAGCTCGCCTCGCGCGATCAGGTCGCGGAGAGCATCGGTGACGATGTCCCCCTTGCTCGCGTAGGTCCGCATCTCAGGCCGCCGCTTCGCGTCCGAGGAAGAGTTCGCCGATGTCCTCGCGCGCGAGGAGCTCGGGGGCAGGCCCGGACAGGGTCACGAGGCCCGCCACGAGTATGTAGCCCCAGTCGCCGACCGCAAGGGCCTCCTTCGCCTTCTGCTCGACGAGCAGCACGGCCGAGCCTGCGGCCGCAAGCGCCGCGACCTGTTCCTCGAGGACCGCGCGCGCGAGCGCCGGCGAAAGGTTCGATGTCGGTTCGTCGAGAATCACGACGCTTGGCTGCAGCATGAGAACGCGGGCGATGGCGAGCATCTTCCGCTCGCCTCCACTGAGCTTGCTGGCTCGTCTGCTGCGCATTGACGCCAGAGCAGGAAATACGTCGAGCACCTCGCCTCGCCGCTGCTCTAGGTCCGTCCGCCCGAGCAGGTAGCCGCCCATGTCGAGGTTCTCCTCGACCGTGAGGGTGTCGAAGACATCCTTGACCTGGGGGACGAAGCCGATTCCGCGCCGCGCGAGCTTGTTCCCAGGTAGTCCTGTCACGGCCTTGCCGGCGAGGGTGACCGTACCGGCGAGCACTTCTACTTGACCTGTGATCGCCTTGAGGAGAGTGCTCTTCCCGGCACCGTTCGGCCCTACGATCGTGGCCACTTCTCCGGGGCCTACGCTCACATCGACGCCGTGGACAATCGGCGCGCCGCCGTAGCCAGCGACGAGGCGCTCTACCACGAGGACAGGATCCGGCCGCTCAGCCGACGAGGTAGGCATCGAGCACCTCCTGGTTTTTCCGGAGCGACTCCATCGTGCCCTCGGAGATCACCTTGCCTTGCGCCATGACGATGACCCGGTCGCACAACCGCTCCACCACGCCGAGCTCGTGCTCGATCATGAGCATGGTGAGGCCGCTCTCGCGTAATTCGTGCAGGTGGCCTTCGATCTTGCGGCCTAGCGTCGGATTTACCCCGGCCATTGGCTCGTCGAGCAACAGCAGTTTCGGTTGGGCCATCAGTGCCCGCATGATCTCCAGCAGCCGCTTCTGGCCGCCGCTGAGATTCCCCGCGTACTCGTCCTCCTTGCTCTCGAGCTCGAAGCGGGCAAGCAGTTCCCGGCCTCGCTCTACCAGCTCGCGCTCGCGCGTCTTCCACGCACGGCCACCGAGCAGGAGCGAAGGCACGAGCGATTCGCCGGGATGGTCGGGCGCAGCCACGAGCAGGTTCTCGAGCAGGGTCAGGCGTGCGAACTCGCTCGAGATTTGGAAGGTGCGGATGAGACCGAGGCGCGCGACCGCCATCGGCGTCTTTGCGGTGACGTCGCGACCGTCGAAGACGACTGCTCCGGCGCTCGGCTTGATGGCGCCGGCGATCACGCCCAGCGCGGTGGTCTTGCCGGCACCGTTCGGGCCAATCAACCCGGTGACGGTTCCCGCCTCGACGTCGAAATTGACGCCGTCCACGGCTCGGACGCCGCCGAAGTTGCGGGCAAGCTCTCGGACCTCGAGCAGCCGCTGCGTCATGAGGGGAGCTCTGGCTGGAGATCGGCGTCAGGTGAGGGCGCCTGGGGCTTCTGGAACCGGCGCCGCCGCTCCGGGACGACGCCGCGTGGCCAGAACCAGAGGAAGACGAGCGCGAGCACACCGACCGCGATCCATTCGAGTGCGTCTGCGAAGCCGGGATAGCCGATGTTGGGCAGGAAGCGTGTCGATTCGAGGAAGCCGATCGGGACGAGCAAGGCGCCGACGGCGACGCCGAGGTCGTTGCCCATTCCTCCGACGAGGATGGCCGTGAAGAAGACGAATGTCTCCGGATAGAGCCACGCGCCGGGTGACCAGGCACCCAGGAACTCGGCGAAAACTCCTCCGCTCACGCCGGCGATTACTCCGCCGAGCACGAACGCTGTCATCCGCAGGCCGAAGATGTTCTTCCCCAGCGCTGCAGCCGCGTCGTCGTTGTCGCGTACCGCTCGCATCGCGCGACCGAGAGGCGACCCTGTCACCCTGCGCACAAAGAAGTAGACGATCACGCAGCAGACTGCGGTGAGGCCGACGTAGAACCACTGATAGCGCAGGAGGCTGAGGTTCAGTGTGCCCTGCAGCGGCTTTGGGATCAGCGAGAGGCCTGCGGGACCGTTGACGAGCCCGGTCGCGTTGCTGGCGATGTAAGTCGCCGTCAATGAGACGACGAGCATCACCATCGCCTGGTAGTCGGTTCGCAGGCGACGCATGCCGATCAGGCCGACGAGAACGGACAGGAGGCCGCCGACGACGCCGGCGGCGAGGATCGGGAGTGGGAACGGCAGGTCGGCGCCGCCGATGTACTGCTGGAAGCTCGTCGCATGCTCCGGTCCAAGGGTGAGCACAGCAGCGGTGTAGGCCCCGGCGGCTTGGAAGACGATGTAGGCGAAGTTGCTGATGCCGGCGACGCCGAACTGGAGGTTGAGGCCCCAGACGGCCATGATGTCCACGCCGAGGTACACGAGCAGCGTCGAGACGTAGAACTGCCAGGCCGCGCTCAGGCTGCCACCTCTTTCTGGCTAGCGACCTCGGACAAGATTCCCTGCGGCCGGAAGAGGAGGACGATCACGAGCACGGCGAAGGCGACGACTTCCTTGTAGGCGGGCGCGATTAGGCCTGCTGCGACTTCGCTCGTAAGTCCGATCGTGAGCGCGCCGAGCATCGCGCCGTAGGGTTGGCCGACGCCGCCGAGGACAGCTGCCGCGACGATCGCGATCAGGAACTGGCCGCCTGTCGTCGAGGTGAAGCTCGTCACGTTCATGGCCAGTGCGACGCCCGCGATCCCGCATAGGGCTCCTGAGATCAGCCAGGCGACGTCGACGACGCGGTCGGTCGCGATGCCGCAGCTGCGCGCAAGGGCTGGGTCGGAGGCTGTTGCGCGCATTGCCTTGCCGAGTTTCGTGAAGCGGAGCATCGCCCAGATCGCGATCATCGCGACGACTGCGATCGCCATGATCCCGAGCTGCGAGGCCGTGAAGACCATGGTGCTCACGTGGTACGAGCGGCCGGGGGAGAAGGAGAGGCTGAAGAAGCTGGAGCCCCAGATCGCTTGCAGCGAGTTCTGGAGGATCAAGCTGACCGCGATCGTCACGATGATCATCCCGAAGAGCTTTGTCCCGTGGCGGACGAATGGCGTGTAGATCACGCGGTTCAAGAGCATCGAGAAGAGCGCACCGAAGGCAGCACAGCCTGCGACGGCGAGCCAGATTCCGCTGCCGTGCTTCGTCGTCACGTAGGCGACGAATGCGGAGGCTGTCATCACGTCGCCGTAGGCGAGATTGAGGATGTTCGTGACGCCGAACTGCAGCGTGAAACCGACCGCGGCGACGGCGAGGATCGAGGCCGTGACGATCCCGAAGCCGAGCGAAGGAACGAGGAGGCTCACGCCGCTACTTGCTCAGCGCCGCGATCTGCTCAGCCGTAACGGTTCCGACGATCTTTACCTTGGCGCCGTTGGCTTGCGCGGCCTCGAAGGCGCCCGCCGAGTTGTGCCACTTGTCGAAGGCGATCTCACCCCCGGCGCCGACATAGCGAATCTTCTTGCCGGCATCTAGCGCCTTTTTGCCCTGCGCGTAGGAGTAGACGGTTGTCGCACCCGGCGTCTTCTGGGTCAGCTTCACGATCCAGGGCGCAAAGGTGGCCGGCGTCACCGACTTGGCCGCCAGCATGGACAGGGCGATGAGGTTCACGCCGTCGTAGTAGGTCATCGTGTAGGGGTCGCTCGCCCACTGCGTCGGCTTGGGTACCTGCTTCGACGAGGCCAGTAGGGCCTTGTCGTAGACGGTCCAGGCCGGTCCGCTCGTCGGAGCGTACGGCTGCATGCCGGTCACGTACTTCGCGAGATCCGCGGAACCGATCGCGCCGCCAACGGCCTTGAGCCAGTTGGCCTGCAGCGTGGTCTCGGTGCCGATCACCGGCAGCATCCCGTGCAGCTGCTTCAGCTCGCTGAGGAAGGTGGCGTCCGTCTGCGGGTCGGCTTCGGTAAAGATCACCTGCGGCTTCGCCGCAAGCATCTTTGTCACCTCGGTGCGATAGGAGCTCTGGTCGAGCGCGAGCTTCTGGTTGGACACGATCGTGCCCCCGAGCTTCTGGAAGGCGCTCAACAGTGTCGGGACGTCCGACTGCGCTCCGATGTCGGCTCCGAACACGGCTGCCGCGCGCGTGTACCCCTTGTCGTGCGCCCACTGCGCGAGCGCGTAGCCCTTCACGTCGTCGGCCGGTGTGAGGCGATAGAAGTAGGTGTACTTCGACTTGTCGAACGCGGCCTCTCCCGTGTCGGCGAACATGGGGATCTTCGCGTTGTCGATGACAGGCGCCGTCGCCTGCGCCTCATCAGCACTCGGGCCGAGAACGCCGACCAGGTGGGACGTGGTGGCGAGCATCTTGCTTGCAGCCGGAACCGCATCCGCCGGGTCACCGCGCGTGTCGACTGCGGTGCACGTCATCTGGTTTCCGAGCGCTCCGCCCGCCTGGTTGATGAGCTTCACGGCCGGGATGCAGCCGCCTGTCATCTCGGGGCCGAAGTCGGCGTCTGCGCCACTGAAGGGATTGAAATCGGCGATCGTGAGCGTGCCGACCTTCTGCACCGTGTTCCCCGCAGTCGTGCCAGTCGTCGCCGAACTCCCACTCTTGCCGCTTCCGCCGCACCCGGCACCGACGAGAACGACGATTGCCACAGCGAGGGCTCCCACAGCCAGCGCGCGCGTCCGGAACATGCCACCACTCCCATCCTCGGGGATTGATCGGACTAGGTGGTATTTGATACACCATCCGCTCTTACCCGTCAATCCTCGGACGCGAAAGGTGGAGACACCCTCAATGAGCACAAGCGCAGACGCAGTGACGGAGACCCTTATCGCCGGCGGTCAAGGCGCCGCGTTTCCGGTGGCCGCGGGGCAGTTCCTCGAGATCGAGGACGTCGAGGGCCAACAGGTAGCCGACTTCGTTGCCTTTGCGACGCAGGACCGGCGCGAGTGGCTCTCGACGACCCACACCCGATCCGCGACTCTCCGGCTTAGCCTCGAGATCGGCGACAAGCTCGAGAGCAACTGGCGTCGGCCGATGTTCGAGCTCGTCCACGATGACGTCCGTAGCCACGATGTGATCACCTCCATGTGTGACGCACGCCGCTATGTCATCGACTACGGCGTCGAGGGACACCGCAGCTGCCGAACGAACTTCACCGAGGCATACGCGCCGTGGGGCATCCAAGAGTGGGAGATCCCCGACCCGTTCAACTTCTTCCAGAACGCGCCGATCCACCCGGACCGAACCTTCGGAAACGAGGTCCCGCCAGGCAAAGCCGGCGACCGCCTCGTGCTCGCCGTGCTCATGGACGCCATCGTTGGCATCTCCGCCTGCCCACAAGACCTCAACCCCTGCAACGGTTTCAACCCGTCGCCTATACGCGCACGCCTGCTCGACACCTACACCCCATGATCGAGCGGCTGCGACTCGACGGAAAGCTTCCCGACCCAATCAGCCACTACACCGACGCCGTCCGCGCAGACAACACGCTCTGGATCTCAGGCATCCTGCCTCTGGACGCGAACGGCACCCTCGTCGGCGGCAATGACGCCGCGGCACAAGCAGAACAGGTCCTCGCCAATCTCGCGCTCGTCCTCGAGGCGGCCAAGGCGAGCTTCGCCGACGTCGTCAAAGTCGGCGTCTACGTCCGACGGATGGGAGACCGGGAAGCGATCGACCAGGCGCGGCAACGACGGTTCGGCAACGCCCGACCTGCGAGCACCCTCGTTCAGGTGAGCGCTCTTGCACACCCTGATGCCCTGGTGGAGATCGACGCCGTTGCCCACGTGCCAAGCTCACGATGATCGTCCGGCTCCACGCCAAGGCCCGTGCGGATCGTGCCAAGAACATCACGACCCGACGAGATCCGCGCGCATTAACGTCGCCCGAGGCGCCGCAAGCGCTAATCGCCAGCGGGAGAATCGCTACCCTGGCTTCAGCTCGGAAGTGGCAGCTCGTCTCCAAAAGTCCAGAGTGGGCAGTCGCGTTCAAGAGTCACCCTGACTCCGTCCCAGTCCTGTTGTCTGGCGGCCGAGAGAGGAGAGATCGTCGGCTTGCCGTCTGCGACCAAGTAGCCCCACGTCACACCGACTAGCGGCTCCACGGTCCGACTGAGCAGCCCGTCTGGCGTCTGAGTCAGGAAGGTCACCGCCTGCCAACGTGAGATCCCGTCTGGCGTATCGAGGGGCGCGTCGAAACAGCGAGGCTCAAGCCCCCAGGTCAGGAACGGTGCGCCCAGCCCGCGCAGCTGCGGAGGCGCGTCCAGTAACGACCACTCGGGTGCCGCCGCGTTGGCTCCCCAGTAGTGAACGACTTGGATCCAGCCGAAGATCGAGGCGTAGCCCTCGCGCTCGTAACTGACGCTCGCCTCGAACACGGGAAACGCCGCCGCGCGTGACACGTCACCCTCCGGCCGAGGATGTCGAATCCCCACCGGTCCGGATTCTCGTTGACCGAATACGTGATCCGAACCTCTCCCGGCAGCCCCCTCGCGACGAACGGAAACGTGGAGTTAGCCACCGGACGAGTCTCGCAGACGACCTCCGTTGGCGGTCAGAGCGAGCGTTGCCTGACCGAGCATTCGGGAATGGTCCCCGAGCTACGGGCTGCGGTCTCCGCGTGGTGTTAACGCTCGCTGCGGCGTAGGTGAGAGAGGGCGAGAGCGAGCAAGGTCTTCGCCTTTGCTTTGGTCGTTGCCGTAACTCCTACCGTGAATCGCCCTACCGCGACTGCTCGCGTGTGAAAGAGACCTCCCGTCTTGATGGTCGCTTCTCTGTGGGCGAGGCGAAGAGCTGCGGCGTGCGTTCGCATCAGGGCATAGCTCGCGGACTCCGAGGTGCGGCTGTTGCTGAAGTCGATGCGTACACCGCCCAGCGTGTGAATACGTCGTTCAGCTGCCAGGCGAGTGACTTTCACGTGGAGGAATCCAGCCGGCCTTTCGGATGCGAGAACCGGGGTTGTCGCGATCCGCTGCAGTGCCGGGGGCAGTTTCGGGGTTTGCGCGAGCATCGCCTCTATATCGGCTGGCTTCTCTCATTGGATTTAGCCCTCAGTCGAGCAGCCGACGCTCGCCACTGGCCGCGCCGAGGGCGCCGCGTTTCCGAGCTGCGTTCGAACCTCTCGTCCCTCGCTCTGAGCCGAGCGAATGGGACGATCGAGATCCTCCGAGCGGTCGGTCCGAGGGGTCCCGACGCACGCTCAACGAACTGAGAGCGGTCAGCGGACTGCGGTGCGCGAGAAGGCGCGGATGCCGGCGGTTGTGAGGAGGGCGGCGAACGCGACGACCACGAGCAGGCTGAGCGCGGCCATGGTTGTCGTGTTGTGCATCCGCCAGATGTTGTGGAGGCTGGAGGGGTCGTTCAGCAGTCCGTAGCGGACGAGCGCGAGTGTGTGGGTGAGGGGGAGGAGGCGGGCAAACCAGGTGAGGAAGCTGGGTAGGGCGTTGATCGGGAAGAGTGAGCCGGCGAGGAACCAGGGCACGATCGCGATCGCCGGTACGCGGCCGATGTATTCCTCGGTGCGCGGTACTCGTGCGGCGAGCGTTTCGGCGGCGCCGTACATTCCGATGGTGAAGATCGAGCCGGCGGCGAGGAACCAGAGCAGGCTGGTCGTGGTGACGTCGAAGTGGATGCCACGGGCGCGGGCAACCGCGAGCAGGACGGCGATCTGGAGTGCGGTGATTGCGAAGGCGACGATCAGGTTGGCGAGGACGAGCAGTGCACGGGGGATTGGTGCAGCGAGCAATTCGCGCTGTGCGCCGGACTCGCGGTCGACGAGCACGCTGATGCCCGCGAACATGGTGTTGAGAGGAATCAGGAGTCCGATCGTCCCGGTCGCGACGAACGCCTCGTAGGCTGCGCTCGTGTGCAGCGCCTGTTTGAGGGCGGGTGCGATCACGAGCGCGAAGAGGATCGGGGTGAGCAGCGGGACAACGAGCTCGCGCGGGGTGCGGGCGCTGAGCTGGAGACGGCGATGGGCGAGGGTTGCCAGCGGCCGGAACGGCTCGCGGGCGATTGTCGGAAGCGGTGTGACGAGCTCTGGGGTTGCTGCAGTCATCTCTGCTCCTTTCTCGGCTAGGCGGCGGCGCTCAGCTGGCCGCCGGTCAGCCGCAGGTAGACGTCATCGAGTGTTGGTTCGCGTGTGGTGATGGCGGCGCTGCGCACGCCGGCCTCCTCGATCGCGGTGATTGTCTCCGGTGCTCTGCGTTCGTGCAGCGGGAGGGTGATCGTCGCGCCGACCGAGAACGCGTCCTCGCCGGCGAGGCCTCGCTCGCGCAGCAGCTCGAGTGTTCGCTGGGCGTTGTCGCGGACGCGAAGCTCGACGATCTTTTCGCCGAGATCGGCACGCAGCGCGGCGGGGCTGTCGAGGGCGACGATCGTGCCCTCGTGGATGATCGCCAGCCGATCGCAGAGCCGTTCGGCCTCGTCGAGGTAGTGAGTCGTGAGCAGGATCGTCGTCGAGGTGCGATCGCGCAGGCCGGCGATCACGTCGAGCAGCTCGGCGCGGATGCGCGGGTCGAGCCCGACCGTGGGCTCGTCGAGGAAGAGGACACGCGGGCGCGAGATGAGCGCTCGGGCGATCTCGAGGCGTCGCTGCTGCCCGCCGCTGTACGTGGAGAGCGGCCGCTCGAGCAGGTCGGTGAGGCCGAGCGTGTGCGCGAGCTCGTCCATTCGGGCCTTCGCCTCGGTCGGCTCGACGCGCCAGAGGCGGGCGTGGATTTCCAGGTTGCGCCGGCCGCTCAGCGACCGGTCGACCACGGGCTCCTGGAAGACGACGCTCGAAACCGACCGTGTCTCGCGTGCCTGGCGGACGACGTCATAGCCGATCAGCTGCGCGCTGCCGGAGCTGGGAAGGATCGTCGTCGTCAGCATCCCCACGGTCGTCGACTTGCCTGCGCCATTGGGTCCGAGCAGCCCGAACACTTCACCGGCGTTGACGCTGAAGCTGATCGCTTTGACCGCCTGCACGTCGCCCGGATAGGTCTTTGCGAGCTCGTTCACTTCGATTGCAAGTTCCATCAGCTGATCTCCGTTGGCAGTGGGGCAGGAAGGCCGACGAGCTCGCCGGCAGGTCTCTCGGGCGGTTCGATCGCGAGCCGCGGCAGGAGTCGGTCGGCCCAACCGGGGAACGCCCAGGTAGCGCGACCAAGCAGTTGCAGCACGGCGGGTAGGAGGATCGAGCGGATCACAAGCGCGTCGAGGAAGACGGCGCTCGCGAGTGCGAGCCCGAACAGCTTGAGGATGTGGTTGTTGCTGGCGGCGAAGGAGGCGAAGACGATGACCATCACCGCCGCTGCTGCGGTGATGACTCGTCCGGTGCGGATGAGGCCGTCGCGTACCGCGGCCGAGTGGTCGCCGTTGTGCGTCCATTCCTCGTGGATGCGCGAGACGAGGAAGACCTCGTAGTCCATTGAGAGACCGAAGACGATCGCGAACACGATCACCGGAATGAACGCCTCGATCGGTGACCGTGTGACCCCGATCAGGCTCGCCGCCCAGCCGCGCTCGAACACCGCCTGCACGATGCCGAGCGCTGCGCCGATCGAGAGCAGGTTCATGATCGCCGCCTGCAGTGGGATCAGCAGCGAGCGGAAGACGATCAGTAGCAGCAGCGCAGAGAGCAAGATGACGACGCCGATGAACAGCGGCAGCTTGTTCGAGAGGACGTGTGCGAAGTCGACCTGCGAGGCCGTGAAGGCGCCGACGTAGACGGTCATTCCGGTGGTCTTGGCGACCGGCGGGATGACGCTCACGCGCAGGTGCTTGACGAGGTCGTAGGTTTGCGCGCTCTGCGGCGATGTGCTCGGGAACACTGTGATTGCCGCGGTATCGCGAGCGCCGTTGAGGACAGGCCGCTCGACCGAGGCGACACCGGGCGTGCGAGCAACTGCGCCAGTCAGGCGGGCCAGCGCCGCGCGCGCGCCGCTGCCGGGGAGGCGCACCGCGAGCGAGAGCGGGCCGTTGAATCCTGGCCCGAAACCCTCGCTCAAGAGCTGGTACGCACGATGGGTGGTTGTGGAGCGCGGATCGTTGCCGGCGTCGCTGGCGGCCAAGCGCAGACCGAATGCGGGGGCCGCCAGCGCCAGCAGGAGCGCCGTCGAGGCGAGCGCGGCAAACGCCGGACGACGCTGGATCAGGCCGACCCAGCGTGACCATGCCCCGGCACGCATCGGAATTGCGGCCCATCCATGGCGTCGAGACCGTCTTGTTCCGATCCGCTTCCCAGTGAGCGAAAGCAGCGCGGGGAGCAAGGTGAGCGACGCTGCGAGCACGAGCAGCACCGTCAGCGAGGTCGCCAGCGCGACCCCGTAGAAGAGCCGCACACCGACGATGAACAGCCCGAGCACGGCGATGACGACCGTTGCTCCGGCGAAGGCGATCGAGCGTCCGGCGGTGTTCATCGCGAGCTCGACCGCGGCATTGACGTCGCCGCCGTTGCGGCGATAGGCGTCGCGGAAGCGCGTGACAAGGAATAGGGCGTAATCGATCCCGACGCCGAGACCGATCAACAGGGCGAGTTCCGAGGCGAAGTCTGGTGTGTCTAGCACGTGTGTAAGCGCCGCGATCATCCCCATGCTGGTTCCGAGACCGAAGAGCGCACTCAGGATCGGCAGTCCCATCGCAAGCAGTGACCCGAAGCTCAGGAACAAGACGACCATTGCGGCGGCGATCCCGATCGCGGTCGCTGCGCCGAGTGACGGCCGCTGCGTCTGCTCGACTGCGCTGCCGCCCAGTGCGACGTCCAGGTTCGATGCTCGCGCTGATTGCGCGACGCTTATGACCCGATCGACGGCGTGCGTCGGGAGTGCGTCGCCGCGCTCGTCGAAATCGACGGTCGCGAAGCCGATCGTGCCGCTCCGCGAAATGGTTTGCGGGTCACGGAACGGGCTGACGACGCCGCTCACATGAGGCAAGCGCGCGACGACGCGCAGCACCTTGGTGATGCGGGCGCGCGTCGCGGCGTCGACCAGCGTGCCTCTTGTCGTGTGGAAGACGATCTGGTCCGAGTCGCCCGCATGTCCTGGGAAGCTGCGCTTCAGAAGATCGGTCGCGCGCTGGGCGTCCGTGTGCGGCAAGGTGAGGTTGTTGACGAAATGATTCTTGAGGCCAGTTGCTATGCCGAGGGAGCCGACGAGCAGCACGACCCAAAGCGCGATGACGGCGCGGCGGCGACGAATCGACCAGCGGGCGAGTGTCTGCATTGACGTGAATCGACTCCTTCTTGGTTGAGTGGCGCGGCCCGTACTCGGGGCTCACTTCTGATGACGGCTGCCAACGACGAGATGTGACACCGGCCAGCGCAGCCAACCTGGCAAAGGGCGCTCGATTCGTTCGATCAACCGTTGCCGGCGCGCCCACGCCCGGTACTCGGACCACTGCTGTTCGCCGCCAGCGGCGAGCGTTCAGAACGGGAATGTCACATCAGTGGGCGTTGTTTCGTCATCTCTAGTGAAGGCCGCAAAAACCACTGGACGTGACATGAGCGACAGCAAATGGCTTGCCGAGCGGTTCGAGGAGCAGCGCCCGCACCTGCGCACGATCGCCTACCGGATGCTCGGGTCGGTGACCGAGAGCGACGACGCCGTACAGGAGGCCTGGCTGCGCCTCAGTCGCGCGGATCAGGCCGTCGAGAACCTCGGCGGGTGGCTGACCACCGTCGTCGGCCGCGTCTGCCTGGACATGCTCCGCGCCCGCCGTGCACGTCGCGAGGACTACATCGGATCATGGCTCCCGGAGCCAATCGTCACGATCGACGACAGCCCCAACCCCGAGCAGGAGGCCTTGATCGCCGACTCGGTCGGCCTCGCCCTCCTCGTCGTACTCGAGACGCTGACCCCGAGCGAGCGCCTCGCGTTCGTCCTACACGACATGTTCGCGGTGCCTTTCGACGAGATCGCACCGATCATCAACCGCACCCCGACCGCAACACGCCAGATCGCGAGCCGTGCCCGGCGAGCCGTCCAAGGCGCCACACCCAATCTGGACGCCGACCTTGCAGAGCAACGACAAGTCGTCGACGCGTTCCTCGCCGCCTCCCGCACCGGCGACTTCGAGGCGCTACTCGCCGTCCTCGACCCCGAGGTCGTCTTCCGAGTCGACGCCGGGCTCGGCACCGGCCGCGGTGCCCGACCGCCGATCAAAGGGGCCCCCGCCGTCGCACGCCAAATCCTCGCCCGAGGCTCCCGACTCGCACCATTCGCACAACCCGCGCTCGTCAACGGCGCCGCCGGAGTCGTCGTCGGACAACCAGACAAGCCGTTCGCAGTCGTCGGCTTTACGATCTCCGGCGGACGAATCGTCGACATCGACCTGATCACCGACCCGGACAAGCTGCCCCGCTTCAGCGTCGGCGGATAGCCAATCCGGGACCGAATCGGAAAGCCAGATGAGATCGACGCCCGGCGTCAATCGCGACGAGAACCGTCCCTTCAGGGATGAGCGTTGCTAAGTCTCCGGTGAGCGGCGCGCGCCAGGTTGTGAGACCGAACTGCGCCTCTTGCTGAGCCCGAGCCAGAAGGACGCAACACGTTCGCCTGGGCGAGTGTTCTCTGACCTGAATAGGCGTCCTCTCAGCCGAACAGGCTCTCAACCCTACTCAGCTCGGCTCAGCCGCCTCTAGCGAAAAGCCGGCTGCCGCACGGCGCTCGAGAGCAGGGTAGACGCGAGGCACCTGGCCTCGACGGATCTCGATCTCGTGAGTTCGGGGCTGGTGCCTATTTCATTCTGCCACCAGTGCGGCTGCGGACGCGGGTTCGACCTGCGTGGCTGATCGCAGCCGCGAACATAGTCAGAGTGGGCGCTCTGATATGCGCTTGACCAGGGTCGGCATCGATTCCTACTGTGATGCGTTCGTGGCCTGCGATTCCCTGTGTCCGAGTTGTCCTGCGCTAGTCCTGCGAGCCCCTGTGCGTTCGCTGGTTTCTGCAGCCCTCTGCGAACTGCAACCTCACCTCACCAGCGACGAGCGCGTGCGAACGCTCATGCGAACAGGCACTGTCCACGAGCGCCCGAATTGCGCACTTTCCGCCCTCCGCGCGAAGAGCCTGGTAAGCCCGAATTAGGCCGAAAATGCCTGCATAGCAGGGAGATCCACGATTTCGATTCCGTACTGCTGCGGAAAGTTTTCGTCGGCCAGGCCATCTGGGCCACTCGGCCGCGCATGAGATGCGCGCGATAAGTCGTGACTCCGTCAAGTCGCGTGCAATCGCGACCGGACCGGGGCGGAGGCCGCAGCGGCCTCCGCCCCGGCCGATAGGTCGGGCGACTCTAAGCGCGTCTCGGCTCAAGTGCCGCGTCAGCTCGAGCTGGCTCCTCGTTCGCGAGCTGCATCGCTCGGGCAAATTCCTGGTTGGCGAGTCTCCTACGGCGCCACACCAGGGCAATTGCGCCGCACCCACCTGGCGCCGCGTCTGACGCGGCGCTGCGTCGGCGGCGACAAAACGTGTGCGCGACCGTGGCTTGGGGAGGAGCCAGCTACGAGGGCTCGGCGATGAAGGCCCGCCGAACGCCACGCGCGGCGTAGATCGCAGCGCCCGTCACGCCCGCGATCGCGAGCGTCAGGACGTTCGTGGTGACGCAGGTTCGGCAGGCACCGCAGCAAGCCTGAGCCGTGGGCGTGAGCTCAACGCCCTTGCTGATCATGGGGAGAGCGCGGCTCTGGGCACGTTCAAGCATCGGCTGAATTTTACGACGGTCGCCCCGACGCTCGCCCTGTGCGGGGCTCCACCGGCGAAGAGGATTCGCCGGAGCCCGCGCGTGATGTCGGGCGGCCGCGCCTGCCACCGCGCCATAACGACCTCACGACGTTCGTTGTGATGCAGTTCCGACACGCGCCGCAACACGCTTGTACCGCTGGGGTCAGGTCTACGCCTTTATTGACGATCGGAAGTGCGCGGGTCTGGGGGTCTGGTTGACCCCTGGCGAGTGTCCCTTGCCGAAAATGGTGTCGTGACCCCATGGCGTCGAGCCTGTGCTGCAGCGACGCTGCTCCGCGTCGATCGGGCGACCGAGAGGAGCAGAGCCAAGTGCAGGAGTTGGTGATCACGAGTGAGGGATTCGAGCGGCTGAGTAATGAGCTTGAGCGGCTCAAGTGCGAGGAGCGGCGCCGGGTGGCTGAGCGCTTGCGCGGAGCAAAGACCGGTGAGGCGAATTTGGCCCAGAACGCGGAGTATCTCGATGCGCGGGAAGAGAAGGTGCAGCTCGAGCGGCGCATCGCGCTGCTCCGGGAGCGGCTGCGTTGGTCCCGCGTCGTCGCTCCTTGTCTGGGCAACGGCCGTGTCGATCCGGGGGAGCGCGTGCGCGTCCGCGAAGTCACTTCGGGCCGCTCGCTCGAGCTCGAATTGGTGGGTCAGCTCGAGGCTGATGTCACGGCGGGACGAGTCTCGGTTGCCTCGCCGCTCGGCCGGGCACTCGTCGGTTTGCGCGAAGGCGAGATCGCCGAGGTGCATGCGCCGCGCGGAAGGTTCAGCTTCGAGGTGGTGGCGGTGGAGCTCCCGGCCGGTACTCCTTGACCTCGGTCAACGGTCGATCTCGACCACTTCGACCCGGATGACCTGGCCACCACCCTCCTCGACCGAGATCACGTCGCCGACGGGGCATAGTCGAGCGGCGTTAGCCCGACCTCCTCGCAGGGCAGGTCGTGAGCAGCGACCTCATGACCCCGATCCTCGAGTTCCTGGGCAAGCCAGCGGAAGCACCAGCCTTCGTGCACGACAGGAACCGTGCCATCGGGCGAGTATCCACCATCCGATGTTCTGTCACTCCCGACGTTGAGCGCGCGGAGCGATCAGACGGCAGGCGAGTCGCCTGGGCCAGTGTTGCTCCTATGTCAAGGTGGGGCTCGTTTTCAGGCTCTGGTAGACGGCTCGGATGAGGAGGCGTTTGAGGCAGCGGAGTGTTTCGCGGCGGTTTTTTGCCTTCGGCTTGTTTGCGTTCGAGGTAGTCGCGGGTGGGGGCGTGGTAGCGGGCTTGGGTGATCGCGATCCGGTAGAGGGCGGCGTTGAGTTGGCGGTTGCCGCCGCGGTCGAGCCGGTGCCGCTGGGTGCGGCCTGAGCTTGCTTCGAGCGGTGCGACGCCGCTGTGGCGGGTGAGCTGGGCGTCGGAGCGGAAGCGGTCGATCGGGCCGATCTCGGCCAGCAGCTTGGCGGCCGTGACGCCGGCGCAGCCGGGCAGCTCGAGCGGCGCCGGCGCGAGCTCGGCGGCACGTTGTTCGAGCTCCTGGTCGAGCTCGGTGATCCCACGGTTGAGGGACCTGCAGCTGTTGACCAGCCCACGCGCCAGCCGCACCTGCATCTGCTTCGGCTGCCGGGCTAACCAGCGGCCGACCCGCTCCAGCTCGGAGGCGCGGCTCAGCTTGCGCGAGGGCACCTCGAAGGTTGGGTCGAGCGCGTGCAGATGCCAACGCAACCGCTGCTGCATGCGGCGCCGCTGGTCGACCAGATCGTCGCGGTGATCGACGAGCAGCTTCAGGTCGCGCAGGACCTGCTCGCCGGCGCGCGGCCGAGCCAGATCCGGCTCGCGCAAGGCAGCCCGTGCGATCGCGAGCGCGTCGATTGGGTCCGACTTGCCGCGCGTGCGGCCCGCCCGCCGCTCCGGCACGGTCAGCTTCGGCGGCACCCGCACCAGCTCCTCACCCACGCCGAGCAGCTGCCGCTCCAACCAGACCGTCACCTGCCGGCAATCCTCCACCGCCCACAGCCGCTCGCCGTCGAGCGCCGCCGCCCATGCGAGCAGCTCCTCGCTGCCGACCCGGATCACCTTCTCAGAGAGTGGCCGACCCGCCTCGTCGACGGCCACCGCAGTCACCGACTGCTTGTGCACGTCCAGTCCAACAACGATCATCTGCTCGCCTCCTACCGTTGGGGGCGACCGGCGAGCGGACAGACCTCAGTTGAGGCCAGAAGGCCACGCTCCTATCAGGTCACGCTCGACGGTCTAGGGACGGCGGCGGCGACACAACGCTGGAAAGTCAGACCAACGAGTCGACATTCGGAATCGAGTCAGCCGCCGCCGCCCGAGTCTGCGATCCCCGTCGGACGCAGCCACCGGCAACAGCCTGACACTGAGTTCCGGAATGACCCCTGAGCGGCAGGGCTCATACTTCGAGCGTGCAAGGGCGACGAACGAACCGCGGCGGCGCTACCGGCGACAGAATCGTTCTCCGAACCGAACGGTTGCTCCTGACTCCACTCACACGGCTCGATGAAACCGAGCATGCATCGGCGTCGGGCAGGCCGGCTGACGCGCTGCGCGACACTGGCGCGGCTGAGGTGCAGTGGCGGGAGTGCGCGTTCGGCCCCTGGGCGATTAGGGATCTGAGAGACGAGAGCTTTCTCGGGTGCGCCGAGTTGCGCATGGCTGGAGATGGCATCGATGGGATCGAGCCGGACGAGGTCGAGGCGGGCTGGTGGGTAGCCGAGGAGCGGCGCAATCAAGGGATCGCGACCGAGGCGATGCGCGCCGCCATCGGCGACCTCTGGGGTAGGGCCGAAGCTGACGGCATCACGGCGTACATCGAGGAGGGCGAGAACGAAGCGTCGCGCCGGGTAGCGGCCAAGCTCGGATTCGCAGTGCGAGGCCGGGGCCGCGGCCGCTCGGGCGAGCCGATGACGGTGTACGAGCTTCGACGAGACGCGAGGCAGCCAGGAGGCTGAAGCGGAAGGCCACGATTCGACCGTGGCCTGGGCCAGTGTTCCGGAATGACCCCTCGGCTCGTTGCTGGATGTTCGCTTAGTCGCTCGCGAGGAGGGGGCCGCGATAGCCGATCTGCTCGGGGAGTGGCGTGTAGGCGAAGTTGGCATTCACCGCGCGTGCTGATGCGTTGCGTTCGTCGTTTCCGGTTCGTAGCTCGCTGAGGCCGTTGTCGAGTGCCCATGTGATCTGTTGTGCTTTGAGCGCCTTGGCGATTCCGCGTCCGCGCCAGGCGCGGCGGACTGCGAGCATTGCGTGGTCGGCGATTCCGGCGGCGCGGCTCATCCAGGCGAGCTGTGCGTACCCGACCACTTCGCCCTCCCGGACAGCAACGAACGTGGCCTCCGGGATGTACTTCGGGCCGGCAAAAGAGCGGGCGGCAAACTCCTCGAGAGAGCCGGCGCTCATTGGAATGGAGTAATAGGGGATATCCGGCATCGCCTCGCTGGCCGTCTCCCACACGCCTTGGGCCAACTCCGGGTTGTCGGCCAGCGTCGCGATCGCTATCTCCTCCGGCAGGTCAACGGTCGGGCGTGGGCAACCGTCGAGCACCAAGCGCAGCGCGGGTATTCGTCTCACGACGACGAAGCCGTGAAGCTCCGCGAAGGCGACCCCGCCAGCGTCATCCTCGTAGCCCCAAGTCATGAGTTCGGACTTGCCGAGCGAGCGAGCGTGCGCCGAAACCTGCTTGTAGAGGGCGGTCCCAACTCCTCGGCGCCTGGCGTGGGGAAGGACGCAAGCGGTTGCGAAGGCTGCCGTGTCCTCCTCCATTCCGAGGTTGAGTGAGCAGGACCCGACACCGACCGGCTCGCCGTCGAGGAACGCAAGCCAGTCGCGAAACGTCGGCATCGTCGCACGGGAGTGCTCGATCGCCTCAGGCTCGATCACGATCCACCGCCGGACCGTCGTGCTGACCCGAGCGGCCGCCGCGGTATCAACCGTCCCCGCGACTAGCTCGATCATCGCGCGAACGTAGTGCGCTCTCGTACAAACGTCAAGGCGTCAGAAGAGAGGGCCGCGGCCTGGGCCAGTGTTTCGCAATGACCCCTGAGGCAGACTAGGGCGCTGAGTCTTGCCTGGTGCGGACGAAGGTGGTCTGAGGTCTAACTAGTAGTAGCGTGGCGGCTTTTCGTCCGCTGTGAAGTCGATCGGGGTGCCGCCCGGCGATATTCCTGTGCCCTCAGCTATGCCTCCGGTGATGGACGAATCCAAGCTCCGTCGAATGAGGCTTCGACGCTTGAGCTGCTGCTGTTCCTCGGCTGTCGCGTAGGCGTGGTTCTTGTCGTAGGCCTCCAGCTTCCGCTGGCGGCGGGCGAGCGTCCTCTCGCCTGATCGACTGACGGCTTTCGCTTGACGGGCCGCTAGGCGGAAGCCGAATGCATTGCTCGGAGGTGGACGAAACCGCCACCGGCTCGGCGAAATTTTTCGTTGGAGCTCTGCAGCTCGCGAGCCGGGGTCGGGCTAAGTCTCAAGCGCGGGAGCGGCCGAAGTGCTCGGAAGTGCAGGCTGGTCGAGCCGTCTCCGTATCGGGTTACGCTCCCGAGATGCGACAGGCGTACCAAACCGGCGGCTTCGAGGACATCGCCGGCTATTCGCGCGGGGTTCGCATCGACCGGTTGATCGCGATAAGCGCGACGGCTGCGACGGATGAATCGGGCAAGGCTCGTTTTCCAGGGGACGTGTACGCCCAGACGAAGGCTGCATTTGAGCAGGCGCTTGAGGCCGTCGAGGCGCTAGGAGGTGACCTCGCTAGCGTGCTGCGGACACGCATCTACCTCGTCTTGGACTGCGAGTGGAGGCGCGCGGTCGATGCGCACCTGGAGCTCTTCGGCGAGGTGCGGCCGGCGAATGCGACGTTCTACGTCGCCGGGTTCATACCGGAGGGCGTGCTCGTCGAGGTCGAACTCGACGCGGTTGTGTCAGCTTAGGTCCGCGATCAGAGTTGGAGGCGGGGAGTCAACACAGATCAGCGTGAGCGGCTTCTTGCTGCTTGCGTTGCGAAAGAGGTGGGGCCGCTCAGCGGAGTAGTAGGCGCTGTCGCCAGCTTTGAGTTCCCGTGGCTCCGCTCCATCCACTTCGAGACTCAGGGTCCCCTCAATGACGTGGACGAACTCTTCTCCCCGGTGTTTGCCGTATTCGGCCAGCTCAGCTCCCGGCTCGAACTCGAGGAGCATCGGGAGCATGGTGCCGCGAGTGCTTGAGGTGAGCATGAAGAGGTCGATTCCCTCGGCAGGCGAGTGAATCAGCTGTCGGCCGTGCCCCCGGATGATGTCGAGCTCTTCGGCTTCGGCGCCGCCTAGTAGCTCGTCGAAGCTGATCTCGTAGAACTCGGCCAGGCGGGTCAGTCGGCCGATCGTGATATCGCTCTTGCCGAGCTCGACCAGCGAGAGGAACGACGGCGAGATCGACGTCGCGTGTGCGACGCCTGCGAGCGAGAGACCTCGTGCCTTTCGGATATCGCGGAGCCGCTGGCCGAGGCTCGTCTCGACGCTCGTAGATACCGCGGCAGGAGACGCTTCAGTTGCCTTCTTGGTAGGACTCACGGTCGGTGAATATACGCCCTCGGGATGCGGTGGTTCGCACGCGTCAGGGGCTAGGTCGTTGAGCCCGCTGCTCCGGGTCGGAGCGCTTGACAGGATGCGCTGAAGGCGTCCAGTATACAAGAGGGTGTCGAATTTATTCGAGCGGAGAGCCGATGTGGCCATCATCGGGGCGGGGATTACCGGGCTCTCGGTCGCGTGGCATCTCCTTGAACGCGGGGTTGACTCCGTCGTGGTGCTGGAGCGAACAGGCATTGGCGCTGAGGCGTCAGGAGTTCAGCCAGGCGGTGTTCGTCACCAGTGGAGCACGAGCGTGAGTTGTGAACTCGCGATTGAGTCGGTCGCCTTTTATGAGGAGATCGACAAGCACCTAGGGCCGAGCGGGAAGCCGAAGCTGGACCGCTGCGGCTATGTCTTCATCGCAGATAGTGAGGAAGAGCTTGCCGGCCTCGATGCGAACGTTCGTCTCCAGAACGGGCTGGGGATTCCGTCACTGCTCGTAACGCCAGACGAGGCTGCTGAGCTCGTGCCTGGTCTCCTCACCGACGGGATCGTAGGCGCGGCGTACTGCGGGATCGACGGCTACTTCGACAAGCCGCAGGCGGTAGTCGAGGGCTTCGCCGCGGCGGCGCAGCGCGCCGGCGCCATTGTCGAGCTTGCCGAGGTCGTCAGCCTGGTTTCGGACGGAAGCGGTTGGCGCCTCTCGCTGGGGGCTGGCAACGGGCTCGTAGCCAGCCAGGTGGTTGTTGCCGCGGGTTATGGGTCGCCGTCGCTCCTCCAGCCGCTCGGCGTCGACCTGCCGATCGAGAAAGAGGCGCGCTACCTGTTCTTCAGCGAGCCGATCCGTGAGAGGCTCCTGGAGCCGTTGGTGGTCGCATCCGAGCGCCGCTTCGCCGCCAAGCAGTTGGCCAACGGGCGCGTGCTGGCTAGCGACCTTGATGCGGGCGGCGACCCCGAGTCCGGCGCGCAGCATTGGCGGGAGAACGTCTCGCACGGCATTCGCTCCCTTCTGCCAGTTCTCGAGTTCGTGTCCTTCCCCATCCTCGTGGAGGGGTTCTACGACCTCACACCCGACCACCAACCGATCCTGGGGCCGGTGCCTGGCCGCGAGGGACTGTGGCTGGCCACAGGCTTCAGCGGGCACGGCTTCATGATCGCCCCGGCGGTCGGCCGACTCGTTGCCGACGCGGTGTGTGGGAGGGGTATCGATCCTCTGACGCGTGAGCTGTCGATCGAACGCTTCAGCGGGGAGCTGGCGCGTGAGCGTCAGATCGTCTGAGGAGCCGGCACGAACGTCGTAATGCCCTCCTCTCATCAACACGTCTAGGGAGCGCGAAATGCCGAACGTGCTGATTTATGCCGACACCGTGCGCACACCTGAGTTGCGGCAGGAGATCCCGCATGCCGTCACCGACGCACTCCTCTACGGCGAGGTGGAGGAACGCCGCTTCGCCGTTGTGCGCTCACTCGAGGTGGCCCGCATGAGCGAAATCGACGGCCTCGAGGTCGTACCAGAGGAAGAACTCGGTCTCGACGGTTTACAGGCGGATGGGATGTCGGTCGCCGAGGCGCACCTCGAGCTCGCCCTTCGCGCTTGCCGCCGATTCGAAGTCGATCATGCGGTGATCCCTCCTGGCTTTCCGACTGAACTCGCCGATCACCTTCGGGCCGCTGGAGTAGAGCTGACGGTCGAGCGCGACTTGTTCGAGCATCGCCGCCGCAAGAAGACTCCCACGCAGATCGAGGGAATACGGCGCGCCCAACACGCTGCCGACGCGGCAAACGCGGCGATGGCAGAGATGTTGCGAGGAGCACAGATCAGAGGCGGTCGCGTGTTCTTCGAGGATGAGCCGCTGAGCTGTGAACGCTTGAAGGCCGCCGCCAGCGCGGCTGTGGCCGCATGCGGCTGCAGTGCTAACGACTTCATCGTCGCCCACGGGGCGCAGACCTGCATCGGACACCACCACGGTTCCGGGGAGATTGCGCCCGGCGAGCCGGTAACTGTCGATATCTGGCCGCGCGACGCGGAGACCGCTTGTTACACCGACATGACGCGCACCTTCGTGGTCGGCGAAGTGAATGACGAGCTGCGGGAGTACTACCGGCTCTGCAGGGCGGCTCTCGAGCGAGCGCTTGAAGCGATCCGCCCTGGCGTTCTCGCGAGCGAGGTGTATCGCGTCGCCGCAGAGGTGTTCGAGGAAGCCGGCCAGCCGACTCTTATGTCGAAGAAGCCCGGCACGATCCTCGACGAAGGCTTCTTCCATCGGCTGGGACACGGAGTGGGTCTCGAAGTGCATGAGCCGCCCTATCTCGCCCCGGCGGGCGAGGAGCTTGTCTTGGGTGATGTGCTCGCCGTTGAGCCGGGCTGCTACCGGCAAGGGTTCGGAGGTGTCCG
>Ga0070695_100000121_pt1 | contig 34920 bp, 29 predicted proteins | sample KBSK1252metaG_FD_65471 | JGI IMG/M metagenome (GOLD analysis project Ga0070695, IMG submission 65471) | Corn, switchgrass and miscanthus rhizosphere microbial communities from Kellogg Biological Station, Michigan, USA - KBS K1-25-2 metaG | ecosystem: Host-associated > Plants > Roots >...
GATGGTCCGTTCTTTCCGGTTTTCTCCGCGGTCCGGTCGTGCCAGCGAACGAGGAACGCGATGTTGTCCGAATCGTACATCGCCTGAACCGTGACGCTGGTCGTGGGCGGATGGAACTCGCGTACCGGCTCCGTGATTTGCCCGATGATCGGAAACCGCGCCTCGGGCGCGGAGGCAAAGGCCGCGGTGCCTCTCGCCAGATCGATCGGATCCGGACTGAACTTGGCGACGACAAGGTTGGTGTAGGCAGGCCCGTCGGTCCCCGAGAGCGAGACGATGTAGTCCGTGATCGCCCATCGTTGCTCGGGCGTCAGCGAGTCGGCGAACGACGCCATGGGAGTCCCGTTGAGTCCCGTGGTCATTGTCCGGAAGATATCCTCCCGCGACGAGCCTCCGCGCAGCGTCCAACCCTGCGAGAGGTCCGCGGCGCGAATCGGATTTCCCAGGTCGTCCACCAGGGTCGGCGCCGAAGGTCCGTCACCACGACCGAGGTTGCCGTGGCACTTGACGCAACCGATTTCGACGAAGAGCTTCTTTCCGGCCTCGATCGACTGGCTCGACGAGCTCGGTGCGCTCGGGAGCTCCACGGGCTTGGGAACCGCTTCCTTGTTCGAGAAATCAGCGGAGAAGGTCGTGATGTAGTAGGCGAGGTCCGACACTTCCTGGTCGGAGAATTGTGGCCAGGCGGGCATCGACGTGTACGGCATGCCGCGCCTGATGATGTTGACGATGTCCTGGTGGGTCGGCAGCGCTCCATTGGCCGTCGTCCTGATCTTGAACTTGGCCGTCGTGAAGTTGCGCGGCTGCGGCAGCAGGTGCACGGTCGCGTACCCCTGCCCGTCGCCCTTCTCGCCGTGACACTGCGAGCAGTTCTTGAGGTAGAGCGCCTTGCCGGATTCCCGCTGCGCGTCGGTTCCGACGTCTTGAGCCGTCACGCGCACCGATCCTGTCGTCGCCGCACACAACCAGGCGATGAGGGCCACGAGACAGGCTTTGCCGGGCTTGCCGAGCCGAAGCTCACGCTTCGGCGCCAACTGGCGTGAGCGAAGGCTGGAGGTCATTGCGTGGCGACCTCCTCTCGCGCGCGAGGCCTCTGGCCGGTGTGATCGTAGAGAAACAGGATCACATCCCAAATCTCGTCTTCCTTCAGGAACTTCTCCCAGGCGGGCATCGCCGTATCCCAGGGCCCCCCTTCTTCGGGCAGGCCTGGGCCCCCCTTGGAAATGCGCCAGAAGAGAAACGTGTCGCGCAGCAGCGGGATCGTCTCGGTGAGATTGGTCGGGATCGGGTCCAGGCCGTGGATGTACATGCCGGTACCGGCGAGGTTATCGCCGTGGCAGAAGACGCAGTTCCGGTAGTAGACCTGGCGCCCGTTCTCGACGTGCTTGCGAAACTCCTCCGGATTCGACTTCTCGAGAGGCCAGAACGGGTCCTCCCCCTTGTCGAGATCGATCTTCTTGTCGAATGCGGTGATGTCGGTCGGCGATGCAGGATGGATCGTCCGCGAGAACAGAGGCGGCTGGAGAGGAGCGCTCATCTGGACGTAGACGTTCGCGGCCGCGAGCGCCGGGATGGCGACGACCGTTGCCACGAGAAGCGGTGTGTACCGCCTCTCCGTCATGAACCCGACGAGGGGGCGGGAGATCTCCTCGCGGCGCTGCTGGCTCGAGGACATGTACGCCAGGATCGCAAGCGAAACGATTCCCATGTAGATCGAGATGACCGAGCTGGGAATCGGGGCCGTGAATCCGAATCGGAGGAGGACGTAGATCCCCACAAACCAGGCCAGCGCCCATGTCAGCAGATTCGCTCGGCGAAAGCGAAGGAGCAGGAACACGGCGACCACGGGAAGGACGACCAGGAGCTTCATCGTGTCCCTTTCGCGGGGGCGGGGGCAGGTGGCGGCGGCGATCCGCGCGGCGCGGCCGGCGGCGGAGGCGCACCCGGAACGGCTGGCTGGGTGGTGGACGCGGCGGCCGGAGCCGGCGCCGCGCCCGGTGCACCCGGTGGTGCCGCACCCGGTGCGCCCGGCGGAGTGTAGTAGCGATGACTCGTCTGCAGCGTGACCGTCGGCGTGCCGCCAAGCGTCTGCAGGTAGGCGATCACGCAGAGGATCTCCTGATCGGTGAGGCCAATCGGCGGCTTGTTGATGACGGGCATCCCCGGATTGAACCCCGGCACGATGAAAGCGTTCGGGTCGTAGATCGTTTCGGCGAAGTAGTCGACGTCGGTATAACCCGGCTTGCGCATCATCGCGCGCGCATCGACCCCCGACAGGTCGGGGAACCTGAACGGCCCCTCTGTCTTACCAAGCGTGTGGCACGTGAAGCAGAGTCCCTTGCCGTTCATGATCTCCTGGCCCACCTTGACCATGTCGTCCGTCGTCAGGTCGGCCCGGATCACCGTCTCCTGGGGAGGCAGCACTTCCTTCTGCGGCACCATCTGGCCGACGTACGTATAGAACGAGGTCGCCACGAGGACGAGAGCGCCGACCCGGAGCGGATGCGGGATCGTCATGCCGTCCGCCGATGTTCGCCTGGAGCCTCCCCGGTGAACCCCGGCGAGACGTGGCCCGAGCCCTTCGGGACGGGGGGCTTGGTCTGCACCAGGAAATCGGGCTTGTCGTGCAGGCTCGTGAGCCAGAACACGAAGCCGATCAGGAGGAAGAACAGGAGAACGGTTACCGAGACAACCCGCGTCGCGAAGCCGATGGTGGGCGTGAACGCGTCGACCGACGTGTCCCGAACGACACCGTAGACGTGCCAGTGCTGGCGGAGCCCCGAGCGAATGTAGCCCATGAGCCCCATGAGCCAGGTGAAGGTCACCGCGATGAAGATCAAGACGTACTGGGAGACCGCGGGCATCCGTCCCCACCGTACTTCACCTGTCTTCATCGCACCGCGGAAGAGGAAGACGTCGATGGCCGTGATGGCCACCATGGCGAAGAGAACCGAGCTCACTTGCGGCACGGACAAACCGATGCGGACCGTCGCCTCGACGAAGTACCCGTAGACGCCAAGGGAGATGACGATGATCGCGGCGGCCGCGAAGATCGCGAGCTGCGTCGCGTGGCCCATCTTCGCCCACGACACCGTGGCGACTTTTCCCGTACGGCGATACAGCAGGAAGCTCATGAACGTCGTGAGGATCAGGATGTTCACGGCGGTGTTCTTGGCGGACATGACACCGAAGTAGCCCAGGATGGGATGGGTTCCACCTCCCATCGCCCGGAGCTCGGAGACGGTGGCGATAATCGAGCGCGGTGTCGCCCAGATCATGAAGCAGAGCGTGACTCCGGCCAGGAGGTACTTGATGAACTTCTGCAGCGGCTGCACCCCCTCGACCCGCCCCATCCCGAGCCAGAGGTAGTAATTGGCGGCGAGGAAGAGGTTTCCGATCAACACGGCCTGGACGATGAAGAGCCACGAGAAGGCGCCGCCCATCATCGTCAGGCCGAGCGTCTGCGAGAACGCGTAGATCTCCTTCGCGAGGTAGTAGCCGGCGAACGGCAGCGGCAGGAAGGCGCTGATGGCGACGAAGTTGCCGATGTATCCCATCCAGTCGTAGTGCGCGCGCTCCTCGTCGGTTTCCGCCTGCAGGAACTTGAAGGCCGCGTACGCGCCGGCCACCGATCCGCCGAACGCGATGTTGGCGATGAACCGGTGGATGTTGATCGGCATCCACGTGTAGTTGTAGATCGCGTCCCGGACGGAGAGCACCGCCCCCTGGTCCGAGATCCCCGCCGGCGACGTCATGAACGTGACCCAGGCATTGGCGATCATCATGATCCCCGTGCCCACCAGGTTGAGGCCGAGGCCGAGACCAAGATGCACCAGCGGATGAAACTTTCCCCAGCCGTAGTAATAGGTGTAGAGGAAGAAGGCCTCGAAGAAAAAGAGCCCGATATACGGGAGAAAGGTCGGCGAGAAGACGCTCATCAGGTAGTTCGTGAACTTCGGATACAGGATGATGAGCATGAACGTCAGCGCCGCGCCGAACGTGGCGGTGAGCGAAAACGACGTCGAGAGAAGCTTGGTGAACTCGTACGCGAGCCGGTCGTATCGCATGTCGCCGGTCTTGTAGCCGATCACCTCGATGATGAAGGCGAAGATGGGGACGGCCAGCACGAACGCCGCAAACAGCAGGTGGAGCTCCGCGACCGCCCAGATGGCCACGCGGCTCCCGACAACCGGGAACGTGCGGTACTCCGCCTCCGCGTAAGGCTTGGCCTTGGCCTTGGTCTCCGCGTCGGCCCGTTCGGCGGTCACTCCCGCCTCGCGGGGGGTGGCGTCCACGGCCGCGGTAGGAACCCGGTACGGCTCCCTGTACTCGCGGTTCATCAGCTGCGACGCCACGAAGATGACCGCGGCGAACATCAACAGGCCGGTGACGGGACCCAGGATGAACAGCAGCTTCCGGTTCATCGCGCCGTTCATGACGCCATTGGACACAGGGCCTCCCTCACTTGTTGACTGCGGGCTTGTCCGCCGGAGCTTGAGCGGCGGCGGATGCGGCCGCGGGACGTGCCGGCGCGGTTGCGGCACCTGCCGGTGCAGCTGCGGCACCCGCCGGTGCGGCACTTGCCAGCGCGGTTGCAGCCGTTGCCAGCCGCTTGCGCTCGAGCTCTCGTATGTAGGCGATGATCGCCCACCTGTCGGCCGTGGGGATCGGCCAGCGGTACGAGGGCATCAATCCCATCCCGTTCGTCATGATGTCGAAGATCTGCCCGTCCGCGTACTTCAGGATCTTTTCGTCGTGGAAGCTGGCGGTGGGGACGTTGCCGCGCTGGAACAGGATCCCCTTGCCCTCGCCGCGGGCGTCGTGGCACGGCTGGCAGTAGATCGTGTAGCGCTGGCGTCCGCGCTCGAGTAGCGCATCGTCGGTGGTCACGGGGACCTTGGCCACGAACTGCCCGTCCGCTCCCTTCCCGGTGAAGAAGGCCGGGTCTTCCTTCAGCGCGTCGAGCGCGACCGTTCCGGGAACGGGCTCGCGCATGGACGACCCGTTGAAGAAGAAATCACTGGCGGTCTGCGAGAGGACCTTCGGCTGGTCGTCCATGCTCGGGTTGAGATGGATGGGCGGACGACCCGACGTGCAGCCGCGCGCGCAGCCGCTCACCGCGACAGTGGACGCAAGAGCGAGCGCACCGAGCACCCATCGGCCGCCGCTGACGCGTCGGCCGAGAAGCCGTGTGGGGGCGCTCATGCACTGCCCCTCTCTTCCAGATCGGGATTCGGGTTGCGCACCTTGGCCAGGTAGGTCGTCCTCGGCTTGGTGTTCAGCTCCTCGAGCAGCGCGTAGTTGCGCGGGTCGGCCTTCGCCTTCGCCACGCGGCTGGATGCGTCGCGAATGTCGCCGAACTCGATGGCCGAGGCAGGGCACGCCTGCTGGCAGGCCGTCCTGATGTCGCCGTCACGCAGCTCGCGTCCAGCGACCTTCGCGTCGATCTTCCCCTTGTTGATCCTCTGCACGCAGTACGAGCACTTCTCCATCACGCCGCGCGCGCGCACCGTGACGTCGGGATTCATGGCGAGCTTCAGGACGTTGGGCGTGTCCTTGGTGAAATTGAAGAAATTGAAGTGACGGACCTTGTAGGGACAGTTGTTCGAGCAGTAGCGGGTCCCGATGCACCGGTTGTAGACCATGACATTGAGCCCCTCCGCGTCGTGCACCGTCGCGGCGACGGGACAGACCTGCTCGCACGGGGCATCCTCGCACTGCATGCACGGAATCGGCTGGAACACGACCTCCGGATTGCCGGTCGGCTCGCCGGAGAAGTAGCGGTCGACCCGCAGCCAGTGCATCTCGCGCTGGTTTCCGACCTGGACCTTGCCGACAACCGGCACGTTGTTCTCGCTCTGGCAGGCGACCACGCACGCGTTGCAGCCGATGCACGTGTTCAGGTCGATCGTCATCCCCCACTGGTGGCCCTTGTCGTAGGTATGCTCGGTCCACAGCGAGAAGTGTTCCGGTTTCTCCTCGAAGACGCCGAGCGCGGTCGGCCGGCCCTCTTCTTTTTTGGGGGACCGAAGCTCGGCCACCGTGGACTCGCGGACGAGAGGCCGCCCCTCCATGCTGCCGTGGTCCTGCGTCGCCGCGAGCGCGTAGCTGCCTGCGACTTTGCTGAGGGTGACGCCGCTGTCGAAGCCAGGCGCCTTCGACGCCCGGACCTTGAACGTGTCGAACCCGACCCCGGATCCAATCCGCCCCGCGCGCTGGCGACCGTAGCCGAGCGTGAGGGACACCACGCCGTCGGCCATGCCGGGGACGATCCAGATCGGGAGCTCGAGCGAACGGCCCGCGTAGTCGAGACGCACCAGCTGCTGGTTCGCAAGACCGGCCATCTCGGCCGTCTTCGGGCTCACCAGCGCGGGGTTGTCCCACGTGAGCTTGGTCATCGGATCGGGAAGCTCCTGCAACCACCCGTCGTTCGCGAACCGGCCGTCGTAGAGCGCCGCCGACGGAACGAAGACGACCTCCAACCCGCTCGCCGATCCCGTTGCGCGCGCGAGCTCTGCAAACGCCGACGCCTGGACACCGGCAGTGACTTCGGGAAGCTCGCTTCCGGCAAGCAGGCCGTCATGCAGGACGCGGTTCCACTTCTTGTCGAAATCGGCTGCGCCCAGGGTCGTTTTCCAGGTGTCCTGCACGATGTCGTGGCCGGGACGATCCTTGTCGCCGACCATCACCCCTAAGACTTCTATTGGCGTGCGCGCGCCGAACAACGGCAGGATCAGCGGCTGCACGACGCTGAGCGTGCCCCCCACCGCGCGCGCGTCTCCCCATGACTCGAGGTAATGCGCGCGGGGGATGTGCCATTCCGCGCCGTATGACGTTTCGTCGACCGTGTCCCCGAGCGCGATCGTGTGAGGCACCTTCGCCATCGCCGCCGCGAAGTCGAGATCGGCAGGTGCGTCGAACACGGGATTCCCGCCCAGGATGACGAGCGTGTCGACGGCCCCTCCGTTCATCGCCGACACGAGCGTCGTCAACGAGCTGGCGCTCGGAAGCGCCGCGTCCTTTGTCTCGTAATAGCTGACCGTCTTGCCGGCGTTGCCGAGGTGGGCGTTCAGCGCGCACGCTGCGGCGTGGACGCTCGGGGGCTGGCGCTCGCCCGCGACAATCAATCCCGTGCCGCGGTTCGCCAGGAGATCCTTCGCAACGGCGTCGAGCCAGCGCGCATCGACACCGGGGACGGCCGCTCCCGCCTGGCCGGAGGCGCCGGGCGCACCGAGACGCGCCGCGAGCGCCGTCACAAACGCAGCAATCTGCCGGCTTTCGAGACGGAGCCGATGATCCGCCATCGCTCCGGTCAGCGAGTAGACGCCTTCGACGGAGTAGAGCCGGTTCATCGCCCCGCCGGAGGTTCCTGCACGCCTCCCGTCGGTGAAGGCCCGCGCGTGACGGATCGCCTCCGGGTCGGTGAGCAGCGGATCGGCGTCGAGGCAGAGAATCACCGCGGCTTTATCGAGCCGCAGCATGAGATCGACGTCGCGTCCCGCGGCCTGGCGCAGACCGGCGAGGCGGTTCTCGTCGCCGACGGCGTCGTAGGTCGCCCATTGCAACCGCGGAAAACGGGTTCGCAGCTCGGCGGCGAGGCGCGCCAGCGTCGGCGAGGAGAAGGACTCGGACAGGACCGCGAGGCGGGCGCCGCCATCCGCGGTATGCGCCTTCGCCAGCTCCCCCCACGCCATCACGAAATCGTTCCAGGACTTGCGCGCGCGTTTCAGCGTGATCGACTGGGAGCGGTCGGGATCGTAGAGGCCGAGCACCGACGCCTGGACGCGTACGCTCGAGCCCCCCAGCGTCGACGGGTGCGCGGGGTTTCCTTCGATCTTGGTCGGCCGTCCTTCGTGACTCTCGACGATCAGCCCGTAGGCGCTCCGGCGGAACGGAAACGTCGTGGCGTAGTAGCGCGGAACCCCCGGGATGACCTCCTCGGGAGGCGCGACATACGGGACGATCTCCTCGACGGGACGCCGGCACGCCGTGAGCCCCGCCAGCGACAGCGACGCGCCGACGAGCATCATCATGTCGCGCCGGGTGATCCCCTCGGGAAGCTCCGAGGCGCCCTCCGGGAACTCGCGCTCGAGCGCGGCACGGTATTCCGGGCGATCCTCGATCTGGGCGAGGCTGCGCCAGTAGGTGCGGCTCACCGGTGGCACCCCGAGCAGTCAGTCGGCGGATTGACCGGTCGTCCGCCGAGCTGCGCCGCGAGCAGCCGCGCGTCCCGGGGCGGGGTCCACTTCATGTTGGTGACCTCGGAGACGGGGCGCCTGTTGGGGTTGGGGTTGCGATGACACTCGAGGCACCACCCCATACTGAGCGGCATCATCTGCGTGACCTGTTCCATCTCGTCGATGCGCCCGTGGCAGGTGACACAGCCGACGCCGCCCGCGATGTGCGCGCGGTGCGTGAAATACGCATAGTCGGGAAGCTTGTGGACGCGAATCCAGCGCATCGGCCGGCCGCTCTGGGCGCTGTCCCGGATCGGTGCGAGCGCCTCGCTGTCCCTCTTCACCGTCTGATGGCAGTTCATGCACGTCTGCGTGGGAGGAATGTTGGCGATGTTCGAAATCTCGACCGAGGCGTGACAGTACCGGCAATCGAGGCCAAGCTCGCCGACGTGGAGCCTGTGGCTGTACGGGACGGGCTGAGTCGGACGGTAGCCCACATCCGTGTACCACGGAGAAAAGTAGTACCAGACGCCCGCGGTCGCGATCGTCGGACCGAGGATGACCGCGAGGGCGGCCACGAGCGGGAGCTTGTTCCAGGAGCGAGGAAATATCTGGCCCAATGGCTAGGACCCCCGGGCGCTGGAGGAACGGTGTCCAGGCCGCGAGTCCGCGACACACCTATGATGACCCACCGTCGTGCCCCCCAAGGAAGTTGTGCAGGGGATGACTGAGATCCCGATTGAGGCCGTGATTTTATTCACAAACGAAGAAGAGGGTCAAGCACGCCAGACGCACGGCGTGCATGCGCGCACGAGCACGCGTCGCGCTATTTCGGCGCGGTGTTCGGCGCGGGAGCGGTGTTCGGCGCGGGCGCGTTGGCAGGAGCGGGTTGCGGCTGCGGCGTGAGGCTGACGATGGCGCCGGCGGACGTGGAGCGCGTCGCCGCTGTGAACCAGCCGCGCGACAGGTAATCCGAGAACGTCAGCGTGAGCATGATCCCGAGAAAGAAAACCGCCACGCCGACGATCAACTTCGTCAGCTTGCTGCTGTACTTCACGTGCATGAAGAACAGGACGACGAGGGTGGCCTTGGTGATGGCGATCGCCAGCGCGATCGGAAAGTTCAACTGCGCCGGGAAGTCGATGAAGGCGGCGGCCACGGTGAGCGCGGTGCCCACCATCAGCGCGCCGAAGATCGCGAAATAGGTCGACGTCGGCGAAATGTGTCCGGACATGACTTAGATGATGTGGTGGGAACGGTCCACCAGATACAGCAGCGGGAACAGGAAAATCCAGACGATGTCGACGAAGTGCCAGTAGAGGCCCGCCAGCTCCACGGGTGTATACCACTCCGGCGAGAACCGCTTCCGGGCGGCCATCGTGGCGATCACGCTGAGCAGCCCGAAGCCGATGATCATGTGCAGCGCGTGCACGCCGGTCAGCGCGAAGTAGAGCGAGAAGAAAATCTGCACGTGCGGCGACTCGGGCCCCTCGAAATGGAAGTTCGGCCCCGGCACGTGGTGCAGCTCGAATTTCTCCTTGTATTCGAAGAACTTCACGACGAGGAACGTGAGGCCGAACGCCATCGTGAGGAGCAGCCATCGAACCGTCGCCTTCGGGGCGCCGGTCTGCGCCGAGCGGACGGCAAGCGCCATCGTCAAGCTGCTGCCGATGAGGACGGCCGTGTTGAAGCCGCCGAGATAGATGTTCAGCTCTTCGCTGCCGAGCGCCCAGGCCACGGGATACCAGATCCGGTAGAGCGAGTAGGCGAGAATCAGGCCGCCGAAGAACATCACCTCGGTGACGAGGAACAGCCACATGCCCAGCGTCGACGCCTCGTGCTGCTGCTCGAGATCCTGGAAATGGTGCTGCAGCGCCGGGTGATGCTGATGGGGCGCGTGCTCGTCGGGCGCCGCGATCGTCCCGTCAGGCAACTTTGATCTCCCGCTTGGAATAGTGATACGCCCCCTCGGTGACGATCGGCGTCGTCGGGAAGTTTTCCGGCAGCGGCGGTGACTGCGTGGTCCACTCGAGGCCGGTGGCCTTCCACGGGTTCGCGCCGGCGATGGCGCCGAACTTGAGCGAGTAGAGGAAATAGAGGGCCGGCAGCACGTAGCCGACGGCCAGGATGGACGCGCCCGCCGACGACAGCACGTTCAGCACCTGGAACTCGGGCGGGTAGACGTGGTACCGCCGCGGCATGCCCAGGTATCCGAGGATGAACTGCGGACCGAAGGTGAGGTTGAACCCGACGAAGATGAGCAGCGCCGCCAGCTTGCCGAGCGTGTCGTTGTACATGCGGCCCGTCATCTTCGGCCACCAGTAGTGCAGCCCGGCGAAGTACCCCATGATCGCGCCGCCGACCATGATGTAGTGGAAGTGCGCGACGACGAAGTAGGTGTCGGTGAGGTGGATGTCGAGGCCGAGCGAGGCGAGGAAGACGCCCGTCAGGCCACCGACGAGGAACAGCCCGAGGAAGCCGAAGACGAACATCATCGGCGTCTTCCACCAGATCGCGCCCTTGTAGAGCGTCGCCGTCCAGTTGAAGGTCTTCACCGCGGACGGAATCGCGACCGCGAACGAGAGGAACGAAAAGATCAGCGCCGAGTACGGCGAGATGCCCGCGACGAAGAGGTGGTGCGCCCAGACGAGGAAGCCGAAGACCGCGATCGCCAGGCTCGAGAACGCGACGAAGGAGTAGCCGAACACGTTCTTGCGCGAGAAGCAGGCGATCACCTCGCTGATCACGCCCATCGGCGGCAGGATCATGATGTAGACCGCGGGGTGCGAGTAGAACCAGAACAGGTGCTGGAAGAGCACGGGGTCGCCGCCGAGGCGCGGGTCGAAGATGCCGAGGTGCAGGCCGCGCTCGAGGACGAGCATCAGCAGCGTGATGGCGATGACCGGCGTCCCGAGCACCATGACGAGGCTCGTCGAGTAGAGCGCCCAGATGAAGAGCGGCAGCCGGAACCAGGTCATGCCGGGCGCGCGCATGCGGTGGATCGTCACCATGAAGTTGAGGCCGGTGAGGATCGACGAGAACCCGGTGATGAAGACGCCGACGCCGGTGAGGAGGACGTTCGACTCCGAGCCCTGGCTGCTGTACGGCGTGTAGAACGTCCAGCCGGTGTCGACGCCGCCCATGACCATCGAGACGATCGTGAAGCAGAAGCCGATGGTGAAGACGTACCAGCTGAGCAGGTTCAGCTTCGGGAACGCGACGTCCTTCGCGCCGATCATCAGCGGCATCACGAAGTTGCCGAGCACCGCGGGCACCGCCGGCACGAGCACGAAGAACACCATCGTCACGCCGTGCATCGTGAACATCCGGTTGTAGACGTCGGCCGACAGCAGGTCACCCGCGGGCGTGGTCAGCTCCATCCGGATCAGCGTCGCGAAGATGCCGCCGAGCGCGAACGCGGTCGAGACGACGATCAGGTAGAGGATGCCGATCCGCTTGTGGTCCTTCGTCAACAGCCACGACATCACCGTGTGCGCGTGGTTGATGTAGGTGACCGGCTTCTCCACGACCATGGTTTGCATGAGAGTCCCTTATTGCGCGGATGCGACGCGGGTCCCGCCCGCCTGCAGCGACTTGATGTATTCGATGAGCGCCGCCACGCCGTCCTCGTTGATGAGGCCCTGGAAGGTCGGCATCACGCGCTCGTACCCCTTCACCGTCTTTGCCTGCGACGCCAGGATCGACTCGCGCAGGTAGCTCTCGTCCGCGGTCACCATCGCGCCGCTGTCGAGCGTCACCTGCGATCCGTAGACGCCGACGAGCGACGGCCCGCGGCCGCTCCCATCGGAGAGGTGACACGTCACGCAGGCGAGCTGCGTGAAGAGCGCCTCGCCGCGCTGCAGCATCGTCCCGCCGGCGGTCGCCCCGCCGCCGCCGAGCCACTCCTGGTAGTCGGCCTGCTCCATCACGTAGACGGTGCCGATCATCCCCGAGTGCCTCGTGCCGCAGTATTCGGCGCAGAACAGGTGGTACTCGCCGACCTTCGTCGCCTCGAACCAGATGGCGCTGTACCGTCCGGGCACGGCGTCCGCCTTCACCCGGAACGCGGGAATGAAGAGGTCGTGCAGCACGTCCTCGGACGTGAAGACGACGCGCACCGGGCGCCCGACGGGCACGTGGAGCTCGTTGATCTCGCGCTGGCCGTCGATGTGCTGGAACCGCCACATCCACCGCTTCCCGGTCGAATAGACCTCGAGCGTCTGATCCGGCGCGCGGACGATGTGGAAGAAGACGACCGATGCCCAGACGAAGATGCCAATCGCCGTGAAGAACGGGATGAGCGACCAGCCCAGCTCGAGCGGCACCGAGCCGGTAATCGGCGCGCCGACCTTGTCGCCGGTGTGGTCGCGGTACTTGATGGCGAAATAGACGACGCACACCACGACGATGATGGCGAAGAACGCGGTGATCGAGATGACACCGAAATAGAGGTTGTCGATCTCGGGCGCCAGCGTCGACGCCTGCTCGGGGAACAGCGAAAATCCAGACAGCATAAGAACAGCTACGCGTGGCCCTCCATGGGCGGGTGCGTCTCGCGCCACCGCATCAGGCCGATGAACGTGCCCAGCAGCACGACCGTCAGCAGGCCGCCAATCCGCACGAGATTCATCACGACGGCGCCATACCGGCCGTTGGCCGGGTCGTAGTGGTAGCAATACAGGAGCAGCTCGTCGACGAGCGACCCGACGTGGCCCTGTCCCGACTCCACGAGGGCGAGCCGGAGCTCTTTCGGCGAGTACTCGATGCCGTAGAAGTAGCGTGAGAGCCGCCCGTCGGGCGTGAGCACGAGGACGCCGCTCAGGTGCGCGAATTGCTGCGTCTTGTCGTCCCACATGTAGAAGAACCCGGCGGCGGAGGTGACCTGCCTGATCTGCGGCTCTTCGCCCGTGAGGAAATGCCAGGCGCCCGACTGGTTCTGCATCGACCAGTAGTTCAACAAGGCGGTCTTCTTGGCGGCCGCGGTCTCCGGCTTGTCGCGCGGATCGAAGCTGATGAAGACCACGTCGAAATCCGTCCCCGCGCTGAAGGGGAGCGCCTTCGCCGCGCTCGACACCCCGTTCATCACCTGGGTGCAGAGCATCGGGCAGCTGTAGTAGACGAAGGCGAGAATCACGGGACGCTGGCCGCCGAAGTAGCGGCGGAGCGTCACGTCGCGGCCGTTCTCGTCCTTGAACGCCGTGTCGAGCGGCAGCTGCGCGTTGAGGCGCTGCCTGAACGTGACGTTCTCGAGCTGCGGCAGGCGCGCGGTCGCCAGCGTGCCGGGCTCCATCATGTCGACGCTCGGTTGCGGGAAGCCCGGCTCCTGCTGCGCCTGGAGGGGAATGCTCGATGCCCAAAGCCCGATGCTCAATGCGCAACTAAACACACAAATATTCAAATAGCGGTGTTGAGCCTTGAGCTGTGAGCCTTGAGCTGTGAGCATTGGTTCCTACTGTCTCCGCTTCTCGAGCACACGCCCCGAGCTCGAATCCGACGGGAACACGTCCAGCGGCTCGGGCGGCGCCGACGGGTCTACGGGGCGCGTGATCAGGGCGCCGCGTTCGAGCATCAGCCGCATGGCATCCTGGATGGGAATGTGCACCGTGCCGGAGTTCTTATCCACCCACCCGTAGCTGTTCAGCTCCGCGTCCTCTTTCGCGCGGAACTCGTAGAGCTCGTTGCTCGGGAACTGCTGCAGCCGCGGCGCGGCCGGCAACCGGGGCGGCCCGTTGACCGCCAGCGGGTACCGCTGCGTGTCGACCCGCTCGGTCGCTTCACGAATGAGCAGCCAGTACATCGCGGCGAGGCCGACGTGCACGATCAGCGCGGAGACCACCAGCCAGATCGCGAACGTGATCATCGGTCCGACGTGCGCGTCGGTGTGCTCGTAGGTGGAGCCCGGCGGCGTCGCGAGATACTGATCGTCCGCCGAGTGGTGGGCGAGAACATCGTGGTGCTGGACGTGTTCCGCCATCAGTGGCCTCCCGAGGCTTCGAGCGCCGAGGCAAGATACGGGTCGCCAATCGGCAGCAGCGGCCGCTGGCGCAGCTGCGTGTAGAACATCCAGAACCATAGCCCGCCGATGGCGACCGGCGTGACGACGTCGAGCCAGTTGACGAAGAAGACGCTCCCGTGCTCGCCGGCCATGAACCAGCGGTTCACGCCCGCGCTGCTGAATTCTGGCGTCACGTACATAAAGGTGTCGATGACACGGACGATCAGCAGCCACAGGGCCACTCTGACGAGCCGGTCGGGCGTCTGCTTCAGCGGACGCGACAGGAGCAGGCAGAACGGCACCACGAACTGAAACACGAGCAGGAACAACGCGAGGTACTGCCAGCCGCCCTCGATCCTCGTCAGCACGTACGGAATCTCGTCATGCAGGTTCGCGGCGTAGACGAGCAGGTACTGCGAGAACTGGAAGTAGGCCCACATCATGACGAAGGCGAGCGTCAGCTTGCCGTAGTCGGCGAAGTGCGACGGCCGGAAGAGCGCCCCCATCGCCTCGGCCTTGCGGAGATACGCGGCCATGATGATGGTGAACGCCAGTCCCGCCAGCCCCAGGTAGTTCAGGAACAGGAACCCGAACATCGTCGAGTAGAAGTCCGGGTTGAGCGACATGAACCAGTCCACGCCGACGAAGGTGATCGACAGTGCCAGGAATACGAGGCCGCCGCCGCTCAGCCGCTGCATGCTGCGGGTGGCCTCGAGATGGCCTTCGTCCTGCGCGCGCGACAGCGCCGTCATGCGCCAGGCGATCAGGTTCCACCCGATGAAGTAGAACGCCGCCCGCGCGAGGAAGAACGTCGGGTTGAAATAGACCGCCTTGTGCCTGAGGATTTCGTCCCCCTGCATGAGCTCCGCGTGCGTCCAGGGGTAGAGGCGGTTCATCCCGAGCGCGACGGGGACGAAGAGGAGGGTGAGCAGCGGCAGCGTGCGGCTCGACGCCTCCCATACGCGCCGCACCACCATGCCCCATGCGCCGCCGGAGAGGTGATGGATCATCATCAGCCCCATCGAGCCGAGCGCGACGCCGAGCCACAGCATGTAGCCAATGAGCCAGGCGCGGAAGAATTGATCGCGGTTGATGAAGAACCCAACGGCGCACAGCACGAGCGCGCCGACGCCGATGACGAGCGAACGCGAGCGGCGCGCGTCGATATCCGCCGGCGGGGCGTAGATCACCTGTGCGCTCACCGGGCCTCCGGCCGCTGGGCCTCGCCGGCTGGCGCCGGTGGCCGATCGAGATCCCCGCGGCGATCGTCGGGAACGTCGCCCGTCGCTGCGTGCTGGCTGAACTGCAGCGCGCGCTCGTACGCGACAATCGCCCAGCGGTCCTGCACGGGGATTTGCGACGCGTAGTCCTGCATCGCGCCGAAACCGTGCGTCATCACGTCGAAAAAGTAGCCGGCGGCGGCGTTCCGGAGGCGATCGTCCATGAACGACGGCGGCTGGCGCATGCCGCGCTGCACGACGACGCCGTCGCCCTTCCCCGTGCGGCCGTGGCACGGCGAGCAGAAGATGTCGTAGCGCTCGCGCCCGCGCGCGAGCACCGCCGCGGTGACCGGCATCGGGAACTGGTTCGCGAGCGTGCCGTTGATCTTCCCCGTGTAGAGCAGCTCGTCGCCGTCGGTCAGCGGGTTCCGCGACACCGTGTTCGCGACCGGCATGCGCGCGGACTGGCCGTCGTTGAAGAAGGAGCTCGCCTCGAGCGGCTCGTATCTGGGCGAATCGTGCATGTCCTGACGACAAGCGGCGGCCGCGAGCGTCGCGGTAATCACGACGACGACCCCAGGCCAACTTCCAAGGCGCCAACGCCCAACTCCCAAGCCGTCTTGGGAGTTGGAAGTTGGAGGTTGGGAATTGGCCCGCGTCAGAACCCTAAGCGGCAACTTCGGACACCCCCAGCGGATGAAGGTCCTGCAGAAACGACTCGGTGGCGTGGCGATCGAACTTCGGATCCGTGGACTCGATGCAGAGAAAGAACCGGTCGCGCGACGCGCGAGCGAACGCCTGCACGTTGAACACCGGGTGATACGGCTTCGGCAGCCCGTTGAGCGCCAGCATGCCGACAAACGCGGCGAGCGACGCGCCGAGCACCGTGCACTCGAAGGTGACCGGGATGAAGTGCGGCCAGCTGTGGAACGGCCGCCCGCCGATGTTCATCGGCCAGGTCACCACCTGCGTCCAGTACTCGAGGTAGTAGCCGCCGCTGCCGCCAAAAATCCCGCCGAGCAACACGATGAGCGGCAGCGGGTTCTTCTTCAGGCCCAGCGCCTCGTTCAGCTCCTCGATCGGAAACGGCGTGTAGGCGTCCATCGCCCTGTAGCCGGCCAGCCGCGCGCGGTTCGCCGCCTCGACGAGATCCGTCGGGTTGTCGAATTCGGCCATCAGGCCGTGAATCATCTCCGTCTGCGGTGCGTGCGCCATGGTCTAGAGCAGGTGCTCCGTGGTCGATCCCCCATTCACCTTCGCCTCGGGCACGAGCGTGCGCACCTCGAAGATCGAGATGGCCGGCAGCAGGCGGACGAAGAGGAAGAAGAGCGACAGGAACAGTCCGATGGTCCCGGTGAACATGCCGAAGTCCCATTTCGTCGGCGCGTACATGCCCCACGACGAGGGCAGGAAGTCGCGGTGGAGGCTGACGACGATGATGACGAAGCGCTCCAGCCACATGCCGACGTTCACCAGCAGCGAGAGGATGAACAGCAGGACGACGTTGTCGCGGACGCTGCGGAACCAGAAGAGCTGGATCATGCAGGCGTTGATCGCGATGAGCATCCAGTAGAACGGACCGTAGGGGCCCGTCTGCCGGTTCGTCATCATGAACTGCTCGAACAGGTTGCCGCTGTACCACGCGTAGAACACTTCGTTCACGTACGCGTAGGCGACGATCATGCCGGTCGCGAGCATGATCTTCGTCATGTTGTGGATGTGCCGCATCGTGATCAGGTCTTCGAGGTGGAACGCCGCGCGCATCGGCACCGCGAGCGTCATCACCATGGCGAACCCCGAGTAAATCGCGCCGGCGACGAAATAGGGCGGGAAGAACGTCGCGTGCCACCCGGGAATCTCCGACACCGCGAAGTCGAAGCTCACGACCGTGTGGACCGAGAGCACGAGCGGCGTCGAGAGGCCCGCGAGCAGGAGATAGATCGTCTCGTAGCGCTGCCAGTGCTGCGCCGAGCCGCGCCAGCCGAGCGCGAGCACGCCGAAGATGCGCTGCGCGAACTTCGACTGCGCCGAATCGCGCAGCGTCGCCAGATCCGGGATCAGGCCGGTGAACCAGAAGAGCAGCGACACCGTGAAATAGGTGGAGACCGCGAACACGTCCCAGATGAGCGGGCTGCGGAACTGCGGCCACAGCTGCATCGTGTTCGGGTAGGGGAACAGCCAGTAGGCGGCCAGCCACGGACGGCCGGTGTGCAGCAGCGGGAACATCGCCGCGCACGCCACCGCGAAGAGCGTCATCGCTTCCGCGAAGCGGTTGATCGACGTGCGCCACTGCTGGCGGAAGAGCAGCAGAATCGCGGAGATGAGGGTGCCCGCGTGGCCGATGCCGATCCACCAGACGAAGTTGATGATGTCGAACGCCCAGCCGACCGGGATGTTGTTGCCCCAGATGCCGATGCCGGTGAACAGCAGCTTGACGATCGTGAGGTTCAGGATCGTCAGGAACATGAACGCGATCCCGAACCCGAGGAACCACCCGATCGGGGTGCGGCGCGTGAGAATGATGCCGCTGATCTTGTCGGTGACCGAGCCGAAGGTATGACCCGGCGCGATGACGTCGGGCGTCCGCGCGAGCAGCTCGCGGTGTGCGGCGCTCATGCTGCCCGCCTCGGGAGGCGCCTGCAACGGCTGCTGTGGTGCCGCCATCAGCGTGCCTCCCCGTCGGTCGCCGGCTGCGCGGGCTCGAGCGCGGTATTCGGGTTGCGCACGAGCGCGAGGTACGACGTGCGCGGGCGATTGTTCAATTCGTTGAGCAGCGTGTAATTACGCGGGCTGGCCTTCAGCTTGGCCACCTGGCTGCCCGGGTCGTTGATGTTGCCGAAGACGATCGCGTCGGTCGGACACGCCGCCTGGCACGCGGTCAGGATCTCGCCGTCGCGAATCTGCCGGTCGTCCAGCTTGGCGGCGATGCGCGCCTGGCTGATGCGCTGCACGCAGTAGGTGCACTTCTCCATGACGCCGCGGCTGCGGACCGTGACGTCGGGGTTGCGCAGCGGCCACAGGCTTTGCGTGTCCCAATCCTGGTAGAGCAGGAAGTTGAAACGGCGCACCTTGTAGGGGCAGTTGTTCGAGCAGTAGCGCGTGCCGACGCAGCGGTTGTAGACCATGTCGTTCAGGCCTTCGTCGCTGTGGCTCGTCGCCGCCACCGGGCACACCACCTCGCACGACGCGTTCTCGCACTGCTGGCACGGCATCGGCTGGTGATACGTGTCGGGGTTCTCGATGTCGCCCGTGTAATAGCGGTCCACGCGCAGCCAGTGCATCTCGCGGCCGTTCATCACCTGCGGCTTGCCGACCACCGGCACGTTGTTCTCGGCGACGCAGGCGACCACGCAGGAGTTGCAGCCGGTGCAGACGTTCTGGTCGATCGTCATGCCCCACGCGTAGCCGTCGTACTTGTACGGCTGCCAGTACATCGACAGCGGCTTCCCTTCGCCCTCTTCCAGCTTCTGGGCGAAGGCCGGATCCGCGTCGTACTGCGTCTTGGTGGCGACACGAACGAGGTTGCGCCCTTCGAGCGACCAGTGATCCTGCGTGCAGGCGAGCTCGTAGCTCTCGCCCGTCTTCGTCAGCTCGACGCCCTGCAGGATGTCCTGCGCCTCGAACGCGCGCAGCGCGTTGACGTTGAAGCCGGTGTTGTTGCCGGCGCGGCCGGCGCGCGTGCGGCCGTATCCCAGGTGCAGCGTCAGCGTGTCCGGCGCCTGGCCGGGTGCCAGCCACACGGCAATCCGCAGGGTGCGGCCGCCCTGCTTCAGCTCGACGACGTCGCCGCTGATCAGGCGCAGGCGATCGGCGGTGCCGGGAGAAATCAGCGCCGCGTTGTCCCACGTCAGCTTCGTCAGCGATTTCGGCAGCTCCTGCAGCCAGGCGTTGTTGGTGAAGCGGCCGTCGTGAACGGTGGGATCCGGCCGGAAGACGACTTCGAGCCCCTGCACGGCCGCGCGCGGCGCGGTCTGCGCGGCGAAGTTCGCCCTGACCGCCACCGTCTTCGGCGTGAACGCGGTGTTCGGGACGACGCCGTCGTGCAGCCACTGGCGCCACTGGCGATCGAACTGCGCAGCGGCGGCTGATACCGGTGTCGCGGGAGCCGCAGCGGCAGCGGGCGCGGCGGCAGGTGCAGCAGCTGCCGCAGGTCTTGCGCCCCCGGCTGCAGGTGCAGCGGTTGCCGCAGGTCTCGCCCCGCCGGCCGCAGGCGCAGCCGCGGCACCGGCTGCCGCCGGCGCGGTGGCCGCCGTCGCCGGTGGTGGCGAGGCGTTGACCCTTCCCGTGCCGCTCGCGGCGCCCGGGCTGCTCCAGTACGCACGCACGAGGTCGTAACCCGGTCGTTCGCCAGCGCCGCTCAGGGCGGCCATCACTTCGTGCGCGGACTTGCCGCCATAGAGCGGCGCGATGAGCGGCTGAATGATCGTCGCGGTGCCGTCGTCGGCGCGCACGTCGCTCCACGACTCGAGGTAGTGGGCCTGGGAAATGTGCCAGTGGCAGAGCGCCGCGGTCTCGTCTTCGTAGAGGCCGACGTGGACGCGGAGCGCGACCTTCTGCATGGCGTCGGCGAACTTCAAGTCGACCGGCGCGCTGTACGCGGGATTGCCGCCGATGATGACCAGCAGCGACACGGTCCCCGCGTTCATGTCGTTGGCCAGCGTCTGCAGCGCGGCGCGCTGATCCATCGGCTGCACTTCGGCCGTCTGGGTGTAGGTGACGGTCGCGCCGACGTTGCCGAGCGCGTCGTTCATCGCGTGCGCGAGCGCATGCACGACGGCGGGCTGGCCGTCGCCGGCAATCACCAGGCTGCGGCCCCGGCTTGCCTGCAGGTCCCTGACCAGCGGATCGATCCAGCGCATCGCCGCCTGCGGCACGGCCGCATCACCGGCGCCCGCGACACCGACGCGCGACGCGACGGCGCGCGCGACGGCTTCGATCTCGCTCGCCTTCAGCGGCAGCCGGTGATCGGCGCGCGACCCCGTGTTGGTGGGGTCGCACTCGACGGCGTAGAGGCGATTGAGCTGCGCCTGGTTGCCTTCGAGGCGCCGCCGCGAGGCAAACGCGCGCGAGTAGCGAACGCCGGAGGCGCCGGTGCACAGGAAGTCCGCGTCGAGCGAGAGGATGACGTCGGCCTTGTCGATGGCGTATTGCGCGTCGACGTATTCGCCGAAGGCGAGCTGGCTGCCGGCGCGCGCGTTGTGGCGGCCGGTGGAATCCCACTGCACCCACTTCGCCTGCGGGAAGCGCATGAGGAATTCGCGCATCTGCGCCCCGAGCGTCGGCGAGGCGACCGTTTCCGTCAGTATCCTGATGCCGGCGCCCTGTGTGGCTTCCTGCGCCCTGAGCGGATCCTGCAGCGCGGTCGCGAACGCGCTGAACGGGCGGATGTCGCCGAGGTTCGTGATGTTGCGCGATCGATCCGGGTCGTAGAGACCGAGGATGGACGCCTGCGCGAACAAGTCGGTGGCGCCGCGGCTCGACGGGTGGTCCGGGTTGCCTTCCACCTTCGTCGGACGCCCCTCGTGGCTCTCGACGAGCAACCCGATGCCCGCGCCGTTCATCGGCATCGCGGTGGCAAAAAAGAGCGGCTTGCCGGGGACCTCTTCCTCCGGTTGACGCACGTAGGGAACGATTTCCTCGTCCGGCTGCCGCGTGCAGGCGCTGACGCCGGCGAGCGCCAGCGAGGCGCCCATCAACTTCAGGAAGCCGCGGCGGCCGACCGGGTCGAGCCACTCGGAGGCGTTGTGCGGAAACTCCCGGTGGAGGAACTCCTTGAATTCGGCTGTCTCGGCGAGTGATTCGAGACTGCGCCAGTACTGCCGTCCCCTGGTGGCTTCGAGCCTGCCGCGCAACGCCTCGAGGGCGCCGCTCTCGGTTATATTGCCGTCATTCATCGGTGGCACGTCGAGCAGCTGATGGGCGGATTCACGTTGTACGCTTTCACCAGTTCCGGACCGAGTTCGGCCTGGTCCTTCGCCGGCCTGTAGCCCATCGTCGTCACTTGGTCGCGCGGGCGCAGATTCGGAGCCGGGTTCTTATGACAGTCGATGCACCACTCCATCAGCAGCGAGTTCTGCTGGTAGGTCAGGGGCATCTGGTCGATCCGCCCGTGGCACGTTTCGCAGCCGACGCCCTTCTTGATGTGGATGCTGTGGTTGAAGTAGACGAAGTCCGGAAGATCGTGCACGCGCACCCAGTGCAGCGGCCTGTTGTCGCGGAAACTCGCGCGCACCGGCTCGAGAAACGCAGCATTGGCGAACAGGACCGAATGGCAGTTCATACACGTCTTCGTCGGCGGAATTCCGGCAAACGAGGATGTCTCGACCGACGTATGACAGTAGCGACAGTCGATACCGTCGTCGGTGACGTGGTGCATGTGGCTGAACTGGAGCGGCTGTTCGACGAAGATCTGCTGCCTGGTGACGTAGCTCGATCGCGACAGCACGATCGCCAATAAAATCAGGCCGCCGACGAGGGAAAGAAGGCCGAAAATGCTGACTTTGGAGAGGGTGTTGGCGCTTCTGCGGAATATCTGCGGCATCTGACGTCGTTCGGTCCGACCACCGCGTGCAGTGGAACCTGCTTACACGGAAGACCCTTGAAATGTAACCAACCAAGGGTTGTACCACAGTTGTGAAAAAAGGATCAAGGAAGGACAATCACTCTGATGAGCGACGAGCGGAAGTACCGGCAGCGCGGCTATCAGGACGACGAACGCGACCGCGCGCCGAAGCCGACCGCGCGAAAACCACCTGAGCCGGGTGCGCCCGCCGGGGCACGCCGCATCTCGCAGGACGGTCCCAAGAACATCAACATGCCGGGCTTCCGCGAGCTCGTGCGCTGCTCGCAGTGCGGCAACCCCGTGTCGTCCGACGTCGGCTTCGACACGCGGTGTCCGCGCTGCGGCATCGATCTCCACACCTGCTCGCAGTGCGTATCGTTCGATCCAGGCAGCAGGTTCGAATGTATGGACACGCAGCTGACCGCGCGCGTCTCTCCGAAGAACACCCGCAACTCCTGCGCCTTCTTCTCGCCGCGCACCACCGTCGAGCGCGAAACGACGGCGCCGCGCAGCGACGACGCGCGAAAGGCGTTCGACGACCTGTTCAAATTCTGAGTAATGGCGCTGCTCTCGGAATCCGACCGGCAAACCGTCCGCGATCACCTCGCCGGCATCCACCACCCGGTCACACTGCTGTTCTTCACCCAGACGATCGGCGGGCCCGAGAGCGCGCTCATCGCGCGGCAGGTCCTCGACGAAGTCGTCAGCCTCAACGATCGGATCTCGCTCGAGGAAGTGAACTCCATTCTCGACAAGGAGCGCGCGGAGCAGTACGGCATCACCCACATTCCCGCGGTCGCGATTCTCCGCGACGGGAAGTACACGCGCATCCGGTTCTTCGGTGCGCCCGCCGGCTACGAGTTCATGTCGCTGGTCGAGGCGGTTGCCCTTGCCGGCGGCGACGATTCGGGGCTGAGCGACACGAGCCGGAAAGCGATCGCCGAGCACGTCACCACGCCGCTCGACATCCAGGTCTTCGTGACGCCCACCTGCCCGCACTGCCCGCGGATGGTCACGCTCGCGCACCGGATGGCGATTGAACATCCGCTCATCCGCGCGACCTGCGTGGAGGCCACCGAGTTCATGGACCTGTCGCGCCGATACCAGGTCACGGGCGTGCCGAAGACGATCGTCAACGGGACGATCGAGATTCTCGGCGCCGTACCTGAAGAGCAGTTCGTCCGTACGGTGCTGCAACTGCCGGACGAGACTCCCGCCGAGTAGGTCCCGGCTCTTCCCGACGCGCTACGAGAAACGGTTGAGACTTCGGGCGGAATTCTGTCTGTTATGCTGCCGTTATGGCTGGAGGGCGGCGGCTGACGAAGGTGAGACTCGCGGATTTTTCGCGACAGCTGAAGACGCTGATTGACAAGGCGCAGCGCCTCCGCGACGAAATCAATCGATCGATCATCGCCGCTGCTCCACCCCCAGCTGCCAACGGCGGCGTCCGCCGCCGGCGCCCGCGCGTACGGCACTGACCACCGTTATCGATCCAACGCCGCACGCCAGGCCTCGGAGTATTTGTATCCGCCGCCCGTGTTGAAAAGCACGACGGACTCGTGGCGCGCGATTTTTCCCGCGGCAACCAGCGTACTGATGGCTGCCAGCCCCGCGCCGCCTTCCGGCGCGCCGAACACCCCTTCGAGCCTCGCCATGTCGACGCACGAGGCCATGAGCTCGGCGTCGCTCACGGCCACCGCTTCGCCGCGGCTCGCGTAGACATCCGAGAGGATCAGGAAGTCGCCGAGCGGCTTCGGCACGCGCAGCCCGGCGGCGACCGTGGCGGCGTTCTCCCACATCACGGACGCGGGCTGGTGCTGCTCGAACGCGCGGACAATCGGCGCGCATCCCTCGGCTTGCGCGGCGATCATTCGCGGCCGCGCCTTCCCCGTGAGCCCCATGACTTCGAGCTCCTCGAAGGCCTTCCACATCCCGATGAGGCCGACGCCTCCTCCGGTCGGATAGACGATGACGTCGGGCAATCCCGCTTCGAACTCCTCCCACAGCTCGTAGCCCATCGTCTTCTTGCCCTCGATGCGGTAGGGCTCTTTCAGCGTCGATACCTCGTACCAGCCGTTGGCAAGGGCGTTCTTCGCGATGAACGCGCCGCAGTCGGAAATCAGGCCGTCGATGAGATGGACGTCCGCACCGAACGCGCGGCATTCGAGGATGATGGCGGCGGGGGTGTCGGATGGCATCGCGATCGCGCAGCGGAGTCCGGCATGCGCGGCGTACGCCGCGGCGGCTCCGCCGGCGTTGCCCGCCGTCGGCAGGGCGATGGTGCCGATGCCGAGCGCCTTCGCCATGGTGACGGCGGCCGAGAGGCCACGCGCCTTGAACGAGTTGGTCGGGTTCCGGCCTTCGTCCTTGATGTACAGCCGCTCGAGACCGAGATGCTCGCCGAGCCGGCGCGCGTGCAGCAGCGGCGTCATCCCCTCGCCGAGCGTCACGGGCGGCGCCGCGGGCATGACTTCCTCGTATCGCCACATCGACGGGACACGGGTCTTCACGCCGGCGCGGCTGAACGTGCCGCGCGCTTTTGCAAGGTCGTACCGGGCGAGGAGCGGGCCGCCGCAGGCTTTACACAGGTTCTGCGGCTGTCCGCAATCGAACGTGTGTCCGCAGCCGGGGCGTGAACACTCGAGATGCGTCAGCGTTGATGCGTGCACGCGGCTAGTCGTGGCAGGCGGGCATGACGCGGAAGTCCACCAGCTCGCGCGGCGGCACGGTATCGACCGTTGCCTGAAAGCGGAAATCCACCTTCGCGGACGAACCGGCCTGCGCGGACTTCAGCATGTGATCCTGCGTCATGGTGCGCTGCACCCGAAAGCTGCGCCAGCTGCCGACGTCGACGTCCGAGTCCAGCAGCGTGCCGACTTCGATCGTAAACGTGCAGTTTACGTCGCGCGCGCACCCGTTGCGGACTGAATACACGCCTTCGATGACGCGCCCATCGCGAGATGACTTCTCGATGGCGTTCTCGCCGTCGTTGTGGACCACGCAGGCGTCGGGACCCGTCTCGCCTTGCCGCGCTGCCGCCTGCCGGCTGGCGGCGACCTCCGGCACGCATCCCTCGAGATCGTACGTGCGCGCACGCCACGGCAGGCGCCGCGCCACGCCGGTTCCAAGCCCGGTCATGTCCATTTGCAGGATGACCACGTCGGACGGAGTGAATCCAACCCTATTCATCAGCGCGCGAATTCCGTAGCAGTCAGCCTCCTGCTCCTGGGCGGCGCTGAATGACGCCCGCGGATCGTGCCCCAGCGCGTGGTGAGCGCACTCGTGGGCGTAGACAAAGAGGTGATCCTGCGGCGTCACGCCGTCGACGTTCCGGGGATCGTACTGGACGACGGCGCGCTCATCCGAATCGACCACCGCCTTCGCGATCGTTCCGTTCAGGGCCTGCACGGCCGTCACGGATCGCCCGTTTGCGCCGTTGCAGGTGATGGTCAGCGGAACCGGCTGCGCCTCGGCCCAGGCGGCCGTGAGGATCAATGCGGCGGTGAGGAACGTCAGTCGCAACCTTCGTCCGGCACCGGAGCGAAGGTTGGCGGAGGGAGAGGGATTCGAACCCCCGATACCCTTTCGGGTACAACGGTTTTCAAGACCGCCGCCATCAACCACTCGGCCATCCCTCCGAAATCGGCTCGCCGCCGGAAGTGTAACCCTACCGGATCGCGACAGCCTCGTCAGGCAATGACCCAAAAAGGAACACCCCGGGTACGCCGTGTTCCGCGATGACACGCAGGCGTTACACGCGGTTGCCCAGCTATTGAGAACACCAATCGCCTATTTTGTTGGGTTTACCAGGCATTCTCCCGATGTGGCGGCGTTCCAGGGTTGCTCACGCTAACTCAGGCATTAAGGTTGCGTTGAGGTCACCCAACGCCCCTCGAGTCGCACCAAGTCATATGGGTATGAAGAGACGGAAGACGGACAACCCAACGTTCCTTGGTATGCCACCTGTAGCACGCCTGTACGTCGCCGCGGTCGTCGCCGGCGGCGCGGCATGCCTCACGGTGGCAGCGCTCCATCTGCGCCTCCAAGACACGTTGCTGTTCGCGACGCTGCTGGTCCTCGGGGTCGTGACGTCGGCGGCGAAAATCGAGCTGCCGCTCGGCCGCAGCCAGTCGAACCTCTCGCTGTCGCACGCCGTGAACTTCTGGTCGCTGTTCGCGCTCGGACCGGCAAGCGCCGTCTGCATCGCCGCCATCAGCGCCTGGGCGCAGTGCACCCTGCGGACCGGCGGACGCAATCCGATGCACCGGACCGTCTTCAGCATCGCGTCGCTGACGGTGACCGTTGCCCTGGCCGGGCTGCCGTTGATCTGGTTCGGCGGTTCGTCGTCCGGCGACTTCGCCGTGATCATGCGTGGCGCCGCGATGGCGGCGCCCCTCTATTTCTTCGTCAACAGCGTCCTGGTGGCCGCGGCAATCGCGCTCTCGACCCGGCAGCCGCTGCCGACTGTCTGGCATCAGAACTTTCTCTGGAGCGCGCCGAGCTATTTCGCGGGCGCGGCGCTGGCGGCGCTCGCCAGCGAGGCGTGGAGCCGCGGCTGGTTCGGGTGGCTGGTGCTGCTGGCGCTGCCGCTCTATCTGGTGTTCCGCAGCTATCACACCGTCGTCGGGCGGCTCCGCAAGGAGCAGGAAGACACGCACCGCGCGATGGAAGTGCAGCTGGCCACGATCGAAGCGCTCGCGCTCGCGATCGAGGCGAAGGCCGGTTGCACCCCGGAGCACGTCCGATCGATTCAGTACTACGCGGCGATGCTCGCGGAGGCCGCGGGCCTCTCCGACGAGCAGATCCAGGCGGTGCGCACGGCGGCGCTGCTGCACGACGTCGGCAACATGGCCGTCCCCGAGCACATCCTCTCGAAGCCCGCGGCGCTCACGCCCGAGGAGTTCGAGCGCGTCAAGATTCATCCGCGTGTCGGCGCCGAGATCCTGCGGAACGTGCCATTTGCCGGCCCCGTCAGCGACCTGGTCCTCTGCCATCACGAGCGGTGGGACGGCTGCGGCTACCCGAGCGGCCTGAGCGGCGAGAGCATCCCGATGGGCGCCCGCATCCTCGCGATCGCGGACTGCTACAGCACGCTGCAGTCGGACCGGCCGTACCGCGCGAGCCGCACCGAAGCCGAAGCGCTCAACGTCGTGCGCGAATATTCGGGCACCGCCTACGACCCCGCGCTCGTGGACCTGCTGGTCGCCCGGCTGCAGGTCAACGCGACCGTCGTGGAGACGGGTTCGGAGGCCGTCGGCGATCAGCTCGCGCTGCAGGACATCGCCGGCGCGCACCGCGAGGAGCAGACGCTCTACGAGATTGCGCAGGCGCTCGGCTCGAGCCTCGGCGTCGCCGAAGCGATGGCCCTGATCCAGGAGAAAGTCAGCCGGCTGGTGCCGTTCGTCACCTGCGCCCTCTTCCTCGGCGACGAGGAGCAGGGATACGCGTGCCGCTACGCGCACGGACCGGGCACCGAAGCGCTCTTCAAGTCGGCGCCGAAGTCGTGGAGCGAGCTGTCGCTGCGGCTGCCCTCGTGCGCCGACGGGCGCGCGGCGCATGGCGAGGACCTGACGTCGGTGCTGTCGTGCCCGCTGCGGTTCGACGGCCGCCTGATCGGCGGCCTCGTGATCTACCACATGGTGCCGGGCTGCTTCACCGACGAGCACCGGCGCGTGCTCGGACGCGTCAGCGAGCAGGCCGCCGCGGTCATCTACAACTCGACGCGGTTCGAGCAGACGCAGCACGAGTCGCACACCGACCCGCTGACGGGGCTGCCGAACCGCCGCTCGCTCGACCGCCAGTTCGAGGCCGGGCTCGCGCACGCGATGCGCGCGAAGGCGAGCTTCAGCGTGGTCGTCCTCGACCTCGACCGGCTGAAGGAAATCAACGACACCTACGGTCACGAAGCGGGCGACCGCGCCATCCGCAGCGTCGGCAACGTGCTGCGCTCGACGGTGCGTCAGACCGACTTGTGCGCCCGCTTCGCGGGTGACGAATTCGTGGTGATCCTGTGGGATTGCACCCCGGAGACCGAGGCGCGCCGCGTCTCGGACATTCAGAACGCGGTGGCGGCGCACCCCTTCGAGCCGCGTCCCGGCGTCCGCATGGCGCTCTCGATCAGCGCGGGGCCGGCGCGCTTCCCGGACGACGGCGCGTCGTTCGAGGAGCTGCTCGCGGCGGCCGACGAGCGCATGTATCGGGACAAGGCGGGCCGCCGTTCGCGCAACTCCGGCCGACATTCGAGCGCACAGCAGCAGCTCGAACGAGCGTAACGAGCTCCCCCCGTTACGCTCGCGTTATCTTCTCGAGACCGTCCATGTACGGGCGCAGCGCCGGCGGGATGGTCACGGAGCCATCTGGCTCCTGGTAGTTCTCCAGGATCGCGATGAGGGTGCGGCCGACGGCCAGTCCCGAGCCGTTCAGCGTGTGCACGAACTCGGTCCTGCCCCCGGCTTCGGGACGGAACTTGATGTTGGCGCGTCGCGCCTGGAACGCCTCCGTGTTGCTGCACGACGAGATCTCGCGATACGTCTGCTGGCTCGGCAGCCACACCTCCAGGTCGTACGTCTTGGCCGACGCAAACCCCATGTCGCCCGTGCAGAGCAGCACCGTCCGGTACGGCAATTCGAGACGCTTCAGCACCTGCTCGGCGTTGCCGGTGAGCCGTTCCAGCTCGTCGTACGACGCCTCGGGGCGGGCGAACGCCATCAGCTCCACCTTGTCGAACTGATGCTGCCGGATCAGGCCGCGCACGTCGGCCCCGTACGACCCCGCCTCGCTGCGGAAGCACGGCGTGTAGGCCGTGTAGCGGATGGGCAGCGAGCGGCCGTCGAGGATCTCTCCGCGATGCATGTTCGTCAGCGGCACTTCGGCGGTCGGCACCAGGTAGAGATCCCAGTCGCCGGCGATCTTGAAGAGATCGGCTTCGAACTTCGGCAGGTTGCCGGTGCCGGTCAGCGTGGCCGTGTTCGCCATGAACGGCGGCTCGACCTCCGTGTAGCCGTGCTGCTTCGTGTGCAGGTCGAGCATGAAGTTGATCAGCGCGCGCGCCATCCGCGCGCCCGCGCCGACGAGCACGGTGAAGCGCGCGCCCGCGATCTTCGTCCCGCGCTCGAAGTCGATGATGCCGAGCGCCGGCCCGAGATCCCAGTGCGGCTGCGGCGGCGCCGTGAAGGCGCGCGGGGTGCCGACGCGCCGCACCTCCTTGTTGTCCGCGGCGCTCGTGCCCGCGGGCACGCTCGCGTGCGGCAGGTTCGGAATGACGAGCAGGCCGTGGTTCCGGCGCTGCTCGATCAGATCGAGCTCGACACCTTTCTGCTTGATCTCCTGCGCGCGCTGGCGGCTCGCCTCCTGGATCTTTGCCGTGTCGAGCCCCTGGCGCTTGGCGCGCGCGACCTCGTCGCCCGCCGCGTTCTGCTCGCGCTTGAGGCCTTCGACCTCCGGCAGCAGGCGCCGGCGCCGCGCCTCGAGCGCGGCCAGCTCCTCGAGCTCGCGAGTGAGGTCCATGCCCCGGCTGGCGAGCGCGGTTCTGACCGCGTCGAGGTTCTCTCTGAGGTAGGCGGGATCGATCATGACAGGTGCGTGACGATCTCAATCGTACAACAGCGCCTGCCGCGCGCGGGCGGACTCCTGCGATAGGATGACGGCATGACTGGCAAGATCCGCAAGGCGGTGTTTCCCGCCGCAGGGCTCGGCACGCGCTTCCTCCCTGCCACCAAGGCGCAACCGAAAGAGATGCTCGTGCTGGTCGACAAGCCGGTCATCCAGTACGGAGTCGAGGAGGCCGTCCAGTCCGGCGCCGACAACATCATCATCGTCACCGGCCGCGGCAAGAACGCGATCGAGGATCATTTCGACATCGCGGTCGAGCTCGAAAGCTATCTCCAGCAGCGCGGCAAGACGGAGCTGCTCCAGGAAATCCGGAAGATCACCGACCAGATCAACGTCTCCTACGTGCGGCAGGGCGAGCCGCTCGGGCTCGGGCACGCGGTGCTCGTGACGCAGGCGCTCGTCGGCGACGAACCGTTCGCCGTCATCCTGGGCGACGACGTCATCGACGCGGACCCGCCGGCGCTGAAGCAGATGATCGACGTATTCGCCAGGGTCGAGGGGCCGGTGCTGGCGGTGGAGCGCGTTCCGGCCGAAGACGTCTCGAGCTACGGCATCGTGAAGGTCGACGAGACGGCCGGGAACCTCGGGCGCGGCGTCCATCGCATCGCCGACCTGGTCGAGAAGCCGCGCCGCGAGGACGCCCCCTCGAACCTGGCGATCATCGGCCGCTACATCCTGACGCCCGACATCTTCGCGTCGCTGAAGGCGACGACCAGCGATCGGACGGGAGAAATCCAGCTCACCAACGGCCTGCGCCACCTGCTGCGATCGCGGCCGATCTACGCCTGCGAGATCGACGGCGTGCGGCACGACACCGGCAACAAGCTCGGTTTCCTGAAGGCGCTGGTCTACTTCGCGCTGCGGCGGCCGGACCTCGCGGAGCCGTTCCGCAAGTACCTCGACACGCTCACGAGTCTTTCGACTTCGTCGCGGTAGTGGTCGTCTCGCTCTTCGCGGTGTCCGTCTTGGCGGTCCCGCTGCCGTCAGTGCTGTCGGTCTTCGCGCTCTCGCCCGTCTTCCCGGCGGGGGCCTGAGACGACGAATCCGACTTCCCTTTCTGCGCGTAGTCGGTGATGTACCAGCCCGATCCCTTGAACTGAATCGCGGGCGACGAGAGCAGGCGGCGAACCGGCCCCTTGCCGCACTCCTTGCACACGTCCACCGGCGGATCCGAAAACTTCTTCTGAATCACCTCGAACCGGCGGCCGCAGGCGTCGCACTCGTATTCGTATAACGGCACGTTCTTACTCCAGTACCCTCACTCCAGCATCGCGTCGACGGAGTCGTTGAGCAGCAGGCGCCGCATCGCGGAAAACGGCGCGCACCCCTGCGCGAGCACGGCGTCGTGGAACGCGCGCAGCGAGTACTTGCCGCCCTGCTGCTCCTTGAAGTCGCGCCGCAGCTTCAGCATCATCAGCTTGCCGACGGAGTAGACGAGATACGTCGGATCGAACGTGCCGCGTTCGGCTTCCTTTCGCGCGGTTCCCTCTTCGAGGAACGCCTCGTCGCGGAAGAACCGCATCCCCTGCTCCACCGACATGTCCTCGCAGTGAAGACGGATGCAGACGATGAAGCGCGCCAGGCGGACCAGCGCCTCGGCAAGCTGTCCGAGCTTGATCTCCGGCTCGTTCCGCCGGAACCCCGCTTCGACCATCATCTGCTCGCAGTAGTGCGCCCATCCTTCGACCAGCGAGGCCGACGCGAAGAAGACCGACTTCCGGACCTTCGACTCGACCTGGCGCAGGTGCTGGAAGTGGAGGAAGTGGCCCGGGTAAGCCTCGTGAATGGAGATGTGCCAGAGGATCGGGTAGTTGAAGTACCGCAGGTGCTCTTCCTGCCGCTCGGCCGGCCAGCTCCGATCCGCGTCGGTCAGGTAGTAATATGCGCGGCTCGGTTTGGCCTCGAACGGGCCGGGCGTCCACATCGACGCGAACGTCCAGCGATAGAACTCGGGCGTCGGCGCGACGACGACGGGCTCGCCGTCCGGGACGGTGACGATCGACTGGCGGCGGAGGAACTGCTCGAGCTCCTTGACCTGCGCCTGCGCGGCCTTGACGACCTCGCCGGGGGCGGGATGCCGCTGGGTCGCGGCGCGCCACGCCGTCTGGACGTCGCCGCCGGGCAGCCGGCCGGCGACGGTGCGGAACTCCTCCTGCACCTCGTGCAGCTCGCGCAGCGCGATGGCGAGGAGGCGGTCCGCCGTGAACGTGATGCCTTCCTCGAGCCGCAGCTTCTTCTCGAACCGCTCCCGTCCGAGGCGGAACGATGCCTTCGCTCTCGGCGCGAGATCGGTTTCGAGGTACTCGATGTACCCCTTGATCGCGCTCGACGCTTCCGCGGAGGTGTCCGCCAGGTCGCCGAGGATGTGCAGGTCGTCGAGCGAGGCGAAGGCGCGCGGCAGGTCGGCGTCGATGAACTTGAGGATGCCGCGCCAGCTCTCGAGGCCCATCTTGACGAAGATGCCGGGCGTGTCCCGGATGTTCTCGCGCGCGGCCTGCACGAGGCGCGGCACCTGCCGCAGCTTCGAGACGATGCGGCGCGCCCGCTCTGCCTCCGGGGCATACGCGAACAGCGCCTGGCCGGCGAGGCTCGTCCCAATCAGGTCCGCGTAAATCTGCGGGTTCCGCTCCCAGGTGCGGACATCCTCGAACTCGAACATCCGCGCCTCGATGTTCGAGGCGACGATGGGGTGTTCGATCTGCTCGGTGGGCGGGAGGGTGGCCGGATCGATCTGATGGAGCCGGCGGCCGAACCCGGATAACGCCCGGACGTGGGCGTCGATGGCCGTTCGGCTCAGGTCCTCGAGGAGGTCATCGTGCAGGTGGATGCCGTCGAGCGTCGCCTGGGTCGGACAAACCTCGTAAAGATAGGCGAGGTAGTCGTCGACAAAATGCGGGAACGGCTCCGATGGGTACATGCCTGATCATGGCGGCGCTCTGCTGCTCGACTCGGTGAGCGCACATCCCGCAATGGTACAATAATCTACTGTCCTTCCCGATGTCCGGCACGTTGTACGTGGTCGCGACCCCCATTGGCAACCTCGAAGACATCACGCTCCGGGCGCTGCGCGTGCTCCGCGAGGTGGACGTCATTGCGGCCGAAGACACGCGGCGAACGGCGCGGCTGCTCGGCCATCATGAGATTGAGACGAGGATGGTCAGTTTTCACGAACACAACACGCGCTCGCGTGTGCCCCAGCTCATCAGTCGACTCGAGGCCGGTCAGAACGTGGCCATCGTGAGCGACGCGGGCACGCCTGGCGTCTCGGATCCCGGTCTGGAGCTCGTTCAGCAGGCCGTCGAACGAGGGATCCGTGTGGATCCCATCCCTGGAGCCAGTGCACCCCTTGCCGCCCTCATCGCGTCAGGATTTAAGATGGTGCCGTTCACGGTCTTTGGGTTCGCACCTAATAAGGCTAATGACCGCAAACGTTGGCTGGAGGAGGTCTGTAAGACGCCTCATACCTTCTCGTTCTTCGAAACACCACATCGAATTCAGGCCACGTTACGCCAAGCTGGGCCTATATTGGTCGATAGACCAATTACAGTGGCGCGTGAGCTGACGAAACTCCACCAGGAGGTCGTTCGCGGCACCGCGTCCGAGCTCGTCGAGCGCTTCTCGGACCCCCGCGGCGAGTTCACCATCATCGTCGGTCCGGCCGTTAATCAACTGACAAGCAACGAGATCAGCCTCACAGATGAAGACGTCGTGCGCGAATTTGGTCGAATAACTGAAATCGACGGCGGCTCTAGACGTCAGGCCGTCGTCGAACTCGCCAAACGGTCAGGCCGGAGGCCCAGGGACGTGTATTCGGCGATCGAGCGGGCCAAAAAATTGGGTATTTAACCTTATTAGCGATGCCCTCGGAAACTCACGTCGTCGTTCTGGCTGCCGGGCAGGGAACCAGGATGAAATCCAGGCTGCCCAAGGTGCTTCACTCACTGGTCGGCCAGCCATTACTGGAGCACGTGCTGCGGGCCGCGGATGCGATTTCTCCCTCCACGGTGACTCTTGTCATCGGCCACGGCGCCGAATCGGTACGCGCTGCCGTAGGCGATCGCCCAAACCTTGGCTTCGTGGTGCAGGAGCCGCAACTCGGAACCGCCCACGCCCTCCAACAGGCCGAGGCGCGGCTTGCCGGAAAACAGGGGACCCTGGTCCTTCTGTCGGGCGACGTTCCCCTCCTCAAGGGCGCCACGCTGCGCCGGCTGGTCGAGGCACATCAGGCCGCCAACGCCGCCGCAACCGTCGTGACGGCCGTCGTCGAACGGCCCTACGGCTACGGGCGCATCGTTCGCACGAGGGGACGCATCGCCCGGATCGTCGAGGAGCGTGACGCGTCGCCGGACGTGCGTCAGATTCGAGAGATCAACGGCGGTATCTACGCCTTCGACCTGGCGCCGCTGTTCGACGCGCTGCGCGGAATCGCCTCGCAAAACGCCCAGGGCGAGTACTACCTGACCGACCTGATTGCCATCTACCGCCGGCGGAAGCTGCCGGTCGAATCGCTCGTTGTCGACAATCCCCAGGAAATCCGGGGGATCAACAGCCGCACCGAACTCGCGGAAGTGAGCCGAATCGTGAGACAGACAAAAAACGAAGAACTGATGGCAGCCGGCGTCACCATCGTCGACCCGGCCACGACCTACATCGATCCGGACGTCGAAATCGGCCCCGACACGGTGATACACCCCGGCGTGGCCATCGAGGGACAGAGCCGGATTGGGGCGGCCTGCGAGATCCACAGCCACGTCCGCATCGTCGGCTCCGAGATCGCCGACAAATCCGTGATCCTGAACTTCTGCCTCATCATCGGTTCGCGTATTGCAGAGAGCGCCTCGGTCGGTCCGTTCGCGCACCTGCGGCCGGAGTCGGTGGTGGGCGAACGGGCAAAGATCGGCAATTTCGTGGAGTTGAAGAAGACCACGATGGGAGCGGGCTCGAAGGCCAATCACCTTACCTACCTCGGCGATGCCACCATCGGCGAGCGGGTGAATGTCGGCGCCGGAACCATCACCTGCAACTACGACGGGACGAAGAAGTACCCGACGATCATCGAGGACGGGGCATTCATCGGCAGCGACAGCCAGTTGATCGCCCCGGTGCGAGTCGGCAAGGGTGCCTACGTGGCGGCCGGCTCGTCGATTACCGAGGACGTGCCGGACGGCGCGCTCGGCATCGCCCGGGGCCGCCAGGCGAACGTGGACGGCTGGGTGGAGCGCAGGAAAGCACAAAACAGCAAGGACTAGGCGCAAGCCAAGGAAGACAGTTTATGTGCGGAATCATCGGATACATCGGCTCGAAGCCCGTGGTGCCGGTCCTCATCGAGGGCCTGCGCCGGATGGAATATCGCGG
>Ga0070695_100000129_pt1 | contig 34259 bp, 25 predicted proteins | sample KBSK1252metaG_FD_65471 | JGI IMG/M metagenome (GOLD analysis project Ga0070695, IMG submission 65471) | Corn, switchgrass and miscanthus rhizosphere microbial communities from Kellogg Biological Station, Michigan, USA - KBS K1-25-2 metaG | ecosystem: Host-associated > Plants > Roots >...
CGTTGTGCGCGTCGACGGTGCGGAAGCCGTCGTGCTGCAGGTACTCGCGGTAGAGCAGGCGCGTACTGAGGTCGTCTTCGACGATCAGGACGAGAGGGTTGAGCGTGGGTGTGACCGTGGACTCGGAGCGGATCCCCATGCACCCGTTCCTGCGAATGTAATGCGAGGTGACGGGGCGGCCAAGCCAAATCGCAAGCTCGGGCGTATGCTGACCGGCGTATCTATCGTTCCGCCCCTAATGCGCGATCGACGCGCGGGCGTGCGCGCGTCCGCGTGCGCAGCGTCCACCAGGCGCGAAACCCCAGTAGTACCACCCCCGCGACCAGGAGCACCTGGAACTGCGGCACGACCGTTTTCCGCGCCAGCCAGAAGTGAAACAGCGCCGTGCAGGCGGCGACGTAAATCAGCCGGTGCAGCTGCGTCCACCGCCTCCCGAGGCGCCGGATCGATCCCTGCGTCGACGTCACCGCCAGCGCGAGCAGCATGACGAAGGTCGCCATGCCGAGCGTGATGAACGGACGCATCGCGATGTCCTTGACCATCTGCCGGAAGTCGAAGAACCAGTCGAGCACGAACCACGTGAGGAAGTGGAGCGTCGCGTAGAAGAACGCGAAGAGCCCGAGCATCCGCCGCAGCTGGATGATCGGGTTCCACCCCGTCACGCGCCGGATCGGCGTCACCGCCAGCGTGATGATCAGGAAGCGGATCGCCCAGTCGCCGGTCGTGTGCGTGATGTACTCGATCGGGTTCGCGGTGAGCTCGCCCCGGTAGGCGTCGGCGGCGAGCGCCGCGGCGGGGATGAGCGCCGCGGCGAAGATGGCTCTCTTGAGGAGGACGATCGGCTTCAATACAGCTTCTTCGGATCCATCCCCGAGTACATCGACGCGACCTGATCGGCGTAGCCGTTGAACGGCAGCGTCTTGGTCCGGAAGAAGGTGCCGATGCGCCGCTCGCTCGCCTGGCTCCAGCGCGGGTGATCGACGTTCGGGTTGACGTTGGCGTAGAAGCCGTATTCGTTCGGCGTCATCACCTGCCAGGTGTTCTTCGGCTGGTAGTCGACGAAGCGGATCTTGGCGATCGACTTGACCCCCTTGAAGCCGTATTTCCAGGGCACGACGAGGCGAATCGGCGCGCCGTCCTGGTTCGGCAGCGCTTCCTCGTAGAGGCCGACGGCGAGAATGGCGAGCGGGTTCATCGCTTCGTCCATGCGCAGCCCCTCGACGTACGGCCACGGCAGCATGCGCGTGGACTCGCCGGGCATCTGCGCCGGGTTGAACGCGGTGACGAACTCGACGTACTTGGCCTGCGACGTCGGCTTGTAGGTCGCGATGATGTCCTTCAGCGGAATGCCCACCCACGGGATCACCATCGACCACGCCTCGACGCACCGCATGCGATAGACGCGTTCCTCGAGCGCGTACGGCTGCGTGAACTCCTCGAAGCCGAAGGTCCCCTTCTTCTCGGCGAAGCCGTCGACCTGGATCGTCCACGGGCGCGGCTTGAGGCGCCACGCGTTCTCCTTCGGATCCTCCTTGTAGGGACCGTACTCGTAGAAGTTGTTGTAGCTGGTGATGTCGTCGAACGACGTGAGCTTTTCGCCCGTCGTGCTGAGGGGACTCTTTTTCACGTTCGCGAGCTTGGCGCCGTGGCCCGTGCCCTGGCCTTTCTGCTGAGCGGAGAGGCGCGCGGCAAATGGTGATGTCACCGCGGCAGCCGCGGCCCCCATCGCGGCACCCGCGGCCGTCTGCAGGAATTCGCGCCTGCGGAGGTAGAGGGATTTCGGAGTGATCTCCGAGTACCGGAGGTCGGCGGCTTTGCGGATCAACATGACGTTAATTATAGGCCGCTTCGCCGTCACGGCCGAGGTAATCCGGGGCGCTTCGCGTGGTAGTGTCACGAGTGGAGGAGGCCTCGGCGTACCCCGCGCCGGCGCCGAGCTTTTATCGAAGCCGTACGCGTGCCGCCCGAACACGACCGCTTCCCCCGGGCCATGTCGCTCGCCGTGCATGAGCTCCGGACACCCGTCACCGTAGTCTGCGGCTACATCCGGATGGTGCTGAAAGAGCACGGCGGGCCGCTGACCGACAAGCAGAAAAAGATGCTCCAGGAAGCGGAACGCTCGTGCGACCGCATCAGCGCGCTGGTGGCCGAGATGAGCGATCTCGGTAAACTCGAATCGAGCGAACTCGCCGTCGCGCGCATGGAAGTCGACGTGTGCAGCCTCGTGGCGGAGCTGGCGAGTGATATGCATGAGGGGGAGGACCGCGGAGTGCGACTTGATGTGCGCGTGCCAAACCGGCCTGTCACCGTGAGCGGCGATCGCGCCCGGCTCTCGGTGGCGTTCCGGACGTTGCTGCACGCGGCGTTGAGAGAGCGCGGCGAACCGGGCGTCATCGTCGCCGAGTGCTCGGTCGTCGACGGCGCGCCGCCGTGGGCCGTGCTCGCGGTCGGCGAGGAACAGGCGCTACCCTCGCTCGTGGCCGCCAGCCTCGGTGCTCCGCCTCCCTTCGACGAATGGCGCGGCGGGCTCGGGCTCGCGCTCCCCGTCGCGCGGCGCGTGATCGAAGCGCTTGGCGGCGCGCTCTGGTCGGCGCCCGGCGAGCGTCCGCGCGCGGGTTCCGCACTCCGATTACCCCTTCGAACCTGAGGTCAGAGACGATGACAGCAGTGGCGGGCGCGGGCTCCGACGCCGTGAACAGCTCCTCCGACGATCGACGCCCCGCGAACATCGCGGTCGTTGACGACGACTCCGGCTTCGCTGGGTATCTCCGGACGTTTCTCGCGTTGCGCGGCTACGAGGCGCGCTCCTACACGCGCGGCGACGAAATCGTGGCGGCCATCCGCCAGGGCGAGCCGCCCGACATCGTGCTGCTCGACGTTGCCATGCCGGGAATGGACGGCCTGCAGACGCTCAAGGCGCTGAAGGCGGCGCGCCCCGAGCTGCAGGTGATCATGCTGTCGGGCCGCGAGCAGGCCGCGACCATCGTCGAAGCGGTACGCCTCGGCGCCGCCGACTACGTCGTCAAGCCCGACGACCCGGAGGGTCTCGGCGAGATCGCGCTCGACGCGGCCATCAAGCAGGCATTCGAGCGAAATCGCCTCGTGCACGAGCTCTCCGACCTGCGGCGCCAGCTGAGCGACGACCAGAGCGACGCCTTCATCGGGTGGAGCGAGAGCCCGGCAATGCAGCAGGTCGCGCTGATCATCGAGCAGGTGGCCGACAGCGACGTCACCGTGCTGATTCGCGGCGAAAGCGGCGTCGGCAAGGAGCTGGTGGCGCGCGGCATCCATCAGCGCTCGACGCGGAAACAGCGGCCGTTCGTCAAGGTCAATTGCGCGGCGCTGCCCGCCGAACTGCTCGAGAGCGAGCTGTTCGGACACGAAAAGGGCGCCTTTACCGGTGCGGCGACCACGCGTATCGGCAAGTTCGAGCAGGCGCACAGCGGCACGATCTTCCTCGACGAAATCGGCGAGATGAAGCCGGCGCTGCAGGCCAAGCTGCTGCACGTGCTGCAGGACGCCGAGTTCACCAAGCTCGGAAGCAACAAGAAGATCACTGTCGACGTGCGCGTCGTCACCGCCACCAACCGCGACCTCGAGCAGATGATGGTGCGCGGCGACTTCCGCGAGGACTTGTACTACCGGCTGAAGGTCATCGAGGCGTACGTGCCGCCGCTGCGCGAGCGCCGCGACGAGATCCTGAAGCTGACCGACTTCTTCATCGCGAAGTATTCGCAGCGCTACAACCGGCCGGTGCGCCCGCTCTCCGACGACCTGCGGCAGCGCTTCCTCACCTACGAGTGGCCGGGCAACGTGCGCGAGCTCGAAAACATGATCAAGCGGTTCGTCATCCTGCAGGACGAACAGCTCGTGGTGCGCGAGATCAGCCGCCCGCGGCTGGTGCCGGTTCCGCCGCCGATCGAGCCGGCGCCGCCCGCCTTCCATGCGCCGTCCCCGACGGCGCCGCCGCAGGCCGCCGCCGCGCCGCCCCGCGCCGCCGACGCCGCGGCCGAGGAAGAGGACGCCGAGGACGTGCCGCCGCCGCCGACGCAGGACGGCCGCCGCCTGTCAGACGTCGCGCGCGAGGCCGCGCTCTCGGCCGAGCGCACCGTCATCGCCGACACGCTGCGCCAGGTGCACTGGAACCGCCGCAAGGCGGCGCAACTGCTGGGCGTCAGCTACAAGACCCTGCTGAACAAGATCAAGGAGACGGGCATCGAACGGCCGTGACGGGTCACTCCTGCTGAGTACGTAACGGCCGACCCTCTTCCCAGCCTTTATGAGAACGGCGCTTCCCTCAGGGCGCGCCTTTTCCCTTTCGACGCGAACCGATTCGCCAGAAATTCCACTTTTACCTTCAGTTCCAAGGTTTTGCTGCTGTGGCATTTCGCTTGCTCGACGGACCTCGTCCGCGAACTCGGCGGGCAGAAGGACTGTGGGCGATGAGTCAGAAATCTCAGGTGCTGGTCGTAGACGACGATCTCGCGATGTGCGGCTTCCTGCGCTCGTTCCTCGGCGCGCGCAATTACAACGCGCTGACGGTGACGAACGCGGATGAAGCCGTGCGGCGCTTCCACGCGGAACGTCCCGCGGCGGTGCTGCTCGACGTCGTCATGCCCGGCAGCATGGACGGGCTGGCTGCGCTGGCCGCGTTCAAGAAGATCGACAAGGACGTGCCGATCATCGTGATCTCCGGCCAGGGCCGCACGAGCGTGGTCGTCCAGGCGATGCGCCTCGGCGCGACCGATTTCCTCTGCAAGCCGTTCGAGGAGAACGAGCTCGAGGTCGTGATCGAGAAGGCGCTGAAGCAGCATCAACTCAGCCAGGAGGTCGCCACGCTGCGCGCGCAGCTGAAGGAGCAATCGCGCTACACGATGCTCTTCGGCCACAGCCGGCAGATGCACGAGGTACGCGACCTCATCGAGCGCGTCTCCGACACCGACGTGACGGTGCTGATTCGCGGCGAGAGCGGCGTCGGCAAGGAGCTCGTCGCCCGCGCGCTGCACGAGCAGTCGCTGCGCAAGGACAAGCCGTTCGTGAAGGTCAACTGCGCGGCGCTGCCGACCGAGCTGCTCGAGTCGGAGCTGTTCGGGTTCGAGAAGGGCGCGTTCACCGGCGCCATCCAGCACAAGCCGGGCAAGTTCGAGTTCGCCAACCACGGGACGATGTTCCTCGACGAGATCGGCGACATGAGCTTCCCGCTCCAGGCCAAGCTGCTGCAGGCGCTGCAGGACGGCGAGTTCTCGCGCCTCGGCGGCAAGTCCGACGTGCGCGTCGACGTGCGCGTCATCACCGCCACCAACTGCGACCTCGAGAATGCGGTCGCCGCGGGCAAGTTCCGCGAGGATCTCTACTTCCGTCTCAACGTCGTCACGATCACCATTCCTCCGCTGCGCGAGCGCCGCGAGGAGATCCCGATGCTGACCGATCACTTCGTGAAGAAGTACTCGGTGCAGTACAACAAGCCGTTCCCGGGCATCTCGGCGGAACTGGCGAACCTGTTCCTCGAGCACGAGTGGCCGGGCAACGTGCGGCAGCTCGAGAACATGATCAAGCGGATGGTCGTCCTCGGCAGCGAGGCGCCGATCGTCCAGGAGCTCCAGCAGCCGGCCCCACAGCTCCATCACTGGCCGCACACCTCCTCCTCGATTCCGCGTCCGATGGCTCCGCCGCTGCAGCCGGTCATGCCTCCACCGGCTGCGGCGCCGGTAGCCGTGGCGGCGGTGGCCCCCGCCGGCCTCGGCATCGACTCGGTCGCCGCCGTGGCGGCGTCGGCGGGCGCCAGCGCGGCCGCGAACGTGTCGCTCAAGGACATCGCGCGCAGCGCGGCGCGCGAGGCGGAACGCGAGCTGATCCTCCGGATGCTGACGCGCACCCGCTGGAACCGCAAGGAAGCCGCGGAAATTCTCGGCATCAGCTACAAGGCTCTCCTCTACAAGATCAAGGAGAACGGCCTGGACAAGGCCTCGTAGCCGATGGCCGACGCATTTTTCGAAGAAGAAGGCTCGCGCCTTCTCACGTCGAGCGCATTCGAGTTCGTGCTCGACGGCGAGATGAAGCGTGCCGTCCGCTCGCAGAACTACCTCACGCTCGTGGCGCTCGAGACCCGCCGCGAGTGGGACGGGATGACCGTGACGGCCGACGACGGCACGCTCGACGAGGTCGCGCGCATCATCGGCCACGAGGTGCGCGATACCGACCTGCTCGGGAGCACTGAAACCGGGGTGCTCTCGCTCGTCCTGCTCGACGCCGACTACGACAACGCGACCAGGGTGATCGACCGGCTCGTGCAGCGGATCGATCACTACGAGTTCACGACGCCACTGCGCATTTCCGTCGGCGCCGCGTGCTATCCGACGCACGCGGTGGACCCGGATTCGCTGAAACAGCAGGCGCTCTCCCACCCGGTCGTCAACTGGCGCGGCGGCGCTCCGCAGTCGCGCACGCGTCACTGAAAACTTCCAACTTCCAACTCCCAACTTCCAACTCGCAACTCGCAACTCGCAACGGGCAGATCGCAGGAACACGGATGTTCCAGTCTCCAACTCTCAACAGATCTGCGTGGGCGTTGGGAGCGGTCCCTGGGCGTTGGGAGCTGGTCGTTGGGAGTCGACCTGCCTGGGGTGTGGGGGTTTGGGCATCGGGAGTTGACCCGCTGCCAACCGTTGATGGCTGCAGCGTCGTGACCCTGAAGTGGAAGCGCGCTTCCCAGCGCGGCGTCGATCACCCCGCCGCCGCGTCCGAACCGGCCTCGTTTGGACCGTCCCGGGGAATTGTGGGAACCCAGGTAGCCAGATTGGCGAAACGGTTGGAACGGGAAATATGTGAACAGTTATTGCACTTCAGCCGCGCCGTAGGTGAGCCGTAACTGAAGGACGAACAGGGGATATGAAAGCACCAGCCGTCACCACATTGCTCGTCGCCGCGGGCGCCCTCTACGCGGCCACCGCCGCGGCGCAGTCGCATATAGAGGCCGTGCCGTCGGTGACGGTGGGCAGTCTCTACGATGACAACCTCTTCGCCCAGGCGCAGGGCGACGCGGGGCACATGCTCACGGTGCGCCCGGGCCTGGGCACCGCCATCGACACGCGCCGCCTCAACATCTCCAGCCTGTTCACGTTCGACTCGCAGCACTCGAATCACGCCGACCTGACGATGATCGACGCGCGGCGCCACGGGGACGCCACCCTGAAGTACCGCTCGACCGACATGACGACGCTCGGACTGATGGCGCAGTACGACCGCACGGAGACGCCCGGCGAGATCAACATCGGCACCGGCATCCTCACCGATCGCCGCCAGGCGCACCGCTGGGAGGTGTCGCCGAACTTCTCGCACCGCTTCCGGCCGCACACGGCGGTCACCGCCGCCTACGACTGGACGGCGGAGAGCCTGGTGGACAACGGCACCGGGCGCATGCAGATGGTGCGCGCGGGACTGTCGCAGATTCTCGACGCGCGCTCCTCGCTCAGCGGCCTCGTGCAGGAGCGCCACTTCGCCGATCCGATCGACGCGACCAACGCCAGCGACTCGGTGGCGGTGCTCGGCGGCTGGGATCACCAGTTCTCGCCGGCCGGCCGGTTCTCGCTGCTGGCGGGGCCGCGCGTCTCGTCGTATCGCGGCCTGCAGCCTGAAATCAACGCCGGCCTCACGCGCGAGACGCCGCGCCTCAAACTCGGCGTCGACTACGCGCACACCGAGACAATCGTGCTCGGCATCCGCGGTCCCGTCGTCCTCAACGGCGGCGGTGCGCGCGTCACCGTTCCGTTCCGGCGGACCATCGAGGTGAGCAGCCATTCGGCCGTCAGCGCCATCGACACGCTCGACACGCATCGTCTCACCAACTATCGCCAGACATTCATCGCGTCGTGGACGCCGGGCGGACTCTATACGTTCAACGCGTCTTATGGCGTCGACTACCAGCAGGGCAACATCCGCCGCAACGTCTTCACCGACGCCGACGTGTGGCGGCACATCTTTGGCGTGAGCGTCACCGTGGCGCCGCGCTACAGCCGTTCCACGAAGGGGCCGGACGATCCGGCCGCGCGCGCGAAAGGGGTTGAGAAATGATCCGCCGTTCGTCCATCGCCGTTCTCGGTCAGGTGCCGCTGGTGCTGCTGCTCAGCGCGTGCGCCGTGCCGTTCATGCACTCGCAGCGCGGCCCGGATCCGGTCTCGCCCGCGCAGCCCGATCTGACGGCTGCCGCGCGCCTCGTGCCGCCGCCCGTTTCGGGTCCCGCCGAAGCGACGTCGGCCGATGCCACCGTGGATCCCGCCGCGCCCGCGGAGCCCGTGACGCCTGCCGCCGCGGCAACTCCGCCGGCCGCGTTGCCCGTAGCGCCGCCGATCGTCCGCAGTTCCAGCGCGGTCGACATGGCGAAGGAATACCTGATCGGTCCCGAAGACGTCCTCGACATCACAGTGTGGAAGAACTGCCCCGACCTGTGCCGCACGGTGCCGGTGCGTCCCGACGGCAAGCTGTCGCTGCCGCTCGTCAACGACGTCCAGGCCGCGGGGCTGACCCCGATGGATCTCCGTCAGCACCTCACCGCGCAGCTCGCCGAGTACCTGCCCTCTCCCGAGGTCTCGGTGATCATCCGCGAGGTGCACAACTTCAAGGTCGCCGTCGTCGGCTCGGTGAAGATGCCGGGCGACTACGAGATCAAGAGCCAGGCGACGGTGCTCGAGCTGCTCGCGCGCGCGCAGGGCCTGACCGAGTTCGCCAACCGCGACAAGATCGTCGTGCTGCGACAGAACGGCACCAAGACCGAGCGCATCAAGTTCAACTACCGCAAGGTCGCCGAAGGCAATGACGAGGACAACATCTTCGTGCGCTCCGGCGACATCATCGTCGTTCCGTAGGAGAGGATTTCAATGGCGCGTGACCTGCTCGCTTCAGCCGCCGACGACTCGCTGGCCGTGCGGATTCTCGACATCCTCCGCCGGCGCCGCCTGCTCGCGCTGGCGACGTTCGCCGCGGTGCTCGCGGCCGGCATCTCGTTCGCGATTTACCTGCCCGACATCTACCAGGGCCAGGCGCTCGTGCTCATCGAGCGCCCGATCGACGAGAACATCGTCCGCTCCGCGGAGTCGGCCCCGGGCGAGCTCGAAAGCCGCCTGCACATCATCAAGCAGGAGATCCTGAGCCGCGACCGCGCGCTGGCGCTGATCAACCGCTTTCACCTCTATCCGAAGCTGCTGACGCACGGCGCCGTCGACGACGCGCTGAACCAGCTGCGCAGCGACGTCGAAGTGAACCCCTCGGGTCCCGAGCAGGTGAGCGGCAAGGTGAAGACGGTGTCGTTCACGCTGAAATACACGGGCGATTCCGCCAAGACGGCGGCGGACGTCACCAACGCCATCGCCTCCTTCTACGTCCAGCAGAACGACTCGATGCGGTCGCAGTCGGCGCTCGGCACCCTGAAGTTCCTGCGCGAGCAGCTGGCCGAGGCGAAGGCGCAGCTCGATCGCCAGGATTCGATGATCACGCAGTACACGACGAAGTACACCGGCCAGCTGCCGCAGCAGATCGGGATGAACCTGGCGACCCTCGAACGGATGAACACGCAGCTGCGCCTCAACGGCGAGCAGCAGATTCGCCTCATCGAGCAGCGCGAGAAGCTGATGGAGGGCCTGCAGGACCCGACCAACATCGCCCGCGCCGAGAACCCTGACGCCTCGCCCGAGATGATCGAGCGGCTGAAACAGCTCGAGAAGCTGAAGGGGGACCTGGCGACGCTGCAGACGAAGTTCACGAGCAAGCATCCCGACGTGGTGCGGATGCAGGAGCAGATCGCCGATCTCGAGCAGCAGCAGAAGCAGGACGAGGCGGCGCTCGTGAAGAAACGTGAGGCGCTGCAGGCGGCCGCGGCCGCATCGACCGCGGCGGCCGACGATGCCAGGGCGCCGCGGCGCAAGACCATCGAGAGCCTCGACGCCGAGCTCGCCAAGCTGAAGGACGAGGAGGCCGCCATTCGCGGCACGATCTCCTCCTTCGAGCAGCGGCTCGAGGGCGCGCCGGAGCGCGAGCAGGAATACGCGCTCATCACGCGCGACCGCGCGGTGGCCAAGGACCTCTACGACAACATGCTCAAGCGCTACGACGAGGCGCAGCTCTCGGCCAGCGTCGAGACGGACCGGCAGGGCGAGCAGTTCCGCGTCCTCGAGCAGGCGCTGCCGCCCGAGGGCCCGACGGGACCGAACCGCATCCGGCTGATCCTGATGGCCATCCTCCTCGCGCTGGCGGCGGCGGTCGCGATGGTGCTCACCGCGGAGCAGTTCGACGCGTCGTTCCACGGCATCGACGAGCTGCGCGAGTTCACCACCGTGCCGATCCTCGTCTCGATTCCCCCCATCGGGCCGATGCCGCTGAAGCGCCGGTTCCTCGCCGGCCTGGCGACGGTGTCGGCGATCGCGATGATCGCGCTCGTCGCCGCCGCATCCGCGTATTTCGCTCATGGCAACGAACAACTCGCCCGTCTGATCGGGCGCGCCGGCTAGGCGGTTCAGGGAAGCAGAGAGATGGCTAAGACACATATCGACCCGCACCTCGTGGCGCTCACCTCGCCCGGCTCGTTCGCGGCGGAACAGTACCAGGGGCTCCGCCTCACCCTCGAGCGGCTGCGCCGCACCCGCACGATGCAGGTGATCGCGATCACCAGCCCCGCCGCCGGCGAAGGCAAGACGCTGACGGCCATCAACCTGGCGGGCGCGCTGGCGCGCGGCGCCGAGGGCGCGCGCGTGCTGCTCATCGACGCCGACCTGCGTCGCCCGGCGGTCGCGCGGCAGCTCGCCATCGACGCGGCCGCGCCGGGGCTGACGGAGGTGGTGGCGAACCCGCAGACCACCCTCGACAGCGCGACGCAGAAGCTGAAGCCGTACAACCTGTCGATTCTGACGGCTGGCACGCGCAACGGCGCCGTGCACCAGATTCTCCGGTCGTCGCGACTCGACGCCGTGCTGGCCGAAGCGCGCTCCCGCTACGACTTCGTCGTCGTGGACACGCCTCCCCTGCTGCCGGTCTTCGACTCGGCGCTGCTGGCCAACGCCGTCGACGGCGTGCTGATGGTGGTGGCGGCGAACCAGACGCCGCGCAAGCTCCTCGGCGAAGCGCTGAACATGCTCGACCCGGGCAAGGTGCTCGGCATCGTCTTCAACCGCGACAGCAAGCCGATGTTCGGCTACTACGACGCGTACTACAAGGACTACTTCCCCGAGCAGGTGGCAACGGAGGCGTAAGCGCCGACCCATGGTAGGAAAACTTCGTGACATGCGCGACCAGTCGCGCCGCGTGCTGATTCTCGGATCGGGGCCGCTCGCCTCCACCCTGATCGAAGAGATCGAGTCCGCGCAGAACCCGCGCTACATCGTCGCCGGCACGGTTGACGACCAGGAGCCGGAGCCCGGCTCGCCGGATCACAACCGCTGGCTCGGGCCGTGCGACTCGCTGGCCGACATCATCAGCCGGCTGCACCCGGCGATCATCGTCGTCGCGCTCGCCGACCGGCGCGATCGGCTGCCGCTGCAGACGCTGCTCGAAGCGCGCGTCCGCGGCATCGTCGTCGAGGACGCGCTCGACTTCTCCGAGCGCCTGATGGGCAAGCTGGCCATCGAAGCGATCCGGCCGAGCATGCTCATCCTGGCGAAGGGGTTCCGCAACCACGGCGCCGCCGACCTCCTCGCGCGCGTCGTCAGCGTCGTCGGCGCCATCATCGGCCTGCTGCTCTGCGCGCCGTTCCTCATCGCCATCGGCATCGCGGTCAAGATCGATTCACGCGGGCCGATGTTCTTCATCCAGCAGCGCGCCGGCCGCAGCGGGCGCTCCTTCGGCCTCATCAAGTTCCGGACGATGCACCCGTGCGCGGAGGCGCGGTCCGAGTGGGTCTCGGACAACGTGGATCGGATCACGCGCGTCGGCCACTACCTGCGCCGGTTCCGCTTCGACGAGCTGCCGCAGCTGGTGAACGTGCTGCGCGGCGACATGAACCTCGTCGGGCCGCGGCCGCACCCGGTCACCAACCAGGCGGTCTTCATGGAGAAGATCGCCTACTACGGCCTGCGGTCGACCGTGCGCCCCGGCGTCACCGGCTGGGCGCAGATCCGCTACGGCTACGCGAACAACCTCGCCGAAGAGACGGAGAAGATGCGGTACGACCTGTACTACATCAAGAACCGCTCGCTCTGGCTCGACGTGCGCATCCTGCTCGAGACCGTCGCGACCGTCCTCTTCGGCAAGGGCGCGACCGAGGTGCGCCGCCGCCGCGCGCCGCTGCGCCCGCCGCTGGCGTGGCCCACGGCACGCACGACCGCACTGGCGCCCACGGGCACCGACGGCCTTCCCTACGTCTCGTGGATTCCCGCACGGGTGCCGACGCCGGCGCGTCCAACGGCTGGACAACAGTGAACGCCATCGCTGTACGCGGGGCTGGTCCGGCCGGCCTTCTCGATCCACAGGCCGGCGGACCCGCCGGCCCCTGGTGGCAGGCGCGACCCCGCGGGGCACACCTTGAGGGTGTGCCACACAGGATCAAGGCAGCGGCGCTTCCAGCCGCGCTCGAGGGCAGCCAGTCCGCGTTCTACGCGCTCGTGGCGTTCACCTTCGTGCTGCTGCTCTCGCCGCAGGCGTGGTTCCCCGTCCTGAAGCTGATTCGCATCGCGTTCCTCGCCGGCGGCATCGCGATGGCCGCCCACGTGATGGAGCGCACGGCGCACAAGCAGGCGGTCACGCCGTCGGCGCCGGAGATCGGCATCGCGCTGGCGCTCGTCGCGTGGTCCACGATCACCATCCCGATGTCGTACTGGCCGGGCGGCAGCATCCACCTGCTGACCGACCAGTACCTGAAGGCCATCGCCTTCTTCTGGCTGCTGGCGACGATTATCAACACGCCCGCCCGGCTGCGCGGCCTCGCGTGGACGCTGGCGCTCTGCGCGATCCCCCTCGCGGGCACGGGCATCTGGCATTACCTCTCGGGCCACGTGATGCAGACGGGCCAGGACGGCCTCGTTCGCATCGTCGGCTACATGGGCAGCTCGGGACTGACGGGCAACCCGAACGATCTCGCGCTGATGCTGAACCTGATCATCCCCATTGCGGGTGCGCTGGCGCTCAGCTCGCGGGGCGCCGCGCGCCTGTTCGCCACGGCGGTCGCGTTCCTCAGCATGGGCGGCGTCATCGTCACGTTCTCGCGCGCCGGGTTCCTGGCGCTCACCGCCACGTTCTTCATGTTCCTGGTCGTGCTCGTGAGACGGAAGTCGGGGGCCGCCGCGCTGGCGCTGTTCCTCGTCGCGCTGAGCGTGCCGGCGCTGCTGCCGAAGACGTACGTCGAGCGGCTGAGCACCATCACGAACATGCAACAGGACAAGACCGGCTCCGCGCAGGGGCGCTACAAGGACTTCGGCGTCGCACTCGAAGTCGTGTCGCACAACCCGATCATCGGCGTCGGCCTCGGGCAGGACATGATCGCCCTCAACCAGTATCGCAATGGCCCGCAGACCTGGCGGTCGGTCCACAACGTCTACCTGCAGTACGCCGTGGATCTCGGCATCCCCGGGTTCCTGCTCTTCGCCTGGCTCCACCTGCTCTGCTTCCGCAGCGCGTGGGCGGTCGAACGGCGCGCCCGGAAGGATCCGGCGGTCGCCGAGCTGCAGCCCCTCGCGGCGGGCATCCAGGTGTCGCTCGTCGCGTTCCTTGTCGCCGCGATGTTTCACCCCATCGCGTACCAGTTCTACTTCTTCAGCATCGCGGGGCTGGCCGTGGCACTGAAGAACACGTGCCGCGCGGAGATCGCGCGTGCGCGGCTTTCCCGCCTCGATACCCCCGGGGCCCTCGTGGACCACCCTTGACCACTGCCCGCGTGCTCAACGTGGTGCCGACGCTGATGTGCGGCGGCACCGAGAACCAGTTCATGGCGCTGGCGCGGTCACTCGACCGCACGCGCTTCGACGTCGAGTTCGCCTGCCTGCGCCGCTGGGGCGGCTTCGTCGAGGAGCTCGAACAGCGCAACATCCCGCTGACCGAGTACCCGGTGGCGACGTTCCGCAGCGTCACCGCGTTTGCCCAGCAGGCGCGCCTGGCGCGGCACATCGTGCGCCGCGGCATCCAGATCGTGCACGCCTACAACTTCTACGGCAACGTGTTCGCGACGCCGCCCGCGCGGCTGGTCGCGCCGGTCACCATCGCGTCGATTCGCGACCGTGCCCCGTACCTGACGGCGATGCAGAAGCGCGTGCAGCGCTACGCCTGCCAGTTCGCCGACTGCATCCTGGTCAACGCCGACGCGGTCAGGGACTGGCTCATCGGCGAAGGGTATGACGCGTCGAAGATCTCGGTCATCCGCAACGGCGTCGACCTGTCACGGTTCGACAACGCGCCGCCGCGCGCGGCGCTGCGCCGCGAGCTCGGGCTGGCCGACGGCACGCCGCTCGTCGGCGTCATCTCGCGGCTGACGCGCCTCAAGGGGCTCGAGCATTTTCTCGAAGCCGCCGCGATGGTCCGGGCCCGGGTGCCCAACGCGCGTTTCGTGATCGTCGGCGAGACGAGCCCGATGGACCGCGAGTACCTGGGCGAGCTGCAGCAGTACGCGGAGCGGTGCGGCGTCGCGGGAGACGTGATCTTCACCGGCCTCCGCCGCGACGTGCCGTCGGTGCTCTCGAGCGTCGACGTCTCCGTCATGCCGTCGCTCAACGAGGCGCTCTCGAACGTGGTGCTCGAGTCGATGGCGGCAGGCGCGCCGACGGTCGCCACGCGCGTCGGCGGCACCCCGGAGGCGATTGTCGACGGCGTCACCGGCGTGCTCGTCCCGCCCGCGGATGCCTCCGCCCTGGCCAACGGCATCGTCCACCTGCTGCAGGACAGACAGCTGGCGGCCCACCTCGGCGCCGCCGCGCGCGCGCGCATCGTCGATCACTTCTCCGTCAGGCGCATGGTGCGCTCGACGGAGGACCTGTACGTGGAGCTCCTGGAGCGAAAGCAGCGCAAGCGGCTTCCGTCAGCAGCATGTTAGGAACGTTGCCGGCACTCGGGACTCTGGATGCGGGACTCGTCACGACGGAGGTCGTCGACGACTATGCCGCATTCCTCGCGCTCGAGCGCGAATGGAACGAGGCGGTCGCACGCGCCAACGTCCCGCACCCGTTCCTCCGCCACGAGTGGGTGCGGACGTGGTGGGACAGCTTCCAGAGCAGCCGCGAGCTGCACATCGTCGTCGTCCGCCACGCGGACCGCATCGTCGGCATCGCGCCGCTGATGCGCGAGACCGCCACCCTCTACGGTCTTCCCATCAGGCGGCTGGCGCTGCTGGCCAACGATCACACGCCGCGCACGGATTTTCTCGTCAGCGGCGACGCCGACGAGGTGTATCGCGCCATCTGGAACGCACTGCGCGACGACATCGACCACTGGGACGTGGTGCAGCTGACGCAGCTGCTGAAAGGCTCACCGACGTCGGTGGCGATGACGCGTTTCGCGGCCGCCGAGGGGCTGCCCGTCGGGACGTGGAAGAGCACCGACTCGCCGTACCTCGAGCTCTCCGGCACCTGGGAGAGCTACTGGGCCAGCCTGCCCGCGAAGTTCCGGTCGAACGTCCGTAACCGCCTGTCACGTCTCACGCAGATCGGTGAGCCGGCTCTCGAAATCCTGTCGGACAAGACGGCGATCGCCGGCGCGTGCGATGACGCGTGGCGGCTCGAGGCGTCCGGCTGGAAGGACCAGGAGGGGACCTCGATCACCTCCGACCCGGCCGTCCGGAAGTTCTACACCCTGCTCGCCGAGCGCGGGGCCGACGGCGGGTGGCTGCGCCTCGTGTTCCTGACCGTGGGCGGCAGGCGCATCGCCGTCTCGTACAGCGCGGTGGCCGACGGCCGGCTGTTCCTGCTGAAGACGGGCCACGACCGCGAGTTCCATACGTGCTCGCCTTTCAAGCTCCTCACGTATTTCGCCGCGCAGGAAGGCTACGCGCGCGGCCTGCGGGAGATCGACTTTCTCGGCGACACGGAGCCGTGGAAGCAGGAATGGACGCCGGCGGCGCGCCCCCATGACTGGCTGTTCGTGTTTTCGAACAGCAGACGAGCCCGGCTTTTGCATTCCATCAAATTTCAGATGGCGCCGGAGATCAGGAAATGGCGAGCGTAGTCGGCACATTCGTCCCGACGTACCAGGGGCTGTCCGCCGCACACCTCGTTCGTCGGGCGGTGAAGGGCGCGATGCCGTATCCATTCGCTGCGCCGCATCGCCTCGCCTACTACCGCGCGCGTAATGCGATTTATCACTTGTTCCGCGCGCTGGTCGCATCGAACCCCTCGCTGACAGTGCTGGCGCCCGACTACTACAGCGGCAACGAGATCATGGCGATCGAGGCGGCGGGCGCGAAGGTCCGCTACTGCCCTGTCGGTCCCGACATGCAGTGGGACCCGGATGAGGTGGAACGCCTCTGCCGTACGCACCGGCCCGACCTTTTGTATGTCATCCATTACGCAGGCTGGGCACAGCCGATGGACGCGCTGGCCGAGCTCTGCCGCAGGCGCGAGATGCTCCTGGTAGAGGACTGCGCCCTCTCGCTCCTGAGTGAGACGGCCGACGGCCGCCCGCTCGGATCCTTCGGTCAGTGGTCGGTGTTCTGCCTCTACAAGACGCTGCCGCTCCCCAACGGGGCACTGCTCGTCCAGAACGATCGCCGCATCGAGTCGCTCGAACGGGTGGCGCTGCGGCAGGCGGGATCGGCGTCGGTCGCGGGACGTATGGCCGAGCTGTTCGTGCAGCGCATCCGCGGCCAGGTGAACGGCATCGGCGCCGCGCTGCAGGCCGTCAAGCGCGGCATGGGCGTCGCGGCCGGGGCGCTGGAGGTCGAGCGCGCCAACGTCGGCGACATCGGGTTCGCCCTCGACGAGGTCGATCTCGCGATGTCGCGCATCTCGTCGCGGCTGCTCGAGCGGTTCGACTACCAGGACATCCGCCGGCGCCGCGCGGCCAACTATCAGCAGCTGCTGGGCGAGCTCGATCCGTCCGTAAGGACGATGTTCCCGGTGCTGCCACAAGGCGTCTGCCCGCTCTTCTTCCCCGTGATCGTGCCGAACAAGGCGGAGGCGGCCGAGGCACTGCGCCGCCGCGGCGTCGATGCGCTGGAATTCTGGAACGACCCGGTCGGCAGCGGAAGCGAGATGGGGCCGCACGCGCGCTTCTTCCGCACGCACGTGCTCGAGCTGCCCATTCACCAGGACCTGTCGCCGCGCCACATCACGCACGTCGCGCGGCAGGTGAACGTGCTGTTCGGCGGGTCGCAGCGGACCCGCATGGCGAGCGAGGCCGCATGATCGCTCCCGGCATCGCGGAACCGCAGCCGGACCCCGCCTGCCACGTCGAGCCGGCGTCCGAGATCCGGTGTGTGCTCATCGACTCCGCGTGGGGCTTTTCGGCGCTGCGTTCCGAATGGAGCTCGCTCCTGCGCGCCAGCGCCTCCGCCTCGCCGTTCCTCACCTGGGAGTGGCTGCATACGTGGTGGACGCGCCTGGCGGGATCCTCGCAGCTGCGGATGGTGGCCGTCCGCGCGGGCACCGAGCTGATTGCCGTGGCGCCGTTCCGCACCGCGACCGGCACCGCCTACCTTCCCTGTCTCGACATGCTGGCGACCGGCGCCGTGGGCTCGGACTATCTCGACGTGATCGTCCGCCGCGGCCGGGAAGCCGAAGCTCTCCCCGCGATCGAACAGTTCCTCCGATCGCAGCGCACGACGCTTCGTCTCACGCATCTCGGACCCTCGGCCGTCGCCGACCTCCTTGCCGACCGCCTGCAGGCAGGCGGCTGGGCGAGGACGACAACGGCGGGCGGAACCTGCCCATATATTCCGCTCGCCGGGCACACCTGGGACTCCTACCTGGCGACGCTCGGCTCGTCGCACCGCGCCAACGTGCGGCGGCGCATGCGCGCGCTCGAGCAGAAGTTCGACGTGCGCTTCGAGCGCGTCACGGACGACACGCAGCGCCGCGACGCGCTCGCGAAGATCGTCGAGTACCACGATCGCCGGTTCGACGAGCGCGGCACCGCGTTCGCGACCGACGACCTGAAAGCCTTTCACGACGAGCTCACCCGGCGCGCCCTCGACCGCGGCTGGCTGCGGATGTTCGTCCTGCGCCTCGACGGCGCCATCGCCGCCGTGATGTATGGCTTCCTCTACGACGGCACGTTCTCTTTCTATCAGCACGGCTTCGACGAGCAGTTCCAGCAGCACAGCATCGGGCTCGTGCTGATGGCGCTCTCCATTCGCGCGGCGATCGACGAAGGCGCCGGCGAGTTCGACATGCTGTGGGGCGTCGAGCCCTACAAGTTCCTGTGGGCCCGCCAGGCGCGCGAGCTCCGCACCGTACTTCTTTTTCCACCGCGCATCGGCGGGCAGATTCATCGTGGGCTCTACCACGCCCGCCGCCACGCCAAGGCTTTGATTGAGCGTTATGTCTCCTAGGGTTCGCCGCCTGCGCAACCAGGTGAAGAGCGCGGTCGCCTCCGCCATCGCGAAGGTGCACGACCGCGGCCTCGCCGGCGCGCGCGGCCAGTACCAGCCGCTCGTCATCGGCTACCACCGCGTCGTCGAGGACTTCGAGGCCGAGTCGACGGTCGAGATGCCGAGCATGCTGACCAGCGTCGCGATGTTCGAGCGCCATCTCGAGTGTCTCGCCCGCTCGTTCCGCTTCGTCTCGCTCGACGAGATCGGCGACCGCCTGCTGAACGGGCTCCCCTTCACCGAACCGGTCGCCGCCATCACCTTCGACGACGGCTACCAGGACGTGTACGAGCTGGCGCTGCCGATCCTCGAGCGCAAGGGCATTCCGGCGGCGATGTTCGTCGTCACGGATCTCGTCGGACGCCCCGCGTGGCAGATTCACGACAAGCTGTATCACCTCGTTGCCAAGGCGTTCCGCTGCTGGGAGGACCCGCGGGCGAGGATGTACGGCCTCCTCAGCGACCTGGGGCTGCCGGCGCACGACCTGGCGCGCCGCTCGAACGTCGTCAACCCGATGGTGGCCGTCTCGACGCTGCTGCCCGAGCTGCCACAGGCGGACGTCCGCCGCCTGATGACAGGGCTCGAGCTGAGCGTGGGCAACGGCTTCCACAACGTGCCGCTCACGGTCACGTGGCCGATGGTCAACGACATGCGCCGGCGCGGCTTCACGGTCGGCTCGCACACCAGTACGCACGTGTCGCTGCCCGTGGAGTCGCCCGACCGGATCGCGGCGGAGCTCCAGGAGTCGAAGGCGGAGCTCGAGAGCCACCTCGGCGAACGGATCGATCACTTCGCGTATCCCGGCGGCCACTTCAATACCCAGGTCGTGGAGGCAGTCGCGCGCGCGGGCTATCGCTTCGCGTATACGGCGTGCCGCCACGACGACCCGCATCATCCGCTGCTGACGATCCAGCGCCTCCTGCTGTGGCAGGGATCGTCGGTCAACGGCGACGGCGAGTTCATCCCGGAGATCCTGAGCTGCCAGGCGCACGATCTCTGGCCGCCCGCGCGCCGGTGCGAACGGGTGCACCGGTCATGAACTTCCGTCTCCGCCTCACGGCGGCTGCGGCGCGACAGGTCCGCCTTCGCCCCGCCGGGGCTGCGGCGGGACAGGCGCAGGACATCACCCGCCCCGCGGCGCTGCTCGTCACCGGCCGTGTCGTCGGCCTGGTCGCGTCGTTTGCGATCGGCATCGTGCTGGCGCGCTTCTTCGCGCCCGCGGCGTTCGGCACCTACAAGCAGTTCTTCCTGCTCTACGGGACGCTCTACGGCCTGGCGCAGCTCGGGATGGCCGAGAGCCTCTATTACTTCGTTCCGCGCAACGCGGCGCGCATGCCGCGCTACGTCTGCAACGCCCTCATCACGCTCGCCGCGGCCGGCCTCGCCTGCCTGGCCGGGCTCTACGCGTGGCGCACGCAGATTGCCGCGCGCCTCAGCAACGCGGCGCTCGCCGACTACATGGTGCTCGCCGGGCTGTTCCTCACGTTCATGCTGATGTCGACGGTGCTCGAGATCGTGATGGTCTCGCGCAAGAAGCACGTGATGGCGGCGGTGACCTACGCGTGCTCCGACATCGTGCGGACGCTGTTCTTCGTCGCGCCCGCGCTCCTGTTCGTCAGCCTGCGCGCGGTGTTCATCGGCGCCACCGCCTTCGCGGCGCTGCGCGTCGTGCTGGTGGTGGTGGCGATCTGGCGCCAGTACGGCCGCGAGTTCCGGGTCGACCTCGGCCTCTGGCGCGAGCAGCTCGCCTACGCCCTCCCCTTCGCGCTCGCCGTCGGCGTCGAGGTGATCCAGCAGAACTACCATCAGTACATCGTCGCCGGCATGTTCGACTCGGCGACGTTTGCCGTCTACGCCGTCGGCTGCCTGCAGATTCCGCTCGTGGACATGATCATGACCTCCACCGTGAACGTCATGATGGTGAAGATGGCGGAGGACGCAGCGCGGCCGGGTCACACGCCAGCCGGCCACGCTGCGTCCCAAGGACACTGCGTCTCTAGTGACACTAACGCGCCGGGAGAGTTGCAGACTGGGCGCGTTAGCGTCACGGCGCACGGCGAGGCCACCGTGGCGCTCTGGCACGAGACGATCTGCCGGCTCGCCTTCCTGATGGTGCCGTTGTCGGTGTTCCTCTTCGTCGTCGCGCGCGAGCTGATCGTCACCCTCTACACCACGACCTACGCGGCCAGCGTGCCGATCTTCATGGTGTGGGCGCTGACGATCCTGCCGTCGATCTTCGCCGTGAACGCGGTCCTGCGCGTGTTCGCGCAGACGCGATTCCTGCTCGTCATGAACCTGATGCGCCTGGCGATGGTGGCGGCGCTGATCGGCTGGTTCCTCTCGTCGTTCGGCATGAGCGGCGCGGTGCTCGTCACGCTCGTCAGCACGCTGCTCGTCAACCTGGTCGGCGTCGGGCGGATTGCGCACCTGCTGCACCTTCCGTTCACGCACACGCTTCCCTGGTCGCGGCTCGCCGGCATCTTCGTGCGCGCGGGCGTGGCGGCCGTGCCCGTGATCTGGCTGACGCGCGCGACCGCGCTGCAGCCGATGGTGGCGCTCGGCGCCAGCGGCGTGACCTACGCGGTGGTCTATTTCGGATTGAGCTATCTCGCCGGCCTGAAGGACGAGCGGGTCCGCCTGCAGGCGGACCCCACCGCTACCCTGGTCCCGGTAGAGTCCGGCTTCAGCCGGACCTAGGAGTCTGCTGTGTGTGGTATCGCCGGAATCGTGCGCTGGGACGGCCAACCCGTTCGTGAAGATGAAATCCGGGCGATGTGCGGCGTCATCGCCCACCGCGGCCCGGACGACGAGGGGGTCTACCTCGGCGACGGCGTCGCCATCGGCATGCGCCGCCTCAGCATCATCGATCTGAACAACGGCTATCAGCCGATCTCCAACGAGGACGGCACCGTCTGGATCGTCTTCAACGGCGAGATCTACAACTACCAGGAGCTGCGCCGCGATCTGCTGAAGCGCGGTCACACGTTCCGCACCGAGAGCGACACCGAGACGATCGTCCATCTCTACGAGGACCTCGGTCCCCGCTGCGTCGATCGCCTGCGCGGGATGTTCGCCTTCGCCATCTGGGACACGCGCCGGCGGCAGGTCCTGCTCGCGCGCGACCGCCTCGGCATCAAGCCGCTCTACTACTGCGAGCGCGACGGCGAGCTGCTCTTCGCCTCGGAGCTGAAGCCCATTCTGCAGATTGCCAGCGTCGAGCGCTCGCTCGACTGGGAATCGGTCGGCCACCTGTTCACCACGCTGGCGACGCCCGCCACGCGGAGCATCGTCAAGGGCGTGCAGAAGCTGGAGCCGGCGCGGTTCGCCGTCGGCAGCCAGGGGCGCAACCTGCGCATCGAGCGCTACTGGGACCTGGACTTCTCGCCGAACGAGCGCGCCACCGAAGCGGAGTTCGTCGAGGAGCTGCGTGAGCGCCTGGCGGAAGCGGTGACGCTGCACCAGATCAGCGACGTTCCCGTCGGCGCGTTCCTCAGCGGCGGCCTCGATTCGAGCGCGGTGGTCGCGATGATGTCGCGCCCCAAGGACGTCGACTTGAAGACGTTCTCGATCGGGTTCGCGGAAGCGACGCACGACGAGCTGCCGCACGCGCGTGAGGTCGCGGCGAAGTTCGGCACCGACCATTACGACCTCGTGCTGCGGCCGAACGTGGTGCAGATCGTCGAGGATCTGACGTGGTACCTCGACGAGCCGTTCGGCGACACGTCCGCGATTCCGACCTACATGGTGTCGAAGCTCGCCGCCGAGCACGTCAAGGTCGTCCTCAGCGGCGACGGCGGCGACGAGCTGTTCGCCGGCTACGACAAGTACGTCGTCGAGGGACGCGAGCGGGTGCGGGAGCAGATTCCGCGCGCGCTGCGGAAGACGGCCGGCGCCGTCGGCGCGATGATGCCGTTCGGCATGACGGGGCGCCGCTTCCTCCGCCACCTCGCACTCGAGGGACCGGACCGCTATTTCGACGCCTCGACGATGTTCCACACCGACGAGATGCGGCGGCTGTTCCGGAGCGAAGCGCTGGTGCAGATCGCGCGGCACGACGCGTGGGCCACCGCGCGCGCCGAATGGCGCGAGCCCGATGGCGACTGGCTCGCCGCGGCGCAGTACGACGACATCAACCGCTACCTTCCGCTCGACATCCTGACGAAGGTCGATCGGATGACGATGGCGCACTCGATCGAGGCGCGGCCGCCGCTGCTCGATCACAAGTTCGTGGAGTTCGCGGCGACCATCCCGGCGCGCTTCCGGCTCCAGGGCGGCGACACGAAGCACATCTTCAAGAAGGCGATGCGCGGCATCCTGCCCGACTCGATCATCGACCGGCAGAAGCACGGCTTCGCGGTGCCGCTCGCGCGCTGGTTCCGGAACGATCTCGACACCTTCGCGCGGGACGTGCTGCTCTCGCCGACGTGCCGCGAGCGAGGCATCTTCGATACGCGCGCCGTGGAGCACCTGTTCCGGCTGCACACGCGCGGCCGCGATCTCGATCTGCAGCTCTGGACGATGCTGTCGTTCGAGTTGTGGTGCCGGCGGTTCCTGGATACGACGGAAGTGCGCGACGTCGCGCCGGCCAGGACGCGAGAGACGCTGCGGAGGCCGGCGCCGCCGGCCATCGTCACGGCGTCGGCGCGGGCAATTCACGCTTCGTAGTCGTCGCCTCTCCGTTCCTGTTCATGTTCGGTTCCGGCGTCGCTCGGCGACGCCGAACTGAACCCCGAAGCCGAACTGTGGAAACCAAGCGGAACGCGAACCTGCCTTGAGAACCTAATCCGGAGAAGGGTGAACCGTTTTTCCCTTTTCCCCCCTCATCTCACCGCAATACAACAACTTACAGCGGCACCGATATTGATCACCCATCCCCCCGTATGCGAATCCTCTGGGTGAAGATGGGGGGCCTGTGGCCGGCGACCACCGGGGGCCGTGTCCGCAGCCTGAACACGATTTCAGAGCTGGCGCGCGGGCACCAGGTCACCGTGATTACCACCCACGGGCAGGGCGACGATCCTGACGGCCTCCAGCAGCAGCTCGCCCACTGCGAGCGCGTGGTCTCGGTCCCCTACGCGGTCCCCAAGCGCGGCAGTGCGTCGTTTGGCGCCGCCGTGGCGCGCTCCTGGTTCTCCCACTACCCCGTCGATCTCTGGAAGTGGCGCGTCCGCGCCGTCCGCCGCGAGGTGGAGCAGGCGCTGGCGAGCGGTGACGTCGACCTGTGCGTCGCCGACTTTCTGTTCGCCGCGGCGAACGTGCCGAGGGGCGACGTGCCCGTCCTGCTCTTCGAGCACAACGTCGAGTACCTGATCTGGCAGCGGCTCGCCAACCTCGAGACCACGTCGTGGAAGCGCGCGCTGTTCGAGATGGAGTGGCGCAAGGTGCGCGCGTGCGAAGCCGAAGCGTGCCGCAACGCGTCGCTGACCATCGCGGTCTCCGACGACGACAGGGATCGGCTCGCGGAGATGAGCGCGGGCAGCCGCGTCGTGTCGATTCCGACCGGCGTCAACACGCAGTACTTCACGCCGCGTCCCGACGCCGAAGTGCCCGCGCACTTGGTGTTCAGCGGCTCCATGGACTGGCATCCGAACGAGGACGCCGTCTGCTACTTCGTCGACACGATCCTGCCGCGGGTGCGCGCGGAGTTCCCGTCCGCCTCGTTCACCATCATCGGCCGGAACCCCGGCGCGCGCGTCCGCGAGCTCGCGACGCAGCCCGGCGTGCACGTCACGGGCACCGTCGACGACGTGCGTCCGTCGATCGCGCAGGGATCGGTCTACGTCGTGCCGCTGCGCGCCGGCAGCGGCACGCGCATCAAGATTTTCGAAGCGCTGGCCATGGGCAAGGCGGTCGTCTCGACGACCGTCGGCGCCGAGGGGCTCGCGCTCGAGTCGGGACGTCATTTCCTCGCCGCCGACACCCCCCACGATTTCGCCCATGCGGTCATCCGGCTGCTCCGCGACCCCGTCCGGCGGCAGGCGCTTGGAGACGCGGGCCGTGCGCTCGTCGAAGCCAACTACTCGTGGACGACGGTCGCGCGCCAGTTCGAAGCACGCTGTGAAGAGGTGGTTGCCGAGCATGCATATCCGGGACGAGAAGCCATCCGTGGTCTTGATCTGTCACGAGCAGGATCCCCTCGACACCGAGGGGCTCGCGTCGTGGCTGGCGAGCAGCCTGCGGTTGGCTGGTCTCATCATCATTCGTGATCCGCGCAGCCGCCTCTGGCGCGCCGCCAAGCGCGAAATCCGCCGCGTCGGCTGGCTTCGGTTCCTCGACGTCGTCGGCTACCGCGTCTTCGCGCGCCTGCGGCTCGCGCGGCGCGACCAGGCGTGGAAGGCGGCGGAGATCGCGCGCCTGCGCCAGCGCTATCCCGCCGACCTCGCGGACGTGCCGCGCCTCGTCGTGACGTCGCCCAACTCGAACGAGGCGCGCGAGTTCCTCGAGCGGCTGCGGCCCGACCTCGCGATTGCGCGCTGCAAGATCATCCTCAAGCAGGCAATCTTCGGCGTGCCGCGCGTGGGCACCTTCGTGCTGCACCCCGGCATCTGCCCCGAGTACCGTAACGCGCACGGCTGCTTCTGGGCGCTGACGCGTCGCGACTTCGAGCGCGTCGGCATGACGCTGCTGCGCGTCGATCCGGGCATCGACACCGGCCCCATCTTCTTCCACGGCACCTGCGCCTTCGACGAGGTCGAGGAGTCGCATTCGGTCATCCAGTACCGGACGGTCACGGAGAACCTCGACAGCATCGCAGGCATCCTCACCGCGCTCTCGCGCGGCGAGCAGGTGCCGCCGGTCGCCGTCGAGGGGCGTGCATCGGCCGTCTGGGGACAGCCACACCTCACCGCGTATCTCCGCTGGAAGTGGGACGCGCGCCGGAGACGAGATGCGAGTCGTATCCCTGCTCTTTCATGACGTCTACGCGTCGGATCCGCGCGAGAGCGGATTCCGGTCGCCAGGCGCCGATCGCTACAAGCTCACGGTGCCCGCCTTCGAGGCCCAGCTCGATGGGCTCGCGGCTGTCGACGTCGAGACGCCCTGGCTCGCGCACGACCTGCTGCGCAGCAGCGAGCTGCCGAGCCCCGAGCCCGGGTGCGGCATCCCGGCCGCCATCACGTTCGACGACGGCGGCGAGTCCTATTACACCGTCGCCGCCGATCGCCTCGAGGCGCTCGACTGGCGCGGCCACTGTTTCGTCACCACCGATTTCATCGGCCAGCGCGGCTTCCTGACCCCCGCACAACTGCGCGAGCTCGACGCGCGTGGCCACATGATCGGCAGCCACTCGGCATCGCATCCGGCGCGATTCAATTCGCTCACACTCGTCGAGATGCGGGCCGAGTGGTCCGATAGCCGCCAGAAGCTCGAAGACGTGCTCGGCCATGCCGTGACCGTCGCCTCGGTTCCTGGCGGCTACTTTTCTGACAACGTCGCGAGGGCGGCGGCCGACGCCGGACTGCGCGTCCTCTTCACGTCGGAGCCGACGACGAGGATAGTGGAGGCGCACGACCTCCTCCTCATCGGGCGCTTCACGATCCGGCGCGGTCATCCGCCGGACGCGGCGCGCCGCTTCGTCGTCGCGACGCCGTGGGCGCGCTGCGGCGCGTGGGTCGGCTGGAACGCCAAGGCGCTGGTCAAGCCGGTGCTCGGCGCCTCCTACGCGCGCATCGCGGACTGGATCCTGGAGCCCAACCGTTGAAAACACTTGTCGCGATCGCCGCCGTGCTGATTGCCACGGCGGCTGACGCGCCGCGGGCGCAGTCGAGGGGCGTCCCCCCGGCGCAGTCGAAGGGCGCGGCGGAGACGAACGCGCCCGAAGCGCCGCGCGCGTCCGTCGAGATTCCCCAACTGAAGACGACGGGCCGCACGATCCGCGTCCCGGCTGGCGGCGATCTGCAGAAAGCGCTCGACGAGGCGAAGGGCGGCGACCGCATCGAGCTCGAGCCGCGCGCGACCTACACAGGGCCGTTTCACCTCAAGGCGAAGGACGGCGACGACTGGATCGTCGTCGCGTCGGCTGGAGCGCTGCCGAGGCCAGGGCGTCACATTCAACCGTCCGAGGCGGCGTCGATGGCCAAGCTCGTCTCCGCGGGCGACTTCGTGGTGGCGACCGATCCCGGCGCGCACCACTATCGCTTCGTCGCCGTCGAGGTCGCGCCCAAGCCGGGCGCGTTCGTCAGCTCGCTGCTGCAGTTCGGCGACAGGGAGGCATCGGCCGACCAGATTCCGCATCACCTGATCGTCGACCGGTCCTACCTGCACGGCGACCCCAAGATTGGCGCGCGGCGCGGCGTGGCGCTCAACGCGCGCGACGCGGCGGTCATCGACTCGTACTTCGCGGATTTCAAGGAAGTCGGCGCCGACTCGCAGGCGATCGGCGGATGGAACGGTCCCGGGCCGTTCAGGATCGCGAACAACTACCTCGAGGGCGCCGGCGAGAACATCATGTTCGGCGGGGCCGATCCGAAGATCCCCGACCTGGTGCCGTCCGACATCGAGATCGTCCACAACCACCTGGCCAAGCCGCTGCGCTGGCGCAAGGGCGACCCGTCGTTCGAGGGCGTCGAGTGGACGGTCAAGAACCTGTTCGAGCTGAAGAACGCGCGCCGCGTCGTCGTCAACGGCAACCTGCTGGAATACAACTGGCCGCAGGCGCAGAACGGCTTCTCGATCCTGTTCACCGTCCGCAACCAGGACGGCGCCGCGCCGTGGTCGACGATCGAAGACGTCGCGTTCACCAACAACCTCGTGCGCCACGTCGCGGCCGGCGTGAACATGCTCGGGAAAGACGACAACAACCCGAGCCAGCAGGCCAAGCGCATCGCCATCCGCAACAACGTGTTCCTCGACGTCGGCGGCACGTGGGGCCAGGGGCGCCTGTTCCAGATGCTCGACGGCGTGAGCGGCGTCACCATCGATCACAACACCGCGTTCCAGAGCGGCGGCATCCTGTTCGGCGGCGACCACGCGGCGCACACCGGCTTCGTCTTCCAGAACAACGTGGTGATGGTGAACGAGGTGGGCGTCATCGGCTCGAGCGCCGGCGAGGGGAACGACTCGCTGCGGCGCTACTTCCCGGACGCGGTCTTCCGGCGCAACGTGATCGTCGGCGGCGTGGCCGGGCGCTATCCGCGCGACAACTTCTTCCCCGCCTCACTGCAGGAAGCCGGGTTGACGCTGCCGCGCGAGCAGGACTTCCGCCTCACGCTGGCGCGCCCCTTCGCACAGGCCGCGACCGACGGCCGCGACCCTGGCGCGGACGTGGAGGCGGTGGCCAGGGCGCTCGACGGTCTCGACGCGGCCGGTCTCCGCTCGCGTGCACGCGCGCGCGCCGACGTCATGGGCGTGATGTTGCCGTGGGCGCCCGGCCCGGGCGTCTTCTTCTGGGGCTCGCTCCTGCTGCTCGCCTACGTCTATGCCGGCTATCCGCTCGCGGCCGCGCTCCGTGCGCGCCTCTGGCCGAAGCCTCGCCTGCGCGCGCCCATCGAGCCGTCCATCTCCATCGTCATCATGGCGCACAACGAAGCCGAGCGGATCGGGCCGCGCATCGAGAACCTGCTGGCGCTCGACTATCCGCGCGACAGGATCGAGATCGTGATCGGCTCGGACGGCTCGACCGACGACACCGTCGAGCGCGCGCTTCAATACGCGGATCGCGGCGTCACCGTCCTCGCATTCAACGAGCATCGCGGCAAGCCGGCCACCATCAACGCGGTGATCCCGGGCGTCCGCGGCGAGATCGTCGTCTTCGCGGACGCGCGCCAGCGCTTCGAGCCGCAGACCGTGCGCGAGCTCGTCGCGAACTTCGCGGATCCGTCCGTTGGCGGCGCCAGCGGCGAGCTGGTGCTGGCCGCGCACGACGGCACCGCCGCCGCGGGGCACGGCACCGCCTTCTACTGGCGCTACGAGAAGTTCATCCGCTCGACGGAAGGGCGCGCCGATTCGACCATCGGCGCCACCGGCGCGATCTACGCCATCCGCCGCGACCTGTTCGAGCCGATCCCCGACGACACGTTGCTCGACGACGTGCTGATTCCGCTGCGGATCGTCAGGCGCGGCTACCGCGTGGTGTTCGAGCCGAACGCGCGCGCCTACGACCGCGCCTCGTCAACGGCGCGGCAGGAGTTCGTGCGCAAGACGCGGACGATTGCCGGCATGTTCCAGTTGATTGCCCGCGAAGGGTGGCTGCTCAACCCGCTGCGCAACCGCCTCTGGTTCGAGACGATCTCGCACAAGGTGCTGCGCGTGGCGCTGCCGGCGCTGCACGCCGTGGTGCTCGTCTCGAACGTGCTGCTGGCGGATGCGGGATTCTACGGATTGATGCTGGCGCTGCAGGCGATGTTCTACTGCGCGGCGGCCGTCGGGTTGACGCAGCGCGACGCGCGCCGGCGCTCGCTCGTGTTCACGGCGCCGTCCGCGATGTGCCTGCTGTTGTGGGCCACCGTGGTCGGCTTCTTCCGTTTCATCACCAACCGCCAGCAGGTCACCTGGGAACGGGTCGCGGCGCCCGCGGCGCAGCGCGACGTCGCCGCCTAGCGGTGGGGCCCGCCGTCAGGCGGACCCCCTCCATCTGTTTCGCTTCTGACTATTTCCGCCGTCTGACCGGCTTCGAACCCGCCGGACGCGCAACCGCGTACTGGCCGGTGGCCATCGTGCCCGACGACACGGCCGGCGCCGCGGCCGTCGACGCGCCGCCGCCGAAGCCGACGTTGCGCACCGAGCCGTTGGTACCGAAGAAGATCACGTGCGCGCGGAGGGCGGCGCCCGTCGAGGCGCTGCTCGTGTAGAAGACGCCGCCGTTCTTCGCGTAGCTCACGGCGCTTCCGTTGACGGTGATGGTGAACGTGTCGCCGGCGCCGAAGCCAATCTCGGTCCTGTAGGCGCCCGACTCACGGACTTCCGCCACGCCTCCCTGGAGGCGGATGGCGAAGTCGACGTCGGCCGGCGTCGCGCCGATGCCGCTGCCGCCCAGACCCACGAACCGCAGCGAGCTGCTGTCGTCGGTCGAGAACTGCAGCATGCCGCTGCCGCTCACCTGCTGGTTCGACACCGCGGTGCCGTCCGCGCATCCGTCGCAGCCGGCGATTTTCGTGAGCGTCGCGCCGCTTTCAGCCACGTTCATCAGGCTCATCCAGGTCGCGCTGCCGGCCGTTGGAGTGGTCGGCGCGGGCGTCGTCGGCGCAGGAGTGGTCGGCGCCGGGGCCGTCGGAGCCGGCGTCGTGGGCGCCGGAGTGATCGGCGCGGGCATGGTCGGCGCCGGGGTCGTCGGCGTCGGCGCGCCGGGCGACACACCGAGCTTGTCCTGCGGGATGCGGACGATGAACGCATCCTGCCGGCCGGTGCCCATGTTCGCGGTCCAGATGAAATACTCGCCGGTCACGTCGATGTTGCCCGACGGAATCTTCCAGTAATCGTCGCTGCCGCCGCCGGCCGCGTTCAGGTCGCTCATGTTCGGCGCGACGACGAGCACCTGCATCGAACCGTCGAGCCGGAAGCAGACGATCTCGTTGACGCGCGGGGCGTTGTTGCGGTTCGCGTTGCTCACGCACGCCATCTGGCTGGCCGACGGAGCGCTGGTGGAGTTGCCGTGCGCGATGTGACCGATGCCGACCGACCAATCAGCCAGCTTGTAGACCTCGGTTCCCTGGCCGGCGATGTGCCCCTGGTTGCTGCCAGACAGATCCTTGCCGAGCTGCCAGACGCGAACGGCGCCCGGATCGTTGTTGAAGTTGTCCTCGGCGACCAGATAGCCGTAACCGAGGTCGGAGTGGCCGGCGGCGCCGTTCTCGTCGAGGAAGATCGTCTCCGCACCGGTCTGCAGATCGATGATGCGGTTGTCCTCGCCGTTGCGGCCGTCGACGTTCTCCTTGACCACCAGATACCGTCCGCTCTTGTCGATCTGGCACTCGTCGTAGTCGCCCTTGGCCGCGATGAACGTCGGGCTCGCCGGGCGGCGGTCGTCGAACGCGATGCAACCGAGCTCCTTGTAGCTGGAGCTGTCCTTGACGGTCGCCGAATGCACGTGGTCGTCGCTGCTCGAGTGCATCTGCCAGATCACGCGGCCGGCGCCGAGCAGGCTCTCGACGTTGTAGACGTCGCTCATCGCGTGCGTCACCACGTCGTAACGCAGCATGCGCGGGCCGTCGCTCATGTAGAGCGTGGTCGGCTGGCTCGCGCTGAAATACCAGCCCTCGCCGGTGGACCAGCTATACGGGCTGTCCGGCGAGAAGAGCGGGCCCCGATTGCTGGTCTCGCCCGTTCGCTTGTTGTAGCTGAAAAGCGTCGGGCCGCCGCCGCCCTTGCGGCGATCGAGGCCGAGGAACACGAGCAACGTGTCGCTGCCGACGTGATTGTTGATGTTGCTCCAGTAGGAATACCCCACTGACAACACGCAATCCCCGCCGCCGCAGTCGCCGCCATTCGTCACGCGAATGCCCTGCGTGGAATACGGCGAGGGGAACGTGAAGTTGCCGCGTTGCGGCATGAACGCAGCAATCTCGCCCGCCGACAGCTTCGGCCTGAGGCCGGCGCCGGTGGACGAATCGATGAAGCCGCCAGCGGCTTTCGACTGCGCCCAGACAATGTTTTGCGAGGCGCCGACGAAGAAGACCGCGGCGCAGAGAATCGAGACAACCTGACGGGTACCCACGAGCATGCTTCCTCCCCGCAGCTCGGGCCCCGCGGCGGAAGACACACTTCCGCCGTTCTCGCGATGTCACTGTTTTGGGAACTTGTGGAACCCCAGGGACCAGCGAGTGGTCGGCTCACCCCCTCACGTCACCCGCGCATCGACTCCGCGCGAGCGACCGACCACCCGGAGGTGATCGAGGGAGCAAACGTCTTTGATTGGGAGCGCCGAAACTGCTGGCAGGCGTTAGTGCGAATGAAAGACCGTGCAGGCGGGCGAATCGAACGCGCGGAAACGTTAGGGAATTCCGCGGGGTCGCGACGGATCCCCGGCGAGGCCGCCGGAAAATCGTCAGGGATTTGGCGGGCCTATCTCAGATCTGTAAGTGACACGATCGCGTACGTCACGTGGCCGCGACCCCGTTTTCGGCCCGCTTTGCGGTGTGCGGCGTGTGCCTTGCACCCAATGAGCGCCGAGATACCTCTGCCGTATGCAAGATTCCCTGCCAGCGAGTCACGTCGAGGGCCTTTCCCGGGGCAAAGTCGGGGGGCTTCGCGTCGCTCTCGTCGTCGCCTCGCTCCGGATTCTCGGCGGGCAGTCCGTCCAGGCGCAGCGCCTGCTGGAAGGCTGGGAGGGGGATCCGGCCGTTCACGCGTGGCTTGTCCCTATCGACCCGGTGCCCCCGGCGCCCTTCGACCGGCTGCTTCGCGTCAAATACCTGCGGACGGTCGTCACCCAGCTTTGCTACTGGCCGCTCCTCTTCCGCGAGCTCCGGCGCGCGGACGTCGTCCACGCCTTCTCGGCGTCTTACACCTCGTTTCTCCTGGCGCCACTGCCGGCCGTCATCGTCGCCAGGCTGCTCGGCAAGCCCGTCATCCTGAACTACCACAGCGGTGAGGCGCCGGACCACCTGCGGCGCTCGCGCATCGCGCGCTTCGTCATGCGCCATCTGGTCGACGCCAACGTCGTCCCCTCGGCATTCCTGCGCGACGTCCTGTTCTCCTTCGACATCGACGCGGACGTCGTCTCCAACACGATCGACGTGCGACGTTTCGCATATCGGTCGCGGACCCCCCTGACTGCACGGCTGCTCTGCACGCGCAACTTCGAGCCCATGTACAACGTGCCGTGCGTCCTGCGGGCGTTCGCCAGGATCCAGGCGCGCCACCCGGACGCCACGTTGACGCTGGTCGGCAGCGGATCGCAGGACGCCGCGCTGCGCGCGGAAGCCGCCGCCCTTCGCCTTCGGAACGTGACGTTCGCGGGGCGGGTCCCGCCATCGGACATCCCGCGCTATTACGCGGAGGCCGACATCTACGTCCAGGCGCCGTCGATCGACAACATGCCGTTGTCGGTGCTCGAGGCGTTCGCGAGCGGGATGCCGGTCGTCTCCACCAACGTGGGCGGCGTGCCGTCCATCCTCCGGCATCGCGTCGACGGCCTGCTCGTCCCCGACAACGCCGACGAGGAGATGGCGGAGCAGGTGCTCGCTCTGCTTGGTGATCCGGTGCTGGCGCGAGGGCTGGCGGGCTCCGCGCATCGAACGCTCTCGGCCTTCGAATGGCCGGTCGTGCGCGAAGGGTGGCTGCGTGCCTACCGGCGAGTATCGCGCGCTCGTCTCGAAAAGCCCGCGACGGTCCAGCCCGCGCCATCAAATCCCGCATGATGCAAGGCCGCCTGAGCCGCCTCCGGCGGATGACCGTCGACGAAGTCCGCTGGCGCGCTTCCGAGATGGCGCGCACCTTCGGCGACCGCGCCCGCTCGCGAGTGACGATGCCCCGGTGGCGCCGCGAAGACATCGGCCGCGCGCTCGTTTCAGATGCCATGGACGACGCGATGCGTCATGCCATCGCGCGGCAGGACTGGGCGGATGTCGACCGCCGGCTGGCCGATCGGCTGGCGGGGCGCCGCTCGCGATGCGTGATCGATCCCGTCCTTGCAGCGACTGTGAGGCGTGTGGTGTCGAGCAGGTGGCCAGGCGCCGCCGCCGACGCGGCGGCGCGCGCCGATCGAATTGTCGGCGGCACCTACGACCTGCTTGGTTACCGCGGATTGCGGTTCACCAACTGGCACTCGGATCCGGTTCATCACCGGCAGGCGCCGCGCACCTGCTGGGCGGAGGTCCCGTACCTCGACCCGGCGATCGGCGACCACAAGATCATCTGGGAGCTCAATCGTCACCAGCACTGGCTGCAGCTTGGCCGCGCCTGGTGGCTCACCGGCGACGAACGCTATGCGCGAGCAATCGTCGAGCAGCTGGAGAGCTGGCTCGCGGAAAACCCGCCGCTCACCGGCATCAACTGGTCGAGCATGCTCGAGATCGGTTTCCGCACGATCTCATGGACGACAGCGATTCATTTCCTGCTCGCTGACAAGGGACAACTAGCGGCCGGCAGCGAACAACCCGGGTCGCCTGCCCGCTGCCAGCTGCCAGCTGCCAGCTTTCTCCTTGCCATCGACCGGCAACTGCGGCACGTCGAGCACCACCTCTCCTACTACTTCAGCCCGAACACGCATCTCACGGGCGAAGCGCTGGCGCTGTACGTCGTCGGCCACGCGTTCCCGGAGCTCGCGGCCAGCCAACGCTGGGTCAGCACTGGACGCCGAATCCTGCTGCAGGAGATCGAGAGGCAGATTCTTCCGGACGGCGGGCACGCGGAGCGTTCCACGCATTACCAGCGCTACACGCTCGATTTCTACCTGCTGGCGCTCCTGACGGCGCGGCGCGCGGCCGACGTCGATGCCGCGCGCACGTTTGCCGCCGTCGTCGCGCAGCTGGCGGAATTCACGCGCGCGATGGCGGACGCCGATGGCCGTCTGCCGCTGATTGGCGATGACGACGGCGGGATGCTGTGGCCGATTGCGGGGCGCGAGTGCAACGACGTTCGCGATTCGCTGGCGGTCGCGGCGGTGGCGCTCGATCGTCCGGATCTCGCGCCGTGGGGCATTCCCGAGGAGGCCCTCTGGATAGCCGCCCCGGAGGCGATCCAGTTGAGGGTGGACCATCGCCCGCACGCGCCACAACGATCGACGACCCTCGGCGACACCGGTTATGTCGTGCTGCGGGCCGACGCGGGCGACCACGCGGTCTTGGACGCCGGCGTCCACGGGTATATGAACGGCGGCCACGCGCACGCCGAC
>Ga0070695_100000134_pt1 | contig 34004 bp, 38 predicted proteins | sample KBSK1252metaG_FD_65471 | JGI IMG/M metagenome (GOLD analysis project Ga0070695, IMG submission 65471) | Corn, switchgrass and miscanthus rhizosphere microbial communities from Kellogg Biological Station, Michigan, USA - KBS K1-25-2 metaG | ecosystem: Host-associated > Plants > Roots >...
CCCGGAGCCCTCGACGAGATGCTCGAAGTTGTCGAGCACGAGCAACGTCGAGCGCTCGCTGAGGTAGTCCAGCAGCTGGTCCTGCGCCGAGAAGCCGCTGTGCGCGCCGTCGACAGCGAACTGGATCGACTCGGAGAGCGCCGGCGCGAGGAAGTCCGGCGACGCGACAGAGGCGAGCGGGACGAAGTGGACGCCGTGCGGATAGCGATCGACCCGGCGAGCGGCGGCCTCGAGCGCAAGCCTGGTCTTGCCCACCCCGCCCGGTCCGACGAGCGTGAGCAGGCGGCAGCCGGGGTCGTCGAGCAGCCGGTCGATCGCTTCTAGCTCCGAAGCCCGGCCCACGAACGACGTTCGCGGTAACGGGAGGTTCTTCATCCCCGCCTCGATCGTCTTCAGCAGCGGGAACTCGGATGGGAGGCCGTCGATCTCGAGCTGGTAGATGCGCTCCGGCGCGCTGAGATCCTTGAGGCGGTGCGCACCGAGGTCGCGGACCTCCGCGTCGACAAGCGCTTTGGTCGGCTCCGACAAGAGCACCTGCCCGCCGTGACCGACGGCAGCGATACGCGCACCCTTGTGCACGTCGAGACCGATGTAACCCTCTTCCGTCAGCCGCGGCTCGCCCGTGTGCAGGCCCATCCGCACGCGAATCGGGCCACCGGCAAGAGCACGCTGGCAGTCGGCAGCAGCGGCGACCGCGTTCGACGCGCGGGCGAAGGCGACGAAGAACGCATCACCCTGCGTGTCGACCTCGACGCCCTCGTGCTCGGCGAACGCCGCGCGGAGTCGCCGCCGATGCTCGTGCAGCGCCTCCCCGTAGTCATCGCCCAGCTCGTGCAACAGCCGCGTCGAACCCTCCACATCCGTGAACAGCAACGTCACGACACCGGTGGGGAAACGGCTCGCCATCGCCCACGATCATGCGCCGTCGCGCGTTCGCTGTCCAGCGAACAGGAAGCGGAGGGGTCGGCGGTAGATGGGTGTCGTGCGCGCCGGTCCGCGCGCCGGTACGGAGACGACGGCCGAGGCGAGCTGTCCGAAGCCACGCACATCGCGGACGATGCGTATCGTTTGCCCATGGGGGAAGCGCGGCTCGCCGAGCTCGTGGCAGCTCTGTCGTTGGGGATCGACCTCGGCTTCGGTCAACCGATGGAGCACGTCCTGCGGCAGTGCCTGATCTCGCTGCGCGTCGCCGAGCGGCTCGACCTCGACGAGAAGCAGCGCGCCGACGTTTACTACACGTCGCTGCTGACCAACGTCGGCTGCCATTCCGACGCCTACGAGCAGGCGAAGTGGTTCGGCGACGACATTGCCGCGAAGGCGATCAAGTACGACCACGAGCCGCGCAGCCTCCGAATGATGGCGAGCGGGCTCTCGTACCTCGGCCGGGGCCAACCTCCCCTCCACCGCTTCCGGCTCGGGCTCGAGTTCATGCTGTCGGGCCACCGCGAGGTGGACGGCATGGTCGAGTCGCACAGTCACATCGCGCGCATGCTCGGCGAGCAGCTCGGCCTGCCCGAAACGGTGTTGTCGTCACTCGCCTCGTCGTACGAGCGGTGGGACGGTCGCGGCTGGCCCGGTGACCTGAAGGGCGAAGCGGTGCCGCTGCCGGCACGGATCTCGCAGTTCGCCGAGTTCGTGGAGGTTGCGAACCGCCTAGGCGGGGCCGACGCAGCCGTGAAGCTGGCGCGCCGCAGGCGCGGGAAGCAGTTCGATCCTCAGGTCGCGGACGTCCTCGTCGGCGAACCGGCCGTGCTGCCCGCGCCCACCGAGACCTCGAGCTGGAGCGACGTGATCGAGTCGGAGCCGGGTCTGGCGGTGGTTCTCGACGAGGATCAGTTCGAGGCCGCGCTTGCTGCCATCGCGACGTTCGTCGACCTGAAGTCGCCGTACTTCCTGGGTCACGCGCGCGCCGTTGCCGACCTCGCGGCCGAGGCGGCAGCGGTTGCCGGCTTGCCGGCCGATGACGTTCGGCTCTTGCGGCGAGCCGGCCTCGTCCACGACTTCGGCCGGCTCGGCGTCTCGAACGCGATCCTCGACAAGCGCGAACCGCTCGGCGCGGGCGAATGGGAACGGCTCCGCCTTCAGGGATACATCACCGAACGCATGCTCAGCCAGTCGGGAGCGCTCGCGCCACTCGCGCGCAGCGCGCTGCCCGCTCAGCTTGGACGCCTCCTCGACACCGCGAACGCCTACCAGGCGATGCGTGAGCCCCGCCCGCATCGTGAGGCATTCGCACCGGAAGCCGCCGGCCGAGAACTGCGCGACGGGCCGTTCGACGCTGACGCCGTCGATGCCGTGCTCGCCGCTGCCGGCCATCGCGTACCCCGTCGGCGCGAAGGGCCTGCGGGGCTCACTCCGCGCGAGGTCGAGGTGCTGCGACTCCTCGCGCGCGGGCTCTCAAACAAGGAGATCGCCCAACGGCTGTCGATCACGCCGAAGACCGTGGGCAACCACGCCGAGCACATCTACGCCAAGATCGACGCCCAGTCGCGCGCGGCCGCCGCGTTCTTCGCGATGCGCGAGGGGCTCCTCCCGGAGGAGGAGTTCCCCACGCGCGTCGCCGCCTAGACGAGTTCCTAGGCCGATTGCAGCGCGCCCATGTTGCGCATCATGACGGCCTCCGTCTTCGCAAGCTCGTCGGCCGGGCTGAACATCAGGACCTCGCTACCTGGCTCGTGCTTGACCGGGATATGGCCCGGAGGCGTGTAGAACGCGTCCCCTTCCTCGTACTCCTCGTCGTGGTCGGCGTACCTGAACACGACCTTGCCGCGCAGCACGTAGCCCCAGTGCGGGCACTGGCACATGTCGTCGGGGAGACCCTTCATCAGGGGCGTCCCGTCGATGTCGTCATGGAACGTCGCGAATCCGATCCGGTATCCGTCGACCTCCGCGTTGCAGTCGGTGACCGGGCCGAACTCCTCCTTCTTCGCCGTTGCCTTCGAGACCTTGGACATCTGAACCTCCTCGCTCGATTGGCTCGAGCGTAGGTCTGCCAAAGCGGCCGCACCATGAGGCGTTCGCCTCATCTTTGAGCCGGTACTACGCTGCGGCGACCACCTCCACGGCATGCCCACGGTGGGCGCGCGTCTCGGCCGTCGGGACCGACCAGAAGGGTGCCGTCGCCGCGATCGTCGGGAGTGCCTACCGCGGGGAATAACCCGAATCGGATCCGACCCGCACAAGCGATTCGAGGGAGGCGCTGAGCCTCCCTCTTCGCGTCGCCGGCTGGGGGTTCCCGGGAGGTCCCGGTGCGCTCCGCGACCGAGCCGAGGCGGAGGCCGCGGATGCCCCAGAGCCGATTGCCCGCATCGTCTTCGGTTCGGGAAGCGGAGGGGGAGGGATTTGAACCCTCGATCCGCCTAACGACGGATAACGGTTTTCGAGACCGCCGCATTCGACCGCTCTGCCACCCCTCCGCGGGTGGGCGCAGAGCCGCGGCGGGCACTGCGCTAGCGGAGAAGGAGGGATTCGAACCCTCGATGGAGCCATTCAGCCCCATAACGCCTTAGCAGGGCGCCGCCTTCAGCCACTCGGCCACTTCTCCGGAGTAGTGGGACAGGTTAGCGAGGGCGGTTGCTAACCGAAGAAATTGATCGCGGCGATCATGAGGACGAACATCACGATCGACCCGATCGCGAACACGCTGATGCCCGCGGGGCCCGGGAAGTCCGGCTTGTAGCGCGGCACGAGGAACGACGCCGCGAGCGCGAACGCGATGAAGACGCCCGCGACGACGATGAGGCCGACCTCGTGACCGACCGGAAGTTCCTCTGAGCCGAGCACGCCGCTATTTCAGCAGATCACGCAGACGCGAGCAGCCGTTCCTCCCGCCGACGCCGCTCGCGCAGGACCCACCAGGCGAGGCCGCCGAGGATGAGCAGCGGCGCAACCACGATCAGCGCATAGAGGACGATGATCCCCTCGAGCGCGAGGAAGTGCGCCGCCGAGCCCAGCAGCCGGCCGACGCGCGTCGAGCCGTGATGGTTGTGCACGACAAAGGCGTGCTGACGGGTCGTCAGAAGGAGCGAGATGTCGGAAGTCGCGCCCGACTGCAGGGTGGCCGTGCGGTTGCGGCGCAGCTGCGTGATCGCATGCCGCGCGTTCGAGAGCTTGATCTGGATCTGCACCCGCTCGGAGGCGGACAGCGTCCCGCTCTTGAGCGCCTGCTCGTAGACGGCGATCGCGCGCTTGAGCGAGCCGATCCCGTTGTTCTGCGACGTCAGCTGTTGCTGCAGATCCTGGGTCGAGACCTGCTGCGAGAGGAGCGTGCCGAGACCGGCGAGCCTCCCGATCGCGGTCTCCGCCTTCTGGACGGGAACGCGGAGCTCGAGCACCGCGTCACCCTGCCCCGCGTGGGAGCTCTGGTAGCGGACGGACTGCGCGTAGCCGCCGAGCGAGGAGACGATCTGCGTCGCGCTGTTCGTGGCCTTCGAGAGTGCCGCGCGGCTCTTGACCGAAATCTGGAGCGACGCGTCGGCGTGCACGAGCCGGTTCTTCGGAATTGCCAGCCTGTCGAACGAGTAGGTGGTTGACCCGAGTAAGTGCTGCAGCGGCTTACCCGCAGCCGAGTAGACGACGCCGTTATGCGCCCGGAGATTCGGCATGAGCTGCGTCGCAGCTGCTCTCTTCTCGGCGGCCCCTTGCCCGGCAGAGGGAGTGGTCGCTGTGTTGCCGGGCGAGGGCACGGGTGCGGTCAACTGGGCCTGCCCGTGATTCACGGTCGAGAGCGATCCGACAACTCTCTGGACTGCGTCCGCTCGCACCTGATTGCTACCCGAGTTGACGAAGCCGTGCACGAGCGCAGCGCCGACCGCGAGGACAACCGCGACGGGCACGACGACAAGGGTCAGCCTCCGGCGGTTCGACATCCGGCGGCGCTCAACCGGCCCGAGCGCCAGCACGCGCTCCCGCAGCCGCTGCGGCGCGACGGGCGGAGTCGCCCGCAGCTCGGAGACGAGCGCCTCGTAGCCGTCCAGTTCGCTCCGGTCAGTTGCGGACATCGCTCATCTCCTCCTCGAGTCGCTTCAGAGCCCGGCTGAGCCGGGTCGAACAAGCGGTCACGCTGATCCCGAGCACCCGCGCGGCGCCCGGCCCGTCGAGCTCGAGCAGCACGCGAAGTGCCACAACCTCGCGCTCAGCCGGCGTGAGCCGCCGCAGGGCGTGCTCGAGCTCCGGCGAGAGGCCCTCGGAGAAGACGGACTCCTCGAGCAGGGACTCGTCGCGGGTGTAGGTCTCCTCGCGCCGCTGGCGCCGGGCCTCGGCCCGGAACCAGTCGACCGCGGCGGAGTGCGCGATGCGGCACAGCCAGGTACGGGGCGCACCGCGGCGCGGGTCGAAGCGGCGCCAGCTCTTGAACGCGCGCTCGAACGTCTCGGCCGCGAGATCCTCTGCCGCCGCACGGTCGCCGGTGAGGTAGACGAGGTAGCGGTACACGGCGTCGAGGTGCTCGGCGACGACGTCCGCGAAGGGCGGTGCGCCGACCCGACCAGGCGGTCGGACGGCTGCCGGCAGCGCGTTCACGCCCCTCATACGGCGCCGACACTCCGGATCGTCACACCCGAACCGTATGACGTGCGTACGCTCAACGGAATGCGCCGTCTCCTGATCCTCGTCTGCGCGATCGTCTGGGTGGACACCATGCTCTACGCGGCGCTCACGCCGCTCCTCCCCCACTTCACACACACGCTCCACCTCTCGAAGGCGGCGGCCGGGGTGCTCGTCGCGGCCGATGGCGCCGGCGCTCTGGTAGGTGGGTTGCCCGGCGGGGCCGCCGCGGCTCGACTCGGCCCCCGGCGGGCTGTCCTCGCCGGCCTCACGCTGATGGGCCTCGCGAGCCTCGGTTTCGCCTTTGCCCACGGCTTCTGGCCACTCGCCGTCGCTCGCTTCCTGCAGGGCTGCGCCAGTGGCTTCACCTGGGCGGGAGCGTTTGCCTGGCTTCTCGCGGCGGCGCCGCGCAACCGTCGCGGCGAGCTGATCGGGACGGCGCTCGGTGCCGCAGTGTTCGGAGCTCTGTTCGGCCCGGTCGTCGGAGCGGCGGCGGCGCTCATTGGGCGCGGCGCGGTGTTCAGCGCACTCGCAGCCCTCGCGGTGGTGCTGGGCGCATGGACGCTGCGGATCGAATCGACTGCACCGGAGGCAGCGTCTGTATCGGCCATGTCGCGGGCGCTGCGCGATTCCCGATTCCTCGGCGGGCTCGCCCTGATGACGCTCCCCTCGCTCCTGTTCGGCGTCCTCTCCACCCTTGCGCCGCTCCGGCTCTCCGATGCGGGGTGGGGAGCGGCGGCGATCGGGGCCGTCTGGCTCGTGGGGGCCGGCTTCGAGACCGCGCTCTCGCCGATTGCCGGCCGCGTTCTCGACCGGCGCGGCTGGGCGATTCCGGTCAAGGCGTCGCTCGCCGCCGCCACCGTCCTCTCGATCGGGCTCGCGTTCAGCCCGCGACCGCTCGCCTACGTACCGCTCCTCATCGCGGCGAGCGGAGCGTACGGCGTGCTCTTCACCCCCGCCTTCGCGCTGATCGCCGACGGCGCCGAGCTCGTCGGCCTTCCGCAAGGGATGGCGTTCGGCCTCATGAACGCCGCGTGGGCGGCCGGCGCCGTGATCGGCCCTGCCGCCGGAGGCGCGGTCGCCGACGCATCGGGCGATGTCGTGCCGTTCCTCGTGGCAGCCGGGCTCTGCGCGGCTGCGTTCGCGGCGGTGCGGCAACGCAACGCCGGGCGACTCGCGGAATCAGACCTCGCGAGCTAGCGGCTGGTCTGCGATGCCCTCCTCCTCCGGGAGGACGACCTCGCCGATCATCTCCTCGATCCGCTCGCGCGGCAGCGCAACGGCCATCGCCCAGTAGTAGATGATCGCGCTGAAGATCGCGACCGCGACGATGTCCCACCAGAGCGGGAACCAGTTCAGAGTCGGTCCCAGCTTCCCGAAGAGCTGGGGAGAGGTCGGCCCGAAGTCGCTGAGATAGACGATCGCGCCCATCCCGACGAGGTAGAACGGCAGCCAGCTCGCCGCCTTCAGGTCGAGCTGCGGCGACTGCCAGTTCAGGTGGAAGACGCGAGTGACGACGAGAATCACGTAGCCGATCGCGATCGCGACACCGAGCCGCCAGTCGGTGTCCCAGCCCGACCAGAGGATGAGCAGGTTCGCGACGACGAACGAGAGTGGCGCGAGGAGCGACCCGAACGGAGCGCGCCACGGCCGCTCCGCGTTCGGCAGCCGTCGCCGGAAGACGCCGAAGGCGAGGGGGGCGCCGGCGTACATCAGGACGCTGGCCGCTGTGATGAGCCCGACGAGCGACGTCCAGCTCGGGAACGGCAGGAAACAGACGCAGCCGACGACGAATGCCGTGATCAGACCGAACCACGGCACGCCGCGCTTGTCGGTCGACTCGTAAACGGTCGGGAAGTAGCCGTTACGGCTCAAGCCGAACGAGACGCGCGAGCTCGACGTCGTGTAGATCAGGCCGGTACCGCCCGGCGAAATGACCGCGTCGACGTAGAGGATCGTCGCCAGCCAGCCCACCGCCGCCAGGGTCGCGACCTGAGCGAACGGCCCTGTCATCGTCGTGTAGGCGCCATTCGCCCAGCTCGAGCCGATCTGCGAATGCGGCAGAGCGCCGAGGAAGACGACCTGGAGTGCGACGTAGATGACCGCGCCGATGATTACCGAGAAGATCACAGCGCGCGGGATGTCGCGCTTCGGCCGGGCGCTCTCGCCGGCGAGCTGGTCGGCCTGCTCGAAGCCGAGCAGCGCGAAGATGATGCCGCTTGTCGAGATCGCGCTCAGGACGCCCTTGGCGCCGAACGGGGCGAAGCCGTTCGCTGCGTGGAAGTTGCTCGCGTGGAAGTTGACGATCCCGAGCACGAAGATCGTCAGCAGCGGGACACCGACCTTCCACCAGGTCGCCGCGCTGTTCGTGTGGGCGAGCTTGCGGATCCCGAGGAAGTTGATCGAGGTGAAGACCGCCATCAGGATCACCGCCGCCACGATCCCCTGCGCGGTGAGGACGCTCGTGCCGCCCGTGCTCACCTTCATCCAGTGCTTCGCGAACGAATAGTGCTGGCCGTAGGTGATCATCGCCAGCACCTCGATCGGCGCGACCGTCGCAGCCTGCAGCCACGAGAACCAGCCGAACGATGCGCCCGCGGCGCCACCGAACGCGTAATGCGGGAAGCGCGCGGTGCCACCGGCGACGGGCCACATCGCGCCGAGCTCGGCGTGCGTCAGCGCGAGAAGGAAGATTGCGAGCGCGCCGATCCCCCACGAGATGACCGCTGCGGGACCTGCCGCGATGAGCGCCTTCTGGGCTCCGAACAGCCAGCCTGAGCCGATGATCGAGCCGGCGGAGGCCCACAGCAGGCCGATGAAGCCGATCTCGCGACGGAGGCCCGGTTTTCGCGCTGCGGGAGCGTCCGCGGGACGCCCGGCGATCGTGGTTTGAGGCGCAGCCGTGTTCATCGCTGGCACTGCAACGGCGCACTCGTGGAATCGGATACGCCCTTCGGGCTTTACAATCCGGTACTCAGGGCGCGTAGCTCAGCGGGAGAGCACTCGCTTCACACAAGCGTCGAGCGTCCGCCGGGTGTCGCCACCTGTAGGCGGAATCGCTAGATCAAGCGCATCCGCGCGACGTCGTACAGAGATGGCAACACACGGCCAGGGCCGGGACTTTCGCAAGATCTTTCGCAGGATCGGTCAGGACCCGCTCTCCGCGTTCAACGCCTGCACGAGCGCGTCCACGAACTGCCCGAGGTGGTACGCCTCCAGAAACGCGTCGAGCCTTTCGTCGATCTCGGCGTCCTCGTCGAACATGGTCTTCTCGCTCAGCCCCACCGACTGCATGGACGTCGTTAGATCGTCCTCTAGATCGGGACGAGCGTCCATCGCCATGTCCCACACGACGACTGCAACCTGGCGGCGGACAAGCCAGCCCGGGAAATACCTCAGTCCCTCCGCTTCCCCCGCTTCCTCGGCTTCCTTGTAGACACCGGCCCAGAACTCGCTGATGCGAGCCCACGCGTCGTCCAGGTCGATCTCGGGCCAGTAGTCGATGTCGCGGTCGGTTCCTTCCAGGTTCGCGAGATCGAAGGACACGCTCTCGCCGCTCGTCCTCGACGCCGCGACGAGGCGATTCACGTCGTCCAGCGTGTAGCCCATCTCCTCCAGCCGGGATTGGAGGAACTTGCCGACAACCCAGGACGGGTTCTCGCGGAACAAAGCGGGCGGCTCATTGCCGCTGCTCTCATCCCAGACCCGCAGAACCCCGGCATACAGATGGTCGAACTGGTCGCGATCCAGAACCTCGGCCAGATCGATGTACGGCTGCGGCGTGTCCCTGACGAGCACGTCGTCCACGTTGAGCTTCACGTCGCTGAACGGCGAGCCAGCCTGTACCTCGGGATCAGCGGACATGTAGTCGTCCAAGCCCGCGAGGATGAGCGCCACATAGGCGTCAGGGTCCCGGCGAGCCGACTCCTCCGCCTCGCTCCCATCCGCCTGCGCGAGCATCTGGGCGTACGACTCGGGATCGTCCTCGCGCAACTGAACTGCGTGCGCCCGATACCTCTCGACGCGGATGGCGGCGCGGTAGCCCGCAGCACGCCGACGAAAGAACCCCATGACACGAAGTTTCCCGGCATCTTGCGACGAGCGCAACCCTCGAACAACGAAGGCGACCCGAAGGCCGTCCTGCAATCAGCCTCGACCGAAGCCCGCCCTCGCCTCTTCGAGCTAGGCCTTCGACGTCTCCGAAAACACGCTGTTGATGAGAAGGAGGCCCACCCCAGCGCCGAGAGGCACGCCACCGATCATCAGCAACGAATGCCAGCCGCCGAGAAGGCCGAGAAGCAACATCGGGAGTCCAAACGCAATCCCCGCGAGTGCCAGAAAGAGCCCTAGCTCGGACAAGGCCAAGCCGATCAGGAGGATGACACCCACAACGATTCCGGCGTTGTGTAGGAAGGTCATTTAGCAGCATCCTTACACGGTTAACCCGTGCTTTCTATACGTCGGAGAGCGGGCCCGATCTGGGCCCGCTCGGTCGATTCCCGTCTCGCACTCACGACCCCCCGCTCCCTTTCCGCCAGCCTGTTCGTGCCTCTGCTCGGTCACGAACTGCCCACGACACCCGCGAGCGCCGACCGGACAGCGTCACCCGTCCGACGCCGGTCGAACAGCCGCGCGTACTTCCGAAGCGTCGTCGTCGCGTCCTCATGGCCGAGGAAGGTCGCCACCGCGACCGGGTCAAGCCCGGCGTTGATGAGACGACTCGCGGCGGCGTCGCGGAGGCAGTGGAACGTCACCGACGACGGCAAGCCCGCGAGATCCCGGGCCGGGACGAACCCGCGAGCGGGCACGTTCCAGTGGCCGAGCGGCTTGCCGGTGTGGCTGGCGAAGATCGGGTCGGCGTCCGCCGAGTAGCGGCTCCGCAGTCGCAGGGCGATGAGGAGATCGCGCAGCTCCGGCGGCAACGGCAGAACCCGAACGGCGGCAGGCGTCTTCGTCGGCCCGTACTCGCCGGTGCGGAGCCACTGGCGACGGATGTGGAGCACGCCCGCACCATCGTTCGCGTCCTTGTCGAAGTCAGCCCACGTCCATCCCAGGCACTCACCCAAGCGAGGTCCGAGCGTGCTCGCAGCCGTCAGCAATGCCGAGTAGTCGTAGCGGCTCGTCGGCTGAGCGGCCAGCCGGGCGGACGCCTCCACGAGCGCCACGAGATCCTCCGGCTTCCACTCGTACTCCGGCGGACGTTCCTCGTCGTCACGCGGCCGGTCATCCGGCAGTAGCACTGCGAACGGGCTCGACTCGATCCAGCCGCGACGCGCCGCGAGCGCGAGCACACCCTGGAGCGGCTTCAGGTAGTTCTCGACGCTGCTCCGTCCGAGCGGGCGAATCGGGCGGCTGGGATCGACGCAGTGCAGGCCGACCTCCTGAAGCTCGCGGGTCAGGGCGCTGACCGCGTCCGCGTCGATGCGGGTGAGCCGGACGCGACCGAACTTCGGTAAGAGGAGGTTGTTGAGCGCATCGCGGTAGAGGCGCTGCGTGCGCGGCCTCAGCCTCAGCCGCTTCGTCTCGTACCACGCCTCGGCGGCGGCGTCGAACAGCTCGCGCGACGGTGCCCGCCGCTCCTCGGGCCGCCGTGAGACGAGTTCGGCGCGGCGGCGCTTCGCGACGGTGCGGCGGTGGTCGTAGACGACCTCCCACCGGAGCTTGCCGGTGCGGTCGGTGTAGTTGATGTCGTGGACGAGGCCGTCGGTCGTCCAACGCTCGTACAGGCCCTTCTCGCCGGGGACCTTCGTGCGAACGCCGAGCTTGCGCGTCGCGGCCTTGGGCCGGTCGGCGACGTCGGTCTGGAAGGATGATGCCGGCATCAGGACTGACCTCCTGGTGTCCAGGGCGGGGCCGTTCGCGCGGTGCCCGCCCGCTTGTCGTTGTCGCCACCGAGTCTACGCTTCGAGCACTCGCTTGACAAGCGAGGAGGCGGCCGGAATCCAGCATGGTTAGCGGGATTGCGCAGCCCTGCGAAGTCGCTGCGAAAGCCTCGCGCGTGCGCGCGCACGGCGTTCCGCGGGGCCGCGAGGTCGGCGGCGAAGAGCCCGGGGCGGGGATCGTCGCGGGCCTCGTCTTCGATCATCGTGTAGTCCTCCCGGTGCGGGTGGCGAGGGCGGCGTCGAGTTCGCTGGTGCGGATCTGGATTCGGCCTCCCGGGACTTCCTGGTGTTTGAGGCCGAGCCGGGTGACGAGCTTGTAGGTGGCGTCCTCGGTGCGGCCGATGCGGTGGGCGGCGTCGCGGAGGGTTAGCCACTCGGGCTCGTGTGCGGGCTCGGTGTTCGCAGTGACCGCCTCGACGAGAAGGGCGACGGCGGTGTCGTCGAGGACGAGCGGGACGCGGACGCCGTTGAGTTCGACGGTGACGGCGACGGTCATAGCGCCGACCCGAACTGTTCGATCTCTTCCGGGGTCAGTCCGCCTCCGCGTGGAGCAAGGTGTGCACCGGAGCGGACGGCAGTAGTGAGGACCGCGACCGGCTTGCGGCCATTGCGGCGAACGTCGGCTACGAGTCGGGCGAAGCCGTCGGGGTTCTCGTGGTAGGCGGCCTCGAACAGGGCGCGTTGCTTCGGGGTGGCTCCGAAGTCGCCGATCAGCGTGTCGAGCGTGTTGCCTTCGATGACCGCTTCGACGGGTTGGCCGTCCTCGTCGAGCACCTCAATGGGGCCGTCGTCGACGACGAAGTCGTCAGTCTTCTGGTTGTAGGTCTTAGAGCGGGAAGAGGATCGCGCGCGCGGTTGGGTCGTTTCGGTAGGACTCAGCCCTTCCGTTTCGGACTGACTGAGTCCTACCGTTTCGGACTGACTCGGGCTGCGCCGGATCGTCCAGACGAGCGTCTGCCTCCGGTTCGGACGCTCCCGCTTCACGAGCCCGGCGCTGTCGAGTTCGCACGCACGGCGGCGGAGAGCGCCGACCGAGCAGCCCGCCTCCTTGGCGATCTCCTTCTCGGTCAGCTCGAAGCGGATCTCGTACACGTCGCCCTTGGCCTCGCCCGTCTCCTGCCAAGCGAGGTCGCGTAGGACGGCATACAGAGCCCGCGCCGCGAGCGAGAGCGACCGGTCATGGAGCACGCGGTTCGGGATCATGGTGAACCCGGCCTCGCTCACCGCGCCTCCGGCTCCTCGCCGAGCGCGGGATCGGCACCGCTACCGCCCGCGGTACCGCCGTCGTCGTCGGGGTCGACCTCTTCCGCGTGGTTCTCCGGCGAAGGAACCAGCCTCTCAGCGGAATCGGAGCCCGACAGGGGTACAGACCTGTCCCGCCTCGCCCGGCCCGTCACGGCCCTGTCAGCGGCGAGCACGTCCTGCCGGTTGCCGCCGATGACGCGGACGAGTTCGTTCGCCGGTGCGTCCGGATGTTCGGCCCGGTAGCCCCGGACGCTCCGTTCCAGTTGGCGGCGACGGGCAGCACTGCCGGCGGCGAGCGCCCGCCCGATGCGTTCGGCGCTCTCGCCGCTGAACTCGACGACGATCCGCTCGCCGCCGATGACCAAGACGCCGGTCAACGGACGACAGCTCATCGCCGCCCTCCAGCGCGGACTACATGATCACGGTCATGTGGTGGATCCTCGTCGCCGGTACTTCGGGCAGGTCCGGCGCGGCTCGACCGGCGAGCTGAACTCCGGCCGCGACGTCCTCGTGGCCGCGGGCCTCCGCGGCGGTGCGGCAGGCGCGGGAAGCGCCACGACGGTAACGACCGCAGCAGCGCACGGTTTGCCCTGCGGCCGCGTCGGACGCGACCTCGAAAGACGTGAACCTCTTCAAGTTCGCCGTCGTCGAATTCGGCCTCGAAGTACATCGAGTCGATCTCTTCGTCCATCTGGGGGACGAAATAGTTGAGGTCGCGCTCGACGGCTACAGCGTCGGGGTGCATCTCGATCTCGCGGCCAGGATCCGGTTGGCGGACATCACGGCGAACCGTAAACCGGGCCTCGGACGGAAAGAGAAGAGGGGCGGGCTCGCGCCACGCCCCTCGACGGTCCGCCAAGACCGAACCCCGCCAAAGCGAGATCGAGGGGCAGCGTACCGGCGGCGTCGGTCAGCCTCACGAGCCGCCGCGAGGGTGCGTGCCGGGGTCACTTTGCGAGACTGCGACCCACGACCCCGCGGCCATTCAACATCGGACTCCTCCTGCTGGGCGTTCCCGCGATCATCGTGGCGATCCTTCATGCGGCAGGCGTTGTGAGCACCACGCTCTTTGTCGCGTTCATCGTCGCCCAGGCGCTCGGAACCGTGGCGCTCCTCGCCGTCCTCGTTAGTGGCTCAGGCGTGGTGGCTCGTGACTACCTGCGGGAAGGGGCTCTCGTGCTGACCAGCGTCGCCACCTTCGGGGTCGCAGCAGCCGTGGTGCCGAGTCGGGCGAGTCAGACCTTTTTTGCCGTGGCAGCTCAGATCATTCCGGTTCTACTCCTTGCACTCGCCGTCGAGCTTCGCGCCTTCCGAGTGCGGTGGCCGTTGACGCTGAAGGAGGGCGGCGGGCTGCGGCTGGGATCCGTCGATTTGGCGGACCTCATGAGAACGGTCGTGCTCCTCGTCACGCTCTTGTTTCTGGCCGTCGGCGAGTTCGAGGCGCTCGACGCTTTGGCGAAGCCCCACCCGGAGAGCGTTTACGCCAAGAACGTCTTCATCGCTATCGCCGTCGGAGTCGTGCTCGTTTGCTTCTTCGCGCTGGTCGGCCCCATGCCCGAGGAAGATCGTCGTCGCTTGCGGCCCTCCCGCAGCCCAGACCCCTAGCCCGGGCGAGCACCGTGTCTCGCCAAGCCGCCGCTGCCGCGTCTGCGACTCACCTCCCGACACGGTGTTAGCGTCCGCGCGACGGGATGAACATCCACGCCTACGGCAGCGATGTCGCCCTCGACGGGACGACGCTGACAGTGACCGCGAGCGGCAGGATGGGCCGCGGCGCGCTAGGAACCGACCGGCGCACAATCGACGTCACCACGCTCGAAGCGCTCTCCCTGACGCCGGGAAACCCAGCGAAGAACGGGCGTCTCGAACTCGTCGATGCACGCGGCAAGACCGTCGTCCACTTCCGCCGCAAGACCAACGACGAGATGAAGGCTCTATTCGCGGAACTCGTCGCCGTCGCACCCGCCGGTGTCGCTGAGGTCTCGACCGGCGACGCTCCGATCTTCAAGGGGGACGAGGACGCGGCCACCGCGAAGCACCACGCAGTCGCCCGACTCCGGGTGCAGGAGGGAGGCTTCGGCGGAAGCAACTGGCAGCTCTACCCCGACTCGATCCAGACTCACGACGGCGAGTTCCCGCTGACTCACGAGGTCACTGCGACTGTCGCCGACGAGGTGAAGCGGCAGTTCGCCCCGGCGAAGATGCTGGCGCTCGGCGTGTTCGGCGTCACGAAGAAGCGCGGCGCGATCTACATCACGGTGGAGGGTGAGAGCTTCCACACGTTCGGGACGCTCACGTCGAAGGACGACAAGTCCGCCCGCAAGTTCGCCGCCGAGGTGAACAAGCTTGCGAAACAGCAGCCAGCGCCAGCGACGCCTCCCGCTCCGGCAGCGGCGGAGCCTCTTGACCCGGCCGACCAGGTCCGCAAGCTCGCAGCACTCCGCGACGATGGCCTCATCACGGCCGAGGAGTACGAGGCGAAGAAGAAGGAACTCCTCGGGCTGTAGCCACTGAGCGTCGCGCCCGGCGGCGAACGAAGTGCGCGGTCTTGAAGCGTCGCCGCGTCTGGCATACGCTCGGTCGATGCCGCGCCTGGTAGCTATCGCCGTCTGCGTCGTCGCTCTCGGCCTCGGAGCCACTGCCGCCGCCAGCGCCCGGACGCAGGGGCCGTCGATCCCGTACAAGATGGCCACCATCGACTGCAAGTGCTCCCCGAGCGCCGCGAAGGTCACGACCTACCGGCGGCTGCTGACGAAGCTCGTCACCCGGAAGTGCAAGGAGACGAAGCTGAAGCTTGCGAACGAGCTGGCGAACACGCAGCACGTCATCGCCCACGACGGCTTCGGCCACTACAGCTACCTGCGCCTCATGAGGCTCCTCGACCGGTCGATCCCGAACACCATCGGCTACCGGCAGCGATGCAGCGGCGTCCTCGCGGCGCTGATCGTTCTGATCGAGAAGGGGTAGCCCCGGCCGCTCAAAAGTGCCGGTATCGGCCCCACCTTTCTAGGGGGCTGCGGCGCGGGAGGCGGCTCGGTCCTGATGGCGGCCCGTTCCGACCGCTCCAACGGAACGCTCCGGCAACGGCACGCCTCGGTGCGCGCCCCCGACAGACTGCGGTTAGATTCATGCGGTGGCCCCCACGCCATGGACTCGTCGATTTGCCTTCTCGTGGCCGCAGAGTGTCGCCTACTTTGAACGTCGCTACGGCGTCCTTAGACGGTTTGAGGACGAAGGGCTCGTTCGGCAGTTCCGTGTCTCTGAGCAGCGAATTGGCGTCTATCTCGGCGATGCGAACCACGAACTTGTCTATGGGCTAAGGTCGATCGAGGGTTCTCTCTTCAAACCCGACGGCGACTGGGACCGTATGTCTGCCGCTCTCGACATCGTTCTGGCGGACCTCCAACCGAAGCGTCTGCTGAGGCCCGTCCTTCGCTTTCAGTGGCTTATAGCGCTCGATGCCGAGTACGACGAGGCGAGGCGAGCTGGCGCTCTAGAGATGCTCGGGGACGCAGGGAAAGGCCTCACCGATTGGTCGGGGCTTGTCGACGGCGAACTTGAGTCACCCCCGAGCACGTTTCAGGCTGAGTTCGGGATCTTGGATGCGGCAGAGGCACCCCAACGCCTGTCGAGGCAAATAGGTCGCGTTCAGGGAGAGCGCGACACCCCGCCTCCCACCTTGTGGCCGACAGAGTCGCTCCCACCGGTGGCCTTTTTCTGTGAGACGATCGCCCAGGGAACGGAGCCGCCCGAGCCGTCGGTCGAGGCGATCAGCGCCTTTGTGAGGGATAGCCAAGACGCCTTGGGAGGAATAGTGTCAGGCATGATGGAAAGGGTGACAGGCATGACACGCGGGGGTCCCGATAGTGAGTAGTGCGGTTTTGGCTCCGCCTCTTGGAGCGCTATGGCTGGATGAGGAAGAGGCCGAGGACAGCTACTTCGAGCCCTTCGTCGCGTCTTCAGAGGCGGATAGCGCCTCGGACGAAGCAGCATCCGAGCCTCTGCTCGTACAGCAGGAGTTCGACTTTTGGGCGGAGGAGTTGGCGGCTGAATCGATCGTGGTTTCGTCAACCCGTCGCCTTCGGTCCCATCCCGCGTTCGTAGGCATCCTGGCCCTCGGGAAGCCAGCGGTTCCGTACCTTCTCGAACGTCTACGGACAGGCGAGGGACGGCCTGTCTGGCTCTCGCTCCTCGGCCTCCTGACCGAACTCCCTCCGGCTGCCGGGGCGGAAACGATCGAGGACGCAACGAAGGCGTGGCTCCGTTGGGAGAAGACGGAACTCGTCCCCGCCTCCGGACCGGGCGCGACGACACCCTAAGCCTCACGCCACCGACGTGACTTCGATCGGTGACGTTCTCGCGTTCCTCCCACGGCTTGGGGAAGCGCCTCATAAGGTCACCAGTCAGCCTGCGGACTACAACTGCGTAGGGTGGGTGAACCGCGATTTCAAGCACTGGTGGGAGCCAGAGATTCACTGGCCCGCGGCGACAATTCCTGTCCCGCCTCTCGACGAGCCCGACCTCGATTCCTACGTCGCTCTGTTCGAGAGCTGGGGCTTCGTTTTATGCGATGACGGCAGCTTCGAGGAGGGGTTGCTCAAGATCGCGATCTATTCGCGCGATGGGTTCTTCCATCATGTGGCGAAGCAGGTACCGCCCATCAGGTGGTGGTCGAGCAAGATCGGCCGCGCCCACGACCTCCGCCACGAGACTCTGGATGCCCTCTACGACGCTCCCCTCTTCGAGGGCGCGGTGGTCACGAACTTCATGCAGCGCGAGTACGAGCCCGATGACGATTTTGCGCTTGAAATCGACGGCCTGATTCCTGCTTAGAGCCTCGCTCGGACCTGCACGCGCTGGTCATCTCCGGGCGAGCTCCCGCGCGAATCCGACGACGAGGTCGCCGAACCGGAGGACGCTGCGGGCCGTCAGCTCGCCCGGCGGCAGGTCGAGCGGCGGCGGCGCGGGCCGGAACCCCGCGCAGTCGCACAAGCGGCGCGACAGGGGCCGTCCTGATCTTCCGGCCGGTCGAAGTGGCCCAGCCGGTCGTGCCCGCAAACACACGACTGGTTCCAGGCGTCCGGCTCCTGCTTCGCGTCGACGTACTCGACCAGGCCGCCGCTCGCCGTCAAAGCCACGTTCCGAATCGGCCGCCCCTGCCGGTCGGAGACGCTGAACGTGCCGTCGCCGTTCGCCGATGCGACGAAGCCGCGCGGCCGACGGCGGTCGTAGCTCGGTGTGGGTGCGCGCCGGGTCTGCCTGACCCGCCGGAGCCGCGCCCCGGCCGAGGCCCGGAGGCTGCCGCTCCGAGGGCGAGGCTGCCGCGAAGGCGGGTGCCTCGGCGCACGCGGCTCCGGGATGGTTCCCACGCTGGAGAGGTCGAGCGGCTGCGAGGCGAGCCAGACGATCTCGCCCAACTCGCGGCCATGCTCGGCGACCAGCGAGAGACGCCGGGCCGCAGCGCGAAGCCGGGCCTCCTCCTTCACCGGGTCACGGGCACGGTCGGCGAACCCACGGACGCGCTGCACGAACCGCGCGTGATACCCGCGGTCCCAGCCGCGCGGCACCGACGCAGGGGCGACGGCGGTCACGACAGGGCCGCCTTGGTCTTCGGCCCGAGCCGGACCCCGAACTCGCCGGAGCGGGTTTCGACTTCGAGGTACCCGGCCTCGTCGAGACGAGCGAGGGATTGCCTCCAGTGCGAGAGGACCCCGAGGTCGTCGCGGCTGGCCGCGGCGGGCCCATACCTGCGGTCGATCCGCAACTGCCCGTCGGCGACGCTTGAGTATGGCGCTAGCCCCTCGCCCAGGATGAGCGCGGCGATGACGGGGACGAGCGCGGCGACGTCCTCGATGTCGAGGTCGCCGCTCTGGAGGCCGCGTCCGAGCGCCCCGAGGAGCGACCTCTCGGCCCGCGGCGTCGGCGTCGGGGCGGCCCGCGCCGCGATTCCGGCGGCACGGTCGCGGAGGTTCTGCTCGTTGCGCTCGGCCTCGAAGCTGCCGGGCTTCAGTCCGCAGGCGCGCTCGGCGAGAGCTTCGTAACGCCGGTGCTCCCTCTTCGAGAGGCGCGTGAGGTTCACGCCGTCGTCCTGCTTCACCTTGTTGATCAACTCGATCAACTCGCTGACTTCGTTGTCGTCGAGGCGGCCGACATCGACCCCGTGATGATGCTGCTTCAAGAACCGGGCCGCCCAATCTCTTGCTTCGTCGCTGACGCCGCTGCGGCGGCGAACTGCATCAGTCAGTGCCATGAGGTTCTCCTTCGTGTTCGAACTTCAAGGATGCGACGGCGACGCCGAGCCTCTCGGCGGTCGCCGGGGTGGGCCTCCACCGGCCGTCCGCGTCTTGCTCGACGAGGCCGAGTAGCTTCGAGTCCTGGAGCACGGCGGCCATGCGGGCGACGCCGATGCGCTGCCGCTCGGCGAGCTGCTCCGTGCTTAGGCCGAGGCTGCGCGGCGCTAGGGCCGCGCTTTGCCTCGGGCGCTCACCGGCCACCTGCGCCACGACTTCGGAAGGCGGGGACGCGGGCGGTCGACTTCCGGTGAGCAGCATTGGTGAGAGCGAGCCCGTCACCGGAGACCTCCGAGAGGCCCGTACAGGCCGTCGTCGGGTTGCAGCTCGTCGGTCTTGATGCCGTGGGCGGCGAGGCCCTCGACGAGCCGGTCGCGGACGTAGAGCTTGCTCGGCACGATCTGGCCGGGCCGATCCTTGAAATCGAGCAAATGCCTGCGCGCGACAAGCGCGACGGCGGCGGGCTGACGGCGACGGCGAAGCCGGTCGAGACTCACGGCCACCCCCAGCCGGGGCGCGTCTCGCGGCCGATGCTGCCTTCGAGACGCGGCAGGCGCGCGCCATAGCGGGCCGGGTTGAGGATCTGCATGGGTCGGACCTCGCCCTGCTTGACGAGGCGATGGCAGGCCAGCGCGAGCGCGATAGCCATGTCGTCGTGTCTGCCCGAGTCGTGGTCGAGACGCAGGAGGCCGGGGCTCGTCTCGCGGAGGCGGACGCTCCTCAGTTCGTCGAGGAGTGCCTCGTCGTGGGGGAGGCGGATCGTCCGCTCGTGGAGGAGCTGGTAGAGCGTCGAGGCGATCCGGCCGACGCTCTGCGCGGTGAAGGGAAACTCCTCGATGCGGACGCTCCGCCGCTTCAACCTCTCCACGAGCATCGCGGCTTGCCACGGATCGACCACGACCTGCGCCCCGTACGTCGAGGCGGCCATGACGAGCCACTCCTCCAGATCGGAGAGGCTGACCGGATGCAGGCGCGACCCTTGCCACGTCTCGATCCGGTCGAGCGTGAGGATCGCGCCTTCGAGGTGGCAGACGCAGGCGGCGGTCCGGTCCCGCTTCAGGCCGACGTCGAGCCCGATCACGTAGCGCCTGCCCGGCTCCGGGTCCTGCGGCCCGTCCAAGGTCAGGCACGCGAGCAGGTCCTCTTCGGCGACGAGGCGGTCTTCGCCGCTGACCCACTGATTGAGGAAGAGGCGCTGGAAGCTCGAGTCGGGCAGCCTCCGCTTCTGCTCGGCGATGAGCTGCTCGTCCATCCAGGGCGGAGGCCCGTGCGTCTCGCTGACCCGCCAGAGGTCGTCCTCCAGGGCGTGCTCCCGCACCCGGGCGGACCAATGCGATGGGTCGCCTGCTGTGCCTGCGACGACGAGGCGGCCGCCGTCGGTCTTCGGGACGGCCGATGAGATCGCCTCCCAGAGGCGGTGTGCGCCGCGGGTGGTCGGCCACATCGGCAGCTCGTCGCAGACGACGAAGAAGGGGCGCAGGCCCCAGGCGGAGGCTTCGTCGGCGGCCATCGCTTCCAGGCTCGCCCCGGTCTGGCCGACGATGATCTTCCAGGCTTGCACCTCGAACATCGCTGCGAGCTTGGGGCCGCCGCGGCGGATGAACCCGGCGAGCGCGTCGACGAGGAGCGCGGCCTGGTCTCGGTCGGCCGCGAACCCGTAGGAGCGCGAGCCGGGTGGTGCCTGCGTGACCAGCACTTCGAGCAGGATCGCGGCGAGGTCTGAGGTCTTCGACCAGCCGCGGGCGCGGCCGAGCCAGTGGAACACTGCCTGCGCCTGTTCGAGGTCTTGCGCGCGACGCCGTGCTCGCCGGACACGTCCACGACTGAAGGACGCGTCGAGGATCGTGGCGGCGTCCGCTCGTTGCACGTCGGCGGCCACGTCGCCCCAGGGCTCTCCGGTCTCAAGTCGCAGGGTGTCGAGGAGGGCGAAGCCGCTCATCCGCTCCTCCGAAGCTCGGCGAGCTGTTCCTCCAGGGTCGGCGTCCGCGTTTCGAGGTGCGCCTCTAGCTTCCCGAGCGCGGAGAGCGCGGCCCGGTGGAGGCGGACGTACAGCTCGGCGGAGGGTTGCGGCCGCCCCTCGGGGTCGAGGAAGCCCTGCTCGTCGAAGTAGCGGTCGAGAAGGACGATCTTCGCGGCGAGCCGACAGTAGTGCTCCAGGTGGGCGCGGCCGACCGGGTCGAGGTCGCCTGCGCGGAGGCCGATCTGGCGCAGAAGCCGCCGCCGATGGTTACGAGCTAGCGGCCGGATCTGGTTCTCGCTGGTCGCCCCATGCTTCAAGGCCCACTCGTTGCCCGGCTGGAAGCTGCGGCAGCGGACGCACTCGCACTCGGCACCGTGGACAAGCTCGACGGTCACCGCCACTCCAGCTCATCCCTACGGGCCGGGTGCGGCGGCTGCGTCTCCGGGTCTAGGAGCGCCTCGACGTCCTCGGCGCGGAAGCGGACCGCGCCGCGACCGGCGACGACCTGGACGCCGGGGAGCCTGCCCCGGCGACGCCAACGGTCGACCGTCTCGACGCTGACGCGCAACAGGTCCGCTACCTCGCGGCGCGTCATCAACGGGTGAGGGCAGACACCGGTCGTCACTTCGGCCGGTAAGACTACGACGGTGCCCGGCCAAGTCTGGGAGCGGGATTGCGGGACACCTATCGAGAGTCTCCGCCGTGGCGGCGCTACGAGGCGCGGCTTTCGCAGGACTTTCGCAACCCGTAGCAACCTGCACGCTTTGCAGGATCGGGAGAGGCGGGAAGCCGCTACGCTAGGCGGGTTCGGGCGCGTAGCTCAGCGGGAGAGCACTCGCTTCACACGCGAGGGGTCGCTGGTTCGATCCCAGCCGCGCCCATTTTCACTACGCCCTGGAAGCAGGGTTGTTTAGCACCGGCGCACTACTCGACGACACACTAGGCCGGCCTATCTCGCTCTAGCCACGCGCCGCCCTGTCGGTCGTACTCGCGGAGCGTGAGCATGACCTTCTGCTCGCAGCCGCACTCATACTCATGATCCCCTCCGGCTTGCCCCGCGAGCGCTGCCGCAGTCTGTCGGAGCTGCCGATTGAAGGCCTTGGCCCCGTCCGCAGTCGGGGGCATCCTCCGCTCCTTGGTTAGCGGTCCAAATGCCCTGCGGCGAAGACCCTAAGAGCGGGAGGCCGGGCGGCCGATCGAACGCGCCGGCTAGTAATAGACCCGCTCGACGACAAGAACGTTGTACGGCGAGCGAGGCTGCTCCGGCACATTTTCGAGAAAGCTGACGCGCCACGGGCCTGAGCCGTTGGAGAGATACAGCTCCTGCCCCTCCACGGGTTCTTTGTCGGGGACGTCATAGACGTACTCCCTCATGACCACAGGGCCTTCTAACGATCCCTCGCGGACGGTCCAGGTGTAGGGGGCCACGCGCGAATTCTCGCTGCTAGCTGCCGGCGACTGCGCCCATCGTGATCGCTGAGAAAACAATCAGTGCAGCGATCGTGAAACCGACGATCAGGGCTGCAATCGTGACCTTCGTCTGCGTCATCGCCGAGAGCTTTCGACGCCCCACCGCGTAGACCTGCCGGATGCCTACGCGAGGGCCGGCCGTACGCGGCCGCGCACTTCGCCGAGCTCGACGCCATTCGCAGCGCCGTGGAGAACGACCTCATCGCCGTCCTCGAGAAAGCGCTCGCCGCGGAAGAGCTCGATCATCGAGCCTTCCGAGCCCGGTTCCGCGCCGGAGATCGTCCCCGACGCCATCAGGTCGCCGGTGCGCAGCCGCGCTCCATTCGACGTCGCGTGGGCGAGCTGCTGCGGCAGCGTCCAGTAGAGCGACTTCGCGTTGCCGCGGGAGATCGTCTCGCCGTTCAGCTCCACATCAAGGGCGATGTCCAACCCCCAGTCACGCCCGCCGGCGAGGTGCGGCAGCGGCGGCGGCTCCTGCGGCGGCGCCTCGACCCGCGCGCGGTCGAGCGCCGCGAGCGGCGTCACCCAGGCCGAGATCGAGGTCTGGAAGGACTTGCCGAGGTTGGGGCCGAGCGGCACGTACTCCCACGCCTGGATGTCTCGGGCACTCCAGTCGTTGACGAGCACAACTCCGAAGACATGGTCGGCGAATGCTTCGACCGGGACCGCCTCGCCGAGCTCCGTCGGGACACCGACGACGAAGCCGAGCTCGAGCTCGAAGTCGAGACGGCGGGTCGGGCCGAACGTCGGCGCATCCTCGTCCGGCGCCTTCCGCTGTCCGCGCGGCCTCGCGACGTCCGTCCCGCTGACGGCGACGCTGCCGGCGCGGCCGTGGTACGCGACAGGAAGCCAGCGCCAGTTCGGCAGCAGGGGCTCCTGGTCGGGCCGGAACATGCGGCCGAGGTTCGTCGCGTGCTCGAGCGAGGAGTAGAAATCGACATAGTCCGCGACCTCGAAGGGGAGCCTGAGGTCTGCGCCGGCGAGCGGAATGCGCGGCCCGTCATATGTTCGCGCAGAGGTGATAGCGCTCTCCCAGACACGACGGCCTTGTGCCATGAGCGGATTCAGCGTCCTTTGGGCGAAAACGCCGCCCAGACCGGACAGGTCGACCGCCTCGTCCCCGTCACGCCAGAGCAGTCCGTTCGGGCCGGCGCCGAAGCTCACAGGATCTTCAACCCCTCGAGCTCTTCCACCGGCTCGAAGAACGAGCAGGTCCCGATCGAATGGAAGAGCGAGGAGCGGACGTCGACGAGCTGTGTAGGCAACGCCTCCTGGTCGCGCCAGCGGAACGAGGTGGCGTCTAGCGCGAAGGCCGGCGCCCGTTCGAGCAACGCCTCGTCCTCGTTCCCGAAGACAGCGGCCGCGAGGACGTTGAGGAAGCCATGCTCGCCCGCTGCGGTCGGGTACGCGTGGTGGAGGCCCGCGGTCGCTTTGAAGACGACCCCGCGTGCGCGGCAGCCGCGGATGAAATCGGCCAGCTCCTCGACGCTCGGCACGCGCTCGCCCCCGCAGCGGATCTTCGCGCGCAGTCCGCGCGCGGCGACCTCGTCGAGCTCGACGCCCTCGAGGTAGACCGCCTCGTCCTGCCGCTCAATGCTGGAAGCGCCGCCGGCCAAGCCGCCGGCGCCCAGCGAAAACCCCGGGCCGCCTCCAGCGGCCCGGTGGCCTGTTTCCACGACCGCCAGCGCTCGCGCCTCGTCCTGAGGCAGCTCGGACAGCCGCGCCGCGGGCCAGACAAGACGGCCGAGCATCCAGGCATGCTCGCTCTGCCGCGCCTGCCGGTCCTCGGCGAGCGCCTCTGCCGGCGGCAAGCTGGCCGGCGGGAACATCGGGGCGTGATCGAAGAACCTCGTCAGGAGGGCATGGCGCGCATCGTCGGGCACGAGGGCCGAGGCTACACTGGCCGCGGGCCAGGCCCCGTGCAGTGGGAGCCTGCGAACCGCGTCAGATCCGGGAGGAAGCAGCGCTAAGTAGTTCCTCCCATGTGCGCGCCAGGTCTGGCCCTCTTTGCCCGCTTCGCCTTCGGCTCCGCTTTCCGCTCGCTCGTTGCGAGCGGCTTCGCCGCTTGCTGACGGCACGCGGATGTGGGCCACGCCCGCACATGTCGGGCGCGCGGCGGCGCGCCAAGTCCGCGCACGCCGTTCTCTGCTTGAATCGACCCGTGGCTGCGCTTTACCGGAAGTACCGTCCCCAGAGCTTCGCGGAGGTCGTCGGGCAGGAGGCGGTCGTGCGGACGCTGAGCAACGCGATCGGCACGGACGCAGTGCGCCAGGCGTACCTCTTCGCCGGCCCGCGCGGCACCGGCAAGACCTCGATGGCGCGCATCCTCGCCAAGTGCCTCAACTGCTCGCAAGGGCCGACGACCACCCCCGACGGCACGTGCCACGCATGCCGCGCGATCGCAGCCGGCACCTCCCTCGACGTGATCGAGATGGACGCGGCGTCGCAGCGCGGCATCGACGACATCCGCGAGATCCGGGACCGCGTCGTCCTCCAGCCGGTCGAGGGGGGCTACAAGGTCTACATCCTCGACGAGGCGCACCAGCTCACCGATGCTGCCTGGAACGCGCTCCTCAAGCTGATCGAGGAACCGCCGCCGCACCTCGTCTTCGTCTTCTGCACCACCGACCTCTCGAAGGTCCTGCCGACCGTCCGCTCGCGCTGCCAGACGTTCGTCTTCCAGCGTCCGAACCTCCAGCATCTCGTCAAGGTGCTGCGCCAGATCGCGGACGCAGAGGAGATCGACGTGCCAGACCAGGCGCTCGCACTCGTCGCACGCAGCGGCCGCGGCGCATATCGCGACGCGGTCTCGATGCTCGACCAGGTCGCGTCCGCGACCGCGAATCAGGTCACGGTGCAGGCGGTGCTCGAGCTGCTCGGGACCGTCGAGGAGGAGGCGCTCTTCCGCCTCTGCGACCTCGTGATCGACCGCGACACGGCAGGCGCGCTGACCTACGTCGAAGAGCTGTCGGAGCGCGGACACGACCTCGGCCGGCTCGTTGTCGAGACGATCGAGCACCTGCGCCGGCTCATGCTCGCCCAGCATCTCGGCGACGTGCCCGAGACAGCCGCGACGAGCGAGGAAGCTCGCGAGCGGCTGCTCGCCCAGGCGAACCAGCTTGGCGAGGCGACCGTGCTTCGGCTCGTCGACCTGCTCGCGGTCGCGGTCGACGACATGCGCCAGGGCGGCGACCCGCGCCTGCCGCTCGAGCTCGCGCTCGTGAAGGTGACGCGGCCGGCCAGCGACCTCTCGCGCGAGTCGATCGCATTCCGGCTCGAGCGGCTCGAGCAGGGAGAACCGACGACTGCACCCGCGCCGCCAGCGCCGCGAGAGCCCGAAGCGGCGGCGGACGAGCCCGCGCCAACCCCGCAGCCCGAGCCGGAACGCGTTCCGGTGCCGGTGGGCGCACCTGCGCTGGAGCTCTCGCAGCTCCAGGAGGCCTGGGGACGCACTGTCCTGCCGGCGGTCGAAGAGCGCGGCGGCATTCCCACGGCATCCCTCCTGCGCGAGGCGCATCCGGCGGATCTGAACGGCGACACCCTCACGCTCGAGTTCCCGCCGACGGCGCAGTTCCATCTCGACCTCGCGCGTGCCCCGAAGAACGCGGGTCTGCTCGCGGACGCGCTCTACGACGTCACCGGCCGCCGGCTCGAGCTCGTCTTCGAGCTCGGCGAGGCGCGCGAGAGCCCCGCGGCGATCGAAGAGGAGCCTGCGGGCGAGGAACGCATCCTCGAGCTCCTGAAGGAGACCTTCGACGCCCAGGAGCGGGAGAGCTAGCCATGTCCTCGTTCGACATGGAGCGGCTCATGCAGCAAGCGGCCCAGATGCAAGAGCAGGTGCAGCGAATGCAGGACGAGGCGGCGCAGGAGACCGCGCAATCGTCGGTCGGCGGCGGGCTCGTCAAGGTCACCGCGAACGGCGCCGGTGAGGTCGTCGCGATCGAGATCTCGCGCGACGCGATCGATCCAGACGACCCCGAGGCACTCGCCGACCTCGTTCTCGCCGGCGTGAACGAGGCGCTGCGCTCGGCGCGGGCGGGAGTCGAGGCGAAGGCGCAGCAGATGCTGGGAGACATGGGCCTCGGCGGGCTGGGCACCGGCGGGTTGGGCCTCCCCGGCCTCGGCGAGTGAGCACACCCCCGCTGCGGCCGAGAGTCCGCGGCCGGTACATCTTCTCGAACTGGCTCTGGGCGCTCATCGTCCTCGCCCTGATCGGCGTCGTGATCTGGGGCTGGGCGTTCGACTTTTCGCCTCATTAGCGGTCCTGTCCCCGTGGGACAGGACCGGTGTCAGACACCGGTCGTGTCCGAAGCGGACGAGTACCCTCAGGCCACATGCTGAGCCCCTCCGTCGAGAATCTCGTCGCGCAGCTGACCCGCCTGCCGGGCATCGGCAGCCGCACGGCGCAAAGGCTGGCGTTCCACCTCCTCCAGACACAGAAGGAAGAGGCGCTCGCGCTTGCGGGAGCGATCGAGGAGGTGAAGGAACGCGTCCGCTTCTGCCGCGATTGCGGCAACCTGACCGAGGACGAGCTCTGCGCCATCTGCCTCGACGCGCGCCGCGACCGCACGACGATCTGCGTCGTGGAGCAACCCGTCGACCTCGTCTCGCTCGAGCGGACGGCGGAGTACCGCGGGCTCTACCACGTCCTCGGCGGCGCGCTGTCGCCGCTCGACGGCGTCGAGCCAGAGCATCTGCGGATCGACGAGCTCATGCACCGCGTCCAGAGCGACGGCGTGGTCGAGGTCGTCCTGGCGACCAACCCGAATGCGACGGGCGAGGCGACGGCGTCGTACCTCGCGAGCCGGCTCCGCGACCGCGTCCGCGTGACGCGTCTCGCGAGCGGGCTGCCGGTCGGCGGCGACCTCGAGTACGCCGACGAGGTCACGCTCGGCCGCGCGCTCGTCGGCCGCCGGGAGATGTAGTCCAATGGCGACCACCCAGTACGAACCGCTCCCGGAGATCGCAGCCGACACGGCGACGAGCCGCCCCGACCTCGTCGTGATGAAGTTCGGCGGCACCTCGGTCGGCGACGTTGGCAAGATCAAGGACGTCGCATCCCGGCTCGTCCGCGCCCGCGAGGAAGGCCGGCGCGTGGTCGGCGTCCTCTCGGCGATGGGCGACACGACGGACGAGCTGATCCGCCTTGCCCACGAGATCTCGCCGGTACCGCATCCACGCGAGTACGACATGCTCGTCTCGGTCGGCGAGCGGATCTCGAACGCGCTTTGCGCGATGGCCGTTCACGACCTCGGCCACGAGGCGATCTCGCTCACCGGTTCCCAGGCAGGGATCGTCACCGACACCGTCCACGGCAAGGCGAAGATCGCAGAGGTGCGCGCGACGCGGATCAACGACGCGCTCGACGCGGGGAAGATCGTGCTCGTCGCCGGTTTCCAGGGCGTTTCGGCCGACTCCCACGACGTGACGACGCTCGGCCGCGGCGGCTCTGACACCACGGCGGTCGCGCTGGCGGCCGCACTCGGCGGCCCCTGCGAGATCTTCACCGACGTCGAGGGAGTCTTCACCGCCGACCCGCGGATCGTCCCGGACGCGCTCAAACTCAAGACCGTCAGTTACGAAGAGATGCTGGAAATGGCGGCGACTGGCGCCCGCGTCATGATGGCGCGGTCGATCGAGATCGCACGAAGGTACGGTGTGGCGCTCCACGTGCGCGCGTCGTTCTCGGACAGCGAGGGCACGCGGATCGCCGAGGAAGGAGATCTGGTGCTCGAGAAGGCGATCGTGTCAGGCGTCACCCACGACGCGTCCGAAGCGAAGGCGACGATCGTCGCGGTGCCCGACACCCCGGGCATCGCGGCACGCGTCTTCCGCGCACTCGCCGACGCGGGCGTGAACATCGACATGATCGTGCAGAACGTGTCCGCCAACGGCACGACGGACATCTCGTTCACCCTGCCGAAGACCGACCTCTCCGTCGCCGAGCCGATCCTCGACCGGCTGGCCGCCGAGATCGGCGCATCGTCGATCGAGCTCGACGACGAGATCGCGAAGGTCTCCCTCGTCGGAGCCGGAATGAAGAGCCATCCGGGCGTCGCCGCCGACATGTTCGAGGCTCTCGCGGAGGCAGGGATCAACATCGAGATCATCTCCACGTCGTCGATCCGCGTCTCCTGCGTCGTGCGCGCGACCGAAGTCGAGCGGGCGGTGCAGGCGGTGCACGCCAAGTTCCGGATGTACGCCGAGGAGCGCGTCGATGCGTGACGCGCGCGTCGCGGTGATCGGCGCCACGGGCGCAGTGGGCAGCGTCACAATGCGGATCCTGCGCGAGCGCGGCTTCGAGAATGTGCGCGCCTTCGCCTCTGCTCGGTCGGCGGGCTCGGCGCTCGTGGACGGCACGGTGGTCGAGGAGGCGACGCCGGAAGCGCTGGCCGCGGGCGAGATCGACATCGCGCTGTTCTCCGTCGGAACGGAGGCGTCGCGCGAGCTCGTCCCTCACGCCGTGCGCGGCGGCGCGGTCGCGATCGACAAGTCGTCGGCCTTCCGGCTCGAGCGGGGCATTCCGCTCGTCGTGCCGGAGGTGAACGGCGACCGCGTCGCCGACCACGACGGCATCCTCGCCAACCCCAACTGCTGCACGATTCCGCTCGCCTGCGTCCTCAAGCCGCTCCACGATGCGGCAGGGCTGCGCAGCGTGCGCGTCTCCACGTACCAGGCCGCCTCCGGCAAGGGCGCGGCGCGCGCCGAGCAGCTGAGGCAGGAGCCGGTCGAACAGCACGACGTCGGCTTCGACTGGACGTGGGAAGGCGACGAGACCGACGAGGAGGCGAAGATCCGCGCCGAGACGCAGAAGGTGCTCGAGCTGCCGGAGCTGCCGATCAGCGCGACCACCGTCCGTGTGCCGGTGCTCGTCGGTCACGCAGAGGCGGTCTGGATCGAGCTTGGCGAAGAGCTCACTCCCGAGCAGGCGGAAGCAGCGCTCGGAGGCGCCCCGTCGGTGCGTTTGGTCGACACGCCGACGCCGGCTACGTCCGCCGCGACCGACGACGTGCTCGTCGGCCGGGTGCGGCGCGATCCTGCAGCCGAGAACGGGCTCGTCCTGTTCCTCGCCTGCGACAACCTCAACAAGGGTGCCGCGCTGAACGCCGTTCAGATCGCGGAGAGGGTGCTCGACACCGCATGGCGTCCGTTGACGTCGGCGTAGGCCTCCTCGGGTACGGCACGGTCGGCTCGGCCGTCTCTCGGATGCTCGCCGAAAGCGGCGACGAGATCGAGCGCGCGACCGGGCACAGGCTGACGGTCGTGCGCGCGCTCGTGCGGGATCCCACGAAGCACCGCGGATACGCGCCGGACGACGGCGTGCTCACCGACGACTTCGCGACGCTCCGGGACGACCCCCGCGTCGATGTCGTCGCCGAGGTGATGGGCGGGCTCGACCCCGCCGGCGGCTACGTCCGCGAGCTCCTGCGGGCGGGCAAGCCGGTGGTCTCCGCCAACAAGCAGCTCGTCGCGCGCGAGGGAGCGGATCTCTTCGCGATCGCGTCCGAGGCCGGCGTCCAGCTGCGCTTCGAGGCATCGGTCTGCGCGGCAGTGCCCGTCGTGAAGGTGCTGCGCGAGTCGCTCGTCGCCGAGAACGTGCACCGCATCCTCGGCATCGTCAACGGAACGACGAACTTCGTGCTCTCGAGGATGACGCGCGGCGGTACCTACGCCGAAGCGCTCGCCGAGGCGCAGTCCCTCGGCTTCGCCGAGCCCGACCCGACCGACGACGTCACGGGCGCGGATGCCGCTGCGAAGATGGCGATCCTCGCGACCGTCGCCTTCGGCTCCCGCGTCCTGCTCGACGACGTGCAGTACCGCGGAATCGAGGCGATCGAGCCGTCGCACGTCGACGCGGCCGCGGCGTTCGGCATGGCGCTGAAGCTGATCGGCATCGCCACGCTCTCGGGCGGCGCGGTCGACGTTCGCGTGCAACCCGCCTTTGTCGAGAACGCGCATCCGCTCGCGAGCGTCGAGGGAAGCTCGAACGTCGTCGTCCTGCAGGGGGATGCGATTCGCGAGGTCACGCTCGGCGGCCCCGGCGCCGGAGGGATCGAGACGGCGTCCGCCGTCGTCGCCGACCTCGTCAGCGTCGTCGGCACGTCCGGGACGGGGTTCCTGCAGAACGACGCGTGCTGGCGGGAGCTGCCGAGGCTCGACCCCGCCGGCTGGCGGTCGTCGTTCTACGTCCATCTCGATGTCGCCGACCAGCCGGGCGTGCTCGGGTACGCGGCCGCGACGTTCGCCAAGCACGACGTCTCGATCGCCCAGCTCGTCCAGCATCTGGAGCCGGAAAGGGCGGCGCTCGACCTCGTGCTGCACGGGGCGATGATCGGGTCCGTGGAAGCCGCGCTCGACGAGCTTTCCGAAGCGCCTGAAGTGCTCGGCCGCCCCTTCGTCGCGCCGGTGATCGCTGCGTGATCACGCTCGGTGAGGGCAATACGCCGCTCCTCCGCGCGCCGCGGCTCGGCGAGCGCTACGGCGTCGAGGAGCTCTGGCTCAAGTGGGAAGGCGCGAACCCGACGGGCTCGTTCAAGGATCGCGGCATGGCCGTCGCGACGACACGCGCAATCGAGCGCGGAATCACGCGGCTCGTGTGCGCGTCCACCGGCAACACCGCCGCTTCCTCCGCCGCGTATGCCGCACGTGCGGGGATCGAGGCGGTGATCGTCGTACCGGCCGGCGCGATCGCGGCTTCCAAACTCGTGCAGGTGCGCGCGGTCGGCGGGCAGATCTTCGAGATCGAGGGCTCGTTCTCGGACGCGTTCGCGCACGCCGAGGAGCTCGCCTCGGAACCCGGCTCGACGTTCGTCAACTCCGGCGGCAGCGACGACCGGATCGAAGGTCAGATGACCGTCGCGGCGGAGATCGCCGAGCAGCTTGGAGGCGCTCCGGATGTCGTAACCCTCCCGTACGGCGGCGGCGGCAACACCCGAGCCGTGGCGCGCGGATTCGAGGAGCTCGTCGGAACCCTTCCGGCGCTGTACCCGGTCGAGGCGGCGCAGCGCCCCGACACGGTCGCGTCGGCGATCCGCATCACCGAGCCGGTGCACGAGAAGTGGGTGCACGAGGCGATCGAGCGCTCGGGCGGCTCGCTCGTCACGGTGACCGACGACGAGATCCTCGACGCCTGGAGGAACCTGCGCACCCTTGAAGGCGTCTTCTCGGAGCCGGCGTCGGCGGCCGGCATCGCCGGCCTCGCGCACGCCGAGCACGACGGCCGCGTCGTCTGCATCGTCACGGGCCACGGCTTGAAGGATCCCGCCGCGGTCGGCCCATGACGCGCTTCCGCGCCCCGGCGACGACGGCGAACCTCGGCCCTGGTTTCGACGTCGCGGGCGCCGCGCTCGACCTCTGGAACGAATTGGAGCTGACCGAAGGCGGGGGCACGGACGAGTCGCATCTCGGCGTGCAGGCTTTCTCCGCCTACGCGTCGCCCGCAGTGTGGAGCTTCGAATGGACGAGCCGGATCCCGCGCGAACGCGGGCTCGGCTCGAGTGCCGCGATCGTGGCGCTCGGCCTCGTCGCCGGCGCGTGGGCCGCGGGAGTCCAGCCGAGCGTCGAGGAGCTGCTCGCAGCCGGGCTCACGCTCGAAGGACACGCGGACAATCTCGCGCCGGCGCTCGCCGGAGGCGTCTGCTTGACGTGGGACAGCCACATCGCGCGGGTCGCCGACGACCTGCCTGCGCTGCCGATTGCCGTGATTCCCGAGGCTCGGGTCTCGACGGCGGAGTCGCGTCAGGCGCTGCCGAACGACGTGCCGCGCGAGGACGCGGTGTTCACGGTCGCACGCGCGGCGCTGCTGGGCGCGTCGATCGCGTCAGGTGACGCGAGGCTGTTCGCCGCGAGCCACGACGACCGCCTGCACGAGCCGTACCGCGCGGCAACGGCTCCGCTCCTCGCCGAGCTACGCGCAGACCTCCCGCGCGGAGCGCTCGGCGCAACGCTCTCGGGCTCGGGCCCAACCGTGATCGTGTGGGCCGAACGCGACATCTCGGAGGACGTGCGTGCGCGCTATCCGCAGCACGACGTGCGGGCCCTCAGGATCGCGCGAGACGGCGCCGGGCCTACGGCAGCCGCAAGCTGACGGTCAGGGCTTGTCCGACACCGCCGCGGTTCGTGTAGCTCCCGACCACCGCGCAGCGACTCGCAGAGGCGCACGAAACGGAATTGAGGAACGTGTGTTGATTGCTCGCGGACGCCGCGCCCGACGGGAGCGCTGCGTTCACGCCCCGTCCCCACACGCCCGCGTGCTCGCGCACGATCAGGCCGTGCGTCTTGCCGTGACTCCCGTAGTAGCCGATCGCCACACAGTCGCCGGGCGACGGGCACGTGACCGAGCCCAGGAACACACCGCCCGGGGCCTTCGCCCTCGCGGGCAGGACGAGCGCGGACGCCTTCCAGGCTCCGCCGCGCTCGCTCAGGAGCAGTCCGTGAGGCGTGCCGCCGGGTCTGAGCACGTACGACCCGACGGCGGCGCAGTCGCCGGGCGCGGCGCACGAGACCGACGCGATCGGCGAGTTGAACTCGTTGGGCTCGCTGTTGGGAACTGCTCGAGGCGGTAGAGGGGCTCTGACCCCACGCGACCATGTGCCGTTGCGCTCGGTCAGGATCAATCCCTGCTCGACGTCCCCCTTGCCCCAGTAACCGCCGACCGCGGTGCAATTCCCGGCCGACGGACACGACAGTCCGGTGAAGCCGAAGAAGGGAGCGGTTCCTCCGCGCTCAGATTCGCCATGCGTGTTCGCATCGGCGGGCAACGTTGCACCGACCCCCGGGGCCCACTGGCCGTCAGTCTCCTTCAGCACCCAGGGGTACTCGCCCGCCGCCGCGTTCTTGTCGGTGTAGGTGCCGACCGCGATGCAGTTCCGGGCTGACGGGCACGCGACGAGCGAGAGCCGGTTGCCGGGGGTGCTTACGTCCCGGTCGCGGGTCGTTGCCGCATTCGCGGGCGGCTGAGGCTCGGTACCCGCGCTCCAGGTGCCGTCGCCGTCTGTCACGACCAGAGGCTTGGCGAAGGCGAGGATCTCGTACGCGCCGACCGCGGCGCAGTTGCCCAGCGAGCCGCACGAGACCGACGCGAGATCGGGCCAGGGAGTCGACGACGCGCCTGCGGGCAGCGTCACTGCGACCGGCTGCCAGGTCCGGCCGCTCTGGGTCAGCACCGAGGTTTGCTGCTCGCCGACCCCTCTCGTCCCGACGCAGCGGCTGATCGATGGACAGGCGAGCGAGACGATGCTGACAGCGCCCGGCGTCAGTTGCGTCGACCATTTGCCGCCGCGCTCGACGACCGCAAGGAGGTGTCCCCCCTTCGTTGTCCTGTAGCTGCCCGTTGCGACACAGCCCAGGGCCGAAGGGCAGACCACGCGATACAGGCTCGACCCCTTCTTCTGCACGGCGCCCGGGGGCAGAGGGGACGCCGCCGCCTTCTGCGCGAGGCCGGGAGCGTGTGTCTGGGAGCGTGACCCGAGAGCCGTCGCGGTAAGGACGAGGAACAGCGCACCCGCGGTCGCTATCGCACGCACGGCGGAGACCGTAGAGCCCACGTGCCAGCTTTTTGTTAACACCGGCGCTGACGTTTCGTTACGCCATCGGCTAGGGCCGCTGCGGCTC
>Ga0070695_100000138_pt1 | contig 33654 bp, 32 predicted proteins | sample KBSK1252metaG_FD_65471 | JGI IMG/M metagenome (GOLD analysis project Ga0070695, IMG submission 65471) | Corn, switchgrass and miscanthus rhizosphere microbial communities from Kellogg Biological Station, Michigan, USA - KBS K1-25-2 metaG | ecosystem: Host-associated > Plants > Roots >...
GCCCCCTCGGCCGCCGGCGCGGGAATGCTCCCGATCACCATCGCCGCCACCAGGACCGCCACCAGCGCAGGTCGCATGCGTCCCCTCCGGGCGGGAGAGGGTAGCACCGCCTCCTATAATGTGCGCTTCACGCGCGAGGTCGCGGACGGGGAGATCGATGGCCAAGCTGATCACGCCGCGCGCCGAGGACTACGCCCGCTGGTACACCGACGTCGTCACCCAGGCGCGGATGGCGGACTACTCCCCAGTCAAGGGCTGCATGGTGATCCGCCCCCACGGGTACGCCCTGTGGGAAAACATGCAGCGGGTCCTGGACGGGATGTTCAAGGCCACCGGGCACCAGAACGCCTATTTTCCTCTCTTTATCCCCAAGTCGTTCCTGGCCAAGGAGGCCCAGCACGTCGAGGGCTTCGCCAAGGAGTGCGCCATCGTCACCCACTCCCGCCTGAAAGCGGTGGTGGTGGACGGCAAGACCACGGTGATCCCCGATCCCGAAAGTGCACTGGAAGAGGAGCTCGTCATCCGCCCCACCTCGGAGACGATCATCTACTTCATGTTTGCCAAGTGGGTGCAGTCCTACCGTGACCTTCCGCTGCTCATCAACCAGTGGGCCAATGTCGTGCGCTGGGAGATGCGCACGCGCCTGTTCCTGCGCACCACCGAATTCCTCTGGCAGGAGGGGCACACGGCGCACGCCACCGATGCGGAGGCCGAGGTCGAGGCCCGGAAGATGCTGGACGTCTACGCCACCTTCGCCGAGGACTGGATGGCCGTCCCCGTGCTCAAGGGGGTCAAGTCCGAGAAGGAGAAGTTCGCGGGTGCCGTGCGCACCTACGCCATCGAGGCCTTGATGCAGGACAATCGGGCCCTGCAGGCGGGGACCTCGCACCACCTGGGACAGAACTTCGCCAAGGCCTTCGATCTCAAGTTCCAGGACGAGGCCGGCGCCTGGCAGCACGCCTGGAACACCTCCTGGGGCGTCTCCACGCGCCTGGTGGGGGCCGTGGTCATGGCGCACGGCGACGACAACGGGCTGGTCCTGCCGCCCCGCCTGGCGCCCATCCAGGTCGCCATCGTCCCCATCTGGAAGGGCAGCGATCCCAAGGAGGCGATCCTGTCCGCGGCCCGGGACGTCCGGGACCGACTGGTCGCTGCCGGCGTTTCCGTCACCCTCGACGACCGGGAGAGCCTTTCCCCCGGCTTCAAGTTCAACGAGTGGGAGATGCTGGGCGTCCCCCTGCGCATCGAGATCGGCCCCAAAGACCTGGAGAAGGGGTCGGTGATGACCGTGCGCCGCCACGACCGGGGCAAGCAGCCCGTCCCCATGGACGCCGTGGCCGAGCGCGTCCGGACCCTCTTGGACGAAGTGCAGCGGGCGCTCTTCGCGGCCGCGCGGGCGCGCCGCGACGCCGCCACCCATCTCGTGGACACCTACGACGACCTGAAGGCGACCGTGGAGGGACCGGGCGGCTTCGTGCTCGCTCCCTGGTGCGGGAGCACCGACTGCGAGGTCAAGGTGCAGGACGAAATCAAGGCCACCATCCGGATCCTGGCCTTCGACCAGCCCGAGGAGTCCGGTCGCTGCGTCGTCTGCGGTCAGCCCTCGCGCAAGCGCGTCCATTTCGCCAAGGCCTACTGAGCTTCGTGGCGCGCCATCTCGGCGGCCTGACCGATCGGGGCCGGGAGCCCCTCGACCCCGCCGCCCGGAAGCGCGTGGAGGGCTGGAGGTCGGGCATGCGACGCCGTGCCTGGCTCTGGACGGCAGCCACGCCACTGCTGCCGGTTCTGACGGTCGCTCTGGCCGCGGCGCTGCTCCGCACGGCGAGCGCTCCGCTCCGGGAGGCGAGCACCATGCTCGCCATGCTGGGGGTTCTCTTCGTCCTCCCGGCGGCGCTCTTGTCGGCACGGGACTGCTGGCGGCGCTCGGCGCGCCTCTCACGGGATCTCCGGGACGGCGAGGTCGAGCTGTGGGGCGCGGGAGATGCGAAGCCAGCGGTGCGTCGTCTGCGCCATTCCGGCTGGTTGCTCGACGCTCCCGGCGCGACCCGACGCCGCCTGGAGGGGGTGGAGGCGGCCGAGGTGGCGGACGTCCCGGCGGCGGCCTTCTGGATCGGCGTACCGGCACACCACCTTCCCCCGGAGACGCCACCGCTGGAGCGTCGGCGTCTCGCCGATGGAGAAGCAACCGAGCTCCGTGTCCATGTCTCCAGCAGGATGCGCGGCCTCTGCTTGCTCGCTGGCTGCCTGCTGCTGTTCCTCGTCCCGCAGCTCGCGCCCCTCTTCGGCAGTTGGGAGTGGCGGAGCGGTCCCACGCGGTGGCTCTATCTGGTCCCCCTCGCCTGGCTGGGCTGGCGAGCCCTGCGTCTGGCGCACTTCACGGTGAAGCTGCGCCGCGATGCAGGCTTCGGCTACCTCGTCGCCCCTGCGGGCGATCACGGGAACGAGTATCTTGCGGCGTCTGGCATCCCCTGGACCGTGGACGGGAGCCCCGCGCTGTGGCGCCTATGACGGGTCTGCAAAGGAGGTCTTGCATGCGCCGTTCCTCGCTCGTCGTCGTCCCCGCCGCCCTCGCCCTCTTGCTGCTGGCCTCCTGCTCCGACTCGGAGAAGACCGAGCAGAACGCGACGGGCGGCACCACCGAGACCGCGCCCGCCGAGAACGCCGGACCCAAGGTCGAGGAGACGGTGAAGGCGTTCTACGAGCACCTGAACGCCGGGCAGCAGGCCGAGGCCCTGGCCCTCTACACGGAGGCCAACCGCACGGCGATGTCGGCCCCCGACTCCGGCTTCGCGGACTGGGCCAAGAGCGAGACCAAGGACGGCACCCTGCAGAGCGTTGAGGTCCAGCCCGTTGCCAACCCCGGCAACACGATCACCGTCCCCTTCACCCTCGTCTACAAGGACGGCTCCAAGGCCGAGCGCGCCGTGGAGGCCTACCGGATCGGCGGCACCTGGATGCTCGGCTCGGTCACGAGCCGCTAGTCCGGCCGGAGGTCGGGCCGCCCGTCCGCTGGCGCAGGCGCCGGAACTCGCCCTCGAGCTTGTCGAGCTCCTCGTCACTGAGCTGCTCGAGCGCGATCAGGCTGTTCCGTGCGCCCTGAACGTGCTCGATCAGCTCGTCCAGCTTCAGATGGATGGCCCGGGCGTCCCGGTTCTGCGTGTTCTGCACCAGGAAGATCATCAGGAACGTGATGATGGTGGTGGCCGTGTTCACCACCAGCTGCCAGGTGTCCGAGTAGTGGAACACCGGTCCCAGGAGGGCCCAGACGACGATGAGGGTGAGGGCCAGCGCGAAGGCCCAGACCGAGCCCGTCAGAGCGGAGGCCCCCACGGCCAGCTTGTGAAACCCGTCGCGGAGGACGTTCCCGCGTTCCTCGGAGGATCGGTTACCTGCCTTCATGGGCATCCCTAGAGAGAAGCGGACCGGAGGTCCGTTGCCTCCAAAGATACCCTAGAGGTTGCCGATCAGCGCTGGGCGGCGGCGGCGGCGGCCTGGATCCGCTCCAGCTTGTCCACGTCGCCGATCAGCTCCACTGCCCCGCAGACCGTGCACATGCGAGCCCGCAGCTTGATCTGCCCCGTCTCCAGCGTCAGGAACTTCACGTGGTCGGGGAGGAAGGAGCAGCCCCCGACGGCGTGGATCATCCCAGCCGCGAACGAGTCCTCGCCGCAGCGGCGGCACCGCATGTCCATCGTGCTCATGCCTGGAAAGCTAGGGTCCGGACCTGAGACGAGCAACCCGGGGGGTCCCGCCACGTCGCGGGGCCAGCACGCGCTCAGGCCGGCTGCAGGTCCAGGGCGTGCAGCCGCTGGATGAGGTCCAGCACGCGGGAGGAGTAGCCCCACTCGTTGTCGTACCAGGCGATCACCTTGATGAGGTCGCCGCCCAGCACCTTCGTGGAGGGGGCGTCGAAGATCGCCGAGTGCGGGCTCCCGATGATGTCGGAGGATACGATGGGCGCCTCCGAGTATTCCAGGATGCCGCGGAGGGAGCTGGCCGCCGCCTTCTGCATGGCGGCGTTGATCGACGCCACGTCCGTCTTCCCCTCGAGCTCGGCCACGAGATCGACGATGGACCCATCGGGGACGGGAACGCGCATGGCGATCCCGTCCAGCCTTCCTTTCAGCGCGGGCAGCACCTTCCCCACGGCCCGGGCGGCCCCGGTGGTGGTGGGGATGATGTTCTCCGAGGCGGCGCGGGAGCGGCGGAAATCGCTGTGGGGCACGTCGGCCAGCCGCTGGTCGTTGGTGTAGGCGTGCACGGTGGTGATGTAGCCCTTCTTGATCCCGAAGGACTCGTGGAGGACCTTGGCCACTGGCGCCAGGCAGTTCGTGGTGCAGGAGGCGTTGGAGACGATGCGGTGCTCGGGCTTGAGGTCGCCGTCGTTCACCCCCACCACGATGGTGGCGTCGATCTCGTCCTTGCTGGGCACGGTGAGGATGACGCGCTTGGCCCCCGCCTCCAGGTGACGGGCGCATTCCTCGCGCTTGCGGAAGCGTCCCGTGGCCTCCACCACGATGTCCACCGCCAGCGCCTTCCAGGGGAGCTTCGCGGGATCGCGCTCTTCCAGGAGCTTCGCCTGCTGGGTGCCCGCGCGCAAGACGTCCCCTTCCAGGACGACCTCGCCGGGATAGCGGCCGTGTACGGTGTCGAAGCGGAGGAGATAGGCGAGGGTCTCGTTGTCCGTGAGATCGTTCAAAGCCACGACCTGCACATCCTCGCGCTGGCTCAGGATGCGGAAGAGGGTGCGCCCGATCCGGCCGAAGCCGTTGATGGCCACTCGGGGGGATCCGGTCTTGGGCATGCCGCTCCTCCTACCGGGCCGCCGCAGCCATCGTGCGCGACTCGAGCTCGGCCAGTCTGGATACCAGCTCCACCACCCGGCTGGCATAGCCCCAGCCGTTGTCGTACCAGGTCACCGTTTTCAGCATGTTGCCGCCGATCACGGCCGTGGACAGCCCATCGAACACGCCCGAATGAGGATTCCCGATCACGTCCGAGGAGACGATCGGCTGGTCGGTGAACTCGATGATGTCGTGGAAGCGCGTGGCGGCCGCCGACTTCACCACCTCGTTCACCTCCTCCGCCGTGACCTCCCGGCTCATCAGGGTGACGAGGTCCACGTTCGATCCGTCGGGGACGGGCACGTTCAGGGCCATGCCGTCGAGCTTCCCCTTCAGCTCGGGGAGGATGCGCTCCACGGCCAGCGGGGACCAGGTTTCCGTGGGAATGATGTTCTCCACCGCCGAGCGCGAGCGGCGCTTGTCGGAGTGGGGGACGTCGGCCAGGCGCAGGTCGTTGGTGTAGGCGTGCACGGTGGTCATGAACCCGCGGTCCACCCCGAAAGCATCGTTGAGGATCTTGAGGATGGGGGTGAGCGCGTTGGCGGTGCAGGAGGCGTTGGACACGATCCGCGTGTTCTCGTTCAGGACGTGCTCATTGACGCCCATCACCACGATGGCGTCGATGTCGTCTCGGGGGGGCACGGTCAGGATGACCCGCTTGGCGCCCATCTGGAGGTGCTTCTCCAGGAGTTCCCGCCGGCGGAACTGCCCGGTGGCCTCGATCACGATGTCCACGCCCATGGCGCCCCAGTCCACGTCCCCGGGCGCCTTGCGCTGGAGCATGCGGATCTGCCGCCCCTTGGCGTACATGGCCCCGTTGGTCACCCACACCGGCTCCTGGAAACGGCCGTGCACGGTGTCGAACTTGAGGAGGTACTCCAGGGCCTTGGGATCGGCCACGTCCGCGATGGCCACGATCTCGATGTCGTCCCGGGGATAGAGAATCCGGAAGACGTTCCGGCCGATGCGGCCGAACCCCATGATTCCGATCCTGATGCTCATGGGAGGTCCTCGCTTGACGTGGCCCCGAAGGTACTCCACCGCCGCGGGGACCCGCAATCGCGCCCGTATACTCCGCGGGAACCGGGGGCGCCCCGGCGGCGTTCCACCCTGGGTCAGGGAGATCGATGGAGGACCAGGCCCAGGAGAACAGGCTGGTCCAGCGGGCCCTCACCGGGGATGCCGAGGCTTTCGGGCTCCTGGTCTCCCGGTACCAGAACCTCGTGGCGGGCGTGGCCTGGCGCTACGGAAGCCGCCGGGAGGACGTCGAGGACGTGGTGAGCGAAGTCTTCCTCAAGGTCTACCGGACGCTGCCGCAGTACCGACCGGACCACCCGTTCTCCACCTGGCTCTACCGGCTGGCCGCCAACCACGTCCTGGATCGGGCCCGCCGGGCCCGCAAGGAGCGGGGCCGGGTGGAGATGCCGGAGCAGGTGGAGGATCCGACCCCGGGGGCCGGGGCGGACCTGGAGGCGGACGAGCGTGCCGCGCTGCTGCGGCAGGCGCTCCAGGAGATCGACGGGCGGTACCGGGAGGCGATCTTCCTCGTCCACGTGGAAGGCCGGAAGGTGGAGGAGGCAGCGCGGATCCTCGAGGTTCCCGAGGGCACCGTGAAGACGCGCCTCATGCGCGGCCGCGCGGCGCTCCGCAAGATCCTGACCCGCCGCCATCCCGAGCACTTCGGAGGGACGGCGTGAGAGGGGACCTGGAGCAGCGGATCCTCGCCGACCTGGCGCGCCTGCGGCAGGAGCCGCCGTTCTCGGTGGACGTGACGGCCCGCGTGATGGGGGAGGTCCGCCACATGGGTCCCCCGCCCCGCGCCGCCGTGGCCTCGCGCCGGGTGGCGGTCTGGTCGGCGGCGGCGGCCCTGCTGGCGGCATCCCTCTTGGCGGCGCTGCTCGTCTCCGGAGTCCCCGCCTGGCTCTCGCAGCTCACCGGCCTCGCGGCCTGGGCGGTGGGGGCGGTGGGAGCCGGCCTCGGCCATCTGCCCGGTGTCCTCGTCAGCGGAGTCGTGTGGGTCGTGGACTTCCTTGCGTCATTCCGGGGCCTGGCGGCGACGCTGGCACCGGCCACGGCGGGCGCCCTGGTCGCGGCGCTGGCCGGCATGGTGGGGATCACGAGTTTCGTCGTCGGGCGCGACCTGCGGCGAGGACGGGAGGCACGGTGATCACGAGACACGGGTGGATCCTGGCGGTGGGGTTGGCGATGGCCGCCCCCGGCGTGCGTGCGCAGGACGAGGCGCCGGTCTCCTACCAGGGCGGGGATGTCTCCATCGGCGACCGCATCGTCGTGGCCCCGAACGAGGTGCGCCACGGAGATATCAAGTGCATCGGTGGCACCGTGGTGATCGACGGCAGGGTGGAGGGAGACGTCAACGTGATCGCGGGGCACCTCGAGGTGCGTGGGACCGTGGACGGGGACGTCAATGCCATCGCCTCCCGGTCCACGCTGCACGATGGGGCGCGCATCGGGGGCGAGTTCCACAACATCGGAGGGACGCTGCAGCGGGGGCGGGCGGAAGTGCAGGGGGAGGTGGTCAACATCGGCATGGGCTTCCCCATGCCCGGGATGGGCTGGCTGGGGGCGATCGGCTCCTTCTTCGTGTACTGGGCCATCCTCGAGCTGCTCCTGATCTTCCTCATGCTGCTGGTCCTGTGCGCCCTGGTCCCGGAGCGCGTGCGTCTGGTCTCCGACGAGACGCCGGTGCGCTGGCCCGGCGCGCTCCTGGCGGGGATCGCCGGGTACGCGGCCCTTCCCATCCTCATGTTCCTGCTGCTCGTCTCCGTGCTCGGCATCCCCCTCATCCCCCTCGTCTGGTGCGTCTTCTTCGTCTTCAAGACGCTGGCGCTCGCCGGGATCTTCCACCTCCTGGGGAGCCGGATCGGCCGTTCCATGGGACACGAGATGTCCCTGCTGGGAGCGGTGCTCCTCGGTTTCGTCCCGTTCGCGGTCCTGCGCATGGTCTTCAGCGCCATCGGATTCCCCCTGAGCTTCCTCGCGTGGATGTTCCTCTGGATGCCGCTGCAGGTGGTGGCGGTCGGCCTCATGATCCTGACCCGGGGAGGCGGCCGCCGACCGGCCCTCCCCGCCCCCGCCCCTGTCCTGCCGGAGACGCCGGCCCCTCCGTCCGCGTCTCCCGCCGCGCCGCCCGCCCCGGCGGCCGGGCCGTAGCGCTCCCTATAATCAGGGGCTCATGCCGCTCCCTCGGGACGACGCCTCCCTCTTCCTCGTCGTGCACGGAACGGGGACCTCGCCCGGCCGCGCCCGAGGCCCGCTCCGCCGCAATCGCGAGGATCTCGATCCCGCGGAGGCGGTGGGGGCGGTCCTGGTGGCGGAGCGGTCGAGTCCCGACGACATGGCGCGGATCCTGGCTGCCGAGGGGACCCTCACCCTCTCCGGTGCCTTCCTCTCCCACGTCAGCCTCCTCTCGCGGGAGTTCGGCCGTCCCTCGGTGTCGCTGGGGGCGCGTGAGCACGTGCGCCTGCTCTCCCCCGAGGAAGGTGGCCTGCTCGAGCTCGCGGACATCGTGGGCGTGCACGGCGGCGCCGTCCGTCTCGAGGAGGGGGACATCGTGGTGCTGGACGGCGAGACCGGCCTGCTCACGATCCCCGGCGGCGCCGATGCCCGCGCCCGGAGGGCGGTGCGGGACGCGCACGGCGCCCTCCTGCGCGCCGCCGCCGGGAACGACGCCGCGGGCGCCGCCGGCGCCCTCGTGCCGGATGGACCGGGTGCTTCGGCGGTCCTCGCGTACGTTCTTGATGCCCTCCTGCTTCCCGGGAGACCGGAGCTTCCGGGACGGTTCCTGCTCGAGGGCTTGCTCCGGGACCCGGCTCTGCGCGCCCGGCTGACCCCGCTGCTCCCCCGGGTGCAAGAGCGGGCCGAGCGCGAGGCCGGCGACCGGCTGGCGCGGGGGGCGGCGGCGCTGCGAGAAGCGGGGACGGTGGACGCGCTGGACCGGGAGGCGCGCGCGCTCACCGCCCTGATCACGCGGGAGGAGGGGCGGGCGTCCGGGGGCACGGCGCAGGACGCCCTCTCCGATGCCCAGGCGGCGCTGCGGGAAGCGCGCGAACGCCGGGACGGTCTGGTGGGAGAGCTCGAGGAAGAGGTTCGGGCGGGGCTCCGGCTCCAAGACTCCAGCGCGCGCCTGCAGATCGGGCGCCTCTCGATGCTGTTTCGTCGGGCGCGGGCGGCGGGTGCCGATCCCAAGGCCACCTTCGCGCTCCGCGGCAGGGTGGACGGACTGGTGCAGGCCGAGCGCGACCGCTGCGGCGGGCGCCTGGTGCTCCCCCTGCGTCCCGACGCTCCCCGCGACCGCGCCTCCATCGGGGGGAAGGCCGCGGGGCTCATCGAGGCCTGGCCGCATCTCCCCGCGGGATGTCGCGTCCCGGCCGGCTTCGTGGTCACGGTCGCCGCCTACCGGCTCCATCTGCTGGGCGAGACGGGAGAGCGCGTCCGCCGCCTCCTGAGGGAAGCCGACGGCCCGGCCGGCACCTCGAGGCGTGCACGGGCGGCCCTCCTCGCCGCACCCGTCCCGCCCGAGGTGGAGGAGGCGGTGCACCAGGCCCGGCAGGCCCTGAGCAACGTCCCGCTGGCGGTCCGGTCGTCGGGCACCCACGAGGACGGCGCCCACGCCAGTCTGGCCGGGATGTTCGACACCTACCTCGGGGTGCGGACGGAGCCGGACCTGCTGGACCGGCTCCGGCGATGCTGGGCCTCCCTGTGGAGCGAGCGCGCCTTGCGGGCGTTCGAGGCGGCGGGGATCTCGCCCCACGACGCGGGCCAGGCCGTGCTGATCCAGGAGGTGATCCCCGTGTTGGCGGCCGGCGTCCTCCTCTCCCGGGATCCCGAGGGCGATCCCGGCGTGCTCCTGGTCAACGCCGCCTGGGGCCTGGGAGAGTCGATCTCCCAGGGAGAGGTTCCCGGGGACCTGTACCGCCTGGACCGCGGGACGGGAGCGGTCCTGGCGCGCCTTCCCGGGCCGCAGCGGACGCGCGTGGCCCTCGACGCCACCCGACCGGGAACGGTGGACCAGCCGTTGCCGCCGGAGCTGTACGGCCGCCCCTGCCTGGACGACGCCGTCCTGGCGCGCCTGGCTGCGCTCGGGCGGACGCTCGAGGAAGCGGCGGGCCGGGCCCTGGACCTGGAGTTCGGCGTGCAGCCGGATGCCACGATCGTGCTGTTCCAGGTACGCAGGGTGGCGCGCCAAGCCTGACCTCCTGCGCTACCATCCCGGGGTGCTCGCACGCGCCGCCGCCCTCCTGCTCGGTCTCTGGTTCTGCCTCCCCGCGTCGGCGGCGGGATCGCTGCGGATCCTGACCCCGGCCTCCGGGCGACCCGCCCTCGGTCCCACCCAGGTGACCCTGGACGTCCTCCCCCCCGAGGGCGCCACCGTGTCCCGGGTGGTCCTCGAGCTGGACGGCAAGCAGGTGGGGCTCCTCACCGCGCCCCCGTGGACGGCCACCGTGGACCTCGGCACGGGGGAGAACGAGCGCGCGCTCACGGCGGTGGCGGCGTTCTCCGACGGCAGCTTCGCCCGGGGCCTGGTGCGCGTGGCGGCGGTGCGCATCCAGGAGACCGCCGAGGTCTCCCTGGTGAGCTTCTACGCCACGGTGCGGGACGAGGGCGGCGCCCTGGTGAACGACCTCAAGGTCTCGGACTTCCAGCTCACGGAGAACGGGCGGCCCCAGAAGATCGAGCGCTTCTCCACCGAGCGCCGACCGCTGCGCGCGGCGCTGGTGATCGACACCTCGGAGAGCATGAACACCGACGACCGCATCGGGAAGGCACGGGCGGCGGCGGTCCGGTTCCTGGAGACGCTCGGGCCGGAGGACGAGGTCGCCCTGGTGACGTTCAGCGACGAGGTGCACCTCGTGCACCCCATGACCGGGGACCTCCGGGGGATCCGCTCGGCCATCGAGGGGATGGGGGCGAAGGGGGGCACGGCCCTCTACGATGCCATCTGGAAGGCCTCCGAGCTGCTCGGCGGCGAGGACGGACGGAAGGTGCTGGTGCTCCTCTCGGACGGCAAGGACGAGGCGCAATCGGGAATCGAGCCGGGAAGCCTGCACACGATGAACGAGGCGCTGCAGCGGGCCCTCCGCGACGAGGTGATGGTCTTCGCCATCGGGATCGGAAAGTGGGGGACCGAGCAGTCCCCCGAGGCCGACCCCTACACCCGCATGCCCCTGCGCGACATCCTGAGCACGCTGGGGAGCGCCACCGGGGGAGAGGTTCTCTTCCTGTCCCGGCCCCGGCAGCTGGCGGAGGCGTTCGAGCGCGTGGCCGAGGCGCTGCGCAACCAGTACGCGATCGCCTACACCTCGGACGACCAGCGGAAGGACGGCTCCTGGAGGGAGACCCGGCTCACGGCCTTGAAGAAAGGCCTGAGCGTCACGGCGCGACGTGGCTACTACGCGCCGAAGCAGCCTCCCCGCGCTTCCGGATGAGCATGAGGTTCCGGGAGTAGATCACGATCCCCGGCAGCTGGCCCAGGATGAACACGGGGTCGCGGCGATGCACCGCGTAGGCCAGCAGGGCGAACCCGCCGGCCAGGGACAGCCACCAGAACGACAGCGGGATCACGCTCTGACGCTTGCGCTCGGAGGCGACCCACTGCACGAAGAAGCGGGCCGTGAACAGCAGCTGGCCCAGCAGGCCGAAGAGCAGCCAGCCGGTCGGGATGCGCGCCGTCAGGTCAGCCAACATGCCGCACCACCTCGTAAGAGAGCCGGCGGCGCTTCATCCAGCGCACCGCCAGCAGGTCCACGAACGCGCGGAACGCCCGGTTGAGCACGCCGTACTTGCTCGTTCCCGCGCGGCGGGGCCGGTGCCCCACGGGGATCTGGACCACCGCGAACCCCTCCATGCGCAGCAGGGTGGGGAGGAAGCGGTGCATTCCGGTGAAGAGCTTGACCCCGGTCAGTGCCTCCCGCCGGAAGGCCTTGAGGGAGCAGCCGGTGTCGATGATGTCGTCGCCGGAGAGCCGGTTGCGGATGTCGTTGGCAAGGCGGGAGGACAGGCGCCGCATCGCCGAGTCCTCGCGCTTGACGCGGTAGCCCACAGCCGCCCCGTAGGGGCCGCTGTCCAGCGCCTGGAGCAGACGGGGGATGTCGGCGGGGTCGTTCTGGAGATCGGCGTCCAGGGTGATCACCACTTCCCCCCGGGCGGCCTTGAAGCCGGCATCGAAGGCCGCGGTCTGCCCGGCGTTGCGGGCGAAGTGCAGGATGCGCAGCCCCGTCCGCTCTCCGGCCAGCCGGTCGAGAAGCTCGGCGGAGCCGTCCTTGCTGCCGTCGTCCACCAGCACCATCTCCCAGGTGCGCCCCGTCTCGTTGAGGCGGGACTGGAGCTCGGCCACCAGGGCCTCCAGGTTGTCCCGCTCATCGAACACGGGGATGACCGCCGACAGCTGCGGGCTCACGCCTTCCTCCTCCAGGCCCCCTTGGGGTTGAAGATCCACAGGGCGCGCAGGCGCCGGAACCTGCGGTCGAACGCACGCTCGCGCGCGTCCAGGTTCCCCGGGGAGAGCATCTCCTTCCACTTGATCCAGGCCGCCTCGTCGGCGGTGGCGAGCCAGGAGAAGAAGAGGCGGTGGAGCAGACCGCCGGGCCGCAGCCAGACCGCTCCCCCCAGGTCCAGGAGGTAGATGCGCCCGTCGGCGGTGACCATGACGTTCTCGCGCCCGCGCAGGTCGAGGTGCGCGATCCCCCGCGCGTGCAGGCCATCGATGGCCGACCGCAGGGAGGAGAGCAGCGCCCCCTTGTCCGGGTAGCGTCCGTGCACGTCGGCGAGCTGCTGGCCGGGGATGCGCGCCAGCGCCAGGGCCAGGGGATCGACGCGGCCGAGGAGGCGGGGGAGGAACGGCTGCGGGCCCGCGAAGGCGTAGGCGCGGCACTCGCGCGCGATCTGCCACCGCGCCCAGGCGCGCGTCCACCAGGGCTTGGTCCCGTAGTCCTTGATCACCACCGACCCCTCCGGCAGCTCCAGCACGCGCAGGTCGGCCTTGGTGGGACCGGCCACCTTGAGCACGGCCGCGTGAGCCACGGCGTGGCGGTCGGGAACGACGAGCTGCGGTGGACCCAGGTCGGTCAAGACACTACCCTCGGGAACATGACTCCGGCGGGAGACCTCGTCGCCGCGCTCCGCACCGCGGTGCCGATCCTCCGGCTTCCCGGCCGGAACGCCACCAAGGCCGACGTGTTGCAGTACGAGCTGGACGGACGGCGCTTGGCGGTGAAGGACTATACCGCGCGCCCTCGCTGGATCCGCAATACCTTGGGGCGCTGGCTGGTCCGGAGGGAGGTGGCGGCCTATCGCGCCACCGCCGGGCTCCCCGAGGTGCCCGCCCTGGTAGGGCGCCTCTCCCCCTTCGCCTTCGCCACCGAGTGGGTGGATGCACGGCCGCTGTCCGCCCTCTCCGCGCGGCCGCTCGATCCCGCCCTGTTCGACCGCCTGGAGCGCGCCCTGGCCGGCCTCCACGCCCGGGGGGTCGCCCTGGGGGACCTTCACCACCGGGACGTGCTGGTCACGGACGAGGGGGCCGTCCACGTGGTCGACTTCGCGACCGCGTGGATCGCACCTCCCGGCTCGGGAGCGCTCCGGAAGGCGATCTTTCGCCGCATGGCGGAACAGGACCGCCTGGCCGCCGCCCGCCTGCGCGCCCGCTTCACGGGGATGGACGAGGCGGAGGCCCTGGCGGCCCTGCCCCCGGCCGCGGTCCGGCGCTGGCGGCGTGGTCGCGCCGTGAAGCGGCTGCTCGACCGAATGCGCGGCTGAGTTGGGCTATGCTCCCGCCCGATGGCGAGCGCCTACAACCGGCCCCTGGGCGTCCTGCGGCTGACCGCGCTCTACGCGCTGATCGGCGTCATGATCTGGAAGGCGCGGCCCACCGGCATGGGTGTCGCCGTGGGATCGATGTTCGTCATCGCCGGGGAGGCGGTGCGCTTCTGGGCGGCCGGCCACCTCCTGAAGACGGCTGAGCTCGTCACCTCGGGGCCCTACCGCTACACCCGCAATCCCCTGTACCTGGGCCGGCTGCTCATCTTCACGGGTCTGTGCGTCATGGCCGAGCTCCCCTATCACGCGAACTGGGTGCTGCTCCTGACCGGGTGCGCGATCTTCTTCGGCTACTACCTCCCCCGCAAGGAGCGGGTGGAGCCGGCGCGCCTCCAGGAGGTGCACGGCGCCGCCTACGAGCAGTACCGGCGCGCCGTGCCCGCACTCTTCCCCACCCTGCGGCCCTTCCCCGATGCCGTGGCCTCCGGCTGGTCGTCGGACCGCATGCTCCGCAACCGCGAGCACTGGATGGTCCTGGGGCTGGCCGCCATCGTCCTCTTCATGCTCTGGCGCGCGAACTACTTCGCCGAGAGGGAGAGGCTGGAGGTGCAGGTGGGGACGGTCCGCTACGCCTTCTGCAGGGACGCCTGGATAGCCAGGAACTCCCCCACGTTCTCGGAGGTGACGAGCCCCACCAGGCGCTCGCCCTCCAGCACCGGCAGGGGCCCCGGTCCGCTGCGCAGGCGGGGGAGCGCGGCATCCAGCGCCTCTTCCACGGTGGCCGTCTCGAAGTCGGTGCGCATCACGGTGGCCACGGCGGCGTCCGTCCCCGCCCGGGAGAGCGCCGCGATCAGGTCCGAGCGCAGCAGCAGCCCCACCACGCGGTCCTGATCCACGACAGGGAAGTCCTGCTGGGAGCCGGCGAGGATCAGCTCCACCGCCCGCTGCAGCGTGTCGTGCGGGCGCAGCACGCGGAACTCGGTGAGCATGGCGCTGCGCACCGGGACCCCGGCCAGCGTGGAGCGGATCTCCACCATCGCCGCCTCCTGCGAGGCCCCGATCCACACGAACAGCGCGATGAACACGAGGAACGGGTTGAACAGGAGCCCCACGAACCCGAACACGAGCGCCATGAACTGTCCCAGGGAGGCGGCGATGCGGGTGGCCCGCACGTAGGGAAGCCGGGTGGCGAGCAGGGCCCGGAGCACGCGGCCGCCGTCCATGGGGAAGGCCGGGATCAGGTTGAAGATCGCCAGCCACACGTTGACGAGGAGCAGCCGCTGCACGAACGGGCCGTCGGCGACCCCAACCTGGCGCAGGGCCACCGCGCCCCCCACCAGGGCGAGCAGGGCGCCCAGGACGAGGGCGAGGACGACGTTCACGGCGGGGCCGGCCAGCGCCACCCAGAGCTCCTGGCGCGGATCGCTGGGCATCCGGGTCAGCCGCGCCACACCGCCGATGGGAAGGAGGGTGATGTCCTGGGTGACGATGCCGTAGCGGCGCGCCGTCAAGGCGTGGCCGAACTCGTGGAGCACGACGCAGGCGAAGAGCGCCAGCACGAAGAGGAGGCCGGCGAGCGTGGCGGCCAGCGAGGCGCCCTGACGCGCGTGCACGAAGACCACCCAGGCCAGGAGCAGTGGGAAGGTGGCGTGCACGTACAGGGGGATTCCGGCCACGGTGCCCAGCCGGAAGGACCATCGCACGGGAGGGACCTCCTGCCAGGAGTCTAGTGCAGGGGGCCGAGGAGCACGATCGTTCCCTGCCCCACCTTGCCGGTGAGCGCCGTCGGCGGAGCCCCCAGCAGCTCGCGGGCCTCGGGAAGCGCCCACGGCTCCACCAGCAGCCAGCGCCGGCCGGGAAGGCGGGCCCAGGCGCGCAGGCCCTCCGGCGTCTGCAAGCTCTCGATCGGACGGTCGCCGTAGAACGCGTACTCCGCGCGCCACCTCCAGAAGCCATAGCTCGCCACCGGCTCGCCGGCGGGGACACGGGCCGAAAGCTCCCGGCAGAACGGCCGCGCCGACTTGAGCGCGTCGGCGGCGGGGAGGAGCGAGGCGGCCGCCACGAGATAGAACGCGGCGACCATGCCCCAGGCGGCAAGCGTCGCGCCGCGGCGGCGGCCACGCAGGAGCGCCACGACCAGGAGCAGAGCCCCCAGCACGAGCACTCCCGCAGCCCATCGGCCGGGCGCGGCCAGGACCGGCGCTTTCCTGGGGGCGATGCGGATCAAGGCGAAAGCGAAGGCCAGGGCCGCCGCCGCCAGGCTGGCGAGGAGCGCCGGAACCCAGGCCCGCCGCCACCGTGGAAGAGGGCCGCCGTCGATCCACCGCGCCAGCGGTCCCGACGCGAGGACGGCCGCAGCCGCGGCGGCGGGGAGCAGGTAGTCGTTGCGCTTGGACTGCGAGAGGGAGAGGAAGACGATCACCCCCAGGAGCCAGCACCAGGCCATTGTGTCCAGCCGCCGCTCCCCCTCCGTGCGCCCGGGGAGGCGCACCGCCGCCGGAAGCAGGAGCGACCAGGGCGCGTTCCCGATCCAGACGTGGAGGCCGTAGTACCAGAACGGCTGCCGGTGGTCCCAGGCGGACACGAAGCGGGTGAGGTTCTGGCGCAGGAAGGTCTCCTGCAGCATCTCCAGGCGGCCGCGGGCCGCGAGCGCCAGGATCCAGGGCGCGACCACGGCGGCACCGGCCGCCACCGCCGCCAGCAACGGCTTCCATCCGAGCGGCGCATTCCTGCCGAGCAGGCGGCCGGTGACGGCGAGGTAGGCGGCGAAGGCGATCCCAGGGCACGCGAGCGCGATCGGTCCCTTGGCGAGGAAGCCGATTCCGCAGGCGAGCCCCGCCCAGGCCCATCCTTTCCAGGGAGCGAGGCCGAAGTCGGCGACGCGCGAGAGCGGGAGCAGCGCGCCCGCCGTCCCCGCCGCCACCAGGACGTCCATCTGCGCCGTGCGGGCGCCCCACCACACCATGTAGGCGGTGGCAAGGAGCAGCCCGGCCAGGGTGGCCCGGCGCGACCCCGCGTAGGGACGGACCAGCGCCCAGGTGAGGCCGACGAGCGCGAGCGCGGCCGCGGCCGAGGGGAGGCGAAGCGCCCCCTCCCGCACGCCGCCCCCCGCGAGGGAGGCGAGCCGGGCCAGCCAGTAGTAGAGGATCGGCTTCTCTGCGAAGACCTGGCCTCGCACGGTGGGGACGAGCCAGTCGTGGCGCGCCGCCATCTCACGCACGGCCAACCCGTAGATGGGCTCGTTGGGGTTCCAGAGATCGTGCGCGCCGAGCCAGGGAAGGAAGAGGAGCGCCGCCGCCGCCAGGACCACGTAGAGCCCGCGGCGCGACCCTCCCTCCGGGTTCACGGCCCCGATTCCTGGAACTGCAGCTCGTGCAGCCGGGCGTAGAGCCCGCCGCGAGCGAGGAGATCGGCGTGCCTTCCCACCTCCACGATCCGTCCCCCCTCCAGCACCACGATGCGGTCGGCGCGGCGCACCGTGGCCAGGCGGTGCGCGATCACCAGGCTCGTGCGTCCCACCATGAGCGTTTCCAGCGCCTCCTGGACCAGCGCCTCGGATTCGGCGTCCAGAGCGGAGGTGGCCTCGTCCAGCACGAGGATGGGCGGATCCTTGAGGAGGGCGCGGGCGATGGCCAGGCGCTGCCGCTGGCCCATGGAGAGGCGGGCTCCCCGCTCCCCCAGGCGCGTGTCGTATCCCTCGGGGAGGAGGCGCACGAACTCGTGGGCATGGGCGGCGGTGGCCGCCTCGATCACGCGCGCGAGTGGCACGTCCGCCCGCCCGTAGGCGATGTTGGCGCGCACGGTGTCGTCGAAGAGCACCGTCTCCTGGGTGACCAGGCCGATCTGGGCCCGCAGCGAGTGCAGCGTCACGTCGCGCAGGTCGTGTCCGTCCACGGTGATGCGCCCTTCGGTGGGGTCGTAGAACCGCGGGAGCAGATTTGCCATCGTGGACTTCCCCGACCCGGAGCGTCCTACCAGGGCCACCACCTCGCCCCGCCCCAGCGCGAGGTCGATGTCGCGGAGGACGGGCGCGCCGTCGTAGGCGAACCCCACGCCCTCGAAGCGGACCGCCTCCTGGAAGGGAGGGAGCACCGCGGCCCCCGGCCGGTCGGCGATGGCGCGTTTCCGGTCCATCATGGCGAACACGCGCGTGGCGGCGGCGAGCGCGTGCTGCAGCTCCACGTTGAGCTGGTTCAGTCGCCGCACCGACATGTAGAGCAGGCCCAGGCCGACCAGGACCACGAAGAAGCGGCCGCCGTCCAGGGTCCCGGCGGCGATGCGCCGGCCCGCCAGGTAGAAGATCCCCGCTCCCGCGGCGGCGCCCACCAGCTCCATCACCGCCGGTGCCAGCGCCGTGGCCCGCGCCGCCTTGAGGTCGGCGCTCAGCAGGCGGGAGAGCGCGTCGCGGAAGCGACCGATCTCGAAGGCCTCCATGCCGAAGCTCTGGACCACGCGCACCCCCGTGACCGACTCCGTGAGGAGGCCGGCGGCGGTGGCGATGCTCTCCTGGGCGCGCGTGGAGGCGCGCCTCAGCCTGCGCCCCAGGCGCACCATGGGCCAGGCCAGCAGGGGCAGGACCACCATCGCCGCCAGCGCCAGGCGCCAGTCCTGCACCACCACCAGCACCACCAGGAAGGGGAGCATGGCGATCACGCGCACGGCGTCGGAGAGGACGTTGGTCATGATCCGCTGGATCTGCTGCACGTCGGCGAGGACGCGGGAGAGGATGGTGCCGGTGGGATGCGCCTGGAAGAAGCCGGCCGACTGGTAGGCCACCGAGGCGTAGAGGTCCGCGCGCAGGTCGCGCACCACCATGGACCCCGACTTGGTCATGAGGTACTGGCCGAAGTAGAGGAACAGCGCGCGGATGAAGAAGATCCCCACGATGAGGAGCGGGACCTGCACGTAGGCGTGCCGGCGTGCCCACTCCTGGAACTCCGCGATGGGGAGCGCCCGCCGCACGCTCTGCTTCAGGTCCTCCTGCGGGGTGGTGGGGGCGGGGGCGAGGGCGGAGGAAGCGGGCGACGAGGGAAGGAGCACCTGGTTCACCAGGGGCTTGATCGTCCCCACCATGGCAGACATCAGTGCGCCGGCGACCGCCAGGAGCACCGCCGCCACCACCATCCGGCCCAGATGGGGACGGACGTAGCCGAAGAGGCGCCGGAGCTCGCTCACGCCGGCATCCTACCAGCCGTCCTTATCCGGGGAGGATCTCCATGCCCCGGAAGAAGTAGCCGATCTCGAAGGCGGCCGTCTCCGGCGCATCCGAGCCGTGCACGACGTTGCGCTCGATGTTCTCGGCCAGCTCGCGGCGGAGCGTTCCCGCCGCCGCCTTGGCGGGGTCGGTGGCGCCCATGATCTCGCGCCAGCGGGCGATGGCACCCTCCCCTTCCAGCACCATGGCCACCGCGGCGCCGGAGGACATGAAGGCGGTCAAGGCGGCGAAGAAGGGGCGCTCGCGGTGCACGGCGTAGAACCCCTCGGCCTGGCCGCGGGACAAGCGCACCAGGCGCAGACCCACGATGCGCAGGCGCTCCCCCTCGATGCGCGCGATCACCTTCCCCACCTTCCCTGCGGCCACCCCGTCGGGCTTCACGATCGCCAGCGTGCGCTCCGTCATACCGCCTTGGCCTCCATGGTCTTGCGGACCGTCTCTCCGATGGCCGCCGGGGTCTCCACCACGTGGATCCCCGCGGCCTGAAGCGCCTTCATCTTCTCCGCCGCCGTCCCCTTGCCGCCGGACACGATGGCACCCGCGTGGCCCATGCGCCGCCCCGGGGGCGCCGTCTGGCCGGCGATGAAGGAGACCACCGGCTTGGTCACGTGGGCCTTCACGAACTCGGCCGCCTCCTCCTCCGCGCTTCCCCCGATCTCGCCGATCATGACGATGGCCTCGGTGCGGGGATCGTCCTGGAACGCGCGCAGCACGTCGAGGAAGCTCGTGCCGTTCACGGGATCGCCGCCGATCCCCACGCAGGTGGACTGGCCGATGGAGAGCCGCGTCAGCTGGTCCACCGCCTCGTAGGTGAGCGTGCCCGAGCGCGACACCACCCCCACCGGACCCGGCCGGTGGATGTGACCGGGCATGATGCCGATCTTGCAAGCGCCCGGCGTGATCACGCCGGGGCAGTTGGGCCCCAGCAGGCGTGTGGGCCCGCCCCGCAGAGCGGCCATCACCCGCACCATGTCCAGGACCGGGATCCCCTCCGTGATGCACACCACCAGGGGCAGGCCGGCGCCGGCCGCCTCCAGGATGGCGTCCGCGGCGAAGGGAGGGGGCACGAAGATCACGGAGGCGTTGGCTCCCGAGGCGCGCACCGCGTCCTGCACCGTGTCGAAGACGGGGATGCCGTCCACCTCGGTGCCGCTCTTCCCCGGGGTCACCCCCGCCACCACCTTCGTGCCGTATGCCACGGCCTGGCGGGTGTGGAAGGTCCCCTCCTTCCCGGTGATCCCCTGGACCAGCAGCCGCGTGTGGGTTCCCACCAGCAGGCTCATCCCCTCACCTCCCCGCCGCCGCCGCCACCACCTTCTCGGCCGCGTCCTTCATGCCGTCGGCCACGAGAAAGGAGAGACCGGAATCCCGCAGGATCTCCCGACCGCGCTCGACGTTGGTCCCCTCCAGGCGGACCACCACCGGCACCTTCACGCCCACCGAGCGCGCCGCCGCCACCACGCCCTCCGCCACCACGTCGCAGCGCATGATGCCGCCGAAGATGTTGATCAGCACGGCGCGCACCGCAGGGTCGGCGAGCAGGATCTTGAAGGCGGCGGTGACCATCTCCTGGTTGGCGCCGCCCCCCACGTCGAGGAAGTTGGCGGGGCGCCCGCCATGGTGCTGGATGATGTCCATCGTCCCCATGGCCAGGCCGGCGCCGTTGACCATGCAGGCCACGTTCCCGTCAAGCTTGATGTAGTTGAGCCCGTACTTGCCCGCCTCCACCTCGAGGGGGTCCTCCTCGGTGAGATCGCGCAGGTCGCGCAGCTCGGGGTGGCGGTAGAGCGCGCTGTCGTCGAAGTTGACCTTGGCGTCGAGCGCCACCACCCGGCCGTCCCGGAGCGCCACCAGCGGGTTGACCTCGACCAGTGAGGCATCGGTTCCCATGAAGGCGGCGTGGAGCGCCCCCACCAGCTTCACCACCGTCCCCGCCTGCTCGCCCTTGAAGCCCAGGCCGTAGGCCAGGCGCCGCCCCATCCACGGCGTGTACCCGGACCTTGGATCGACCGCCACTCTGAGGATCGCCTCGGGCCGGGCGGCCGCGACCTCCTCGATCTCGGTCCCGCCCTCGGCGCTGGCGATGAACACCGGCCCGGAGAGGGCCCGATCCACGAGCACGGCGAGGTAGACCTCGCGGGCGATCTGCATCCCTTCCTCGACGAGGACCCGCCGCACCTGCCGGCCCTCGGGCCCCGTCTGCTTCGTGACCAGGACGTTTCCGAGCATGCGGGCGGCCACGTCGGCGGCCTCCGTGGGACCGGAGACGACCGCCACCCCGCCCTGGGGCCGGCTGCCGTCCGGACGCAGCACGGGCGTGCCGCGTCCGTCCTGGAAGGTGCCCTTCCCCCGGCCTCCGGCGTGGATCTGCGCCTTCACGACGACCGTGCCCCCGCCCAGCTCCACGGCCACCCGGCGCGCGTCCTCGGCCGTCTCCACGGCCTCGCCCCGGGGGACGGGAACCCCGAAGCGGCGGAGCACGCCCTTGGCCTGGTACTCGTGGATCTTCACGCGATGGCCTCCCGGGAAAGAGGCCGCCGATGATAGCAAGCGGCCCCACATGGGCGTACGCTTCCGGCCATCCCAGGGGGAGCCATGGCGAAGGAGAGCACGGAGACCGCCGCGCGCAAGGAGTACTTCCCACCGCGCATCGTGCACACGGAGAAGATCGAGGGCCGCGCCGTGGCCTGCGCCATGGCGGACGACGCGCAGTGCGGCGCGGGGCCGATCCAGAGCTAACGCTCCTGAAGCGCGTCGGCCTGATTGGTTGCGGGGTGGTGGGGGCGAGGCTCGGGGTCCGCCTCCTGCGGGCGGGCTTCGAGCTCCGGATCCACGACCGCCATCGTGAGAAGGGCGAGCCGCTCCTGGCGCAGGGAGCGGACTGGGCGGACAGCCCGGCAGAGCTGGCCCGGGGCCGCGAAGCGCTCGTCTCCGCCCTTCCCCGTGCGGCCGACCTAGAGGATGCGCTGGTCGGGAACCGCGGCGCGTGGTCCGCGACCGCACCGGGCACCGTCCACGTGGACACCTCCACGATCGGTGTGAGCGCCGCGCGCACGCTGGCGGCGGAGGCGCGACGACGGCGCCTGCGCTATCTCGACGCCCCGCTCTCGGCGGCGGAGGCGAGCCTTGCCGGGCCGCGGCTCGCACTCTTCGTGGCCGGCAACGCCGACCACTTCGACCTGGCCGCTCCCCTGCTACGCGCCCTGGCCGAGCACGTGCACTACCTGGGCGGACCGCCCGGGACGGGCCAGGCCGTCAAGCTCGTCAACAACCTCGTCAGCCACTGCCTGACCGTGATCCTGGGGGATGCACTCGCCCTGGGGCTCAAGTCCGGTGTCCCCATCGAGCTCCTGCGCGGTGCCCTTCACGATGGCACCGCGCAGTCTCGCCTCCTGGACGAGCTGCTCCCGGCCTCCGCCTTCCGGGGGGACTGGCGGCCAGGGCTGCGCCTGGACCTGGCGCTCAAGGACCTCGCGCTCGCCGAGGAACTCGCCGAGGAGACGGGGATCCCCCAGTCCCTGCTCCGCGAGGTGCGGGCGAGGTTCGAGGAGGCCCAGGCTCGGGGATGGGGAGCGCATTCCTCCCATGCGGTGCTGCGGCTGGTGGAGGAATCCGCGGGGGTCTCCTACGTCTCGCCGATCTTCCAGCGAGCGCAGGAGACCCCCGACTTCTAGTTCCGGCTCAGGGACAGGTCGTGCTCGTGCGCAGGGTGGTCTGCGCGCCGTTCTCCCACTGGTAGCCGTAGGAGCCGTGCCCGCAGGAGTTCGCCCCGGTGACCAGGTACCAGTACCCCTGGCTCTCGAAGGGATCCGAGTCGTCGGTGATGGACGTGCCGGTCCCGCCGTCGAGGCAGACCTCGTCGCCTCCCCCCGGCCCCACGGGAAGCGCGGACAGAGCGCCCCGCAGGACCATGGTCGAGGTGCTCCCGGCCGCCGGCGTCCACGAGATCGTGGTGGTCCCGCCGCTCTGGGAGAGCTCGACGCCGCTGTCTTCACCGGGCAGGGCCACGCCCTGGCCGGTGCAGGTACCCGCGCTGCAGGCGTCGTTGGTGGTGCACGCGCTGCCGTCGTCGCAGGGCGTGCCGTCCGCCTTGGCCGGGTTCGAGCAGGCCCCCGTCCCCGCGTCGCAGAGGCCGGCGTCGTGACAGGAGTCGATGGCCGAGCAGACCACCGGGGCTCCGGGAGCGCAGATCCCGGACTGGCAGGCGTCGCCCGTCGTGCAGCCGTTGCCGTCGTCGCAGACGCTCCCGTTCGGCTTCGAGGGTGAGGAGCAGCCGCCGCTGGACGGGTTGCAGACCCCGGCGTCGTGGCAGGAGTCGATGGGGGTGCAGACCACCGGGTTCTGTCCCGTGCACGCCCCGCTCAGACAGACGTCCGTCGTCGTGCAGGCGCTCCCGTCGTTGCAGCCGGTGCCGTCCGGCTTGTTCGGGTTGAAGCAGGCGCCCGTGGCAGGGTTGCAGACCCCGGCGTCGTGGCAGGCATCGCCCCCGCCGCACACCACCGGGCTTCCGCCCACGCAGGCCCCCGCCTGGCAGGTATCGCCCGTGGTGCACGCGTTCCCGTCGCTGCAGGCGGTGCCGTTGGCCGCCGCGCCACAGGTGACGGGCGTGAGCACGCTGGCCGTGTACGAGGCGGGCGACCCGGGCCGGAACATCCCGATCGTGAGCGAGGCCGTGCCGGGAGCCATGTTGCAGTCGAAGCGGAAGTTGTAAAGGGTCCCCCAGCGGAGGGCATTGGCGTTGGTGTTGACCTCGTAGTCCTGGGTGGCCCAGGTCACGGCGGTGGGGGTGATCTGCGCCGTCCAGTCCGTCCCGTCGAACGGCTCGCCGCTGTGGTAGTCCACGTCGTGGAAGCCGACGTTGGTCACGGTGGCGCCGGGGGGAATGGGAATGGAGAAGGACTTGGCGCCCCGATAGGAGTTCAGGTTCTGCAGCGCGTACTCGTAGTGGTACTGGGCGCCACCGAGCGACGTCACCTTGGTGCCCAGGATCATCAGCCCGTCCGTGTTGATGTTGGTCTCGATCACGGAGGCGTCGTTGGTCTTCCAGGCCTTGATCCCCGGCTGCTGCCGGGTGGTCGACCCCTGGAGGGTGAGGGAGAAGTTGGGTGCGCCTCCCACGCTCACCTGCCGCCACGACGCGTTGTTGTTCTGGTTCTTGGCCTCGGCATCGTCGCGGGTGACGTACTGCCCCTCGACGAAGTAGATGGCGCCCACGTTCAGGGTGGGATCGAGGTCCGCGTTGTGCACCTGCAGGCGCTTGAAGAGCACGTCCCCGGAGGTGCCGATCCGCGAGTCGGGATAGGTGTAGATCCCCGTGTTCGGGTTCACGTCCTGCTTGGGCCCGAGGCGGGTCTGGCCGCCGTTCAGGCCGGAGTCGTAGGGATCGGAGCAGGAGATGCCCAGACGCGCGCCGGTCCCCGACGGCTGGCAGGACGAGGAGCAGACGGTCCCCTGCAGGGCGGTGAAGCCGTGCTTGAGCCAGGACTGGCCGACCTGCTCGAAGCGCCCGTTCTTCAGCCGGAACATGTTCTGCCCGATGACCGGGTGGTCCCGGGTGCTGGAGACCCACAGCAGCCAGCAGGAGCCGAGATTGCAGGACGTGGTCCCGATCGAGTAGGACGTGACGCCGTTCAGCGTCCCGTAGCGGCTGGGGGTGGTGATGTCCCCCACGATCACGTCCGGGCTCCGCCCGTTCAGCGTGCAGGTGCTCGTGCAGCACGAGCTCGCCGTGTTGTTGCTCGCGCCGTCGTCGCACTGCTCCGTCGCGGGCTCGATCACCCCGTCGCCACAGCTGGCGGCAGCGGGGAGAGCGGACAGGAGGCCGAGGCAGACCAGACAAGCCAAGGACAGAAGGGCCCGAGCCCTCCACGCGCGCACCAAGACCATCGAGAGACCCCCCCTAGGCAAGAACACCAAGATTGAAGATACGACAGAAAGGATCCCTTAGGTAGCATTTCCCGAGGGACCAAACGGAGGCCGAACGCAGGTCAGGGACAGCTCGTCGTCGAGCGGCCGTCCCCCCAGCCCCCATGGCCGCAGGCGTTCCGCCCCTGCACCAGGTACCACAGGCCAGACCCCACGGGCGGATCGGTGCCGTCCACGAGCGAGCCCGTGAAGGAGGGTCCCAGGCACACCTCGTCCCGCCCTCCGGGCCCCACCGGAAGCAGGGACAGCAGGCCGCGCAGCACCACGGACCACGCGCTGCTCGGGGCCTCGGTCCAGCTGAGGGAGGTGGACCCGTTCACCCGGGTGAGGCGGAGGCTGGCGTCCACCTCGCCGGGGGCCTGCGCGCAGGGACCCGGGGTGACGGTGAGCGCCTGGACCCCGGTGGAGGACCCCGGACGGAACAGCCCGAGCGACGCCCCGCCCAGACCGGGGGCGACGTCGGCGTCGAACCGGAAGTTGTAGAGCGTCCCCCAGCGCAGCGCGTTGGCGTCGGGGTTCGTGGCGAAGGGGACGGTCGCCCACGTCACCGCTCCCGAGCTCACCGTCACCGTCCAGTCCGTCCCGTCGTAGGCCTCGCCGCTGTGGTAGTCCACGTCGTGGAACCCCACGTTGCTGACGGTGGTGCCGGGGGGGAAGGGGATGCTGAACGACTGGGCCCCGCGGTGCGAGCTCAGGTTCTGGATCGCGTACTCGTAATGGTAGAGGTTGCCGCCCAGGGGCGTGGCGGCGGCGGAGACCAGGAACCGGCCGTCGGCCTGGACCGGCGTCTCCGTCACCGAGGGGTCCGCCACCTTCCATGCGTGGATGGCGGGCTGCTGCCGCTGGGTGAGTCCGTCGAAGGACAGGTTGAAGTTGGGCGAAGCACCCACCAGGACCTTGCGATAGGAGGCGTTGTTCGCCTGGTTCCCCGCCGCGGCGTCGTCGCGGGTGACGTACTGTCCCTCGACGAAGTAGAGGGCGCCCGGGTTCAAGGCCGGATCGAGATCGACGTCGTGCACTTGCAGGCGCTTGAAGATCCCGTTGCCGGTGGTGTCCATGGCGGGATCGGGAAAGGTGAAGACGCCCGTGGTGGGGTTGACGGAGCTGCGGGGTCCCATCTGGGACTGGTCCGCATTGAGCGCCGCGTCATAAGGGTCGGAGCAGCCCACCCCCAGGTGCGTGTAATCGGGAGGCGCCACGCACGCCGCGCACGTGCTGCCGGCCAGGGCGGCGAAGCCGTGCTTGAGCCAGGACTGGCCGATCTGCTCCAGGCGCCCGTCCTTCAAGCGGAACATGTTCTGGGCGATCACCGGGTGGTCGCCCGTGAACTGGAACCAGTTGAGCCAGCACGACCCGAGATTGCACGAGTCGGTGCCGATGGCGTAGGCCGTGATGCCGTTGGCGGCGCCCACGCGGGCGACGTTGAAGAGATCCCCCACGATGACGTCGGGCTTCTTCGAGGTGACGGCGCACAGCGCGCTGCAGCAGGAGTTCGTGGTCCCGTTGTCGGGCCCGTCGTCGCACCCCTCCCCCGGCTCGACGAGGCCGTTTCCGCAGGTGGCCGCCTGGGCCGGCCCGGAGAGGGCCGCGAGGAGGGCGAAAACGACGAAGAGACGCACCCCTGCCATGTTCCGGCCTTAGAATGCGCACTCTCATGGGCCGATGCAACGTGGAAGTTCGCCCGGACAGCCCCGGCCTGCCCGTCCTCCCCTCCGGGCGACCGTCCCCCATCCGCAAGTCCAGGAGCAGCCGGTGGCGGGCCGGGGTGCTGCTGTCGGTCCACCTCGTCATCGCCCTCCACGTCACCCATTTCCTGGTGACGCGGAGGACGCTCTCGCCCGTCGAGCCCTCGGAGTCCATGTACACGCTGGAGCTCGGCTATGTGAACGCCGGGTTCCTCTTCTTCGGACTGGCGCTGCTCCTCACCCTGATCTTCGGCCGGTTCTTCTGCGGCTGGGGGTGCCACATCGTGGCCCTCCAGGACCTGTGCGGGTGGATCATGAAGCGCCTGGGGGTGCGGCCCCGGCCCTTCCGCTCGCGCCTGCTGGCCTTCACCCCCCTGGTCGTGGCCTTCTACATGTTCGCGTGGCCCACCCTGAAGCGATGGGTCTGGGGAGCGGCGCCCTTCCCCGGCTTCAGCAACCACCTGATGACGAGCGCCCTCTGGGCGACGTTCCCCGGGCCGGTGTTCGGGACCCTGACCTTCGTCACATGCGGCTTCGCCGCCGTGTACTTCCTGGGCGCGAAGGGGTTCTGCAGCTACGGCTGCCCCTACGGCGCCATGTTCGGCGCCCTGGACCGGATCTCTCCGGGGAAGATCGTGGTGAGCGACGCCTGTGAGCAGTGCGGCCACTGCACCGCCACCTGCACCTCCAACGTGCGCGTGCACGAGGAGGTGCGGCTCTACGGCAGCGTGGTGGACCCCGGGTGCATGAAGTGCCTGGACTGCGTGAGCGTTTGCCCCAAGAACGCCCTCTCCTTCGCGTTCGCCAAGCCCTCCCTCTTCCGGGGGAAGCCCGCCGAGCCCCGGGCCCGGCGCTACGACCTCTCGCTGGGCGAGGAGCTGCTCGTGGCCGGGGTGGCGGGCGCTTCCACGCTGGTGTTCCGCGACCTCTACAACGGCCCGCCCCTCCTCATGTCCGTGGGCCTGGCGGGGATCACCGCGTTCCTGGCCCTCAAGCTCGTGCACCTGGTGCGCCGGCCCGCGGTGCGGGCACAGAACCTGGAGCTGAAGAGCGGGGGCCGCATGCGGCGGCCGGGCTGGGTCTTCGCTGCGCTCACCGTGCTCTGGCTCCTCTTCACCTCCCACAGCGCCTTCGCCCAGTGGCATCGTGCCTGGGGGCGGCACTACCTGGACCGGACCGAGGCCTCGCACGCGGACGTGCTGAGCGGGCGGTTCCGCGAGAGGGCCTACTCCAGCGAGCACGCGCGCGCGGCCGCGGAGGCCCTCCACCACTTCTCGCTGGCCGACCGCTGGGGGCTGCGCGGCGTGGTGGAGGTCAAGCTCGGCCTGGCCTGGTGCCGGCTGCTGCAGAGCGACTACCGGGGGGCCGAGGAGGCGGCGGCGCAGGCCCTGGCCCTGGCACCGGGCGAGGCACAGCTGCGCGAGAACCTGGAAGATATCCGGCGGGCGCAGCAGGCCGCCGAGAGCGCCCACGAGGACACGGCCGATGCGCGCTTCGCGCGAGGGACAAAGCTCGCGGAGGAGGGCCGCATGGAGGACGCGGCGCGGGAGCTGGCGGCGGCGGTGGAGAAGGCACCGGGCTCGGCGGCCGCGCGCTTCAACCTGGGAGGGGTGCTGCGGCGGCTGGGCCGCAACGACGCCGCCATCGAGCAGCTCGCCATCGCGGCTCGGCTCGCCCCCGCCGACGCCGACGTGCGCGTGGAGCTGGGCCTCGCCTACCAGGCGGCGGGAGACCGCGCGAAGGCCGCGGCCGCGCTCAGGGAAGCCATCGCCCTCGATCCCCAGAGCCCGGAGGCGCAGATGCACCTTCCCGAGCTGATCCGCGAGCTGGAAGCGAAGTGAGTGGCGTAATGCGCACGGTCCTGGCGCGCGCCGCCGACGGACTCGCCGACGAGCCGTTCCCATCCCCCGTCAATCTCCTCACCGGGGAACCCCTCCTCCGGAGGGTCGCCGGTCGCCGGCCGCTGCCCGGCGAGCTCGCCATCAACGATCGGGTGACCGCCCGCCGCTAGAGATTCCGGAGTCCGGCATGCGCTTGCTTCCCATGTCCCTCGTGCTCCTGGCCGTGGCACCGCTTCCCGCCGCGCAACCGGGGATGTGGCTCCCCCAGCAGCTGCCGCGGATCGCCCAGGACCTGCAGGCGTCCGGGCTCAAGCTCGACCCGCGACAGCTCGCGGATCTCACGGGCTTCCCCATGGGCGCCATCGTCTCCCTCAAGGGGTGCAGCGCGTCCTTCGTCTCCCCCGACGGGCTGATCGTCACCAACCACCATTGCGTGCTGGGCGCGCTCCAGTACAACGCCACCCCGGCCCGCGACCTCATCGCGGACGGATTCCTCGCCCACCGCCGCCAGGACGAGATCCCCGCCCGCCCCGACGCTCGCGTCCTGGTCACCACCGGGATCCGCGACGTCACGGCCTCGGTGCTCCGCGCGGACGAGGCGTCCCTTCCCGACGGCGAGCGCTGGCGGCGCGTCGCCCGTCACCGCAAGGAGCTGGCGGCGGAATGTGAGAAACCGGGCGGCCGCCGCTGCCAGGTGGAAGCGTTCTTCGGAGGCGAGAGCTTCCTCCTCTTCGAGGCCATGGAGATCCAGGACGTGCGCCTGGTGTACGCGCCCGCCGAGGGGGTGGGGAACTTCGGCGACGAGATCGACAACTGGATGTGGCCGCGTCACGCTGGAGACTTCGGCTTCTACCGCGCCTACGTGGGCCCGGACGGAAAGCCCGCCCCGCCTTCGCCGCGGAACGTCCCCTACCGCCCGAAGAACTACCTCCACCTCGCCACCCGCGACCTCGATCCCGGGGACTTCGTGATGGTCCTGGGCTACCCGGGGACCACACATCGCCTGGACACGGCGGACGAGCTGGCCGAGGCGCAGCAGTTCGAGCTCCCCACCTCGATCCGCTACCGGAACCTGCTCCTGGCCGAGCTCCATGCCGCCGGGGAGAAGGACGCCGCGGTGGCGATTGCCAACGCCTCGCGCGTCGCTTCCCTCGAGAACTACCTGAAGAAGCACCAGGGCACCCTGGTGGCGCTGGAGCGAGACGGAATCGTGGCCCGGAAGCGGGAGGAGGAGGCGCGCCAGCGCGCGCGGGATCCCTCGGTGCACGCGGTGGAGGCCGACCTGCAGCGCGCCCTCGCCCCCGGGCGCGCCGTGCGCCAGCGCGACACGGTGCTGGCGTGGCTGGCCACGGCATCGCCCCTGCTGGACCAGGCGGAAAAGCTCGTGCGCCTGGCCGAGAACCGCGGGAAGCAAGACCTCGACCGGGACGAGGGGTACCAGGCACGCGATTTCACCGACCTCTGGGCGGGGATCGAGCGCGCGCAGAAGCAGATCGAGCCGGGGAGCGACCGCCGGGGCCTGCGCCTGTTCCTCCTGGAAGCCACGCGCCTTCCTGCCGGCCAGCGCCTGGAGCCGCTGGACCGCCTGCTCGCCGCCACGGGCGCCGCCAGTCCCGAAGCGCAGGTGGACGCGCTGCTCGACCGGCTGTATGGGGGGACGCGCCTCACCGACCTGGGGCGCCGCCGTGCCCTGTTCGAGGCCATGCCGGACGCGCTGCATGGGGACGGCGACCCCATGCTGGAGCTGGCGCTGGCGCTCTGGCCGGTGCATGCGGAGATCGACGCGCGCGACGACGGCGAGGAGGGCGCGCTGCTCCGCCTGCGCCCGCGCCTGGTCGCGGCCCAGCGCGCGGCGGCGGGCGAGCTGGCGCCGGACGCCAACGGCACCCTGCGCGTGATCTACGGCCGGGTGGAGGGCTACACGCCCCGGGACGGGCTCACGGCGGTGCCCCAGACCACGATCTCCGGCGTGCTCGAGAAGGACACCGGCGTCGCCCCCTTCGACAGCCCCAAGCGCCTGCTCGAGAAGGCACGCGCCGCGAGCTTCGGCACCTACGCCGATCCCGACCTGGGCACGCTCCCGGTGGACTTCCTCTCCACGAGCAGCGTGACCAACGGCAGCTCGGGCTCGGCCACCCTGAACGCCTGGGGGGAGCTGTGCGGCCTGGCCTTCGACACGAACCTGGAGGCGGTCAGCGCCGACTACCTCTACGACCCCCGCTGGACGCGCACCATCCACGTGGACGTCCGGTACCTGCTCTGGGTGGCGCAGGAGGTGGACGGGGCGACCGAGCTGCTGGAGGAGCTGAGGGTGGGGCCGCCGGAAAACAAATAGGTCCCTGCAGCGAAAAGTTGTAACCTTGGGCTTCCCCCGAGCGTTCCACAGGGCAGCGGCTGGCCGAATCCCAGGGAGGAGGTCGCGATGTCCAGGGTCCTTCGCCGGCGGTGGCTCATTCCCATCCTCGTGACGACGTCGGTTCTGGCGATCCCCGCCGCGTTCGGCTCCGAAGCGGACAGGTGCGTGAGCGCCCGGATCGGCACGCCCTTCTGGCTTCCCGACGGCGCGCTGCACGCCCCGGGAACCCTGACCCTCTGCAGCGTGCGCGAATTCTCCCCGGTCGCGAACCTCCACCGGATCTCGGTGGACGGACGCACCCTGGGGATGTTCCTCAGTCGGAAGCGGATGGCGGAAGGAACCGGCGGCGTCCCCGAGGTGGTCTTCGCCAAGGACGGAGCCGGCAACCTGAAGCTGCTCGGCTACAGCTTCCCCGAGCGGGGCGGGGTCCTCGCCTTTCGCCTGCCTTCCGCCAGCCCGCTGCGGAACGCGGCGGCGGTCGCCCGGCTCCCGTAGGCCCGGCGCGCCTGCTCCAGCAGCCGGAGGGCGACCTCCGGCCCCCGCCGCGCCAGCGGCGTAAACGTCCGGGCCTCCGCCCGGTTGTAGGCGACGAAGAAGTGCTCGAGCTGGTCGAGCAGGCCCGCCGGCAGGTCGGCGAGCGTCCGCTCCCTGGCGTGGATCTTGGCCGTCTCGGGCTTCGCGATCAGACGGTCGTTCCGGATCGCCGCCTTCCTTCGCTCCTTCTGCTCCGCCTCGATCACCCCCAGCAGGCGCACGGGCACGATACACCCCGGGAAGAGCGGCTCGTCGGAGAGCACCAGCACGTCCAGGGGATCCCCGTCCTCGGCCAGCGTCTCCGGGACGAAGCCGAAGTCGAACGGGAAGGCCGCCCCCAGGGGAAGCAGCTTGTGGAGGCGGAAGGCGCCGCGCCCCTCGTCGTAGAGGTACTTGTTCCGGCTCCCCGCCGGGGTCTCGATGACGACCTCCACGCTCCTCAAAGGCATCACGCGTCCCTGAGCAGCGTGAGGACCCGCGTGGCCCCCTCGTGCTCGGCCCAGCCGCGCGGCGTTCCGGCGTAGAGCCCGTCCGTGAGGCTTGGGTTCGCTCCCCGGTCGAGGAGGAGCTGCACCATCTCCGGCCGGTCGGCCTGCGCGGCCAGGTGGAGCGCCGTCACGCCCTCGCCGTGGGACGGTCCCCCGAAGGTCCCCGCCCGGTCGAGCTCCGCTCCGTGGTCGAGGAGCCAGCGGGCCGCCCCCAGCCGGCCGTTCGCCGCCGCCCAGGCGAGCGGAGTGCCCCGGTAGGGATCGGCGTTCACGTTCGCCCCGCGCGCGACGAGCTCCGGCAGCACCTCCACCCGGTCGGCCTTCGCCGCCCACACCAGCGCCTCGTCCAGCACCTCCTGGCGGTGGCCGGAGGGCTGCCAGGCGGGAAAGCCCGTGTGCGGGCGATAGAAGCCCCGCCCGGATGCGCCCTCCTCCGCGAGCGCGCCGTCGGGCGCGAAGCAGGCGCGCACCCGTTCGAGGTTTCCCAGTCCCGCCGCCACTCTCAGGTTCGGCGGACACACGCCGCGCGCGGCCAGCGCGTCCGCGGCCTCCCGGTGCCCCCAGAACAGGGCGACGGCCAGCGGCGTGCCTCCCTCCCCGTACGCCTCGAGCCGAGGATCGGCCCCGGCGGCAAGCAACGCCTCCACGAGGGGGACCGTGTTCGCGTAGGCCGCCTGGTGCAGCGGCGCCCACCCTCGGTCGTTGGCCTGGTTCACGTCCCCGGTGCCAAGGAGCCGGTCCAGGATCTCCGCGGTCTCGCCGGGAAGCGGAGCGCAGGAGGCGCCGGCCAGGCTGACGCCGAGGTTGAGGAGCGTGTTGCCGTTGGTGCCGCGGGCGCGCGCGAGCTGAGGATGCCTCTCGAGGATCTCATGCAGCCGGCCCCACGCCTGCGCGCGCATGGCCTCGAACGCTTCGAGGAAGGGCTCGGTCGTCCGCCCGGCGGCGAGGGCGTCCAGGGCCGCCAGGAACGACGGCCAGTCGGTGGCGCCGTGCTGCCTGGCATGCACGAGGCGCGCCGCCTCGGCGGGGAGGGCACGGTCTCCGTGCTCGGGGAGCCACCTCCGCACCTGGGCCACCGCCCCCGGAACCGAGGCCTCGTATGCCCGCCTCAGGCCCTCCGCGCGCTCCGCGTGATACGCCGCGTCGGTGACGAAGATTGCCAGCATGAGGAGTCCCGCGAGTGTAGCTCAGGCGACCGGGGCGCGGGAGGCGCGCTCGGCCAGCGCCGCGGCCCCCATCCCCTCCGCCAGTGCCGCGAACCCGGGCGCCGGTCCCCGCCAGCGGAGCGCGTCCACGTCGTCGAACAAAGGTGCGTCGGTGCGCAGCGTGGCCAGGTTCTTGAACAGGAGCGCCAGCGCGCGCCGTCCCCCCAGGCTGTCCTCGGAGAGGCTCTCGATGGGCCCGTACCGATTGAGCAGGCGCGCCGCGGTCACGGGGCCGATGCCGGGGATGCCGGGGTAGCCGTCGGCGGCGTCGCCGACCAGGGCCAGGTAGTCGGGGATGAGCGGCGGCGGCACGCCGAACTTGGCGCGTACACCCTCGGCGTTCAGGATCTTCTTCCGCCGGGAGTCCACCTGCACCACGCGCACCTCGCGCACGCACTGCGCCAGGTCCTTGTCCGGCGTCCACAGGCAGACCTGCTGCACGCGGGGATCCGCGGCGGCCAGGCGCGCCGCCGACGCCAGGGCGTCGTCCGCCTCCAGCTCCACCATGGGCCAGACCGCGACCCCCATGGCGGCGAGCGCATCCTCCAGAGGCTGGAACTGCGCCCGCAGCGTGCGCTCGATCCCCTGCCCCGTCTTGTAGCCGGGCCACAGTCCGTTGCGGAACGATTCGATGACGTGGTCGGTGGCCACCCCCAGGTGCGTGGCTCCGCCCTCGATCATCTGCAGGACGGTCCCCAGCACGCCGGCCACCGCTCCCCGGGGCGCCTCCTTCCCCGGAGCGGCCCGGCGCAGCCCGTAGAAGTGGCGGAACAGCTCGTAGGTTCCGTC
>Ga0070695_100000142_pt1 | contig 33088 bp, 29 predicted proteins | sample KBSK1252metaG_FD_65471 | JGI IMG/M metagenome (GOLD analysis project Ga0070695, IMG submission 65471) | Corn, switchgrass and miscanthus rhizosphere microbial communities from Kellogg Biological Station, Michigan, USA - KBS K1-25-2 metaG | ecosystem: Host-associated > Plants > Roots >...
CGCTGAGCGCCGGCCAGGTGGGCTACGTGGTCGCGGGGGTCAAGACCGTGGCCGAGGCGCGCGTCGGCGACACGCTCGGCGCGGCCGACGCGGCGGACCTCGAGCCGCTGCCCGGGTTCCGCGAGGTCAAGCCCATGGTGTTCTCGGGGCTCTACCCGATCGAGTCCGAGCAGTACGACGAGCTCAAGGAGGCGCTCGCGAAGCTCCAGCTCAACGACGCCTCGCTCATCTACGAGCCCGAGACCTCGGTCGCGCTCGGCTTCGGGTTCCGTTGCGGATTCCTGGGACTGCTCCACATGGAGATCGTGCAGGAGCGCCTGCGACGCGAGTACCAGATCGACCTCATCGCCACGACGCCGAGCGTGGAGTTCCATCTGCTGCTCGAGAGCGGCGAGCTGCTCACCGTGGACAACCCGAGCCAGATGCCGCCCGCCAACACGATCGCCGAGGTCGAGGAGCCCTACGTGCTCGCGCACGTCCTCACGCCCTCGGAGTACATGGGCAACATCATGAAGCTGTGCCAGGACCGGCGCGGCGTGTTCGTGAGCCTCGACTATCTGGAGGAGAAGCGCGCGCGCGTGGCCTACCGGTTGCCGCTCGCCGAGATCGTTCTCGACTTCTACGACCGGCTGAAGTCCGTCTCGCGCGGCTACGCGTCCCTGGACTACGAGTACGACGGTTATCGCGCGGGCGACATGGTCAAGCTCGACGTGCTGCTCAATGGCGAGACGGTGGACGCGCTCTCGACCATCGTGCATCGTGACAAGGCGTTCGATTGGGGGCGGGACCTGTGCGCGAAGCTCAAGGAGCTGATCCCCAGGCAGATGTTCCAGGTCGCGATCCAGGCCGCGATCGGCAGCAAGGTGATTGCGCGCGAGACGCTCGGGGCGATCCGCAAGAACGTCACCGCGAAGTGTTACGGTGGAGACATCACCCGCAAGCGCAAGCTGCTCGAGAAACAGAAGGAAGGCAAGCGCCGTATGAAGCAGATCGGGACCGTGGAGGTGCCCCAGGAGGCCTTCCTGGCGGTGCTCAAGGTCGAGCGTTGACCGAGGAGACCCATGCAGAGTAAGCCCCGTTCCATCGTCCGCGAATACGTCGAGGCGGCCCTGTGGGCGCTGATCATCACGCTGTTCCTGCGCGCCTTCGTGATCCAGGCGTTCCGGATTCCCTCGGAGTCGATGAAGGACACGCTGCTGGTCGGCGACTTCCTGTTCGTGAACAAGTTCGAGTACGGCCCGAAGATCCCGTTCACCCACATCCGGCTGCCGGGGCTTCGCAAGCCCAAGCGCGGCGACGTGATCGTGTTCCAGTTCCCCCAGGATCCCAGCAAGGACTTCATCAAGCGCTGCATCGCGACGGGTGGGGAGACGGTGGAGATCAAGAACAAGCAGGTGTCGGTGAACGGCGTGGCACTCAACGAGCCCTACACGATCCACACCGATCCGGTCGTCAAACCCGCCGGGTACGAGTACCGCGACAATTACGGTCCGTTCACGGTGCCGCCGGGGGAGATGTTCATGATGGGGGACAACCGCGACAACTCGAACGACAGCCGCTACTGGGGCACGCTCGAGATGGACCTGGTCAAGGGCCGCGCGATGTTCCTCTACTGGTCCTGGGACGGACAGAAGACCTGGCCACGGTGGAACCGCATCCTGCGCATCATTCGATGACCGCTGCCGACCGCGGCCAGGCGGGGCGCCTCGAGGGGCCCTGCGCCGAGGCGCGTGACGCGGCCCGCGTCGGGCTGTACGTGCACGTGCCGTTCTGCGCGGTGCGCTGCACGTATTGCGACTTCTCGAGCGGCGCCCTTTCGGCGCAGGCGGTGGAGCGCTACCTGTTGGCGCTCGAGCGCGAGATCGCGCGGCGTGCGCCCGCGGCGGACGGCGTCGCCTTCACCTCGGTGTTCTTTGGCGGCGGCACGCCGTCCGCGCTCTCGGCGCGGCACTTCGCGCGCGTGTGGCGCGCGCTGCGAGCGCGCCTCACCATCGCCCCCGACGCCGAGATCACGCTCGAGGCCAACCCCGAGTCGGTGCGCCCCGCGCTGCTCGACGCGTGGGCGGCCGCCGGCGTCAACCGTCTCTCGATGGGAGCGCAGAGCTTCGATCCGGAGGAGCTGGCGCGGCTCGGGCGCATCCACGACGCGGAGCGCCCCGCGGCGGCGTTCGCGATGGCGCGCGCGCACGGCTTCCGGCGCCTCTCCCTGGATCTCATGTTCGGATTCCCCGATCACACGCCCGGGCGCTTCGCCGCGACGCTGGATCGCGCCCTCGCCTTGGACCCGGAGCACCTGTCCGCCTACTGCTTCATCCCCGAAGCCGGCACGCCGCTCGGCGACGCGGTGCTGCGCGGTGCCGCGCGGCTTCCCGGCGCGGAGGCGCAGGCCGACCTCTACGCGACGCTGATCGAGCGATTGGCCGGCGCCGGCTACGGGATCTACGAAACCTCCAACTTCTGCAGGCCGGGTGCCGAGGCACGCCACAACCTGGTCTACTGGCTGCGTCGCGACTACCTGGGGCTCGGCCCCTCGGCGCACGGCTTGTGGCGCGGCGAGCGCTACGGCAATCACTACGGAGCCGACCGCTGGGCCGCGGCGCTCGAGGCGGATGGCGCCTGCGACACGGTCGAGCCCGAGACCGAGCGCTCGCGTGCCGACGAAATCGTGATGCTCGGGCTCCGCTTCGCGACCGGGCTCGACGCCCGCGATCACACGCCCACGCGCTGGGGCGAGGTGACGCGCCGCTACGGCGACGCCTTCCGCCGCGCGATCGCGACCGGGCGACTCGAGCAAACGCCGGGCGGCGTCCGCGTCCCGGCCGAGCATCGTTTCGTCGCCGACGACGTCATCGCATGGCTCATGGCGATCGCCGACCGCGAGCCCTTGCCCGCGCGACGCTCGTCGCCGGCGACCCTCGGCGCGACCGCATTTGACAGCATCGGGATCGCCTCTCTAACCTAGGTCGCCATGTCCCATCCTGCCTTCCTCGGGGCGGTCAGCCGCGAGGACCCCGACCTCACCGACCGCCAGCGCGACGTCTTCATCGCCCTCGTGACGCTGCACGAAGGCAGTGCCCGCCCGGTCGGGTCGGAGTCGATCGCCCAGCACGCGGGCATTCCGCTCTCGCCGGCCAGCATCCGCAGCGCGCTCGCGGAGCTCGAGGGCATGGGCCTGCTCGCCCGCACCCACGCTTCGGCCGGCCGCGTGCCGAGCGAGAGCGGCTACGACTACCTCGTGCGCCAGCTGCTGACCCCGGCGGCCCTGTCGCCCGAGATGCTGACCCAGGTCGACGAGACGCTGCGCCGCTCCGCGCACGACGTCGAGCACCTGCTGGGCGAGGCCTCGCGGCTGCTCTCGGAGCTCACGCACCAGCTCGGACTGGCGCTCACCGCCGCGCTCGAGGACGAGCGACTGGCCCGGCTCGATCTCGAGCGGATCGACGCGCGGCGCGTGCTCATGGTGCTCGGCCTCGGCGCGGGAACCGTGCGCACGCTGGTCCTCGAGCTGGACAGCCCGCTCGAGCGCGGCGAGCTGGAGGAGGTGGCGTCGGTGCTCCGCGAGCGGCTGCTGGGCCGGGACCTCGCCGAGGTGCGCGACCGCCTCGCCGCCGATCCGGAGCTGGTGCGTCGCAGCGCCGTGCGCCTGGTCGCCCACGCGGCGGCGTCGCACTGGGCCCCGGTAACGCCGGCGGCGCGCTTCAGTGCCGGGGCGGGGCACATCGCCGAGCAGCCCGAGTTCGCGGGCCGCCGGCAGCTGGGTCCGCTGCTGCGCGTGGTCGAGAACGGCCCGCCGCTGGATCGATTGATGATCGAAGGCATCGAAGGGCATCCCGCGGTGCGCGTGGGCCTCGACGAGGACGCGGCGCTCAGCCGCTGCAGCCTCGTGAGCTACCCGCTGCCGGGCTCGCTGCGCGGCGCGGTGGGCGTGCTCGGGCCACTGCGCATGGATTACGCGCGCGTGGTCTCGATCGTCGATGCCGTCGGCCGGCGCGTCGCCGAGCTGATCTAGTCCGTGCCTGCGGGCGCCGGACGAGGAACCCCACCCATGGGCGATACCCAACGCAAGCCGCGCGGACCCGATTCTGAGCCGTCGCCCGAGCCGGGCGTTGCCGAGGCCCCCGCCCAGCACGAGGAGATCGATACGCCACCCGAAGCCGATCGCTGGGAGGGAGAAGGCGGCATCGCCGTCGAGCCGCCCACCGCGGCCACGACCGAGCCGGAGCCCGACTACAAGGATCGCTGGCTGCGCGCCGAGGCCGAGCTGCAGAACTTCCGCCGCCGCGCCTCGCGGGAGTGGGACGAGGCCCGTCGCGCGGCGGAGGAGAGCGTACTGCTCGACGTCGTCGCCGCCCTCGACGATCTCGACCGGGCGCTGGACGCCGCGCGTGGCTCGGACGTCTCCGACGCCTGGATCGAGGGCGTGGCGCTCGTGGGCCAGCGGCTCCGCGATGGGCTCGCGCGGCGCGGCGTGACCGTCGAGGATCCCAAGGGCCGTCCCTTCGATCCGGTCCTCCACGAGGCGCTGCTCGAAGTGGACGCTCCGGCGGGGACCGCCCCGGGCACCGTGGTCGAGGTGGCGCTCAAGGGATACCGCCGTGGAGCGCGCGCGCTGCGGGCGGCGCGCGTGGTGGTGGCGCGGGCGCCGGCCGGGGTCTAGATGGCCAAGCGCGACCTCTACGAGGTGCTGGGCGTCGGCCGCGAGGCCGGCGAGGACGAGATCAAGAAGGCGTACCGGAAGATCGCTTTCGAGAACCACCCCGACCGGAATCCCGGCGACAAGGCGGCGGAACAGCGTTTCAAGGACGCCACCGAGGCGTACGAGGTGCTGCGGGATGCGCAGAAGCGCGCCCAGTACGACCGATTCGGGCACGCCGGCACCGAGGGCATGCCCGCGGGCGGCGGCGTCGACTTCAGCGGCTTCGACCTCGCGGACGCGCTGCGCGCCTTCATGCGCGACTTCGGCGGCGAGGGCAGCTTCGACGATCTGTTCGGTGGGCGCGGCGGCCGGCAGGCCGAACCGCGCAGGGGCGACGATCTCCAGGTGCGCCTGAAGCTCGGGCTCGAAGAGATCGCGACCGGCGTCGAGAAGAAGATCAAGGTGAAGCACGAGCGCCCCTGCGGCACCTGCGAGGGGCGCGGCGGGCGCGGCGAGAGCACGTGCCCCCAGTGCGAGGGCCGCGGCCAGGTCCGCCACGTGCAGCAGTCCTTCTTCGGCCAGTTCGTCAACATCGCCGTGTGCCCGCGCTGCCACGGCGACGGGACCATCCTGCGCGAGCCGTGCAAGGTGTGCGGCGGCGACGGTCGGGTCCCCGAGACCGACACCATCGCGGTGAAGGTGCCGGCCGGTGTGGCGACCGGGAACTTCATCCCGCTGCGCGGCATGGGCGACGCGGGACCGCGCGGCGGCCCCGCCGGCGATCTCATCGTGCTGATCGAGGAGAAGCCGCACCCGGTCTTCGACCGCGAGGGTGACAATCTGCGCGTCGACCTCCCGATCAACTTCACGACCGCGGCACTCGGCGGCAAGGTGGAGGTGCCGATGCTCGACGGAACGTCCGCGACCGTGGAGGTCTCCGCCGGCACGCAGACCGGTCGTGTGGTGCGCGTGCGCGGCAAGGGGCTTTCCGGGCTGCGCGGTGGGCGCGGCGATCTGCTGGCGCGCCTCGTCGTGTGGGTGCCGACCAAGCTCTCCTCCACGGAACGGCGGCAGCTCGAAGAGCTCGGACGCGCCGAGAGCATGACGCCGCCGCGGCCGGGGAAGTCGCTGTTCGAGCGCGTGAAGGACGCCTTTGCCGGCTGATGCGGCGCCCTCGTTCCTGCTGCTGGCCGAGCTGCCCGGCGTGGGCGGGCGCGTCACGCTGCCCGAGGACGAAAGCCACTACCTGACCCGGGTCTGCCGGGCGCGGGCCGGTGAGCGCGCGACCGCCACCGACGGACGCGGAGGCCTCGCGACCCTGCGGCTGGTGGAGACGGGGCGGCGCGCGGTGGTCGAGATCGAGACCTGTGATCGAGCCCGGGCGCCTCGAAGTGCCTGGGTGCTCGCCGGGGCGCCCGAGGGAAACCGCGGCGACTGGATGGTCGAGAAGCTCGCCGAGCTGGGGGTGACGACGTTCGCCCCGATCGACTGCGAGCGCGGCCGATGGGAGCGCGTCGGGGGCCGGGCGGAGCGCTGGCAGCGGCTCGCGGTGGCCGCCCTCCGGCAGTCGCGCCGTCGGTTCCTGCTCGAGGTTCTTCCTCCGCGCCCGATCGCCGAGGCCGTCGCGGGTCACACGGAGGCCGGCTGCTGGCTGGCGGACGCCGAGGGGGCGCCCGCATCGACGCTGCAACCGCCGTCCGCCGGCCAGGCGGTCGGTCTCGTCGGACCGGCCTCCGGGCTCACTCCCGGCGAGCGGGAGCTGGCGTCGCGAGCGGGCTTTCGGCCTATCTCACTTGCCGATGGTCGCTTGCGGACGGAGACGGCCGCCATCGCATGGGCCGGCTGGTGGGCGGGAGCGCCCGCCGGGGGGCCTGTATTCGCGTCCTGACCGGTGCCGGCCTTGACGGGGTGCCAGCCCGGCCATAGACTGCGTTTGCCATTTTCGCGCGCATCTTGTCCCCGCCGCGCGAATCGTACGTCGTACAAGCCAGATCTTGATCTGCCAACACACTAGGGTAGAGAGGGGGCGATTCATTGCCCGGCATCAGGGTGAAGGACGGCGAGTCCTTCGAGAGCGCCCTGCGCCGCTTCAAAAAGAAGTGTGAGAAGGCGGGGATCCTTGCGGATCTGCGCCGACATCAGCATTTCGAGAAGCCGAGCGAAAGGCGCAAACGCAAGTTGAACGCGGCCAAGCGGAAGAACATGGCCCGCCGACAGGAGAACTAGCGGAACTGGAACTCGGACACGGACTGACCTGGGTGGACTGGGCGGCGTTCGTCTTCGTCCTCCTGTTCGCGATCGGCGGTTTCGTGCGCGGCGCGGTCGCGCAGTTGTTCGTCGTACTCGGCGTGCTCATTGGCATGTGGGCCGCCGTCTTCGTCCACGGGTGGGTCGGCGACCACTGGCATGGCGCCCGGCCCGCCATCGTGTTTCTGGTCATGCAGTGGCTGGTCGCGGGCCTGGCGGGGCTCGCGATTGCGTCCCTCCTCCAGTGGTGGGGGGACCAGGTCAGCAAGGCAGTGCGCTCGGGGCCCCTGGCGTGGCTCGACCAGGGTGGCGGCTTCGTGGTGGGAACCGGTGTGGGCGCCATGGTCGGCGCGCTGATTCTCCTCGGAGCGCTGACCCTGCATCATCCGGTCGAGCCGGCCGAGGCGGTCGCGCGGGCCCGCGTCGGGCCACCCGCCATGGGGATGGGAGCCGAGGTGTGCGGGCTGGGCGAGTCGCGTCTCCCCGGCAGCGCCTGGTTGAAGCAACGATTCCTCGCGGCGAAGCGGCGGGCGGACCGCATCCGCGGCGTGGGAGCGCGCCCGAAGGCGAGCTGAACGCGGGACCGGAGCCGCCCTGGGGCGCAAGCGGCGTGGACGAGCATTCCCTTCGACTTCTCGAGTTTCACCGCGTGACCGCGGCGGTCGCGGAGCGCGCGGCATGCGACGTGGCGCGCGCGGCACTGGCGGCGGCATGTCCCATCGCCGATGCGTCCGAGCGGGGCGCCGAATGCGGCCGGCTCGCCGAGGCGATCCGACGCGGTGGCGAACCGGGCGAGTGGTGCTTCACGGGCACTGGCGTGCTCTCCGCAGCACTCGAGGGCGGAGGACCGGAGCATGCGCCGCTCGACGGGCCGGCGCTGCTCGGGGTGCTGGGATGGCTCGCGGCGGCGGACGCCACGCGTGAGGTGTGGATGGACGAGCCGCGTGAGCGACATCCGGCGCTGGCGGCGGTGGTCGATGGGGTGGGGGATTTCGGTGGCCTGAGGGCGCGCCTCGAGGCGGCGCTCGACGGCGACGGGCGATTGAAGGACTCGGCGTCGCCGGCGCTCAAGCGCCTGCGGGCCGAGCTGGCCGCGGGCGAGCAGCGCCTGGCGCACCAGCTCGAGCGCTGGGCGTCGGGATTCGGCGAGAACGCTTACGTGACGAGGCATGGAGACCGCTTCGTCGCGCTGGTGCCGGCCGCGGGCTTCCCGCGCCGGCGCGCAGTGGTGCACGACGTCTCGGGCAGCGGCCAGTCGCTGTTCGTGGAGCCGCTCGAGGCGTGCGAGGCGAACAACCGTCTGCTGGAGGTGCGCGCCTCGGTGGCTGAGGAGGAGCGGCGGATCCTGCTGGAGCTGGCGCGCGCCGTCAGCGATGCGGGAGACGGGCTCCGTCTGCTGGAACGGACCCTCGCGCATCTGGACGGACTGCGGGCGAGGGCCCGGTGGGCGCGGGAGTATGGCGGCACGGCGGTGACGCCGGGCGGATCGCGGCTGCGGCTGCGCCGGGCCCGGCACCCGCTGCTGGCGATGCAGGAGCGACTGGGCGGGCGGGCCGTGGTGCCCCTCGATCTGGAGCTCGGCGCGCCGGCGCGTGTCCTGCTGGTGAGCGGTCCGAACATGGGCGGCAAGACGATCCTGCTGAAGACTGCCGGCCTTGCGGTGGCGTTGAGCCATGCGGGCTTCGCGGTGACAGCGGACGAAGGGAGCGCGGTGCCGGAGATCGCCAGCGTCGTGGTGGACCTGGGTGACGAGCAGTCCGTCGACCAGGGCCTGTCGTCGTTCGCCGGGCACCTGAAGGTGCTCGGGCGCATGGCGGAGGCGGCCGGACCCGGCAGCCTGCTGCTCTGCGACGAGCTCGGCGCCGGGACCGATCCCGAGGAGGGCGCGGCCCTGGGGCGCGCGCTGATCGAGCGCTTCGCGGCGCACGGCGCCTGGTGCATCGTCACCACCCATCTCGGCAGCCTCAAGCGCATCGCCGGCCAGGTGGCCGGGGTCGTGAACGGGTCCCTCGACTTCGACGAGACCACGCTCCAGTCGCGCTTTCGCTTCCTCCCGGGCGTGCCCGGGGCGAGCCATGCGCTCTCGGTGGCCGAGCGCCTCGGCTTCCCCTCGCCGCTGATCGACCGCGCGCGCGCGCTGACGCCCGAGGAAACGCGGGCCCTCGAGCGGCTCATCGCCGAGCTGACCGAGGCGAGCCGCCGGACTCGCGATGAGGCGGCGGCGCTGGAGTCGGCGCGCGTCGACGCCGAGCGCGCGGCGCGCGAGCATCGCGAGGCGACCGAAGCGTCGCGCGTGGAGCTGGCGGAACAGCGTCGCCGCGTCACGCGCGAGGGCGAGACGCTGCTGGCCCGCGCGCGCGAGCTGTGGCAGACGGTGCAGCGCGAGGCGCGGCGCGACGAGAAGTCGCGAGCCGACGCCGGGCGCCTGCGCGACGAGATTCGATCGCTCGAACGCGAGCACGACACCCTGAGCGGTCCGGCCGAGCCGGAGGCGACGGCCCCGCCGCCGACGCTCGCGCCCGGGCAGCGCGTGCGGGTCGTGGACCTGGGCGTCGAGGCCGAGGTGGTCAGCGGTCCCGACGCCGAGGGTCGCGTGCGCCTGCGGCGCGGCAGCTGGAACATCGAGAGCCACGCCAGCCGCCTGGCCGCGGCGTCGGCGCCGAGCCCCACGCCGTCGCGTCCGGTCTCCGGCACCTGGACGCCGTCGGACGAGGCACCGCCGCTCGAGGTCGACCTGCGCGGCCTCGAGCGCGACGAGGCGCTGGCGGCCCTGGACGCGGGGCTCGACCGCGCCGCACTCGCGGGACTTTCGCAGCTGCGCATCATCCACGGCATTGGGCGCGGCGTCCTGCGCGCGGCGGTCGAGCGGCACCTGCGCAATCACCCGCAGGTCGCGGGGCAGCGCACGGGACAGGTGGGCGAGGGGGGCCGCGGCGTGACCGTGGCGAGCCTGCGATGAGTGCGGCCGGACGTCCGCTCGGACGCGGAGGCACCCGGCTCGCCGACGACTGGGTGGAGCGCGTGCGCGCGGCCAGCGACATCGTCGAGATCGTCGGACAGACCGTGCAGCTCAAGCGCGTGGGACGGAATTGGGTCGGCCTGTGCCCGTTCCACAAGGAGAAGTCACCGTCGTTCTCGGTCAACGCGGACCGGCAGTTCTACCACTGCTTCGGGTGCAAGGCCGGCGGCGACGTCTTCCGCTTCGTGCAGGAGACCGACAAGGTGGAGTTCCTCGAGGCGGTCGAGCTGCTGAGCCGCCGCGCCGGGATTCCGGTGCCCGAGCGCCGGGCCGGTGAGCGCGCCGTGCGCGCGCCGCTGCTCGAGGCGCTGGATCAGGCGGCCACCGCCTACGAGCAGTGGCTGGCGGACCCGGGGCGCGGGCGGGAGGTGCGCGCCTACCTCGAGTCGCGAGGGATCACGACGGCCACCGTGCGCGCATTCCGGCTCGGGCTCGCGCCCGAGGGCTGGGAGCACCTCACGGGGCGGCTGACGTCGCGCGTGGGCGAGGAGGCACTCGTGCAGGCGGGGCTGGCGATGCGCCGAGAAGGCAAGACCGGGATCTACGACCGGTTCCGGAACCGCCTCATGGTGCCGCTGATCGCACCGGGCGGCACGGTTGTGGGCTTCGGGGCGCGATCGCTCGGCGACGAGCAGCCCAAGTATCTGAACTCGCCCGAGACCCCCGTGTACCACAAGGGGTCGTTCCTGTACGCACTCGACGCCGCGCGACGCGGCGCCGACGCGGCGGGAGAGATCGTGGTGGTCGAGGGGTACTTCGATGCGATCGCCCTGCACCAGGCCGGAATCGCTCACACCGTGGCGACCTCGGGCACGGCGCTGACGCCGGACCAGGCGCGGCTCCTGCGCCGGGCGGCGCCGCGGGTGGCGCTCACCTACGACGGCGACGCCGCGGGGCGCGACGCGATGATGCGCTCGCTGGGGGTGCTGCTGGCCGAGGGGCTGGAGGTGGCGGTGGTGGACCTGGCGCAGGGCGATGATCCCGACACGCTGGTGCGGCGCGGCGGCGCCGATGCGTGGCAGGCCGCGCGCGCCGCGGGGTACGACCCGGTGGATTTCATCCAGCGCCACGTATTGCGCGCGGGCCACGCCGCGACCGCGGGCGAGTCGCGCGAGCAGGCGCTACAGGCCGTGGTGCGGCTCGCCGCCGAAGTGCGGGACCCGATCCGTGTGCGGCTGCTGCTCGAGCGCGCGAGTCAGGTGTTCGGCCTGCCGGTGTCGGTGCTGGGCCGCGCGGTGGGTCTCCAGAGGACCGGGCAGAAGACCGAGCCGTCGCTGCGCGCGGCGGTGCGCGATCAGCGCCGGGGTGAGAGCGAGATGGAGCGGGGCCTCCTGCGCGCGCTGCTCCAGGCGCCGGAGCAGCTCGACACGGTGCGCGCGCAGGTGGGGCTCGAGGATTTCCGCGATCCCGACGCCGCGGCGCTGGCGGTGTGGCTGTGGAGCGGCCGGGCGGATCTGCCCGAGGCCGGAGTGGAGGGGGCGCTCGCGCGCGAGCTCGCGTCCAGCGCCCCGGCGGGGTTCGACTGGGCGGCCGAAGCGGCGGGTGCCGCGCGCCGCATGGTCGAGCGCCGTTTGAAGGAGCAGTTGAAGGAGCACCGGAATCGATTGGGCCAGACCGTCGAAGCGGATGAATCGACGCGGCTCATCCAGGAAATCGACACGATCGCACGATCCCTGCGCGAGCTGACCGCGCAGGGTTGAAGGGCCCGCAGGCGGGCCGAGGACCATCGGGAGGTTCCATGGCGGTGGGCACCAAGGAGAAGAAGAGCAGTGCCAGGGAGACACGGGCGCGCGAGCAGGCGGCGCGCCGGCGGCGCCTCGACGAGATCAAGTCGATGGCGCTGCGCCAGGGCTACCTGACCGAGGACCAGATCGTCTGGCAGCTGGGCGAGGACATGGATCCCGAGGACCAGGTGGACCTCATGGAGGAGATCCACGGCATGCTCAACCAGATGCGCATCGAGGTCTTCGAGACCGAGGAGGAGGCCCAGGAGCGCATCAAGAAGCTGCGCAAGATCGAGGACAAGAAGCCCTCGGCCGCCGCGAAGGCCGCGCCGCAGCAGCCCGTGCGCTACGACGACCCCGTGCGCATGTACCTGCGCGAGATGGGCCGCGTGCCGCTGCTCACCCGCGAGGGCGAAGTCGAGATCGCGCGCCGCATCGAAGCGGGCGAGCGCCAGGTGCTCTCGGCGCTGTTCCGCGCGGAGCCGGCCGTGCGCGAGATCCGCGCCATGCTCAAGAAGCTCAAGGAGGGGCTGCTCAAGATCGAGGACTTCATCAAGGTCGACGAGAACGCCGCGACCGAGCCCGCGCTCAAGAAGGAGCGCCAGCGCGCGGTGCGGATCCTCGAGCGCGTGTTCGTGCTGCAGAAGCGCTACAACGACCTGCTTCTGCGCCAGAACGGGCGCATGACCGAGAAGCAGCGGCAGAACCTCCAGGCGAACTGGGCCAAGGTGGAGGCCGAGCTGACCCAGGAGATGAACAAGCTGTCGATGAACCCGCGCATGGTCGACGCGCTCGCGGTGCCGGTGAAGGAGCTGGCCCAGCGCTCACAGGACTGGGAGGACTCGATCACACGCCTCGAGCAGCGCCACGGTCACAGCGTCGATGAGATGAACAACTTCGCGCGCCGGCTCAAGCAGGGCCCGCGCGAGGTGCGCGCGGTGAAGCGCGACTCGGGGCTCCAGCCCGCCCAGATCGCCGAGTTCCAGGCCGAGCTCAAGACCGTGAAGCGCGACGTCAAGAAGCTCGAGGACGACGCCAAGATGTCGAAGGAGCACCTGCTCGAGCTGTTCCGCCAGATCCGCGACGGCGAGCGCGCCACCGGGCAGGCCAAGCGGGAGATGATCGAGGCCAACGTGCGGCTCGTGATCTCGATCGCCAAGCGCTACACCAACCGCGGCCTCGAATTCCTGGACCTCATCCAGGAAGGCAACTCGGGGCTCATGCGCGCGGTGGACAAGTTCGACTACACGAAGGGCTACAAGTTCTCGACCTACGCCACCTGGTGGATCCGTCAGGCGATCACGCGCGCGATCGCCGATCAGGCCCGCACCATCCGCGTGCCCGTGCACATGATCGAGCACATCAACCGCGTGGTGCGGGTCTCGCGCCGCCTCGTCCAGGAGCTGGGCCGCGAGCCCACGCCGGAGGAGATCGCGGAGCGGCTCGAGCTGCCGGTCGACAAGGTCAAGAGCATCATCAAGGCGGCGCAGGAGCCGATCTCGCTCGATCGCCCGATCGGTGAGGACGACGACTCGAACCTCGGCGACTTCATCGAGGACACGAGCGTGGTCTCGCCGGCGCACTCCGCCGCGAGCGCCATGCTGCGCGACGAGGTGAACGACGTGCTCAAAACGCTCACGCCGCGCGAAGCCAAGGTGATCCGCCTGCGTTTCGGGCTCACCGACGACGGCGCTCAGCGCACGCTCGAGGAGGTGGGAGCGTTCTTCAACGTCACGCGCGAGCGCATCCGCCAGATCGAGGCCAAGGCGCTGCGCAAGCTGCGGCATCCCACGCGCAGCCGGAGGCTCAAGGCGTACACGGAGCTGCTCTAGTGCGCGATCGGAGCTCGTGCGCTTGACACTCCCCGATGCGGCTGCTAGAAACACACGGCTTTTGGCGCACCGACGCATGCGCGCCCATCGCTGGGCCCATAGCTCAGCGGTCCAGAGCGGCCGGCTCATAACCGGCGAGACCCTGGTTCGAATCCAGGTGGGCCCATGCTTCCAGGGCGCGACGGTCAGTGAACGTCGCGGCCGACGGCTTCCGGGGGCGGATAGCTCAGCTGGTAGAGCACCAGGATCACAACCTGGGGGTCACAGGTTCGAGCCCTGTTCCGCCCACCATTTCTCCGCGGCCCCGGCAGACCCGGGGCGCGGACCCTATCGGCGCGACGCACGGAGGATCCCGATGACGCTGGCGACACTGCGAGCCGGGAACCGAGCGAGTGGGCGGCCTGGCATGACCGGCCGGCCCGCGACGCGCGCGCGCGCCGGCCGCGCCGGCACCCGCATGGGCGGGGACGTCTTCACGACGTCCCCGCTTTTCGTTTGAGGGCGACGATGAACGAGGAGCTCGCGACGCTCTGGGCCCTGCACGAGCGGGACGAGCGGCTCGTGGCGCTGCAGTCCTCGCTGGCGAAGTTCCCGGCGCAGCGCAAGGCGATCGAGCAGCGCCTGAGCGGCGATCACGCCAACCTCGGCGCGCTCAAGAAGGACCTGGCCGACATTCAGATCCGCCGGCGCCAGATGGAGAAGGACATCGAGGCGCTCGTGGCCGAGGAGCGCAAGTTCCAGGGCCAGCTGCCGCTGGTGAAGAAGAACGAGGAGTACACCGCACTCCTGCACGAGATCGCCGGTGCCAAGAAGAAGCGCTCCGACCGCGAGACCGACCTGCTGACGCTGATGGACGACGAAGAGCGACGGCTGGGCGAGAAGCCGGTGCTCGAGAAGCTCGTGGCGGCCGATGAAGCGGACGCCGCGGCGAGGCTGAAGGCGATCGGAGCCGAGGAGGCCGTGGAGCGCGAGAAGGCGGCGGCGATCGAGGCCGAGCGCGCCGGGCTGCTCGAGCGCCTGCCGGCCGGCACGCGCACCCGCTACGAGCGCATCCGGGCCGGGAAGGAGGGGCGGGCCGTTGCGCCCATTCTCAAGGGCGCATGCGGCGGATGCTTCCGCGGCCAGCCGCCCCAGACGCTGCAGGAGGCACGCCGGGGCGACCGGCTCCTGGTCTGCGACGGATGCGGCCGCCTCCTCATCTGGCCGCCCGAAGCGACGAGCTGAGCCTCGCGCCGCCCGACGGCGCGACGATGGACGGCGGAGGGTGTCGATGAGCGAGCCCCGCCCACGACTCCGGCGGAACGACCTGCCGTTCGAGCGCATCGCGGTCGTGCTGAGCGGCGGCGGCGCGCTCGGCGCCTACGAGGTCGGTGTGCTGCGGGCGCTCGAGACCGCGGGATTGCGGCCGAGCATCCTCGCCGGCGTCTCGGTGGGCGCGGTGAACGCGGTGCTGTGGCTGGCCAACGGATTCCGCACCTCGCCGCTCGAGCAGGTGTGGGCCACGCTGCGGCCTTCGAGCGTCGGCCTGCGCTGGGCGTCCCTGGTCGTGCGCGCGCTGGGCGTCTTCATCATGGCCTTTGCCGCGCTCCAGATCGTGCTCATGATCGCGGGTTCCCCGGAGCTGAGCCCGCGCATCCTGTTCCCCGGGTCGGCGGAGTCGCGCTCGGAGTTCGGGACCGCCGTGCTCGACGTGCTGGCGTGGCTGCTCGTGCTGCTCGTGGGCGTCGCGGTCGCGCGCGGCTCGCGCGGCGCCGAGGATTCCCTGGCGCGCTTCTCGCCGCCGCGCGATCCGCATCGCCTGCATCGCTGGGCCGGCTGGGGGCTGCTGATCGCGGCGGCGCTGCACCTGACGGCGTGGGTGAGCGGCATCCCGTGGCCACAGCGCTTCAGCGCGCTCCTGCTGCTGGTCGGCGTTGCCCTGTGGCTCGCGAACCGCCCGGGCCAGACCAGCGATCGGTTGCGGCAGCTGTTTCTGCGGCTCCTGCCCGACACCGGCGGCCGCGGCCTGTGGAGCAGCGCGGCACGGCGCCGCATCATCCAGCGCGTCGTCGAGGCCGGGGACCCCGGGGCGCTCGTGGGGGGCGAGACCCATCTCATCATCAGCGCGCTCGCGATCGAGAGCGGCCAGATGGGCTACTTCGTGAACTGGCCCGATCCCAGCGACGCCTTCCGGGCGCGCATCACCCAGGCCGTGGGCCAGGTGACCCCGCTGAGCACGCCGGAGGACGTGATCGAGGCGGCCGTCGCCTCGTCGGCGATCCCCGCGGTCTTCGAGCCGGTGCGGATCGGCGACGGCGAGTTCCTCGACGGCGGCGTGTTCACGAACCAGCCGCTCCATGCGGTACTCGCCGACGGTGCGGACGCGATCCTCATCGTGATCGTGGCGCCCAGCGGCGGACCGCCCAAGAACGAGCGCGAGCCCAACCTGTTCCAGATGGGAGCGCGGCTGCTGGAGATCGCCAACTGGCGCGACCTCCAGACCGAGCTGCGCGCGCTGCCCGAAGCCTGGGCCGCCGGTGACGCGGCCGGCCCCGGAGCGCCACCGGCGCGCGTCTGCGTGATCGAGCCCGCGAGCGTGCTCCCGGGTGGCCTCTACGGATTCTCGCCCGCGAACGCCGCCGAGCTCCGCCGCCGCGGCGAGTGGGACGCGTGGGAGGCTCTGGCGAGGGCGGGCTGGCTCGACGAGGCCGAGATGGGGCCGGTCGAGCCGCTTCCCCCGGCGCCCTCGGGCGCACGACACTCGTGAGGCTGCGGGCGCCACCGGGCTGAGGGGAACGCGATCGAAACGCCTGCCGCGCTTGAGGCGCCCGGGTCCATCCTCTATCGTGCCGGCATGTCCCCTGTGCCCACGGCCACCTGGACCCTGCGCTGCGATGGTGGATCGCGCGGCAATCCCGGCCCCGGGGCGCTGGGCTACGTGCTCGTCGATCCCCGCGGACGCGAGGTCGACGCGCGCGGCGAGCCGCTCGGCGTGGTCACGAACAACGTGGCGGAGTACCGCGCGTTGATCGCCGGGCTCGAGGCAGCGGCGCGTCACCAGGCGGATCCACTCACGGTGTGCATGGATTCCGAGCTGGTGGTGCGGCAGATGACCGGGGAATACCGGGTGAAGCATGCGGGGCTCAAGCCACTGCATGTCGAGGCGAAGCGGGCGGCCGAGCGACTGCGCTCGGTGCGGTTCGTGGCCGTCGGAAGGGAGGACAACGCGCGCGCGGACCGGCTCGTCAACGAGGCTCTGGACCGCGTGCTCGACACGAATACCGAGTCCCCCAGGTGATCGCGGGTGACGTGCCGACGCCTCCGCGCAAGCGGTCGCCGAGGCCGTCAGTCGAGGAAAGTCCGAACTCCACAGGGCAGGGTGCTGGGTAACTCCCAGGGGGCGCGAGCCTACGGAAAGTGCAACAGAGAGCAGACCGCCAACGGGCGCGCGGCAACGCGCGCTGCGGGCAAGGGTGAAACGGTGCGGTAAGAGCGCACCAGCGGCTCCGGCGACGGGGCCGGCTCGGTAAACCCCACCTGGAGCAAGACCGCATAGAGGGGGAGGAGTGTGTCCCGCTCCGCTACCACCCCAGGGTCGGTCGCACCGAGGCGTCCGGGAACGGGCGCCCCAGACAAATGATCACCACGGAGCAATCCGACAGAATTCGGCTTACGGGGGACTCGGGTTGACGGTCCGGTGCGAGGCGCGAGCAGGCGCCCGCACCGGGATCGGCCCACCGACATCGTGTCATCGCGTCGCAGGACATCGAGCCGGCACGACCCGCGCGCGACGGCCGCCGAGCCGGAGCCCGGGCCCTCCGGCACGACGGCACGGTCGTGGCCCGCCTGGGCGCATCCCGCCCTGATCGCGGCGCTCTTCGCCTTCCTCATCTATCTGCCGTCCTTGAGCGGCGCCTTCCTGCGCGACGACCACTTCCTGATCGAGCACCATCCTTACCTGCGCGCCCCGGGATGGCTGGGCCGACTGCTGCTCTCCGATTTCTGGGGCCCGGTCTCGCGGGCGACGGGGATGTGGCGCCCGGTCGTGGTGCTCAGCTACTGGGTCGACGGCCGCCTGGGCGGATGGACGCCGTTCGCGTTCCACGTCGTGAACGCCGTGGCGAACGCGCTCGCGACCGGCGCGCTGGCGCTGCTGCTCTCGGCGACCGGCATCGGTGCCACCGCGACGCTGCTGGCGGCGATGGCGTTCGCGGCGATGCCCGCCCATGTCGAGTGCGTGGCGTGGATCTCCGGACGCACCGACGTCTTCTGCGCGATGTTCGGCCTCACGGCGCTGTGGCTCGATCACCGTGCCGGCAGCACCGGGCGATCGTGGCCGGGCTTGCTCGCCCCGCTCATGCTCGGTCTCGCCATGCTGAGCAAGGAGGCCGGCGCCACCCTGGGCGGGGTTCTGGCGGTGCAGGCGTGGACCCGCTCGCGCGCCACCGGCGAATCGGTATGGCCGCGTCTGCGATGGCTGATCCCGTACGTCGCCGTCACCGCGGCGTGTGTCGCGATGCACATGGCGTTCGCGCCGGATCCCGGCGGCGGGCACGACCCCGAGGCGCGCGGCGCCACCGGCGCCGGAGTCTGGGCGCTCTTCCCGGGCTACCTGGGGTTTCTCTGGCCCTGGTTCCCGCACTCGCCCGACCGCACCTCGCCCCCGGTGTCCGCCAACCCGACCGTGGCGATCGCGGCCGGTCTCGTCGCCGCGTCGCTGCTCGTGGCACTGCTCGCGGTCCTGGTATGGCGGCGCGCGCGCGGCGCCACGCCGATGGCCCTGCTGATGCTGCCGCTCCTGCCCACGATGGTGGTCGCCTCGACGCGCGGCTTCGGCGTGTTCGGCGAGCGAGCGATGTACCTGCCCTCGGCGGGCGCCGTGTGGGCGCTGGCGCTGGCCCTTCCCGCGCTGGGATCGCGTCTCGGGGGCCGCGTCGGCGTGCGCGCCGCCGGCGTCGTCGCCGTGGCGCTGGTCGCCGGGAGCGAGATGGTCACGCTGCGAGCGATCCGCGACTATCGCGACGACGCCACGATGTACCAGGCGATGATTCAGCGCGATCCCAGGAATCCCGGCGGTTATCTCGGGTTGGCGGTCGTGCTGACCGAGCGCGGGCAGCTCGACGACGCGCTGGGGGTGCTCGAGCGCGCCCACGAGCTCGACCCCGGGCTGGCCGGCGTGTACGCGGGGCGGGCGCGTGTGGCGGCGCGGCGCGAGGCCTGGAGCGACGTCCTCGCCGAATCCGACCGGGCTCTCGCGCTGGCGCCGCACCTCCAGGCCGCGCGGGTGCTGCGCGCCGCCGCCCTGCTCCAGCTGGGCCGGCTGCCCGAGGCGGGCCGCGATCTCGACGGGCTGCGCGCCGAGTATCCCGGTCATCCGGGCGTCGACGCGGTCTGGGGCCGTTATCTGATCGCGACCGGGCGGCCGGCCGACGCCCTTCCCGTGTTGCAGCGCGCCGTGGTGCTGCTGCCGGACGAGGCCAACGTGTGGGACGGGATCGGCCTTGCCCACGCGCTGCTCGACCATCGCGCGGAGGCGCGCGCCGCGTTCGAGCGCGTGGTCGCCATCACCCCGCGCTACGTGGAGGGCTGGATGCGCCTCGCCGCCTCGTGTCACCGGCTCGGCGACATCGCCGCCCGTGACTCGGCGCTGGCCCGCGCCGCCGAGCTTCCCGGCGGTCGCGAGCGCGTCGAAGAGTTCATGGCGCCGCTGCGCGCGACGCCGCGCTGAGCGCGCCCGATCGGGGTGCCGTGTCTTGATTCGCCCGCGAGCGGCTGTTAGCGTCAACCTCGCGCCCTAGTCTCATCGGTGAACCGGCCTCCCCATCGGAATCCCATGATCGCCACGTCCGTACCGCCCCAGTGGGTGCTCCATCCTCGCTCGCAGCCGCAGCGCGCCATCCTGCTCGCTCGCGAGCTCGGGGCGCCGGCCGCCATCGGCCATGCCCTGGTGAACCGCGGCCTCGACGACGTCGGGTCGGCGATGCGCTTCCTGTCGCCCGCGTTGGACGATCTCCACGATCCCTTCCTCCTGCTGGGCCTCGATCAGGCGGTGGCCCGAATCCGGCACGCCCTCGATGCCGGCGAGCAGATCATGATCCAGGGCGACTACGACGTGGACGGGATCACCTCCACCTACGTGCTCCACACCACCCTGGTCGGCCTCGGCGGGCGCGTGCGCTGGCGCATCCCGCACCGGACCCGCGACGGCTACGGACTCTCGGTCGCGGCGGTGGAGGAGGCGCACGGGCAGGGGTGCACGCTGATCATCACGGTCGACTGCGGCATCACCGCGGTGGAATCGGTCGCGCGTGCGCGCGCGCTCGGGATCGACACGGTGATCACCGACCACCACGAGCCCCCGGCGACGCTGCCCGACGCGAGCGCGATCGTGAACCCGTTGCGGCCGGGATGCCCGTATCCGTTCAAGTCGCTCGCGGGGGTCGGCATCACCTTCAAGCTGATCGAGGGGCTGCTGCGCGGGCGCGGACTGGGGCAGCGCGCGCTCGAGTTCCTCGACGCCGTGGCGCTCGGCACCATCGCCGATGTCGTGCCGCTCGTGGGGGAGAACCGCATCCTCGCGACCCTCGGGCTCGAACGCCTCAACCGAACGCGCCACCTGGGGCTGCGCTCGCTGCTCGAGCGCTCGGGCCTGGCCGGCGGGCGCGTGACCAGCGGCCAGGTGGCCTTCGTGCTCGCGCCGCGCATCAACGCGGCGGGGCGCATGGGCCACGGCGAGCAGGCGATGCGGCTGCTGGTGGCGCGCGACGAGGGTGAGGCGCGTGCGTGCGCCGACAGCCTCGAGGACGACAACGACCGTCGGCGCCAGTTCGACGAGCGCGCGGCCACCGAGGCGGCGGCACGGGTGGAAACGGAGCTGGGTTGGCCGGAGTGCGCCTCGATCCTCCTGTGGTCGGAGCAGTGGCACGCCGGTGTGCTGGGCATCGTGGCGTCGCGGTTGGTCGAGCGCTTCCAGCGCCCGACGATCCTGGTGGCACTCGACGGCGAGCGCGGGCGCGGGTCGGGGCGGAGCCTGTCGGGTCTGGACCTGACCCGGGTCCTGGACGGCTGCGACGACCTGCTCGAGGCCTACGGCGGCCACGCGCTGGCCGCGGGGCTCACGGTGCGGCGCGAGCGGCTGCCCGAGCTACGCGAGCGCTTCGAGCGCCTGGTGCGTGAACGCGTCCGTCCCGGCGACTTCACGCGGAGGCTCGAGTACGACGCGGACGTGCTGCTCCACGAGTGCGATGCGGACCTGGTGTCGTGGGTCGAGCGCCTCGCGCCGCATGGGCTCGGCAACCCCGAGCCGGTCTACCGTGTCGCGCGAGCCGAGGTCGAGTCCGCCGCCGTCGTGGGGGCCGGCAAGCACCTGCGCCTCACGGTGCGCGACGACAGCGGACGGGCCGAAGCGATCGGCTTCGGCATGGGCGGGCAGGCCGATGCGGTGCGCCGATCCGGCACCTGCGCCCTGGCGTTCGTGCCCACGCGCAACGAGTGGAACGGCGTGGCGCGGCTCCAGCTCAAGCTGAAGGGCATCCAGACGTCGTGAACGGTCCCAGCGCCCATCCCGAGCTGCGCGCCGCACTCCTGGCCGAGTTCGAGGAACGCGCCCAGAAGGTCGACCGCGATCGCGTGGCGGCGGCGTTCGACTTCGCCGACCAGGCGCACGGCGATCAGCGCCGCGAGTCGGGGCTGCCGTTCATCTCCCACGCGGTCGAGGTGTGCCGCATCCTGCTCGACCTGCTCGAGACGCGCCTCGACACCACGCTCGCCTGCGCGGCGCTGCTCCACGACGTCGTCGAGGACACGGCGATCACCCCGGCCGACCTCGAGAAGCGCTTCGGCAAGGAGGTGGCCGGGCTGGTCGAGGGCGTCACCAAGCTCTCGGGCCTCCACTTCGACAGCCGTGAGGCCGCCCAGGCGGAGAACTTCCGCAAGATGCTCCTCTCGATGTCGCGCGACCTGCGCGTCATCTTCATCAAGCTGGCGGACCGGCTGCACAACATGCGGACGATCGAGTACCTCAACTCGGAGCGGGCGCTGCGGATCGCGGGCGAGACCCGCGACATCTACGCACCGCTGGCGCACCGGCTCGGCATGGCGGGCATCAAGCGCGAGCTGGAGGACCTGTCGCTCAAGACCCTGGATCCCGACGCCTACGTGGAGCTCACCGAGCGCATCCAGGTGCGGCGTGACGAGCGCGAGGCCTTTCTCGCCGAGGTGCGCGAGCAACTCGAGAACGGGCTGCGCTCCGCCGGGATCAAAGCCGAGGTGACCGGGCGTCCGAAACACTTCTATTCCATCTACCAGAAGATGCATGCGGGGCGCCCGCTCGAGGACATCCACGACCTGTTCGGGCTGCGCATCGTGACCCACACCCGCAACGACTGTTACCGCGCGCTCGGCGTGGTGCACGACCTGTTCGATCCCGTCGGCGATCGCTTCAAGGACTACATCGCCACGCCCAAGAGCAACATGTACCAGTCGCTCCACACCACGGTGCTGGCGCGGAACGGCGAGATGGTCGAGGTGCAGATCCGCACCCGCGAGATGCACCGCACGGCCGAGACGGGGATCGCGGCCCACTACGTGTACAAGCAGGGCGGCCGGGTGGACGAGGAGCTCGATGCCAAGCTGGGTGGCTTCGTCGCCCAGACCGCCGACTGGCAGAACACCGCGAGCGACGACGAGTACATGGACTTCCTGCGCACCGCGCTCTATCAGGAGGAGGTCTACGTCTACACGCCGCGCCGCGAGCTGAAGCGCCTGCCGAAGGGCTCGACGCCGCTCGACTTCGCGTTCCTGATCCACACCGAGGTCGGCCAGCACACCGTGGGCGCGCGCGTGAACGGCGAGCTGGTGCCGCTGCGCTATGCGCTGCACAACGGCGACACGGTCGAGATCATCACGTCGCCCCAGGCCCAGCCCCACGCCGACTGGCTGCAGATCGCCCGCACGGCCGGGGCGCGCAGCAAGATCCGCCACTGGCTCCGTCAGCAGCGCCTCACCGACAGCGTCACGCTGGGGCGCGAGATGCTGGAGCGCGAGCTCAAGCGCCTTCGCATCAAGACCGACGACACGCAGCTCGCCGAGATCGCGCACGGGCTCGGGTGCACCGACCTCGATCACATGTACGCGCGCTTCGCCGAGGGCTCGCTGTCGGTGGTCACGGTGCTGCACAAGCTGAAGCCCGACAAAGAGACGTTCGCGGAGCGCTTCGCGAAGGGGCCGCTCGAGGCATTCGGGATCGGGCGCAAGCCGTCGGGCGGCGTCCGCATTCAGGGCATCGACAACGTCATGCTGCACTTCGCGCGCTGCTGCCAGCCGGTGCCGGGCGACCGCGTCATCGGCATCGTCACGCAGGGCCGCGGTGTGTCGGTGCACCGCCAGGACTGCCCCAACACCTTCGACGACCGCGTGCCACGCGAGCGCAAGGTGGCGGTCGAATGGGATGCCGGGCGCGGCGAGGTGTTTCCAGTTCGGCTGGTGGTCTACGGGCAGGACCGCACGTCGCTGCTCGCCGACATCGCCAAGGCCATCGCCGCGACGCAGGTCAACATCCGCACGGCCGGCATGGCGAGCGAGGACAAGACGGCGCGCGGCGTCTTCGTGGTCGAGGTGCCGCACCTGGCGAAGCTCCAGGAGGTGATGACGGCGATCCGCCGCGTGAAGGGAGTCGCGCGCCTCGAGCGGCGTCAGCGCATCATCCCGAAGGTGGAGCCGCGCAAGGCGAGCGGCGAGTCGTGACCGGTCCCTACCGCGGGGCGCGATGAGGGCCCTGGTGCAGCGCGTGGCCTGGGCGCGGGTGAGCGTCGAGGGGCGCGTGGCGGGCGCCATCGAGCGTGGGCTGCTGGTGCTGGTCGGCGCGACCCACGCGGACGGACCCGAGGACGCCGACTGGCTGGCCCGCAAGGTCGCCGGGCTGCGGGTGTTCGCGGACGATGCCGGGCAGATGAACCTGGATCTGGCGGCGAGCCAGGGGCGGGCGCTCGTGGTGCCTCAGTTCACGCTCTACGGGGACGCGCGCCGCGGTCGCCGTCCGGATTTCATGGCCGCCGCCAGGCCCGAGCAGGCGGAGCCGCTGTTCACGCGCTTCTGCGCCACGCTCGCGGCCGGGGGGATCGGTGTCGAGCGCGGGGTGTTCCGGGCGCACATGGCGGTGGAGCTGCTGAACGACGGTCCGGTGACCCTCATGATCGAGAGCCCGGCGGCGGCCGCGGAGTCCGGCGATGCGTGACGGCATGCGGCCCGGCAGAGGCAAAATGGGGCCGGGCGGGTGGGACGCGTGAAGCGCGAGCCCCTGTTCTGGCGTGGCAGCAGCGCCCTGGTGCTGGCCTCGGCGTCGCCGCGGCGCGTGGCGCTCCTGCGCCAGGCCGGCGCTACCTTCACGGTGGTGGATCCCGGACCCGATCGCGACTGGCCCGGCGACGCCGAGCCGCGCCACGGCGTGCGGGCCCTTGCGCTCGAGAAGGCGCGGCGGGTGGCCGTGCGGCGGCCGGGACGCGTGGTCATCGGTGCCGATACCATCGTGGTCGTGCGTGGGCGCCGGCTCGGCAAGCCGCACGATGCGGCCGAAGCGGAGGCCATGCTGCAGCGGCTCCACGGCCGCACCCACGACGTGTGGACGGGCATCGCGGTCGTGCGCGGGAGCGAAGCCCGCACGGCGGCCGAGCGCACGCGCGTGCAGTTCGCGCGCATGTCGCCCGAGGAGATCGCGGCCTATGTGCGCACGGGGGAGCCGCTCGACAAGGCCGGGGCGTACGGGGTCCAGGGGCTCGCGGGACAGTTCGTGCGGCGCGTCGAGGGCGACTACCACACCGTCGTGGGCCTGCCGCTGGCGCGGCTACGCCAGCTCCTGCAGGAGTTCGCCTGAGGCCCCCGGGCGGCGGCCCCGGGCTCTTGACAGGCTCGCGACCGGAATGCTAGCGTGCCGCGTTTCAAGAGGATAGCGGCGACTACTGCGGCGCTGCCGGGCTCCCGTCCCTGGCGCCGTATTCGGCCATGCCCGTGGGATTCCCGGGTGTTGCCCCGATGGAGGAAGGCATGAAGACGTATAGCGCCCGCCCGGCGGATATCCAGCGCCAGTGGCTCCTGTTGGATGCCTCGGGCAAGACGCTGGGCCGGCTCGCGACACAGGTGGCGACGGTGCTGAAGGGGAAGCACAAGCCGATTTTCACCCCCCACATGGATACCGGCGACCACGTGGTGATCATCAACGCGGCGAAGGTGCTCCTCACCGGCGCCAAGTCGTCGGACAAGCGCTGGTTCCAGCACACGCTCTACCCGGGTGGCGCGCACTGGATCACGATCCGCGAGACGATGGAGAAGCACCCGGAGCGAGTCATCGAGCGGGCCGTGCGCGGCATGATGCCCAAGACCACGCTGGGACGGGCGATGTTGCGCAAGCTCAAGGTATACGCGGGCGCCGAGCATCCCCACGAAGCCCAGCAGCCCGTGGCCTGGACGTTGAAGGACTGAGACCGAGACCGAGGAGATCATGACGACGACGACGACGACTCACAAGCCGCGCACCGGCCGGCGCAAGGAAGCGGTGGCGCGCGTGCGCCTGCTGCCGGGCGTCGGCAAGATCACCATCAACGATCGCACCCCCCTCGAGTACCTGACGCGCGAGACGCTGGCCAAGCACGCACTGCACGCGCTGACCGTGACCAACACCACGGGCAAGTTCGACGTGGTGGCTCGCGTGCATGGCGGCGGGCTGAGCGGGCAGGCGGGGGCGGTCCGCATGGCCATCGCGCGGGCGCTGGTGAACCAGGACGAGACGTTGCGCGGGCTGCTGGGTCGTGAAGGCCTGCTGACCCGCGATTCGCGGATGAAGGAGCGCAAGAAGTACGGGCAGCCCGGCGCCCGCAAGCGGTTCCAGTTCAGCAAGCGCTAGACGCCGAGCAACATCACACACGCCCCGACGGAGGCGCCCGGGGTCCCGCCCGGAACGGGTGGGGGACGGCGCCGCCATCGAACGCCGGGGCGGAGGACATAACCCCAGAGGAGGAACGCAGTGGCTGAAATCACCATGAAGGACCTGCTGGAGGCGGGGGTCCACTTCGGGCACCAGACCCGACGATGGAACCCGTTGATGAAGAAATACATCTTCATGGAGCGCAACAAGATCTACATCATCGACCTCCAGAAGACGATCAAGTGCATCCAGGACGCCCGCGCCGCGATCGAGAAGGCCGTGCGCGGCGGCGGACACATCCTGTGGGTGGCCACCAAGAAGCAGGCGAAGCAGGTGGTGGCCGAAGAGGCGGGGCGCTGTGGGACATTCTATGTCACCGAGCGCTGGCTGGGCGGGATGCTCACCAACTTCAAGACCATCCGCACCAGCGTCAAGCGGCTGAAGGATCTCGACCGCATGGCGACCGACGGCACCTTCGAGAAGCTCGCGAAGAAGGAAGTCGCGCGCCTGACGCGCGAGCGCGAGCGTCTCGAGTTCGCCTTCGCGGGCATCAAGGAGATGCCGGGCCTGCCGGCGCTGGTGTTCATCATCGACACGAAGAAGGAAAAGATCGCCGTGGCCGAAGCCAACCGACTCGGCATCCCGATCGTCGGCGTGGTCGACACGAACTGCGATCCGACCGTCATCGACTATCCGATCCCGGGCAACGACGACGCGATCCGGGCGCTGCGCCTGTTCGCAGGCCTGGTGGCCGACAGCGTCATCGAGGCGCGCGCCACGGCGCTCGAAGGTCGCGACCAGGAAACGGTGTCGTTCGGTGGTGAAGGCGTCGAAGGCGAGAGCGAGGCGGCGCCGACCGCCACCGTCCGCTAGCTCCAATCGCATCCGCCGCCCGCCCGCGCCAGGATGCGCGAGCGGGCGTTCCAACACTCGGGGAGTCCCATGCAGATCACCGCAGATCAGGTCAAACAGCTCCGGGAGATGACCGGAGCCGGCATGATGGAATGCAAGAAGGCGCTGGCCGAGGCCCTGGGGGATCTCGAAAAGGCCGTCGACGGCCTGCGCAAGAGCGGCGCCGCGAAGGTCGAGAAGCGCAGCGGGCGCACCGCCAACGAAGGGCGCGTGCAGGCCTACATCCACCCGGGCGACCGGGTGGGCGTGCTGATCGAGGTCAACTGCGAGACCGACTTCGTGGCCCGCACCGATGAGTTCGGGCAGCTCGTGCGCAACCTGGCCATGCAGGCCGCGGCCGCGGGCGCCGAGTTCGTGCGCCGCGAAGAGGTGGCGGCCGAGCGGGTCGCCCGCGAGCGGGAGATCCTGCTGGCCCAGGCCGACCTCTCCGGGAAGCCGCCGGCCATCGTCGAGAAGATCATCGAGGGCAAGCTGAACAAGTTCTTCGCCGAGGTCTGCCTGCTCGAGCAGACGTACATTCGTGACGACAAGCGCACGGTGGCGGACATCGTGCAGGAGTTCGCTGCGAAGACGGGAGAGAACATCGTCGTCCGGCGGTTCACCCGCTTCCGGCTCGGCCAGGAGTAGGCGTTGGCCGCGCGCTACCAGCGCATCCTTCTCAAGCTCAGCGGCGAGATCCTCGCCGGTGAGGGCGGCCACGGCATCAATGAGCAGGTCCTCGAGGGGCTGGCGGAGGAGATCCGCGACGTGCACGCGCTGGGCGTGCAGGTGGGCCTGGTGCTGGGCGGCGGCAACATCTTCCGCGGGCTGGCCGCGAGCGCCCGCGGCATGGACCGTGTCGCGGCCGATTACATGGGCATGCTGGCCACGGTCATCAACAGCCTGGCGCTCCAGCATTTCCTCGAGCATCGCGGCGTCTACACGCGTGTCATGTCGGCGATCGAGATGGCACGCGTGTGCGAGCCGTACATCCGGCGCCGGGCCGTCCGCCACCTCGAGAAGGGGCGCGTCGTCATCCTGGCGGCCGGCACCGGGAATCCCTACTTCACGACCGACACGGCGGCGGCGCTGCGCGCCATCGAGACCGGGGCGGACGTCATCCTCAAAGCCACCCGCGTCGATGGCGTCTTCAGCGGCGATCCACTCAAGGACCCGTCGGTGACCTTCTTCCCCGAGATCAGCTATCTGGATATCCTGAACCGCGGCCTCAAAGTGATGGACTCGACGGCCATTTCCTTGTGCATGGACAACCGCCTGCCGCTGGTGATCTTCAACGTCGGCGTGAAGGGGAATCTGATGCGCGTCGTGCAGGGCGAACCGGTGGGGACGCGCGTGGGAGAGCGCTGAGCCATGATGAACAAGATGCTGATGGGCGCGGAAGAACGCATGAAGAAGGCACTCGAGGGCACGCGCCGCGAGCTGGCGGGCATCCGCACCGGCAAGGCGAGCCCCGGACTCCTGGACACCGTGCGCGTGGAGGCCTACGGGCAGACGGTGTCGCTCAAGGAGGTGGGGCAGGTGAGCGCCCCCGAGCCGCGGCTCCTGGTCGTCCAGCCGTGGGACAAGGGGCTGGTGAAGGCGGTCTCGCGCGCGATCCAGCTCGCCGAGCTGGGTCTCAACCCCACCGACGACGGCGCGGTGGTGCGCGTGCCGATCCCGGCGCTCACCGAGGACCGGCGCAAGGACCTCGTCAAGCTGGTGGCCAAGCTCACCGAGGAAGGGCGCGTCCACATGCGCCAGGTGCGCCACGACCTCAACAAGGACATCAAGCACCAGCAGGACGCGGGCGCGATGGCGGAGGACGACGCCAAGCGGCTGACCACCGACGTCCAGAAGCTCACGGACCGCTACATCGCCCTCCTTGACGAGCTGCTGAAGAAGAAGACCGCGGAAGTGATGGAGGTCTAGCCTGGCGACGGTCCGCGAACGGCCGTCGCGGGTGAATCGTCCAGGTTCGACTCCGACGGCGGTCGGACTCGGAGGACTGTTGCCGACCCGCACGCTGACGCCCGAGCAGCTGAAGGCCCGCGGGAATCTGCCGCGGCATGTCGCGATCATCATGGACGGCAACGGCCGCTGGGCGAAGGCCCGCGGCGTTCCCCGCCTGATGGGGCACCGCGCCGGACGCGAGTCCGTGCGCGAGGCGGTGAAGGGCTGCGTCGCACTCGGCGTCGAGGTGCTGACCCTCTACACGTTCTCGACCGAGAACTGGAATCGGCCCGCGCGCGAGGTCAAGGCGCTGATGGCGATCCTGCGTCAGACCCTGCGCGCCGAACGCCGCGAGCTGCGCGACAACAACGTGAGGCTCCAGACCATCGGCCGCCCCGACGACCTGCCGGCCGACGTGATCGATGCCATCGCCGAGACCCGGGAGTACCTGAGCGGCTGCGACGGCCTGCTGCTCAACCTGGCCTTGTCCTACAGCGGACGGGCCGAGATCCTGGACGCGGTGCGCCGCATGCTCGCCGAGCGCCCGGCCGGGTCCCGGATCGACGAGGCCGCGCTCGGCGGCTACCTCTATACCGCGGGCCTGCCCGATCCCGACCTGCTGATCCGCACGAGCGGCGAGATGCGGATCTCGAACTTCATGCTCTGGCAGCTCGCCTACACCGAGCTGTGGATCACCGACACCCTCTGGCCGGACTTCCGACGGCGCCACCTCTATCAGGCGGTCGCCGACTTCCAGGGCCGCGAGCGGCGCTTCGGCCGGGTGGACTGACGGTGCGCGAGGACGCCGGCCCCGCCGCCGCGCCCGCGCTCGGGAACCCCGTGAGCACCGCCACCCCCTCGCGCTGGGCACTGGTGCTGCGCATCGCGAGCGGGGTGTTGTTCCTGCCCGTGCTGGTGCTGCTCGCCCGGGCGGGCGGCATCGCCTTCTGGGCGTTCGTGGCGCTCGAGGTGACGCTCGGCCTCTCCGAGTTCTACCGGATGATGCGCGGCCGCGGCCTCAATCCGTTCCAGCTGCTCGGCATCGCGTCGGGCCTGGCGCTGCTGTGGGTCACCTACCGCCCGCTCACGCCACACGTGGGCGTCCTCGTGACGGGCGTGCTGCTGCTGGTGCTGGGGCTCGAGCTGCGCCGCCCGCAGGCGCGCCAGCGCGTGGAGGACATCGCGGTGACGAGCTTCGGCGTGCTCTACGTGGGGTGGCTCTCCGCCCACTTCATCCTGCTGCGCGAGCTGCCCTGGCAGGTGGGCCGCGGCTACGCCGACGGCGCCTCGTTCGTGCTCCTCGCGTTCTTCCTCACCTGGAGCTGCGACACCGGGGCGTACGCGATCGGCCGGGTCTTCGGCCGCAACCGCCCGTGGGTGCAGATCTCGCCGCGCAAGTCGGTGGAAGGTGCCTTTGGCGGGCTGCTCTTCGCCGTCGCGGCCGCGTTCGTCGCGCGCCGCTGGTTCGCACCCTACCTCCAGGTCCGCGATGCCGCCATCCTCGGCCTGCTGGTGGGCGTCTTTGCCCAGGTCGGCGACCTCGTGGAGTCGCTGCTCAAGCGCGACGCGGCGCACGGCGACTCGTCCGACTTCATCCCGGGGCACGGCGGCGTGCTCGATCGCTTCGACAGCCTCTACTTCACGGCCCCCCTGGTTTACTACTACCTGCAGATCGTCATCTTCGGCGTGCCGTGACGACGCGGCGTCTCGTCATCCTGGGGTCGACCGGCTCGATCGGCCGTCAGGCGCTCGACGTGCTCGACCGCCATCCCGAGCGCCTGGTGCTCGCGGGCCTGGCGGCGGGCGGGTCGCTCGATGCGCTGTGCGAGCAGGCACGACGCTGGGCGCCGGGGGCGCTCGCCCTCGAGCGCGCGGCCGATCCCGGCGCGGCGCGCGCGCGGCTGGAGCACGCGGCGCCGGGTGCCCGCGTCTTCGTGGGCGCCGGAGCCGCGGCGCGGCTCGTGGCCGAGACGGCGTGCGACGCCGTGGTCAACGGCATCGTGGGGGCGGCGGGGCTCGAGGCCTCGCTCGAGACGCTGGCGCGGGGCCGCCGCCTGGCGCTCGCGAACAAGGAGACCCTGGTCGTGGGCGGCCCGCTCGTGCGCGCGGCGCTCGCGCGCGGCGGCGAGTTGATCCCGGTCGACAGCGAGCACAGCGCCGCGCTGCAGTGTCTGGGCGGACGGCCCGCGAGCGAGGTGGCGCGCCTGACGCTGACCGCCTCGGGTGGGGCGCTGCGCGATCATCCCGACTGGCGGCGCGCGACGCCGGCCGAGGTGCTGGCGCATCCCGTGTGGGCGATGGGCTCGCGCATCACCGTGGACTCGGCGCTGCTCTTCAACAAGGGGCTCGAGCTGATCGAAGCGCGCTGGCTGTTCGACCTCGAGTGGGATCGCCTCGAGGCCGTTCTCCACCCGCAGGCGCGGATCCACGCTCTCGTGACGTTCGTCGACGGCTCGGTCGTGGCGCAGGCGGCCGCGGCCGACATGCGGCTGCCGATCCAGCTCGCGTTGTCATGGCCCGAGCACTGGCCCGGGCCGGTGGCGCCGCCGGCGCCGGCCTCACTCGGAGGCCTGACGTTCGCGCCGATCGCACCGGGGCGGCATCCCGCCTTCGATCTGGCGGTCGCCGCGGGTCGCGCGGGAGGGACCGCGCCGTGCGCGCTCAACGCGGCGGACGAGGTGGCGGTCGAGGCGTTCCTCGCCGGGCGGATCGGCCTCGGCGCCGTCCCCGACGTGATCGCGCGCGTCATGGCGTCGCTCCGCGTGGAGCCGGTGGAGTCGCTCGAGCAGCTGCGCGCGGTCGACACTCGGGCGCGCGAGGCCGCCCGCGCCGCCTGCGCGTGAGGCCGTGATGGCCGACCCGACCGCGGTGGTGGTGTCCACCTACGAGCAGCCGCGGGCGCTCGACCTGGTCCTGCGCGCCTGGGCCCGCCAGGACCTGGCGCCGTCGTTCGTCGTCGTCGCCGACGACGGGAGCGGGCCCGCGACGCGCGCGGTGGTCGAGCGCTGGGGGGGCCACCACGTGCGGCTCGATCATGGCGGGGGCTTCGGCAAGTGCCGTGTCGCCAACGCCGCGGTGATTCGTGCCCACGAGCTGGGTGCCCGGTGGTTGCTCTTCACCGACGGCGACTGCCTGCCGAGCCGCGATCTCCTGGCCCGACACCTCGCCGAGCGCCGCCCGGGACGCTTCGTCGCGGGCGGCGTGGTGCGACTGCCGCGCGAGATCTCGGAGGCGATGGGCGAGCGCGACGTGGAGGAGGGTCGCTTCGAGCGACTCCGGGGGAACAAGCCGCACTACGTGCTGCCCCGTCCCCTCGGGCACCTGCTCGATCGTCTCCAGCCGCGCCGCGCTCCGTGGAAGGGCGGCAACTCCTCGGCCTGGACCGACGACATCGTGCGCGTCGGCGGCTACGACGAGCGCTTCGGGTGGGGACTCGAGGACAACGAGCTGGGCGAGCGGCTCCGGCACGCGGGCGTGCGTGGGTTCTCGATTCGCTACACCGCCCCCGTGTATCATCTCTGGCACGAGCGCCCATGGGTGGACCGGGAGGCCATGATCCGCCACCAGGCGATGCTCGTCGAAACGCGCCGGACGGGGGCCACCCGTACCGCGCACGGCATTCCTGAAGGGGCCGTCCCGTCCGGCCGATGACCTGACGGAAGGCCATGGCCAGGGCCTGCTTGACGCCCCGGAACGGGGCGGGGTAGCCTCCGCAAGTGATTGGCCTCCAAAGGAGTTGCTGGTGATCCAGAACATGATCCTGCCCGGCGTCGTGCTGCTGGGGCTCGTGATCTTCGTCCACGAGCTGGGCCACTTCCTCGTGGCCAAGTGGCGGGGCGTCAAGGTGTTGAAGTTCTCGCTCGGCTTCGGCCCCGCCCTCTTCGGGTTCACGCGCGGGGGGACGGAGTACCGGCTGAGCTGGATCCCGCTCGGCGGCTACGTCTCGATGGCAGGTGACACCCCGAACGAAGACGGCTCGATGCCGAGCGGCGAGGACAACTTCCTCTCGCATTCCTGGTTCGGCCGGGCCCTCATCGCCGTGGCGGGGCCGGCAGCCAACCTGGTCACCGCGTTCCTGATCATGATGACGATCGGGCTCGTGGGTGTGACCTACCCCGACTATCCGAACCTCCTCGGCGCGCTCCCGGACACCAGCGCCAGCTATCAGGCCGGCCTGCGCGCGGGCGATCGCGTCACCGCGATCGACGGCAAGCCGACCACGAGCTGGATCGCGATCTTCGTCGCCGACAAGCTGGCGCCCGAGAAGCAGGACGTCGATCTCACCGCCCGCCGCGGCGACTCGAGCTTCACGATCCACGTCCGCGCCGACATGCGGAAGGCGCTGCTCGAGAGCCTCGAGCGGCCGCTGGACCCGCCGGTCGTGGGCAACGTCGTGACCGGGATGCCGGCCTACAAGGCGGGCCTCAAGGAGCGCGACAGCATCATGGCGGTGAACGGCATGCCGGTGCGGGTGTGGGACGACCTGCCGAGGGTCATCTCGACCCAGACCGACAAGCCCGTCGTGCTCCGGGTCATGCGTGGCGGCCACGTGTTCGACCTGACCGTGACCCCGGTCGACCCGGGCGGCGTCGGTGGCTCCAACACCGGTCGCATCGGCATCGAGGCGCGGCGGCTCGGCAACTACGTCGAGCGCTACTCGCTGTGGCGCTCGATGCAGCTCGGCTTCCTGGCCACGGGTGACCTCGTCGTGAGCGTCTACCGCGGCATGTGGCTCACGGTCTCGCGGCCGCTCTACTACCGCGAGTACCTCGGCGGCCCGATGTTCATCGCTCAGGCGGCGAGCGAGCAGGCGCGACGCGGACTCGACGCGTATCTGCAATTCCTGGCCATGATCAACATCGCCATCATGGCGTTCAATCTGCTCCCCATCCC
>Ga0070695_100000143_pt1 | contig 33069 bp, 60 predicted proteins | sample KBSK1252metaG_FD_65471 | JGI IMG/M metagenome (GOLD analysis project Ga0070695, IMG submission 65471) | Corn, switchgrass and miscanthus rhizosphere microbial communities from Kellogg Biological Station, Michigan, USA - KBS K1-25-2 metaG | ecosystem: Host-associated > Plants > Roots >...
ACGGCGCCGATCGCTACGAATATCTCTTCCCAGATCTCCGCATCTTCGATGCCGAGTTGATCATATCGGAATCCTCGCCGGTCTTCGAGCGCGGCCATGTAGATCTTGCGTCCGATTTCGAGGTCAGACCCTGGCTCTCCCTTTGGAACGTCGTAGTAGCTCATGGCAGTTTCCTCTTTCGGAATTCGGTCAAGTCCGTCAGTATCTCGGGTTTGTATTGTGCCTGATCTTCGCATCGATCAGCCGGTCGAGTCGCTTTAGGATTTCCGGGAGATAATCCTCCGGAACCAAATCCCTCAAGATATCGCGCATCCCGACTTGGGCATCATAAACTTCCTGCGCCTCTGGATTAGTCTGTCCTGCTCTAGCCATTGTTTCGCACTCCATTCGAATCCGGACGGTACTTGCAGTTGGGCAGATGCTTGTAGCCTAGCACGTTGTTCCCGCAGCCGCAGTGCCTGCACCAGCCGCCGGCAGACGTGTGTTCGGTTGCCGGATGCTCGATCTCGGCCTTTCGCATGCGCTCCATTTCGGATTCGTCGATAAAGGATTCGGATTTCATTTGCTCTTTCCTTCTCTACTGATGACCGCGCAGCCGAGCGGTTTCAATATCCGCCAGGTAGCGCTCGCCAGATCTCGTGATCTCAAAAACATAGGATGGCTCGGCCTTGAGGTAGCCTTCCCGAACCGCAGCCAAGACGGTCGGGAAGTGATGCCCGTGAGAGTGTAGATGCGGCCAGCGGTCTCGGCCACCGCTCCGCACCACGTCCCGTAAGAGGCTTATGCGCCGGTCTATCTGGGCGTGGATCGCTACGTCAATGCGGGGTCGTCTCATGCTCGGATACCTTGCCAGTCTGGACTACGAAAGTGCGGTTAACTCGCCTTCACCAAAGGCGGCAACCGATCCCATGCCGAGCCGTCACATTCCGAGGGCTCTCCTTCTACCCACAGCGTGAACTCTTCGAACTTGGGCATCGGCTTGTTCCGCCACCATGATTGGTTGGCGAATTTGCTGGTCAGTTCGGCGACAGCTTCCTCTGGCGTGTCACCAAACCCAGCGTCAGACTTCATGAGGTCGATGAAGTGTGGCCCGACCGCGCACCAGGCAGGGCCGTCTCGGAAAATATGAAACCCATGTGATATGTTCATCGTTCTCTCCTCTAGTGTTTCGGATAGCCGGCCACTACGAAAGAGCGGATTTGTCGGTAGCAAGCCACAGCATGATCTTGGCCATGCCCAGCGCATCCGGCAGGGTGCCGCCTTTGACGCGGGATAGAGTAGAAGCCGGGATGCCGATCTGTTTGGCCATCTCGCGGTTCTCGACATCATGCTTCTGCTGGAAGGCGGCCAGCGCCATACCGAGGTTTGTCATTTTGCCGCTTCTTTTGCCGGTTCATGAGCCATAGTAAAACCGCTCCCCTCGCTCTTCATCTGTCTTGAAACGCTGCTCTAATTCGAGTTGCGCCTTCAGAACCTTGATGAGTTGCTCTTGGGAAAGGCCGGCATGCTTGCCTCTTGCGAAAAGCTCTCCGACCTCGCCCACAAACCCGAAATAGACAGATAGGTTGCTCATGGCTCTAGCCTCCTTAGGTTCGCCGAAGCCTATCGACGTAAGGTATCGTTGGATCATATGTTCTGATGATATCTTGGTCGTCACCGCCAGCGCGGTCCATTCGCTCGATTTCAGCAATGCATAGCGCCGCAGCGTCAACCAGACGCTCTCGCCGGTCGGATTGGTCGGGTGGCGGACATCTCCAGGGCCAAAGCTTTAAGGGGGCGTTTGGCGAGGCGTAGCAGGCCGCCGCGTCTGCTATTGAGCCGTCCGCGTGTTGGTCATCGTGGGCAGCCGTGTAACCCTTCATTTCTTGATGAAGGCGGCGGCGCCAGATCTCGCGATAGATTTCAGGTATTTCTGTCATGATTTGCACTTTCGGAGTGTTTGAAACTCTGGACTATTGAAATACGGTTAGGGGTGTTCCGCTCTTGATGTAGAGCGGATGCTTTGGGGCGCCTGACTTCGTGGTACCAAAACAGTATGCGGCAGGCTTCCAGCCGCGCACCCAAACCTTCATGGTGTGGGCACGTTTCTCAGCCATCGGATGGGCACCCCAAGCGCAGATCACGATGTCACACCGGTTGATAGCCGCGTCGCCAACGTCTGCGTTGCGTGGCCCGATTGGATCGTCAGCCTTCACCAGCTCGGCCGGGTCGGTGGAACGCAGGCCATAGAGGTTGATGACCTCAAAGCTGCCGTAGCCCATGCCCTTCGCCAGGCGGATGCACGACCGAATCGTGGCGTCATCGATCTCGGCGTCTGCCGTGGACGGATTGAGCATGACGTAAAGGCATCGGGGCTGCGCGTGATCCCACGTCCGGCGCAGAAGGTAACGATACCTGCCGCATTCCGAAATCACGGCGTCGCGTTCGAGGAAAAGGTCAGGCACTGTGGTTCTCCATGCGCCGCCCAATGCGGCAATTGATGTTTTGGATAGCGGACGGATTGATGTGCCTTGGGTATAAATCCAGCAACGAAGATAAAGCCTTAGCCGTCAATTCCGTTCTTGGTCTGACGTTCACCTAGGCACTCCGGGCCGTCCGCCCGTATCAATACCCGTCTGTCTTGGCGTGCTGGCTGCAGAACAGCCCTCCGATCCCATGGCCGTCTTTCCGCTTGCACCGGAAAAGATGCGTAGCCAGCGAACCGCGGCCGGCGTATCCAGCGCATTGGCCAGCCGTCCACGGCTTCGAATCGTGGTCCTCCATGAAGCATTCGTATCGGCGTTCCTTGACCTGCTCGACAGTTGGCGGCGCTAGCGTCATTTCTGCTCTCCCCTTGCCAGCGCTTCGTTCTGCACGTTCATCCACCATCGGATATCTTGCGTCGGGTGCACCGCCCATGAGCGGTCGCCGGTATCGTCGTTGAGCCATTTGGATTGCTCGGCGAGGTTCCGCTTCAGGAGCCTTTCGGGTAACGCTTCGGTAACACTACGTCCGTTTGTTTCGTGTATGTTCATGGTATTTTCCAATCGTGAACGTAGAAAGATCAATGGGTTAAGCTGTGCGTCTCAAATCATCCATTTCAACCTCTAGCACAAATCACCGCTGTTTTATAGCGTTTTCTGTGCTTTTGGTAACCCTACGGTAACACTTAGCGGGTTTCCGACACGTCCTTCTGCCAGTCCGGATGGTGATGGCCGTAGACCCGCATCAGCATCGCCAGCGACATCCCCAGCGCCTTGGAGGCCTCCACGGGATCCTTCCGTTGCTGGAGCATGTTCGTCGCCCTGGTGTGCCTCAGGATGTGTGGCGTGACGTGCTCTGGCAGTTTGGCTGCCACCCGCGCCTTGTCCCACGCCTTGATGGGATTCTTCACCCGGTTGCCCTGATAGCAAATTAGATACTCTGCCTTCTTGCCGTCCATTCGCTTCCAGCGCTTCAGGTGCGCGATAAGCCGGGAGCCCATGCGGACCGGCGGCGCCTGCTTGTTCTTCGCCTGCCGGGCTCCGGGCGGCTTCCGCTGCATGATCTTCGTCTTGAAATCGATCATCGACCACTTCAGGCCGCTGATGACCGATCTTCGCGACCCCGTATACCAGCCGATGATGAAGAGTCGAGCCAAGTGTGGTGTGCGCCGCGCCTGCCACAAGAACCTGGCGGCCTCGTCCCGTGTAATCCAGTTCTTGCGGGGCTCCGGAGGCGGGGGAAGCACGATCTTTGGCGTCGCCATCTGTGGGGCGTGGTGGGCTTTCCAATGGTGGATAGCGGCATTCAAGAAAGCCAGCTCCCTGCGGCTTGACGCACCCGCATTCCGGGTAGTTGCATATGCTCGGCAGGTAGCCGCCGAAATATCGCTCACCTTTTTCGTTCCCCACCATTTGTTCAAATGCCTCAGGTCGTATTGGATGTGTTTGCCGGCGATGGCGTGCTTGATGTGCTCTTCGGCGTATGTCGAGATGACATCCGCGAGGAGCGGGTCCGGACCAGCGGCCGGTTTATGCTTCCCCGTGATGTAGTCCCGAAGTGCTTGCTCAGCTCGTCCAGCTTCCGCAGCGCCGCACCCTGTGCGATGGCGGGCTCGGCCGTCGATGATGGTCCAGGTCTCGCGCTTGCGATCCCACCAGAGCCTTGCACCTGAGCTTCGACGCGGCATTTTTGTTCCATGTCCTGTAGGGCGGGGAGGGTCGTCCAGTACGCCCGCCCCATCTTTGATGCAACAAGGTTCCCGCGATCGATCTCAGCGCGCAAGGTTGACGCGTGGCGGGCATCCCCGAAAAATAGCTCGGCAGCCCGCTTAAGCGTCAGTCGCTTGCCCTTTTCGCGCTCGGTCGTCTCGGGTGCCGGGGTGGTCATTTTAGCGCCTCATCGATCATGGCCGGCCACAGGTGCTTCAGGTTGGCCTGTTTGGATTCGCCATCCATGTCCTGCATGGCTTCGATGCCGCGGTCGAACATATCGGCGGTCGGCTCCCGCATGGCCTCGATGGCAACACGGGCCAACCGCATAGATGCTCCGTCAGACATTGACGCCGCGAGCATCTTTGCTTCATTCTGGATGGCTATGGCTACTTGCTCGACCTTCGTAAATTCTGTGCTCATGGGTTCCTCGTAGTCCGGTCTTTCGTCATGTCCGAAACTGTCACGCCATCACCAGCGGCAGTATTTCCTGCTCTAGTCGGCGGACAGCCATCTCACACCAGCGTTCCTCGATCTCGATCCCTATCGCTCGCCGTCCAGCATCTTTAGCCGCTCTCAGCGTTGTGCCGCTTCCCATGAACGGATCAAGCGTCAGGTCTGGCGCCGTGGTTTCGATGGCCCGCGCCGGCAGCCCGATCGGAAAGGGGGCGGGGTGGGCGCTGTTGGTCTCCTGGTGCTCATCCCAAACGTCCCCGACGCCAGAGGCACCCTTGCTCTTGAGGCGGAAATCGCGCTTCGCAATGACGGATATCCGCTCGTGCATTGGCAGATAGAAGGCCGGCGAGAAGTTGATGCCGCCAGATCGCTTCCAGATGATCTCCTGCCGCACGAAATTGCGTAGCGAATCCGGGATGTATTCGGACGGGCTGACCAGCTTGCCATCAAGCACACGTGGCTTGTGGTTGTAGAAAATGGCGCCGCTGTCAGTCAGGAGCCTCCAGCAGTTATTGAGCACAGCGCCCTGCCAAGCCACGTAATCCTCATGAGGCATGTTGTCGTCGTAGACGCCATAACCATGCGCCAGCCCGCCGGCGGCACTGGCCTTCGCCCATTTACCCTGTCCGCCGCGCTTAGCGATTCCGGACGATTTGCGATAATGCCCGAAGCGATCAGGGAACCCGCCGCCCGTGGTGTTGCCAAGATTATAGGGTGGCGACGTGAACACCAGATCAATCGTGCCGGCCGGCAACAGCGGCATCACGTCGATGCAGCTACCGTGCCAAATGGTGATGCCGGCGTATTCGTAATATGGTTTCACGTTTTGCTCTTTCGGACACCAGAAGAGAGCGCCGCATTCCAACCGAACTTGGCGGCTCCATAGAAGTTGATCCAATGCGAACAGATATGCCGCGTCATCACGTTGCCGGTCGGGCTCGTATAAACCGCGTCTCCGGGATCTGAGCCTGGCGTGGTAAACGAGGCATTCACCAGTTGGTCGTAAGTCAGGCCCCACGAGCTGACCTTTAAGAACCATTCATCGAAAGTCATGCTTCGGTCTTTCGGTCTGCCGGAGACTGCGGCACGTTGTTGAGCAGCTTCTCGACGGCATCTCGGCAATCCTTGACGGCATCCGAGGCAAACTCGCGGGCGGGCGTGTACAGAACCGGCCGACCGTTCTCATAGAGCGCCAGCCATTGGTCAAACACGTCGAGGATTTCTTTCTTGAGCTTGTCATCCATTGCGTTGCTCTTTCGGTGATCCCACAAGACCGAGCGCGTCTCGAATTTGTGTGATGCCCGTCATCGGATGCATCCCGTTGGGCCAGAGTGCATTCGAAAACGGGGCGCGAGAAAGAATGTCCTCCGCTAGTGTAAGCGCCTTCACTAGCGCGTCATGGCAGTTGACGGCATCAACGATAAAAGCCGCGTCCGCCTCATTCTCTGCCGGGGTCCGATCCATTACGTGGGCGATAGAAAACCCATCGTTCCCCATGATGACGCGAGCGCTGCCCGCCGAGCCCTGCTCGAAACTTGAAATACGCCAAGGCGTCTTTGTGTGCTTAATCATGTTTCGGACTCCTGGGGAGACGGCAACGGCGGCCCGTCGATCGTGATCTTCAGATCGACGCCAAGGTTCTGCCGGATGATCTCGGCAATGTTGTCGGCCACCGAAGCGTCGATAGTGGCCGGCGAGACCTTATCCTTCGGAATGGTGATCTTTGCCGAGAGCATCGGCCGCTGGAATAGTGCGTCAGGCAAATCGCACGTCACCCGCATCGCGACCTCTCCGGCAGCCAAGCTGGGTTGGCGATCGGTGACGCGGGTCATGATCTTCCCGTAACCGCGCGAACTCTTCTTGAATGCCAAATAAAACGAATGCGTGGTCATCTATTCCCCCTGCGTGTTGTGGAGTTGCGAAGTGTCCGAAACTGTCAGGTCGCCCTCCGCTTCGAGGTACGCCGCGATGACCTCGGACGCGAGGATTGGCGAGATTGCATTGCCGCCAACGCGCCAGAGATCCACTCGTCCGGGAAGCCCATCAACCAAAAAGGGAAGGCCGGATTTGGTGCGCCGAGCCTTGCCGTCGAGCGGGCTGACGATCCATTCGGCATCTGCCCACCAGGAGCCGTTTCGTAGGACGTGAGCAGGCCGTTCAGCAGCGGCTCGTTGCTCCTCGCCCCGCTCCGGTGCTTCCGGCCGCCCGTCACATCGGCTACCGCTGGCGTCGGATTGTACGAGGCAATCACCGTCTTTGCAAAGTCCGCGCCGGCGCTGGCTGCTTTCGGCGTTGGCGAATAAGAGATCATCTGCCGCGGGAGCAAATCCACCCGCGATGCGCCGTCCTTCCTGGGCGCTAGGGACATGCCGGCGCTGTCCTTCCAGTCGCGCGCTGACACGGTTGTCCACCGCTGCCCAATAAAGTCGGTTCCGTTGGTGTGGCGCATCGACGGCACAAGCCGGGATATCGACCGCCCTTGCGGCGTAGTCTTCGATTTCCAAATCAGCGCAGACTCCGTCGAGCCAATGTGTGCCAGCCGCTGCCGCAACCTGCTCTCCCATGACGACAGGGGGCCGCCGGGCACTAATGAGGCGAAAAAAGTCCGGCCACAAATGCCTTGGATCATCGGCTCCAAGTCGCTTTCCAGCGAGGCTTTCACCCTGGCACGGACACGACCCGGTCCAGATGGGGCGCCAGTCAGGCCATCCTGCAAGCCGCCCTGCGACGGGCCAGAGACCGCCGCCGGCGAAGAAATGGCACTGGGTGTATCCTCGGATGTCATTGGGAGTTACTTCCTTGATTGATCTGGTATCGACGTCGCCGGCCGGGATCACGTTACGCGCGATCAACTCCCGCAAAATCGCCGCGGCTGCTCCGTCTATTTCGTTGTAATAGGCGCTCATTTGCTCTGCCGGTCTGGGCGCGTGTCGGAAAGTACGGCTGCGGCTTCATCCCCGATAGCCTTGATGCGCGCTACCTTTTCTTCAGCGCCGTGCTGCGGGCGCGTGAGCGTGCAGGTGCCGTCAGCCGGAAGGACGTAGCCGCGCATCCTCGCCCACTCGCGATCGACAAAAGCGCAGTCCTCGGCGTCCAGATGGCCGTAAACAGCCGCGATCATGCACCATAGTGTCTGTGGCTGCTCCGATTCCCGCGGTACTCCACGCAGCACTTCCAGCGCGCGATCGATCCGGTTGGTAAAGGCATCCTCTTCCAGGATTGCGATAGCTTGCTGGATGGGCGTCATCGGATTCCCCTCAGGTCACGCCACAGTGAGACAATGGCTTCCCACAAGGTTTCTCGCGGTGGGCGAGGGCCGAGAGTGCTGCGGTTGGTGCCGTACATGGTCAGGTTCCTTGTATGCAGCCAAGCAGGTAGGAGCCGACGAACATGGCGAGGATGAAGAGAACGACGGCGCCCAGCTCTGCGCCGATAGTTTCCCATATCATTTCGCGGTGTCCTTTGGCTGGACGTACAGCGGGCGAACTTCTACAGCGACCTTATTGGGATCGCCCTTCATCTGGTTTTTCCACAGCTGACGAAAATCGGATATTTCCCCTTTAACTGAAGACCATGCGCTCCAAGGAGCACCAGCGTGCGCATCCCGATGTCGCCATTGCCACATTGCCGGCTCTGGCTCGGATGATCTGGCAGCCCCGTCATCACGTACCGGGACAGATAGCGCGCGAGCCAGTGCAGCACCGCCATCCGACACGTCCGCGTCAAATGGGTGGACAGCGCCACGCGACAGGCAGTCGAGATTGGCGCGGCATTCCCGGCAGCTCGCGAGTTCGGATTCCAGAGCCTCGATGCGGGTTACGTGCTGGCGACCTTGCTCCTCCCACCACGCCACCTGCTCTTTGATGGCTTCGTGGGAGTTCACGGCCTCGACGATGAAGGTGGCGTTGGCGCGAGCCTCTTCTAGAGGCAAAAGACCGTGAAACCTTGCTTCCGCCAAAATGTAGCAATCGGCCGAGTCACAGAGGTCCGGCACCTCTCGCACGATTTGACGTTCAAGCCGCCCAATTGCCCACGGCGTCGGCGTGTGTGTTGCCGTCATTGGCTTTGTCTCGCTCATAGCGGAATCCTTCCATTCGCCCAGCCGCTGAAGCTGTAGATGCAGAACAGGATGAGGGAGGTCGCGGCGGCGCTTTGGATCATCGCAGCACCACCGTTCCATCCATCCGCTTCTTGAACCTGCTGTCTCGGCTACCTGGGAAGCGGCTCGGCTTCCTGATGCCATTGTGCTTTGCCCGAACCCGGTAGTCCTTGGACTTCTGCGCCAGATCATGCGCGGTCTTGACCTTGTGCGGCTCAACCAGTACCGGAGCCATATTGCTCTCCCGGTTCTCGCCGCCGTTGATAAGCGCCTGCGGGTGCTCGAGCTGCCACTTGTCGCCGGGCATGATCTTGCGGCCGGAGATATAGCAAGTGCCTTTGTAGCGCTCGAACACCCGCAGGCGGACGCGCGGAGGGGCTGGCGTATCCGGCGTCTTACCGATCCATTCCGGTAGCTCACGCATGCTCTAGGGCCTTCCAAGCTGAAAATTGGTCGTCTAGCTGCTTCCAAAGCACGCGCTTGCGATGATCTGTCGAAAACTCCGATCGAGACTTCACTAGGCAAAGATGCCTGAGTGCGTCAGCGGCGCTGTCTTTGTCGATGACGTTGATGTACCCCTGCTCTTCACGCAAAAATGCTTGGAACGCTGGTTGGTCGCATCGCAGGGCCGCTTGAGCTGCAGGCTGCACCTCGCGCCAGTCCATCTTCTCCCGCTTGGCCCCAGCCTGGGGCTGGATAGGCTGGGGCCGGGCGTCAACTGCGGGTTTAGTGGGGTGATTTGGCATCGCCTCCTTTCGGTTGACGGGCTGTTCATCATCGCCGATCTCGACCAGTACCACGGCGTAGCGCGTGCCCATCGGGGCTTGCGTTAAGCGCGTATCCATATCGATGCCTTGAACCGTGAAGGAGACCTTCCAGTCGCCGTTTTGACGCTGGGCAAGGGCATCCTTCTTCGCTTCGAGCGATATGGCTTGGTTGCGGGCGTGATCGGCGATAGTCATCTCAAACCTCTATGGTATTCCCAGACAGCCTTGCGAGCGGCTTCCGCAGTATAGTTCTGGCCGCTCGGTCGGATCAGGCGGCAGGCAACCTCGCGCCAATTCCGCCAGATCAGCCACAGGCGCAAAGCCTCTCTTGTGTCGATGCGGTCTCTCATGCCGCTACCTTCCTCGGTAGCTTGGCGATGACGAGCGCCTTCAGCTCCGCGACTTCATCGTTGCTCAATCCGAAATCCCGCCGCGCCTGTTTCTCTCCATCCCACCACGGCAGGATGCGGGGATCCTGATCGGGGAAGCCTGCAATCTTGGCCTTGCAGTCGGCGACGTACCGCACGGCGCTGTCGTCTGCTTCATCACCGACGTTCGATTGCGTCTTGTCGTACAGGGCAAGGCCGAACGGATTGCCGAACGTCATGAAGGCGCGCTTCATTGCGTCGGTTTCGGCCTCCTTGATGGCACTTTCGTGGGCCTGCCCGAGGTCGCGGTCGATGCCATGGCCCGCGCCGCAGCCTTCGCGCGCGACGCCATCAACGATCACGCGGGCCTTGCAGAGATAGGTGACACCCCAACCTGGGTTCCTAGCTGTGCCGATCTCGCGCTCCTTCTCGGAAACGCACTTGATGTCGATCGTTTCGCGGGTCCAATTATCGAATCCGAATATCCTGTTGGCCTCCGCTATGACGTGCCAGCCCTCGATATAGCTGACCTTGCTGCCGCCCTGCTGACGTGACTTGACGTTTGCAGGCGAGAGCTTGGCGCCTAGAGCGGCTTTGGTTTCGTCCGAAAACATCACACAGTCTCCAGCGGCTTGCTCGCGTAGGTCTCCTGCGCCGTAACGATCTGCTTCAAGGCCGCTTCCAGCACCGTGCGGGCTTCTGCGAGTTCGTCCTGCGCCTTGCTTTCGAATGCCGGCCTGAGCGGCAACTGACGGGCATGACGCGCGGCCATTTCGGCGCCGGAGCGGATGAAGTTCAGGTGAGGGCGGACTTTGGTGTCCCAGTCGGCGAGCGTCACGATGTTCTCTCCATGCACTTCCGAATCGCGGCCAGTTCATTTTCGAGTAGCTGATGGGATTGCATTCCAAACGCCGAAAGCGTCTCGGCTATGAGAAAGCGCAGCGATTGCTCGGAGGGCTCGGTGAGCCGGCCAGAGGCGACAACCGCCTCGCAATGACCGATGAGGGAGGCGACACAGACCTGTTGCCAAGCTTCTCCGACTCGCTGTTCAACGCGAGGTTCGGTGAATTTTCCGAGTACGTCGCTATCGCTGAATGATGTGTGCATTAGTAAATCTCCCCTTCACCGTTCTGAATGCTCTCTTGGTTGTCGTCGAACTCGTCGTCAGTCAGCTTCCGGTTAGCCATGCGACTGCAGGCGCCGATAACCCGAAGGTGCTTGAGCGCGGCCCGAAGGGCGTAGTCGAGTACATGCGCGGCGTGCTGGGGCTCGTCCTGTGGGGTGCGGGCGAGCATTAGAGTGGCCACACGAGGGCAGACAGCAGCGCGATGTACGGCGCCGCCAGCAACGCGATCAGGGAGGTGAAGCCGTAGAACTGCGCGTCTGACATTTCGGTATTCCCTCGCTCGACCGGCGGTTGCCTGAGCTGATTTCTATTTGTACGCCCGGCGTACAGGAGAAGTCAACCGAAATCGTACGTGAGGCGTACAAATAATTTCGGGAGGGTTCGGGTCTTGCGAACGTACCGTGAACGGCACATATAGAAAAATGCCCGACCCGATTCGTGACAATCGGCCGGGCTGATCTGGGAAGGCTTGAAGGACAATCCCCAGACCGTTGGGTCAGATATAGGCGTCGCAACGTATATTGTCCAGCCCGGTACAAAATACCGATTGAGCTGCTGCGTAGATGTTCACACGGTCCGGCGGTTCCGGAGGCGCCGCGCGGGGGATCTTCACCTCAATGAGGGCTTCCGACCCGAGCAAATGCTGACGGGGCCATGCTCGCATCTGGGACTTTAAAGGCAGTGTACTGCGTGCCGGGCGGCTGGCCCCCGATATAGGGCATCCCAGGTATACGCGCTATCCGATCTCCTCAGGCCGCTTGGCTTACTGCCGGGAATAGCGGAAGGAGAACTATTACCTACGTCCCACTGTTCGGGAGACATTGTTCCAAAGGGCCATTAGAGCCTCTTGGTCTGGCGGCGGCTCAGTATCATCGTCTGGGGGCGGGAGCGCTATCAGCGTAGCCACAGGTACCCCAAGGGCCTTAGATATGCCTTCTATAATTGGCTGCGAGTAGGGCATCCGGCCATTCTCGATACGGCCGATACTGGCGTGACTATAGCCCTTCTCGCTGATTTCGTTTTCTTCCAGGTACTCACCGACTCTGGCCGCCAGTTCCTCTTGCGACATTTTGCGTTTTTCGCGCCATGCCCGGATGAAGGTCCGCTGATAAAGCGGCCGCAACCTCGCCAGCCCTGTTTTTGTTGACCTTTTCGCCATGTACGCATCATGCACGGCGCCGCGCTCGATGAAAACGACACCTCGCGTACAAAAGGGCTTGACGGCGACTGTACGCCGGGCGTACAACGCTAAACATGCACCTCTCCGATTACATGACCTTGAACAATCTTGATGATGACGCTGTTGCGGCGGGCATCAAGCGATCGCGCGTAACCGTCAGCCGGATTCGGCGCCGGAAACTTCGCCCGAACTGGGAGACGATCGAGAAGATAAGGGTATTCACGAAGGGCGCTTCCACAGCCGACGATTATCAGTCGCTGGAGCTTGCTCAATGACGCAGGCTTACCCCGTTCCAGATGTGCATGCACGCGACAGCCTTCCCGTCGAGAACGTGACGTGCAGCACGGTTGCTCTGCTCGGCGCCCGTGAGGGAACAGATCAAATTCAACTGCGCGCCGGCATCGATCACCCAGCCGACGCAGCGCAGCACTCCATTCACTTTGCGGAACGCGCCGAATCCATCGACGTAAACGGGCGGCAGGCTCGCGGCCTGCAAGATCAGTTCCGTATCGTCCATATGCACCCCCGCAACAAACTCGTGGCGTCCCTCGGGCTAGCATATGTCGGAAACATGACAGCGACAACGCGAAATCGCGCTCTAGCTTCATCACGTTTTTTCGCACGCGATCAATGGTCAAAATTGAACACCATTCCCTTCGGGGAATGCTCGACGGTCGTCACAGCCCCCCAGCTCCTGTCCCAGGTGGCGGCCGTCGATGCTAATTCCAGTTCTTGCGGTGAGGCACTCGGAGACGAGAGCAAACAACCGTCTATGGCATCGCGGCTGACGCCACCGCGCCCGCAAGATTCGATCTCCATCAACAGCATTCCAGACATTGCGAGGCGAGCGTGAGCGGTCCGCGACTGAGCAAGGAACAGAAGGCTGAAATCTGCAAGGCCTACGAAGCCGGCGAAAACATCACGCTCATTGCTTCGCGCTACGGTGTTCATCCCACCTATCCGGGCCTGTTGGCAAAGCGTCGCAACTTGAAGCCGCGCCTTCGCACCCAATGGGTAGTGCCGGAGGCTTCGGCATGACTCGCAATTACGGAATAAGCCGCCGGGAGACTTCCTTTGGGGGCGGCTACGGCAAGTCTCCCGGCTCTCACCCGCACGACATCTACGCGCCGCGCGATCTAAATCCTCTTCCTGCGCAATCGATTCTCCATAGCGAGGATATCAGCTATCCGACGCTCGATATCGGCGGCCTCATCAGGGATGTGATCCTTGGGACCATCACCGCGGTTGCGCTTGTTGCCAGTGTCTTCATCCTTCTTTTCGTCGAGACCTAGATATCGCGTCACGTTTCGCGTTGCAGCGCTGAGCGTGATGAAACTGAATGGTTCGTTATCCTGAGTATCTCTGACCATGGTTCAACATGGCAGAGGAATTATAACATGGCATCCATCCGAGATGGAGAGGTTATCCAGATGAGTACCGCTACAGCGGATCTTTCAACCGCGCATCACTTCGTCACCAAGATCGAGAACGCCGAGGCCAAGCGGAATAACAGAACCATCAACGAGGTTCGGCCGGAGATCGCGCGCAAACTGAAGACGGCTCCAGGCACGCTGGAGAACATCAGGAGATTTCGAAGCAAGGTCATTCCGAACTGGCTGATGGAGCGCATTCGCGCCGAGTTCGTTGCAGTTCTCCAAAATGAAATTCAAGGCTTAGAGCATGAAGTCCATCTCGCTCGCCAAATTGGTTCGAACTATCGCGATGACTCGCTGGCATCGGCTGAAGCTCAGCTTGCGGCGGCTCGTGAAATCTTGGAAGGGGGCTTGAAGTGATGCGCGGAAAGCACTGGACGGCAGAGCAGGACGACCTTCTCAGGAAGCTATACGAACCAACCAAGGAAGGCCGCCTGTCAGCCTCGCAGATCGCGGCAGAAATGGCCTGCGGCTTCACCCGCAATGCCATCATCGGGCGCATCCATCGGCTCAAACTCCCCCTGAGAGGGCAGATCATGAGAGCGCCGCGGCTTAAAAGGCAGCGGATAGAATCAATCCGCATGGTCCGCGCTAACTCCAACAGCAACGCCATCAGGATCATCGAGAGCGCGACCCTTGAAAGCGCCAAGCTTCGTTGCGCCGAGGTGGAGCCGCGTAACGTGGCTCTTATTGATCTATCCCCGGAAGGCTGCAGATATCCTTACGGCGATGGCCCGTTTTTATTCTGCGACCATCCGAAGGTTGACGGCCAAAGCTATTGCGGCCCGCACTTCGATCTGACGCGGGTGGTAACCAGAACGGTTGATGAAGCCGTGCGCGAAGCCAGGCGCCGCCGCATGCGTGGCATTAACTTCCGCCGCGCCCTTCTGGAGGCCGTGCAGTGACCATCTACTGGCAGAGCACCAAATCCCCCGTCCACCTTTTTGCGCGAGCCTACGAGGGCCAGGGCCTCGCTGCACACGTCAGCGATAATGCTCTGGTCGATCCGCAGATATTGGCGGATGAGCTTCGCGTTCGTCACCTGAATCCATGGGCCATTGCAGCCTATCAGCGCCGGCTCGGCGTCCGCCCAATCAAGGGGAGGTAAGACATGAAAACTATCGCCGCGCAGTACCACGAAACCCTCAGCGCCGCCCGCCGAGCCAAGCCCCGCTCAGAGCGCAAGACAAAGCTTGAAGCCAAGCTGGGGAATTTGCTGCTGAGGCAGTTGAAGATTGAGATCAAACGGAAAGCCGCATGATGCGCAAGGAAGTCCTAGCCGAAGGCGTCGAGCTTTATCTGGGCGATATGCGCGAAGTGCTGCCTGTTATTGGAAAGGTCAGCGCGGTCATAACCGACCCGCCATATGAGGATGAGCTTCACCGGGTGTTCGGTTCGGCGCGCTCTATCCGCACGGATGGCAAAAAATGGTCTCGGCATGACACTCTCGGGTTCGTCGGAGTGAATGCCGATCGATCATTGTTCTCTAAATTGATGGTCGACGCCAGCGAAGGGTGGCTAATCGCGTTCTCTCTGGCCGAGGGCATCAGGGCCTGGCGCGATGATATCCAGACGGCGGGCGGCAAATGGGATCAAACACTGTTCTGGGTAAAGCCGGACTCCACCCCCCGTTTTAATGGGCAGGGACCGGCCCGCGGAGCCGAGTGCGCCGCTGTTGCATGGTGCGGGGTCGGCCATCGAAGCTGGAATGCTGGCGGTAAGCGGGGCGTTTATACTCATTGCGTCAACATTAGCAGGCAAGGCGAACATCCGACCGAAAAACCGTTGCCACTGATGGCCGAGATCATAGCAGATTTCACAACGGCTGGCGAACTAATCTGCGATCCATTCATGGGGGGCGGCACTACGGGGATTGCGTGCGTCAAGAAGGGCAGGCGCTTCGTTGGAATTGAGTCCGAGCAGAAGTATTTCGATCTTGCCTGCAAGCGCATCCAAGCTGCCGTCGACGCCCCCGACATGTTTGTAGAGCCTCCCAAGCCCGCAAAGCAGGAGGCGATGCTGTGAACGCGCGCGCCCTCAAGTTCGTCCGCTACGCCCAGATCCAGAGCCACTTAAAGCGAGGCTGGATGACGCTAATCCCGAACGGGGCCATGCACCACCACACCTACGGAATCGAAATGGCGTGGCTCTGTGACTGTCCTATCCCGTGTGAGATCAAGTTCAACCAGTTGAGCCGCGTTCCATCCACTCCAACAGAGAGCGTAGCATGAGCGAGCCTAGCATAGGTCACAACAGCGAGGCCGAATCCGCTGTCACCAAATTCTCAAAAGACCAGCTACGATCCGTCATCGAACGCATCGAGCGTCTGGAGGAAGAAAAGAAAACAATCTCCGACGACGTTCGCGATGTCTACGTAGAGGCCAAGGGCAACGGCTACGACGTGAAGGCGCTACGCACGATCGTGCGGATGCGGAAGCAGGATGCCCACGAACGGCAGGAGCAGGAAACCATCCTGGAGACCTACATGCACGCCATGGGGATGCTGTGAACCACTGGTGGCGAGCCTATAACGAAGCTGTCAACGATCCGAAGCTTCAGCTTATTTCTGACGCGCTGTTCCGGGCGTGGTTCAACCTGATGTGCATAGCGTCGGGAAATGACGGGGCGTTACCTGCACTCAAGGATATAGCATTCACACTTAGGATCGCGCCCACCAAGGCGGCTCAGATATTGTCGCAGCTTCATGCTGCTGGGCTTCTCGACAAAACCGAAACGGGATTCGCGCCACACAATTGGAACGGTCGCCAATACAAGTCGGACGTTTCAACCGAGCGCGTGAAACGTTTCAGGAAACGCGAGAGAAACGTTTCATCGGACGTTACCGAAACGCCCCCAGATACAGAGTCAGAAACAGAAGATAGGATAGGAGATGTGCGCGCGAGCGCGTTCACGGAAGGATCGAAGGTTCTCGCAACCTCTTTTCTGAAAGCCCTTGGCTTCGACACTCCTTTGAAAGTTCCGCCTGAGTTTGCGGGCGTTGATTGGCGAGCGATCGAGTGGGAGCGCGCCGGATGGACGCCTGACCTGATTGACGCCGAAGCTCGCAAGAACGCCGGCAAGCCACTTTCGTATCACGAGAAATGTTTTGCAACCGCCTTCGCCAAGCGACAGGCGCCGCTGCCTGTTGTGGAAGTCCGCGAAGCAGAAAAGGTTACGGTGACACATGGAACATCTCAGAATCGATCCGGCGGCAGTCTCGTCGCATCCATCCGTCGTGAACTTGCCGAACTCGAACAGTCGGAAGGCGCTGATTTTGCGCTGCCAGGCGGCCCTGTTTACCGCTTATCGAATTGACCAATACGCCGATCCTGATGGGTTCAAGATCAACGTAGGAGCTGTGCTGGAGGGCTACCCGGACGAGGTAATCACCTACGTTTGCGACCCGCGGACAGGCATCCAACGGCGGATAAAGTTCCCGCCAACGGTGAGCGAAATTGTTGATGCTTGCAACGAGCATGTCGCGTTCCTGGAGAGGCTTCGAAAGCAGCGGCCAGCCTTCAAGGAGCGTCTTCCAGCTCCGCTCTTGCGCGATCGTCCGCAAGGATATCTGGCAACGATCTTCGTTCCAGAGGGGCATCCTCGCTACGAGAAACTCGTGGAGTGGTCCAAGGAAGCAAAGCCGATGTGGTGGAAATATGGAAATGCTTCAGACGGCAGAAGGGGGCTCTGGGTCGCTCGCTTCGCTTGGGAAGGCACTCCTGAAATCACATTCGGCGAAGGAACCTAACATGCCCGAGGCCTCAATGAGAAATCCGCGCAAGATCGGCATTCCGGCGACGGTCTATGAAGTTGGCCAGCACGTCGGCTTTGTAGACCTGATCGAGGAAAAGCAGACAGAGTTCCCGATCAGCGCAACATCGCAGTGGTTCTGCGCGGTGACCAACCCAAACTGCCAAGCCCGCGCGGCGCTAGGTCTACATGAGCTTGGCTATCGGACCTTCTACCCCAAGGTCCGCCGCTGGGTGGCCCATGCCCGCGTCAGGAAGGCCAAGGACAGGCCATTGCTCGGCCGCTATATCTTTGTCGAGGTAGATCCGAAGAACGATCAGCAATCATTCTACGCTGTTCGGGCGGTAAACGGAATCGAGTCGGTCCTGTCGTCATGGCAGCAAACGCCTTTCGGCGATCGCGTACAGCCGGCGGCGTTCAGCTCGGACTGGATTGCCAGCATGCGGCTCCGACAGATGGCCGGCGAGTGGGATGAAACACGGGGGACGCTTCCGATCGGCGCCCGGATCATGCTTATGGAGGGAGAGTTCGCCGACAAGCTGGCCACGGTTACCGCCAAGGAAGGCCGCAGGGAGCGCACCATCATCTTTAAGCTTCTGGACGAGAACACATACGGCCAGCTCAATATCAGCAACGTGAGGGCGGCATGACGATGCTGGACCATGCGCCAGAGGCGGTTTCATTCACCACCATCACCAAGCTTGAGCGCGAGGACATTGAGCGCCGCGCCCTTGAGAGGGCCGCCAAGATCGTGGAGAGCCTTGAAGGCAACCCGACTTACGCGCAGGCATGGCGGCTGGCTGCTCGCGCTATCCGCAGATCAAAGCCGGATTAATCGGTTATGAATGACAAACCCGGCAAATCAGTTCCATATACGTGCGGCCGATGAGCGTTTCACCCGCCGGGAGGCTTGTGCCTTATGCCCTGCGACATCTGCGACAACAACTGGGTATGTGAAACCCATCCCGACAAGCCTTCTGACATCACAAGCGACAGGAAAGACGCCTGTCATTGCGGAGGGGCGGCGATGCCGTGCAGGGCGTGTGGTGGGGATTTGAATTCGGGGCGTGCATCACGCTTAGGAGCTGAACATGACCACCAAGGAAGATAGGTTGCTGCACGAGCCGGCCAAACAGCCCGTTCGAACGGCAGAAGCCAAGCCCGTCGATCACTTCGCGGCAATCCGCGGCCACATATCCGAGCTGACGAAATCGGGCGACCAGACGCTCAAGAACGCCTTGGGCAAGATCATCGTGCGGTTGGACAGGATCGAAGGCAAAACGGTTTAGGATATGACTGCATCAGCAGACGATCAACAGAGGCCGGAACACCTTTTCAAGCCCGGACAGTCGGGCAATCCAAAAGGGCGTGAGAAGGGTTCTCGGAACAAGCTTGGCGAGGAGTTCATCCAGAAGCTTTACGCCGACTTCCAGGAGCATGGTGAGGCCGCGATTGTGCAGGTGCGGACCGAAAAGCCTGACGCTTACCTGAAGGTGATTGCCGGCATTCTGCCGAAGGAGCTGAAGATCACCAATGAATCCGACCTGACCGATGAGCAGCTTATCGAGCGCATCCGACAACTCGACTCCGTCATTCGACCTTTCCTCAGTTCTGAGGGAACGAGCGACGTTGGCCGCGGAGATGAGCCGCCGGCTGTCACGCACTAAGCTATTTCGATACAAGCCTTATCCCAAGCAGAAGCTGTTCCACGCTAACGGTTTGAGCCACACCGAGCGGCTGTTTATGGCCGGAAACCAGTTAGGAAAGACAGTTGCTGGTGGCGCTGAGTGGGCCATTCATGCAACTGGTCGCTATCCAGACTGGTGGCACGGCGCGGTGTTCGACAAGCCTCCATTGCTCTGGGCTGGGTCTGTCACAGGTGAAAGTACTCGGGATAATCCGCAGCGCATCTTGGTTGGGCCCCCTCCGAAAGAAGAGGAATGGGGCACAGGGTTTCTGCCGGGCGATGCGCTGGTTGATTGGGATCGCGCTATGGGCGTTCCTAATCTGCTGGATAACGTTCAAGTTCGCTGGGGTGGCGGCGGCGATGTTCAGGCCGGCATTTCCGTTGTGGCCTTCAAGGCTTACGAGAAGGGCCGCGAGAAGTGGCAGGGGCCAACTGTAGACGGGGTGTGGTTCGATGAGGAACCACCACAGGATATCTACACTGAAGGCCTGACGCGGACAAACAACGGACAGCGAGGTCAGTTTGCGATGCTGACGTTTACCCCGCTGCTCGGCATGTCGGACGTGGTTTACATGTTCATCCAGGAATGCGGTCTGGAATGACACGCTCAATCGTTCGTATGACGATTGAGGATGCAGACCACTACACACCAGAGCAACGCGCGGCGATTATCGCGAGCTATCCGGAGCATGAGCGGGAAGCTCGCGTAAAGGGTATACCGACGCTTGGAAGCGGTCGAGTGTTCCCAATTGCGGAAGAAAAGATCACGGTTGATGCGTTCAGCATCCCGCACGATTGGGCGCGCATCAACGGCTTAGATTTTGGCTGGGACCATCCGTTCGCAGCCGCGTCATGCGCTTGGGACCGGGATGCAGATGTCTGGTATGTCACGGCCTGCTATCGCGAGAGTAAATCAACGCCTGTCATGCATACGGCATCGGTCAAGCCTTGGGGCGCATGGATACCCTGTGCATGGCCCCACGACGGCCTGCAACACGATAAGGGCAGCGGCGAACAGTTGGCGAGCCTCTACAAAGATCAGGGCCTCAACACGCTCCCAGAGCGCTCTACGTTCGAGGATGGCGGCAATGGTGTTGAAGCTGGCGTAATCGAGATGCTGGATCTGATGCAGACAGGGCGCTTCAAGGTCTTTTCCCACCTGAAAGAATGGTTCGATGAATTCAGGCTTTACCACCGGAAAGACGGCAAGATCGTGAAAGAGCGCGATGACCTCCTGTCGGCAACCCGGTACGCATTGATGATGAAGCGGTTTGCCGAGGTTGAACCGAGGTTGCGCAAGGCAGGTGCCGCCCGTCGTGGTTCGTGGATGGGCGCCTGATGGTATACGACGCCACCGACAAGCCAGAGGACGCAAGGAAGCGCAAGGCGGGCGATGACGAGATCCTGCGTCAGGCCCTTGAGGACTACGAGGCCGCCTACGAGTTCCAACGCACCAATATCGACGAGGCCAACGAGGACCTGAGATTCCGCAGGGGCCGGAAGGAAGACCAGTGGGATCAGGCCGCGCTTGATGTCCGCGCCGATCGGCCATGTCTCGTCATCAACACCATCCCGCAGTTCATCCGGCAGGTAACCGGCGACATGCGGCAGATGCGGCCGGCGATCAAGGTCAACCCGGTTGACAGTCGCGGAGACATTAAGACGGCTGGCAACATCGCCGGCATGGTCCGCTATATCGAGAACCGCTCGTTTGCCAAGCATGTCTACACGACGGCGGGAGACAGCCAGGTTGCGTGCGGTATCGGTCATTGGCGCGTGACGACGGAGTACGCCAGTTCCACGACGTTCAATCAGGAGCTGAGGATCTCCGGCATCAAGGACGGCGTTAGCGTTCTCTGGGATCCTGACGCGGAGTTACCGACCAAAGAAGACGCAATGTTCTGTCATGTGCCGTCCGACATCTCGCGGCGCAAGTTCAAGAAGAAATACCCTGACGCCAAGGCTGAGGGCTTTGCCTTTACGATGGAGCATTCGCAGGAAAGCTGGTACTCCGGTGACAGCATCCGCGTCTCGGAATACTGGGTCAAGAAGCCGATCAAGCGGTCGCTGGTGCTGTCTCCTGACGGCGCAATCGACGACATCACGGACCAGACGGAAGGGTACGGCAAGGCGGAACTGGCCAGTGCGGCTGAGTTCTACGAGTCGCAGGGGTTTCGGTTCGAGCAGCGTGATAGCTTCAAGGTCTGCCGCTATCTGATCACGGCGAACGATATTCTGGAGGAAATGGACTGGCCCGGGCCAGACATCCCGATCGTGCCGTGCATCGGGGAAGAGGTGTTCATCGGCCGCGAGGTCTACCGCCACGGCGTGGTGCGCTATGCCCGTGATCCGCAGCGGATGGTGAACTACTACGCGTCAGCCGATGCTGAGACGACTGCTTTGCAGCCCAAGGCGCCGTACATGGCGACGCTGAAGCAGGTCCAGAACCACATGGACCAGTGGGAAACGGCCAACACGCAGAACCATTCGGTTCTGATCTACGATGCCGACCCGCAATCTCCAGGCGCCCCGCAGCGTGTACAGCCGCCGGTCCCGTCGCAGGCTATCCAGATCGGCAAGCAGCAAGCGCTCGACGACATGAAGCGGGTCATCGGGATTTATGATCCCGGCCTCGGCCAGAAGTCCAACGAAACCTCCGGCAAGGCGATCATCGCCCGCCAGCAGGAAGGCGACACCGGAACGTTCGTCTACATCGACAATTTCAACATGGCGATTCAGCGGACGGGTCAGATCCTGCTCGGACTGATCCCGCACATCTACGATACCCAGCGCCAGATGCGGATTATCGGCGTCGACGGCAAGGAAAGCGTCGTCGACATCAACAAGCCTGTGATCGAGAACGGTCAGGAGACGATCCAGAACGACGTGACGGTCGGTGCCTATGACGTCACGCTCGATGTAGGACCGTCCTATTCGACCAAGCGTCAGGAAGCCAAGGAGGGCATGCGGGAGTTCATCCAGGTATTCCCGGAGGCGGCGCCCATCCTTGGGGATCTCTATGCCAAGGGTCAGGACTGGCCGAACGCCGAGGAAATCGGAGAACGGCTGGAGGTCATGCAGCCGCCTGCGGTCAAGCAGATGCTGGAACAGAAGAAACGGGAAGAGAACCCCGATGCCGAGCCTGATCCGGCAATGGCGGCCGAGCAGCAGGCGCAGCAAAAGCAAATGCAAGCGCAGCAGATGATGGAAGCCGCCGGCATGAAGAAGCTGGAGCTCGAGGTTAAGGAGCAGCAGGCCAAGACCGAGATTGCATCCCAGAACGCCCGCAAGGCCAAGGCTGAAGCCGACAAGGCCGAGTTCGACGCGCAGATCGCACAGGAGAACATCGGTAAGGCCAAGGCTGATGTTGCCAACGCCCATATGGAAAACCTGCGCACGATCCAGTCGCATGACGCGGACATGGAGCGCGGCGAACAGGATCACATGATCGGGACCGCTGGCGAGATGTCACGGATGGCGCGAGAGCAGGAGATGCACGAACGCACCTCCAGCCAGTCCGACGAAAAACACGAGGCCATGATTGAGAAGATGAAGGCAAAACCGGAACCGGCAGAGGCATAAATGGCAACCGCATCAGTTGAACTCGGCAAGGTCAGCTATAACCGTGAGCTTCACGGGGCCTGCGTCCGTCAGGAAAGCCTGACGATCTCCGGAACCGAGGCCGAGCTTGCAACCGCCGTGACCGCGGCAGAGGCCGCTGCCGGCGTCGAGATGGCGAGGGTCGCAACCGACACCGCTTGCTATGTCGCCGTTGGCAGCGCTCCGGATACCACAGCCACGACGGCCACGAATGCCACGACGGCCAGGCGACTGATTCCTGCAGGATGGATTTTCGACACGCCGATCGGTATCGGCGAGAAGGTCGCGGTCAAGGCGATTGCCTAAGTTTCGCGTGATGCTGGCTGCATGAGGTAGCCGGCGCTGCGATTGTGCCTCCTTCGGGAGGCTTTTTCATGAGCATACCATATGGCAGACGAAACCAACGGGCAGGCGTCACCGCCGGCCGAAGGTGAGACGAACCCTGTTGCCGACGAAACCCGCGATCTCAACGCTCCGGCTCCGAAAGCCAAGCCCGACGGGGCGAAAGCAGCCGAACCTGAAGGCGATGACAAGGGCGACGAAGGCGAGGGCACCGAAACCGGCGAGGACGGACAGCCACGACGGCGAAAGCGGACTGGCTCAGAGCGTGCCAAGCGCCGGGAGGAATACCTCCTCAACGAATTGCGCGAGCGTGAACGGCGTCTGGAGGAGCTTGAACGCCAGTCCCCAAGGGACGGCGACAAGGCCAAGGACGAGCCTCCCAAGGAGGAGGAATTCAACGGCGACTGGACGGCTTACGTGGCCGCCAGGGCAGCTTACGAGGCCGGCAAGGCGGTCGAAGGCAAGCTGAACGCCAGAGAGCAGACGACAGCGCAACAGCGTCAGGTCGAAGCACGTCGGGAACGGGACATTGCCCATCTCGACCGCATCGAAGAGGCGCGTGAGACCATCGCCGATTTCGACCAGGTGATGGGAACCATGAAGGGCGTAACGGTTCGTGAGGACGTGCTGGAAGAAATCAAGCAGTCCGACAAATCGCCGCTGATTGCCTACCACCTTGCCAAGAATCCCGACAAACTTCGCGAGCTGAACTCCATGAGCGGTCGCGAGCTGGCCCGAGAAATCGGCCGGCTGGAAGGCTCATTGCGTATGCCGGCCGGGAAGAAACAAACCTCAGCCCCGCCGCCGCCAACCACCCTCAAGGGCGGTGCGGCGCCTGCCGTCGATCTCGCGACTGCCGACATGGACGCCTATGTCGCGGCGCGAAAGGCGCAGGGGGCACTAAGCTAAACCCAGATTGCCCGTCGTGATGGCGGCCAGTCCCAGAGCGGCACGCAGTGATGCGCCCGCCAAGAAGGACCTGACATGAGCAATACCACTCTGACTGCGGACATCATTGCCAAGGAAGCGGTGATGATCCTCGAAAACAACTGCGTGATGGGCAAACTGGTCCATCGCGGCTACGAGGAAGAGTTCAACAACAACGTCAACGGCTACAAGGTCGGTGAAACCGTCTCCATCCGCCGTCCTGCGGACTTCACGGTTCGCCGCGGAGCGGTGGCGGCGGTCCAGGATGTCGTGGAAGGCAAGATCCCTGTGACCATCGACATCCAGGACGGCGTGGACTTCAAATTCACGTCGCAGGATCTCACCCTGCAGATCGGCGATCTCTCCGAGCGGGTCATCAAGCCGGCGCTGATCCAACTCTGCAACACGATCGACCGCGAGGTGATGGGGCTCTACAAGTATATCCCCAACCAGGTTACCATCCCGTCCGGCGGCATGAACTCGTTCGCTGACTTCTCCCTGGCCCCGAAGCTGATGGACAAGATGGCGATTCCACAGGACGGCCGCGCTGCGGTACTGTCGCCTGATGACCACTGGGATCTGGTTGGCTCCCAGACGGCGCTTTACATGCAGGGTCTGGCCAAGAGTGCGTATGAGACGGCCAAACTTGGCATGATCGGCGGCTGCGACACCTACATGTCGCAGAACACGCCGGTTCACACCACGGGCGACCGCACCGGCACCGACCTGATCGACCTGCCGATCATTGACGGCACCTTTACCTGGGCATCCGTCAAGGACTCGACCACGATCACCATCCACATGGACGGGTTCGCGGCTGCAACCTCGACGGTAAAAACCGGCGATACGTTCACGATTTCGGACGTGTACGACGTCAATCCGGTCAGCAAGGCACCGCTGGCTCACCTGAAGCAGTTCGTCGTGATGTCGGACTTTACCGCGGCGAGCAGCGAGGGCGATATCCTGATCTGGCCGCCCATCATCCTGAGCGGGTCGCACAAGACATGCCACCTCTCGACCGGCACCGACATCAACGACAACACGGTGACCTGGCGCGGCGTGGCTTCCACGGCCTACGCGGAGAGCATTTTCTTCCGCAAGGAGGCGTTCGCCCTCACGATGGTTCCTATGATCAAGCCGCCCGGCGCCGTCGATGTTGGCCGTCGTTCGTACAAGGGGTACTCGGTCCGAGTGATCCCCTACTACAACGGCACCAACGACGACAGTTCGTGGCGTCTCGATGTTCTCTACGGCGTCGACATCATCGACCCCAGGCAGGCCGTTCGCGCGTCGCTCGCGGCTGACATCTAACTGAAGGAGCCCTCAACATGGCACTCAAGCAACTATCTGATGGCGGCCCGGACGGTACTGTTCTGGGCCAGAGCGCAACCGATCTGATCGGCTTCCACGGCGCCACACCGTCCGACAAGCGAGCGGTTCTCACGCTGGCGACCGCGGCAACCATCGCTACAGTCAAGACGGCGGTGCAGGAGATCATCGCCCTGCTCAAGGAAAAGGGCCTGATGGCCACCTCGTGAAGATCAACTTCACGTCGGTTGGCTGTGTTCCTGCGGCCGACCTTGAGCGCAATGAAGACTATGCACGGCAGCTTGGCTTCCCCCAAATGGAGCCTGCTGCCGTGCATCGCCTGGCTGTTGTCGGAGGGGGTCCGTCGATCGCCGGTTATATCGACGAACTGGCCGGGTTTGACGGTGAGGTATGGGCGATCAACGGCGCTTTCCGCTGGTGCCTGTCTCGCGGGATCGACGCGGCGTTCTTCACGATCGACCCCCAGCCACAGGCCGCGGCACACGCTAGGGGCGCTTCACGGGCTATCCTAGCCACGTGGTGCCATCCCAGTACGTTCGACGCGCTGTACGGGGCTGACATCAGCACGGTCAGGCCAACGCTGCACGGGGCCACGTCGGCAACCGCGGCGCCGGCACTGGCGATCGAGGCCGGGTATCGCGAATTGGTGTTTTACGGCTGCGAATCCTCGTTCGGAGAAAGCACGCATGTTTACGGAAACCGAGGCGTCGGGAATTTGCTGAAGGTGTCCTGCAACTGCCATGAATTCCTGACCACGCCAGACATGGTGATGCAAGCCGAGTTCTTGGGAACTTTGATCCGGGCTGCGCCGCGCTTCAAGGAGCGATCTGGCGGGCTTCTCGCTGCCTTCATCGCCAGTCCGGACATCGACGTGATCGCGGCAACACCGATGATCCATAAGGTGCTATCATGACCACCAAAACCCGTCTTGAACTTATCATCGAGGCGCTTGACCAGCTCAGCATCATCGTGCCCGGTCAGGCCCCGTCCGCCACCATCATCAACAAGATGGACGAGGTTTTCGATCCCGTCGTCGAGATGCTGGCGGTGCTCGATATCTATTACGTTGATGATCCCGGCGAGATCGGCCCGATAGACGGCGCGATCGAGTCGTCTGCGTTTCTTCCGCTCGGGGCATATCTTGCCAACGCCGCGGCGTCAAAATTCAACCTTCCGGCGGACGCCAAACTGAAGGCTCTTGCAATCGAGGCCGAACAGACCCTGCGCACGCTTTCCCGCCCCACCTCCACCCGGAAATTCCTCCAGACCGATCCCGGCATTCCAACAGGCCGCCGGGCGCGCTTCAATTTCACCACCGGATGAGAAAACCAATCCCCGTTCCGCTATCGACGGCTCCCGGTTCAAAATACCAGGAGAGCGCCGGCCGGCTGGTCAACAGCTATCCGGAACCGCTCGGGGAGACCGCGGCGAACAAGTTCGTCATTCGTCGGGCGCCGGGGCTGGTGAATTTCGGAACAACGACGCAAACGGGCTGCCGCGGCTTCCTTGAAGTCGGTGGCGTGCTCTATGTCGGGATGAGTGGCAAGCTGGAGAAGCTGACGACGGCGGGAGGCGCCTCGGTCAACGTCGGCAACATGACCGGAACCAAGAAGGGATTCTTCGCCCACAACAACAACACCACGCCCGATAAGTGGTTTGTCGATCCTGATGGCAATATTGCGGTGTTCACGCCGACGACGGTCACCAACGCGTGGCCTGATGCGGACCTGCCGGCGGTCAACTCGACCTGCACGATCGATGGCTATGGCGTGTTCACTACCGGCGACGGCAGGGCATTTGCAACCGATCTGAATTCGACGGCGGTCAACGCCCTGTCGTTTGGCAAGGCAGAAGCAAAGCCGGATGGGCTAACCAGGTGCATCGCATGGGGCGACAAGTTGCTTCTGTTCGGCACCAAGACCACGGAAGTCTGGACCAATGCCGGGACGTCGCCGTTCCCATTTGCGAGGAATTTCGTCATACCTCGCGGCATCGCGGGGCCGTATTGCGTGACCGGGTTCGAGGACAGCTTTTCTAAGGTTCCTGTCTGGGTCGGGGACGACAACAAGGTGCACAAATACGCAGGTGGCGACACGACAACGATTTCGCCATCGGATCTCAATGCGCTGATCGAAGCGGTAAGCGACAAAAGCACGCTTGAAATGTGCTCCTATATCTCCCGCGGTCATCCGTTCATTCAGCTTTCAAGCGCAACATGGACATGGGTGTTCGATCTCGATACCGAAAAATGGCACGAGCGGGATAGCTATCTGGACACCCGCAGCCGGATCACACAGACCTATTACGCCTTCGGTAAATGGCTGTGCGGCGATACCGAAACCGGGAACGTGCAGCAGGTCGTCAGTTCGGCCAAAGACGAGGTTGACAGCCCGTTCCGTTACCGGATTGAGAGCGGGCCGGTGCAGGACTTCCCTTACGGGACGGTCGTTGGAAGAGCTGATTTCTACTTCATCACTGGCGTTGGCGAGGCGTCAGGCAGCGATCCTGACCAGACGGACCCGACCGTCGAAATCTCATGGTCCGATGACGGCCTGTTATGGTCGAGTCCGGTTCAGCGAAAGCTTGGGCGTCAAAGCCAGACGGTAGCGCTGATCTCGTTGATTGCGGAGACTGGCCGGGCGGCGTGGATGGGGCGGCGCTGGCGTATCGATATCAGTGACGCGGTTTATGCCGGCTTCCTGTATGGGCAGCAGTCGGACAGTTCGAGGGCAGCATGAGAAAGCAGCTACCGCCGCGCGACCTGCAATGGATCGACGCACAGGGCAAGCCGACCGAGATATTCTTCGACTACATGAAGAGCCTCGAAAGCCGCAGTCTTGGTCAGCCGGTTAGCGTTACAGATACGCCGGCCAATGGCGAGACGCCACTTTACAATACGACGACTGGTCTTTGGGAATTCGGAGCTAACTGATGGGCAACCTGTTCACAGACCTCTTTACGAGCGACAACGAGGAGAAGGCTGCAGCGCAGAAAACGGCCGGCTTGAGGGCCGGCGAAACTAAAGCCTATGGCGCGCTGGATACGGGATATAATACAGCGTCCGGTCTTTACGACCAGGCCCGGGTTCCGTTTTCCGACCTCTACGCACGTGGCAGCAAGGGCTACGATGTGTTTCAGGACGCTACGGGCGTCAATGGCGCAGAGGGAATTGGACGCGCTGGCGACCTCTACAGGTCGTTGCCAGGCTATTCTGCTGGTCGCGACATGGGGATCAACGATCTGGAGCGACGGGCCGCGGCGCGAGGCCAGCTTGGCGGCGGTAATACCTCGGCCGATACGATCAAGTTTGCCAGCGACTATGACTCCACCAAATACAAGGATTTCCTCTCCGGTCTGGCGTCGAACATCGGTGTCGCGACGACCGGAGCCGCTGGCCAGGGCCAGCTATATGGCCAGCAGGCCGGCCTCGCCGGAAGCGTCGGATCAGAAAAAGCCAAATATGGCTATGGCACAGAAACCGGAATCGGCAATGCCAATGCAGACGCCACGATGGCGGCTGAGAAGTCCAGCGCGAACTTCTGGGGCGCATTGATGGGCGGCGCGAACTTGTTGACCAAGGTCGGGACTGGCGGCTTGTTCGGGGGCGGAGGATCTGGCGTATCCGGCTGGGACAGCTACGGCGGGACTGCATTTCCCAAGGTCGGGAGCGGGTGGGGCTGATGTCACAGGTTGACTTCTACACCATGCTTTCAGGTCTTGGCGACACGATCGCCGGACAGCGCAAGGAAGCCGCGCGGCGCGAGGCATTCCAGGATATCAACAACCCTGACGGCACGGTGGATTTTCAGAAGGCAATTTTGGGCCTGACGCGTGCCGGAGATGTGGAAGGCGCGGCGCGGATTTCGCAACTGGCTGGAGCTGCGGAAGACCGCAAGTTCCGACAGCAGGAGGCCGTCAGGGCACAGGGCAACTCCGATCGAACGTTCAGGCTGCAGGAGCGTACACTGGCCGGTGAGAAGGTGCCGCCCGGTTTCGAGCGCAACCCCGGCGGCGGCCTGCGTCCGATCACAGGTGGAGCGGCAGATCCTGAGTACATCGCCAAGATCAACGAGGCCAAGGCCAAGCCGCGCAATATGTCGATCAACGACATTACGAAACTCTCGGAAGAGGGTGGCAAGTTCTCTCAGGTGGCCGGCTTTGGTGAAACGTTCAAGCCGGAATATGCCGGATACAAGGTAAAGGCTGTAGGCGAACTAGCCAATATGGCTGGGCGCAACCTGCCGAGCAGTATGGTCCCCGAGAATGTCGCGAAGGGCGCCGATTGGTGGCAGGGCTACGACCGCTACAAGAACGTGATCCGCAATGATCTATTCGGCAGTGCACTCACCAAATCAGAAATCGCAGCGTTCGAATCAGCAGATATCACGCCCGGTATGGATCCGGGCATCATCCAGAAGAACCTGGCCCGCCAAAAGACGATCATCGAAACCGGGCTGCAGCGTAAGGCGAGTGCAATGGTTGAGGCCGGCTATGAGCCTGCAGCCATCGGTAAGGCTTATGGACTCGATCTTTCAAAGCTTGGGGTTGAAGGCAAGAAGGGGAAAACCGCGGCGTCGCCAGCCGCAACAGCTCCCGCCTCCGACCCGCTGCAGCGAGCACGAGACGCCATCGCGCGCGGCGCCCCGCGCGAAGCTGTTATCAAGCGCCTTGTTGAATCCGGCATCAAACCGGATGGTCTCTGATGGCCGAGCTTTCTTTTGATGACTTGATCCCCCAGCAGGACTACGGCAAGGCGATCTCGTCGATCGAGAGCGGCGGAAACTACAAGGCTATCGGTCCTGCGACAAGGACGGGCGACCGCGCGCTCGGCAAATATCAGGTTATGAGCGCGAACGTCGGGCCGTGGTCTGAAGAGGTTTTGGGCCGCAGGGTCACGCCGCAGGAGTTTATTTCGAGCCCCGAAATTCAGGACAAGATTTTTCAGGGCAAGTTCGGCCAGTATACCGAAAAATACGGACCGGAAGGCGCGGCCAAGGCTTGGTTTGCCGGCGAAAAGGGAATGAACAATCCGAACGCAAAGGATGTCTTGGGGACGACCGTAGACAGCTATGGCGCGAAGTTCAACAGGGCGATGGGGCAAAAGCCATCCACTGACGTCAGCGCGCGGGCTAAGGCGCCTGTCGATCTCTCGTTTGACGATCTGATCCCGGCAGAACCGGCAGCTAAGCCGCAGGAAGGTCCGACGTTTGATGACCGATATCCAACCGAGGGCGAGTTCGCGCCGCGGAAGCCATCCATAACTGATGCTATCACGGACATCCCGAAGGAGGTCAAGGGGGCGGCCAACGAGGCGCTGACCAACATCAAGGGCATCGCCAACCGGGGCGGGCAGGGGCCGATTGAAGGCTTGGTGACCACGGGCAAGGCTGTCCTTGGCGTTCCTCAATTGCTGATGTCTCCGGCTACCGGAGCGGCTCGGTCTGTGCTGGGCCACAGCCTGGAAAGCGCCACCAATGCCGCGGGCGAACTGATAGCACCGGAGCTTGCTGCGAAGCGGGACCGGCAGAAGGATTACGAGACGGCAAAGGGCGATGTTGACACGGCGATGTCTGCCGTTGGCGGACGGAATGTTCCGGTCAAGACTCCAAAGGTAGCTGCCCCGACTGTGCAGGAACTGAAATCGGCGTCCCGTGCTGGCTACAAGAGCCCGGAGGTCGAGGCGGTCGAGATCAACCCGCAATCGACAGCCAATCTGTCTGCCAAGATTGAAAATGACCTCGTGCAACAGGGCTACCGCAACCGATCGAGCAGTCCGGAGAAGGCGGTTTTTGAGGAGGTCCAAGCCCTAATTCCAGGGCAGGGCGTTGCTTCGGTGAAGGTTGCTGATCTGCACAGTGCCCAAAAGGCGCTTGGTATCATGGCCCGCGAACGTGACGCCACTGGTCAGATGACGCCAAAGGCCGCTGCCGCCAGCGTTGCCAAAAAGCACCTAGACGACTACTTGCCGAACATCTCACAGGCTGACGTTATTGCCGGCGACGCCACCAAGGCCGCCGATATTCTGTCGGACGCGGGCAAGAATTGGGGCGCTGCCAAGCGCGCCGAGCAGGTGGATACCCAACTGACGCGGGCCGAACGCCAGGCCGCGAGGTCTGGTATGGGCGGCAATGCTGAAAACGCCATGCGGCAGAAGATTTCGGTAATCCTGGACAACCCCAAGCGGGCGGCCGGTTACTCTGCCGAAGAAATCCAGGCGATGGAGGAGTTTGTTCGGGGCACTCGAACCCGCAACTCCCTCAGGACTGTTGGCAAACTTGGTGTCGATGGCGGGTTGTCTTTGTTGCTCAATACGGGCGCTGCAGTTGGCAGCGGCGGTTCAACCATCCCCGTTACCGTAGCCGGTACGCTGGCACGCATACTTGGCGAGCGGGCCACGTCGAAGGCAGGCGCTGCCCTGTCCGAGCTGGTCAGGTCGCGTTCACCACTTGCAAGCTCAACCCAGAAGTATATCCAGGCGCAAGCACAGTTGCAGGCCAACCGAACGCCACAAGCTGTCGCGGGGGCAATTCTCGCGTCTCGTAATCTAGCGAATAACCTTCAAAGCGCTGGCTTCAATGTCTCTCCCGCCAAGCTTCTGAGCGGGATGCAGACGAGCGGCGCCGAGGAGCAAGAACAGATTCCACGGCCAGACGCCGAATAGAAACACGACCACGCAATAGACCAACAGACCCGCCTTTCTGGCGGGTTTTTTCATGGGGTTATCGTTCAATGGCGGGCTCAATTTCGCTCAGTCTATCACAGCAATTCGATGAATTGGGAGAGCCCTTGAGCGGCGGGTTGCTATACTTTTATGCCGCCGGCACAACGACGCCGCAGTCCGCCTATCAGGACGTGGCTCTAACCCTGCCGTATCCAAACCCGATCGAACTGGACTCTGCGGGCCGGGTCCCGCCGTTCTACCTAGCGGACGGGCAAATCAAGATCGTGCTGAAAAACGCCGCGCGCGTTACGCAGGTCGCTGCCGATAACCTGCTTGTCATCGGCGCATCGTCCGGTACGGCAACGCCACCCAGTGTCGACGCGACGACTGTTCTCACTACCGGCGACATAAAAGCAAGATACGGGACCGGCGCGCTTGCAGGATTTGTGCGGTCCAACGGCAGAACGATCGGATCGGCTTCATCCGGGGCATCCGAACGGGCCAATGCAGACTGCGAAGACCTCTTTATATACCTATGGACTGAAGACGCTAACCTGACGGTTTCAACCGGGCGTGGCGCATCCGCGGCGGCGGATTGGGCTGCTAACAAAACCATAGCGCTTCCTGACTGGCGTGGCCGCACGCTTGCCGGCCTCGACGATATGGGCAACAGCGCAGCCGGGGTTCTGACGACGGCAACAACCGGGTTTGGCCCGGCCGTCCCAACGACCTTGGGGCAGGGCAGCGGGCAGGAATCTAAAACGCTACTCACCGCAAACCTTCCTCCCTACACGCCAGCGGGATCTGTAGGCAGCCGAACCTTCACGTTGTACTGGCGCACTGGACTGGGTGGGGGCTCGGGCCAGGTCGTGGATGATATCGAGAACGCCTCGGTTGGCGGCGTGAACCACACCACAGATTTCGTGGTTGCTGGGGGCACCTTTACCGGCACAGCGCAGGGCGGCACTAGTACAGCGTTTGCGACGTTGGCGCCAACCCGCCTCCTCACAATCTATATGAAGCTTTGAGGGCCTGAAAATGTTCATGGGCCAGGTCGATGCCATCTCGAACAAGGCTACATGGCGCAGCAAAGTCTATGAGCTTGTCGACGAAGATGACGGCACCACTACCGATCTGACCGCCGTCACAGCCCTGGATATCGTCGCCACGAT
>Ga0070695_100000145_pt1 | contig 32964 bp, 27 predicted proteins | sample KBSK1252metaG_FD_65471 | JGI IMG/M metagenome (GOLD analysis project Ga0070695, IMG submission 65471) | Corn, switchgrass and miscanthus rhizosphere microbial communities from Kellogg Biological Station, Michigan, USA - KBS K1-25-2 metaG | ecosystem: Host-associated > Plants > Roots >...
GCCGCCGCCACCGATGAAACCGCCACCGCCGACGTAGCCGCCGCCTTCGTCCGAGCCATCATCGCCTGCGATCTCGACACCCCACTCGGGGGGCGCGTCGTATTCGAAGCCGTCCTCCGGCGCCTCGGTCGAAGCGTGAATCGCCGGTGACGCGTGGTCGACGCCGTGAGCCTGGCAGGCCGCGAGCAGCCCGGCGCCCGAGTAGACTTCGGTCTGCAGAAAGAGGCGGAAGAACGTCACGAGCTCATCGTCGGAGAGCCCGAGTTGCATCCGGATACCCGCGATCTTGCGGCGCTGGAACTCTTCGAGGATGGCCTTGTGAAACTTGAAATTCCCCGCCTTGACCGGGATGCGGACGCCGTTGAAGTAGAGGTCCTCCTGGAGCGCCACGAGGACCACCTCGCCGAACTCGACGAGCAGCGGACCCATCACCGACTGCAGCCCGTCGAGCTGCTGGCGGAACACCTGGTTGTCGGACTGGTAGGCGCGTCCGATCCGCAGTGTCGCCGACAGACGCATGACGAACTGGAGGCCGGCGTCCTTGAGCCGCTGGTCGCCGGCCCCCGGGGGGCCGGCTCCGGGTGCTTGCGGTGGGCTCATGTGGTCCTCGTGCGCATGGCGTCCAGGCACGCGCTGCGCACCGCCTCGCTGCGCGAACGAAGGCCGGCTTCGAGCGCCGAGAGGGCCATGGGCGTGCCGATGCGCTGCAGCGTGCGCGCCGCGGCCACGCGCTGCATGGTCCGGCGCGCGAACCATCCGCCCTTGTGCAGCAGGGCCTCGATCGCCGGCACCGATCGGTCGTCGGCCACCTCGGCGAGCGCGCTGAAGAGCGTGCGCTGGTTCTCCTCGCTGCGCGAGTCGAAGTCCGGCGCCTCGATCTGGCGCAGGATGGTCCGCGCCGTCTCGGCGTACTTCTCGCGCGTCAGCATGGCGAGCGTGGCCGCGAGCAGCTGCGGATCGCGCGTGTCGAGCTGGGCGAGCAGGATGGCCGGGCGCAGCTCCTTGGGCACGTTGCCGAGCGAAGCCACGACCTGACGGCGCACCCGGGGCTCGGGATGCATCGAGGCCGCGCGCAGCAGGCCTACGACCTCGGGGCCGCCGATCTGGCCCAGCACGAAGGCGGCGTTGCGGGCCACGAACCAGCGCGTGTCGTGGACGTAGGGCGCCAGCAACTCCGGCTGGTCATTGCACAGGTAGCACAGCATCGTGCAGGCGGCGGCACGCGTGCGGCTCTTGCTCGCCTTGGACATCACCGAGCAGGCCAGATCGAGCGCGGGCCGTCCGATCGAGACCGCCAGCGCGAAGAAGCGCGCCTGATCGTCGGTCTCCGACTCGTCGAGACGCTCGGTGATCGCATCGGTGTCGAGCCCCGCCATGCCCGCCGCCAGCTCGTCATCGCGCCGGCCGGAGGGATCGAACTCCCGCAGCAGCAGCAAGGTCTCCTGCGCCTCGTTCCACGACGAGCGCTGGATCGCGTTGATGAGCCAGGTCGTGACCGAGTGGGTGAGCACCGCCTGGGTCTGGACGCCCGGCGACATCGCGAACAGCTGCCGCAGCACGTCGGGCGCCTGGAGCGTCCAGTCGGTGGAGCGCTCGCCCACCCACTCGGTGGAGAGCCGCATGCGACCGAACTCCATCGCCGGAAGCATCTTCTGGTACGCCTCGGGCACCGACGCCGGATCGAGCGGCAGGGGCCAGTCGTCGAACGTGTCGCGATGGAGCCCCTGTGCCTCGCCCGCGACCTGCCCGATGTCGGAGCGGATCTCGCCGCCGACGGGCGACCAGGCGTAGCTCTGGCCCTGCTGTGCGCCGCCACCGCCGCCGCCGCCGGTGGGCCGGCGCGACGACAGAAAGATGGTCTGCTCCACCGGCATCGACTCGATCTGCACGTGCGTCGTGTTGGCCTGCCACATCAGCGTGACCAGGTCGTCGTGCGTGGCGACACCGTCGCTCGACTCGAGCAGCGCGTCGAAGAGCGCATCGACGTCACGGCGGGGAATGCTCGGGAGGAGGGCCAGGCCGCGGATCCCGTCGCGGTAGAACAGGAACGGGAGCATCGCCTCCTTTCCGACCGGCGCGTCGTCGCCCTCGGTGCGCTGGGGAGGCCGCACCACGGCCTCGTCGAGCAGGAAGATCTCGGTCGGCGTGAACCGAAAGCGCCACGCGCCGTACAGATCGATGGCCAGGGTGAGCGGCCCGTAGAGCTGCTCGCGGATCTGGTGGACCATCGGGTTGTCGGGCTTGTAGAGGCGGCTGGTCTTGAGGGCGCGCGCAAGCTGGCGGAACCACAGGTGGGCCGCCTGACCCGCCGGGGTGAGGTCCCGGAACGAGGGGTGCTTGATCTGGGCGCTGCCGACGCCGTTGGTCATGGGCCGGGGTCGCTCCGTCCGTGTCGCGGGGGACGGCGCGGGCGGCCGTCATCCCAGGGCCCCCGAGGACGTCACGGGGTCCCCGGGATTATCGGCAGATGGGGCTCCCGGGATGAGCCCCGGCAACGCGGCGGCACGGCGCCTGGTGCGGGCCGCAACCCATTGCGGGACATTGGCCTGGGTGGCTGCCGGTGTCGATGCGCCAGGCGGCCGAAATGAGACCGGGCGCCGGAGGAAATCCGGCGCCCTGGACGAGCGGGTTCGAGCTACTTGCGGACCGGCACGACGGACTTGTCGTCGAGGCCCAGCACGTTCACGAGGTCCGAGCCCGCCGGCACGATGAACTTGGTCTGGTTCGCGAGCACGGTGTTGAGCACGTCCAGCTTCTTGCTCACCTCGGCGCGCTCCTTGAAGAACTGTTCCGCGGCGTTGGAGACCATTTCGATCGCCCGGGCCTCGGCGGTGGCGCGGGTGATGCGCGCCTGGGCGTCGCCCTCGGCCTTGAGGATCTCCGACTGCTTCACGCCCTCCGACTGGAGGATGGCCGCCTGCTTCACGCCCTCGGCCTCGAGGATGTTGGCCCGCTTGTCGCGCTCGGCCTTCATCTGCCGCGACATCGCCTCGGTGATGTCCGCGGGGGGATCGATCTTCTGCACCTCGACGCGCGTGACCTTGACGCCCCACGTGTTCGTGGCCTCGTCGAGCACCGCACGCAGGTTGGCGTTGATCGTGTCGCGTGCGGTGAGCGTCTCGTCGAGCGACTTGTCGCCGATCAGGTTGCGCAGGTTGGTCTGCGCCAGCGTGGTCGCCGCGTAGCCGAAGTTCTGAACCTCGAAGGTGGCCTTCACCGGGTCGCTGATGCGGTAGTAGATGACGGCGTCCACCGTGACCGAGACGTTGTCCTTGGTGATGACCTTCTGAGGCTCCACGTTGATGACGCGCTCGCGCATGTCCACCTTGAGCATGTCCTCGATCACCGGGACCAGGAACGTCAGTCCCGAGCCCACGGTGGTGCGGTACTTCCCGAGCCTCAGCACCAGGCCCTTCTCGTACTGGGCGACCACGCGGGCCGAGCGCGCCAGGGAGATCAGCGCGATCAGCAGCACCACGAACAGCAACAGCATCCCGAACGTGCCTGCCGGATTCTCCATCGCCGTCACCTCACCCTGAGCGTCACGCCGTCCACGCCTTCCACCGTGACCACCACACCCTGCTCGAAGGGTCCGCTGACCCCGGGCGCGGGGACGGCGCGCCACACCTCGTCACGCACCTTGACCTGCCCCGGCGCGTGCTCGGCCACCCGGACCATCACCATCGCCCGCTCGCCGAGCAGCGCGTCGGCGTTGCTCGGGACGTTCTGGTGCTTGAGCCGCGCCCGCACCCAGCGCCGGCCAATCGCGATGTAGACCACGCACAGCGCCGCCGCCACGATCAGCCCCGTGGCCGCACTCTGGGTCCAAAGCCCGACCGCGCCGCCGATCACGAAAGCGGATCCGATCAGGACCAGATCGAAGCCCGCGAAGCCCCCAAAAGCGACCTCGACCAGGATGAACAACGCGCCCGCGATGAGCAGCGTCCAGCTCCAGCCCGCATTCATTGCACGACCTCCCGGCCCGGCATCCCCGCGCACCGCGACGGACCGCAGCCGGCCGGGACTCTACACCAGCCGCCGCGGCTTGACGTGGTGGGGCCGGTCCCGTAATCTGCCGCGTCCTTTCTCCGCCCGATCTGCCTGCTGAAGCGAGGTTTCCCGAGTCATGCCCAAGCGCACGTACCGTCCCCGCAACCGGCACCGCAAGAAGACGCACGGATTCCGGTCGCGGATGAAGACCAAAGGCGGCCGCAAGGTGATCGCCGCCCGCCGCAAGCAGGGCCGCAAGCGCCTCACCGTCTCGTCGAGCTAGCCGCAGGATCCCTGCGCCCCTTGCTGCTCCACCCCGCGACGCTCGCGCCGCACGGCTTCGTGCCGCGCCCGGCGGGCCCGAACCCCGGCCCGGGTGCCCTGACCCCGCCCTGGGCGGGTCCTCCGTCCCGGAGCAGACGATCGTCCATGGCGCTCGCCAACTCTGAACGGCTGCACGCCCGTCACCGGCTCGTCGCCTCGGCGGACTTCGCGGGGATCAAGGCGCGCGGCCGGGCGTTTCGCGGCGCCCACTGCGTGCTCGTGACGCTCGTGGCACCCGGCGAGGTCACGCGCGTCGGATTCGTGGCGAGCAAGCGCGGCGTGGGGAACGCGGTCCAGCGCAATCGCGCCCGGCGGCGTCTGCGCGAGATCGTCCGGCGCCGCTGGCCGCGCGTGCCGCACACCGGCCTCCTGCTGATGTTCGTGGCCTACCGCTCCGTGCCCTCGGCGCCGCACCAGGACCTGGCGAGCGACGTCGAGCGTGTGCTCGCGGCCGCGGACGCGATCGCGCCGATCCCGGCCGGAGAATCGCGATGAGCCCGGGGGTCTGGCTCGCCGTCCGGCTGATCCGCCTGTACCAGCGCCTGGCGCCGCCGCTCGTGCGCGGCAGCTGCCGCTTCGCGCCCAGCTGCTCCGAGTACGCGCGCGAGGCGTTCGAGCGTCATGGACTCCAGCGCGGCGCGATCCTCGCGGCCGGGCGTATCGCGCGGTGCCACCCGCTCCGCGCCGGCGGCTACGACCCGGTGCCACGATCGTGAGCCCGGATAGGCTGCGCGACGGGGTGCGCCGCCCGTGAGCCGCAACACCCTGCTGGCCGTCGCCCTGTGCGTGGTGGTGCTGATCGCCTACCCGTTCATCCTCAAGCTGTTCGGGCTCGATCGCTACCTCAAGCCCGCTCCGCCCGCGCGGGTCGCGACCGTGGACTCGATCCGCACCCGGCCGGGCGCCGCTTCGGCCCCGGCGGGGACCGCGACGACGCCGTCCGGATCGGCCCCGACGCCGGCCCCGCCCGCGATGTCGGCGCTGCCGCTCCGCCCGGTCCCCACGGAGGTCGAGCGTTCCTACCGGATCGAGACTCCGCTCTATCGCGCCGAGTTCTCGAGCCGCGGCGCGCGTCTCGTTTCGGTCGAGCTGCTCCACTACGCCTCGGCGCACGGCGCGTCGAGTGTCAACGGCAAGGCGGTGCGCGTGCGCCGGGGCGAGGCCGTGCCGCCGGGCGATCGGGTCGTGCTCGCCGGCGGGCCCACGTTCGGGCTCGATCTCGGATCGGGCGCCTCGCTCGTCCCGCTCGATCGGCTGGTCTACACCGTCGCCGAGAGCCTCGACGCGGCGGGGGCGGTCCGAACGCTCACCTTCACCGCGCGGGACAGCAGCGGCTTCACCGTGAGGCAGACGTGGCGCGTGCGCCCCGACACCTACGCGCTCGACCTCGAGGTCGAGCTTCGCAACGTGCCCATCCAGTGGCGGCTCGCCGACTACTCGCTCACCACGCGGTCGTGGCCGCTGTTCAACGAGGCAGACCTGGCCGCCGACGCACGCGGATTACGCGCGACCAGCCTGGTCGGCACCAACATCCATCGCGAGCACACCGGCGGGCTGCGCAAGGGCACCAAGCGCTTCGAGGGCAGTGCCGCGTGGGCGGCGGTCCAGACGCGCTACTTCATGGGCGCGGTCGTGGCCACGGACGCGACGACGCACGCGGCCGAGGCGATGACCGAGTCGCGCACGCTGACGACGGATGAGCGGGCGTTGCTGCCGCAGAACGCGCCGCCCCAGCAGGACGTGGCGATCAGCGCCCTGGTGGTGGGGCTCCCCGGCGAAACCCATCCGGTCGATCGCTTCCTGGTCTACTTCGGACCGAACGACTACTTCCAGCTGTCGCAACTCGGCGTGCACCTCGAGCGCATCGTCGACCTCGGATTCTCGTGGATCAGCCCGTTCAGCAAGGTGCTGTTGCGCGTGCTGGTGTGGCTGCACGGCCTGATCCGCAACTACGGCCTCGCCATCATCGCGCTCGCGACCCTGGTGCGGCTGCTGCTCCACCCGCTGAACATGATGAGCATCAAGAGCATGCGCGCGATGCAGCGGCTGCAGCCCGAGATGGAGCGCCTGAAGGAGAAGTACAAGAACGACGCCCAGGCGCTGAACACCGCGGTGATGGCGCTCTACCGCGAGAACAAGGTGAACCCGGCGGGCGGCTGCCTGCCGATGCTGCTGCAGATGCCGCTCTTCTTCGCGCTGTACTCCGTGCTGTGGAACGCCATCGAGCTGCGGCAGGCGCCGTTCGTGGCGTGGATCCACGATCTCTCGGCCCCCGACATGCTGTTCATGGTGGCCGGCTTCCCGATCCGCCTGCTCCCGATCCTCATGGCCGGCTCGGGCTATCTCACGCAGAGGCTCACCCCGACCGATCCGCGTCAGGCCAGCAGCATGTACCTGATGAACGCGGTGATGGTCGTGTTCTTCTACAACCTGCCGTCCGGGCTGGTGCTCTACTGGACGGTGATGAACCTTCTGACGGCTCTCCAGCAGTGGCTGGCGCTGCGCGAGGACGGGGGCATGATGGTCCCCGCACCCGTGGCGCCGGTCACAGGCAAGGTGGCCAGGAAGGCGGCGACGAAGTAACCTAGAGCCCTTCCCCGGCGGCTGATGCCGCGCGCCCGGAGACGCACAGCGCTCGCGTCCGGGCCGCCGCGCCGCCCACACATGGTTCGCTGGCTTCGCGCCCGGGGCCACACGATGGTTCGCGGCACCCCGCGCGGCCGAGGCAATGAGGTTCGACATGGCAGGACAGAAGGAATCGGTTTTCGAAGGCAAGACGCTGGACGATGCGGTCCGGATGGGACTCAGCGCGCTGGGGCTGTCGCGCGCCGAGGTCATGATCACGGTGATGGAGGAGGGTTCGGGGGGATTTCTCGGACTGGGGGCGCGACCCTACAAGGTGCGCGTCATGCCCCGGCCGGGCGGCCCGCCGCGCGAGCCGGTCGAGCGGGCCGAGCGCAGCGATCGCGGGCGCGGAGGCCGTGGCGGTCGTGATCGCGACCGCGGCCGGGGGCGCGGCGACGGCCGGCGCTCGGAGCGCGGTGGCGATCGCGACCGCGGGCGCAACGGGCCGTCGGTGGCGCCGGCGGCGGGACCGCGGCGCGAGGACCGCGGACCCCGGGACGAGCGTGCGCCCCGTGAGGATCGCGGCGTCCGCCGCGAAGTCGCACCCGACGTGGCCGAGCCCGCGGTGGCACGCGAACCGCGCGAGCCGCGCCCGGGGGGCGAAGAGGGCGAAGGCGGACGGCGCCGTCGTCGCGGCCGTCGCGGCGGGCGTGGTGGCGGGGGCGGCGGCGATCGCCCGATGACCGCGAACACCTCGGCGGTGGCGATGGCCCCGGGAGAGCCCGTGATGGACGAGGCGCCGATGATGAGTGTCGAGCCGCGCGCCCCGCGCGCCCCGCGCGATTACGGCGATCGGCCCGGCCGCGAGGAGCGCGGCGGCCGCGGCGAGCGCGGGGAGCGTAGAGATCGCGGCGAGCGCGGGGACGGTGGAGATGGCGGTGAGCGTGGCGATCGCGACGATCGTGACGCGGGGCCGGCGATCCCGGCCGCCGAGCTGGAGGCGATGGCGGTGCGCGCCACGGAGCAGCTGCTGGGCGCGATGGGATTCGAGCCGCGCCTCTCGGCGCGCGCCGACGGCAGCAACGTCGACGTGACGGCCGAGGTTTCCCTGGGTGAGGACCTCCTCACCGGGCGCAAGGGCGAGGTGCGCCAGGCGCTCCAGCACCTGCTCAACCTCACGATCAATCGCGACAAGGGGACGCGCTACCACCTGCAGCTCGAGATCAACGACTTCTGGCAGCGGCGCGAGGCCGAGCTCGAGACGATGGCGCGCAGCATGGCCGACGAGGCCGTCGCCAGCGGCGGCGAAATCGTGACCGAGTATCTGAACGCGCAGGAGCGCCGGATCATCCACGTCACGCTACGCGAGGATGCGCGCGTGAAGACGTACGCGATCGGCGACGGGCTCATCAAGAAGCTCGCGGTCGCCCCCGCCGATCAACCCGAGGTCGCGAGAGAAGAGGGCTGACCCCGGACGCGATGTCCCAGGCGCCGGGCCCGTTCGCGGACCCGGCGCTTCTTCGTTGGCGAGGACGCCCGTGATCCCGAGACTCGACGACACCATCGCGGCGATCGCGACGGCGCCGGGCGCCGCAGGCCTCGCGGTGCTGCGCCTGAGCGGCCCCGATGCGCTGACGATCGCCGACGCCGCTTTCCGCGGCGCGACGATGCTGGCGCAGGCGCCGAGCCATACGATCCACCACGGCTGGGCCGTGGAGCCGGGCGCCCCGGCGGTACGGATCGACGAGGTCGTGGCCGCGGTGTTTCGCGCGCCGCGTTCGTACACGCGCGAGGACGTGGTCGAGCTGTCGTGCCACGGCGGTGAGCGCCCGGCGCGCCGGATCCTCGAGGCCCTTCGAGCGGGGGGCGCCCGGCTCGCGGGCTCGGGCGAGTTCACGCTCCGCGCTTTCCTCAACGGCCGGATCGATCTGGCCCAGGCCGAGGCGGTCGCGGACCTGATCCACGCCGAGAGCGATGGTGCGCACGCGCTGGCGCTGGCGCAGCTCGCCGGCGAGCTCTCGCGCCGGATCGCGGCGCTGAGCGAGCGCGTCGCCGACGCCGTGGCCGAGGTCGAGGCGCGCGTCGACTTCGCCGAGGACGTGGGGGGCGTGGAGGTGCCCGCGCACGTGATCGAAGCGATCGCCGCCGTCGACCAGGAGCTCGCGGATCTGCTCGCGGGCTCGCTCTACGCGCGCGCCGTGCGCGAGGGCGTGCGCGTGCCGCTGGTGGGGCGCCCCAATGTGGGCAAGTCGTCGCTCTTCAACGCGCTGCTCGGCGAGGCGCGGGCCATCGTCACCGATGTGCCCGGCACGACCCGCGACCGCGTGAGCGAGGCGATCGAGCTGGCGGGCATTCGCGTCACCCTCTCCGACACGGCCGGGCTGCGCGAGACCGACGATCCGGTCGAGGCGATCGGCGTGGCGCGCGCGCGCGAGGCCATGGCCGGCGCCGCGGTGGCGCTGTGGGTGGTGGACGCGGCGGCACCGCTCGAGGTCGAGGACCGCCACATCGCCGGCCTGCTCGGCGCGACGCCGGTGCTCGTGGCGCTCAACAAGTCCGATCGCGCGCCGCGAACGCATGCGGCCGACGTGGAGGCGCTGCTTGACGGCGCGCCCCGCCGGATGGTGCCGGTCTCCGCCACCGCCGGCTCCGGGCTCGACCCTCTGCGCGGAGCGCTCGCGGAGCTGCTGGGCGCGGGCACCTCCGGCGGGCTCGCGGGCGCGGTCGGCAACCCGCGTCACGTGGAGGCGCTCGAACGCGCGCGCTTGGCGCTCGGCCGCGCCGCCCGCGCGGGAGGCGGGCGCATGCCGGGCGAGATCGTGGCGCTCGAGCTGCGCGAGGCGCTGGCGGCGCTCGGCGAGGTGACCGGGCGCAGCGTCGGCGAGGACCTCCTCGAGCGCATCTTCAGCCGGTTCTGCGTGGGGAAGTGATGATCCGGCCCCTGGCAATGATCATCGTTCTCGGCGTCGTGGCACTGACGCCGTGCTCATGGGCGACCCAGGTTTCATTCATCGAGGTCTCGCAGCCGTTCTTTGCGCCGGACGGTGGCCCGATCCTGCAGATGCATCGTGTCACCTACGCAGCATTCATCGGCTCATCAAGGCCGGGGATGGAGATACAGTATCTGGTACGCCCCAACTGCATCGTTCAGGAAGACGGGACGGCCGATTCCGCATCACAGGATCGAAACGTGGCCAGCATGCTCGGCGTGCGCGTCACGATCGAGGATCGATCGGGGTCGGCCCACTGGAAGAAGTTCGGCACGAGGCCCGATCCCGGGCATCCGGGCCGACGCATCGCCGCATTCGGAGTGGACACGCTGACCGTGGACGTCGATCTCGCGAGGTCCGCGCAACTCCTCGCCGAGCAGCGAGGCAAGACCGACCTCGGGTCCATGGTTAGCATCGAGACATTGGCGAAGCTGCTCGCCGCCTGCATCCGGGACAACGCGAGCCGGAGTGATCCGCTCATCCGCCACGTCCGGATCCGCTTCACGGGTGCGGTGGAGGCACAGCACATCAGCGGCGTCTATCAGGTCGCGATGCCATGACCGACCTCTTCGACGTCGTGGTGGTCGGCGCGGGGCACGCGGGGTGCGAGGCCGCGGTGGCATGCGCCAAGCTCGGTCTCCATACGGCGCTCGTCACCGTGGAGCTGGGTGACACCGCGAAGATGTCGTGCAATCCCGCGATCGGCGGGATCGCCAAGGGCCACATGGTGCGCGAGATCGACGCGCTCGGCGGCGTGATGGGCGTGATCACCGATCGCGCCGGCATCCAGTTCAAGATGCTCAACCGCGGTCGCGGCCCGGCCGTTTGGTCGCCGCGCGCCCAGTGCGACAAGGCGCGCTACTCCGAGGCGATGGCCGCGCTGCTCTCGGCGACGACGGGACTCGAACGGGTCGCCGGCGTGGTCAATCGCGTGCGGCTCGATCGCGGGCGCGTGTGCGGCATCGAGCTCGCCGACGGCCGGGCGCTGGCGTGCGGCGCCGCGGTCATCACCCCCGGGACGTTCCTCAACGGGTTGATCCACATCGGCGCGAGACAGATCCCGGGCGGGCGCATCGGCGAGCACGCGGCGCGCGCGCTGAGCGAGTGCCTCGCCGAGCTCGGTCTCGAGCGCGGACGCCTCAAGACCGGCACGCCGCCGCGGCTCCACCGCGACTCGATCGACTGGGCGCCGCTCGATCCCCAGTCGGGGGACGACCCGCCGCAGCCCTTCTCGCACTGGACCGGCGCGCTGCTCGTGGACCAGGTGCTGTGCCATCTCACACACACCAACGCGCGCACGCACGAGGTCATCCGCCGCAACCTCCACCTGTCGCCGCTCTACTCAGGTGCGATCCGCGGTACGGGGCCGCGCTACTGCCCCTCGCTCGAGGACAAGGTGGTGAAGTTCCCCGAGCGGACCGCACACCACATCTTTCTCGAGCCCGAGGGGCGCGACGTGCCGGAGATCTACGTCAACGGCGTCTCGTCGAGCCTGCCCGAGGAGGTGCAGCTCGAGTTCGTGCGCACGGTGCGCGGGCTCGAGCATGCCGAGATGCTGCGCCCCGGCTACGCGGTCGAGTACGACTTCGTGCTGCCGCACCAGCTCCGCGCGACACTCGAGGTGAAGTCGGTGCCCGGACTGTTCCTCGCGGGCCAGATCTGCGGCACGTCGGGATACGAGGAGGCGGCGGGCCAGGGCCTGATCGCCGGCATCAACGCCGCGCAGCAGGTGCTCGGGCGCGCGCCCTTCGTGCTGAGGCGCGATCAGGCCTACCTGGGAGTGCTCGTGGACGACCTGGTGACGCGCGAGCATCGCGAGCCCTATCGCATGTTCACCTCGGCCGCCGAGCACCGGTTGCTGCTGCGCGCGGACAATGCCGACGAGCGGCTGAGCGGGCTGGGGCACGCGCTCGGGCTCCTGAGCGGCGAGCAGCACGAGCGTGTGCGCGCGAAGCTCGCGGCGCTCGAGGCGGAGGAGCGCCGGCTCGCGCGCGTCAATGTGAGCATGAGGCCCGCGGTGGAGAACGCAGCGACGGATGCCGCAACCTCGGAGACGCCTGCGCATCCGCCATCCGTCCGGGCACTGGACCTGCTCGCGCGCCCCGAAGGTTCCATCGACGCGCTGCGCGCGGCGGGAGTTGCCTGCGACCTGCCCGCCGAGTGGGCCTCGTGCCTCGAGGTGCGCGTTCGCTACCGCGGGTACATCGAGCGCCAGCAGCGCGTGGCACGGCAGATGGAGACGCTCGAGCACGTGGCGCTGCCCGACGTGCTCTGGGATGCGGAGCTGGTCGGCCTCTCACGCGAGGCGCGCGAGAAGCTCGCGCGGTGGAGACCCACCTCCGTGGGCCAGGCGGCGCGCATCGCGGGGGTCTCGCCCGCGGACGTGGCCGTCCTGATGGTGCACGCGCGCCGATCCGGGCGCCGGGAGGCGGTCTCCGCGACGTAGTCCGGACGCGCGTTCGAAGCGTTCTGTGCGCGCGCCCATCGGGTGGCCCGATCGCTCTCCGCGGCCGCATGATAGATTGCGTCGCCATGCCACCAAGACGCGGAAAACCCGCTCGACGAGGTGCCCCCGGAGCACGCGGCCCTCGCGGGCCGTCGGACCGTGGCCCATCAGCACGCGGCGCGCGCAGGCCGTCGGAGCGGGGCCAATCGCCGAGTCATCGCCGGACCCGCCGGCACGGCGAGGCCGCCGATCGTCCCAAGACCCCTCCGGTTCGGCCCGCCTCGCGCCGGAGCGTCGCTCCGGGCGCCATCGATCAGGCGCTGGCGCGGCAGCCCTGGGACCTGCTCCGGGCTCCGCTGCTTCAGGCCGGCGTCGACGCCGACGAAGCGATCGAGCGCCTGCGCCGCTACGCGCGGCTCCTTCTCGAATGGAATCGCTCAGCCTCCAACCTGATCTCGCGCAACGACGAACTCAGAATCGTCGAGCGCCACCTGCTCGAATCGGTCGCTCCGGCGCACTGGTTGCGCGAAACGGGATGCGCGACCTGGATCGATTTCGGCTCGGGCGCGGGGCTGCCCGCAATTCCGCTCGTGGTCGGGGGCGTTCCAGGCCCATGGACGCTGGTCGAATCACGAAGAACCAAGACGCTCTTCATTCGAAAGGCCGTTCTGGAGCTCGGTCTGGGTCAAGTGGTGACGGAAAATGATCGGCTCGAGAACGTCGCCGCTAATACATTGGGCAACAGCATGTTCGACGGATTCACGTCGAGAGCGACGATGAAACTGATCCCGACCTTGGCGCTTGCTGCGCCCTTGGTGGCTCCCGGCGGAAGCGCCTTTCTGTGGAAGGGAAGCGGGCGCGATCAGGAGATGGGGCAGGAGGCGCGGTGGCGGGAGGCGTGGGAATTCACAGGCCTGCTCGGCGTCGGAAGTGGCCCCAATGTCGTGTGCAGATTCGTAAGGCGAACAACATGATGCATAAGTATGGATCGACGTGGTTCCACGTGGAACTTGGTCCTTGTCCCTGGGGTCGCGTCATTGGTACTTTGACGAGGTTCAGCCGCCCCGACTAGACCTCTTCAAGGTGGGCAGGAAGTCCGCCGCCCCCGCGCGCAAGGGAATGGGACGCGTCATCGCGATTGCCAGCCAAAAAGGCGGCGTAGGGAAGACGACGACAGCAATCAACCTCGGCGCCTGTCTGGCGCAGGAGAGTCGTCGGGTCCTCCTCATCGACATCGATCCCCAAGGGAACGCCACGAGCGGTCTCGGCGTGAACGGGAACGACCGACCGGCGACGATCTACGAGGCGCTGATCAACCAGGCGGAGCTGCGGCAGGCCATCATGCCCACCGCCCTCGCGAACCTCGATCTGGTCCCCTCCGGGCAGAGGCTCTCAGGCGCTGAGGTCGAGTTGGTCGGGATGATGGCCCGAGAGACGCGGCTCAAGCAGTGCCTCCTCGCCGCCCGCACCGAGTACGACTTCGTCCTCATCGACGGGCCGCCCTCGCTCGGCCTCCTGACCGTGAACGCCCTGACCGCGGCAGACTCGGTGCTGATCCCGCTCCAGTGCGAATACCTCGCACTCGAGGGACTGACCCAGCTCATCGCCGCGGTGCGGCTGGTCCAGGACCACCTCAACCCCGGCCTGCGCATCGAGGGCGTGCTGCTGACCATGTACGACGCACGGCTCAATCTCTCTCAACAGGTCGCGGAAGAAGCCCGCAAATTCTTTGCGGAGCGCGTCTACAAGGCCGTGATACCGAGGAGTGTGCGGCTGAGCGAGGCCCCATCGTTCGGCAAGCCCATCGTGCTGTACGACCCACACAGTTCAGGCGCCGAGAGCTATCGCGAGTTGGCGCGGGAGGTGATGGACCATGCATAGGAAGGCACTCGGAAGAGGACTGGAGGCGCTGATCCCGGCCGCCAACGCCGGCGCGGCACCGACAGCGGCCATGGTCGAAGGGGGGGCCGGCCCGGGAACGGGGATGCTGCCGACGGCCGACATCGGCCCGAATCCATTCCAGCCGCGGTCGCGATTCGATGACGAAGGGCTGAAGGAGCTGGCGGCGTCGATCAAGGCGACCGGCGTGCTGCAGCCCGTGCTGGTTCGCCACCAGGCGGACGGGTTCCAGCTCGTGGCCGGTGAGCGTCGGCTCCGTGCGGCCCAGATTGCCGGGCTCGAACAGATCCCCGCCATCATCCGCGACGTCGACGACCGCGAGATGATGGAGCTCGCCCTGATCGAGAACGTCCAACGCGAGGATCTGAATCCGATCGACGAGGCCAAGGCCTACAAGGCGCTCGTCAGCGCGGTCGGGCTCACGCACGACCAGCTGTCAGAGCGCGTGGGCAAGCAACGCAGCTCGATCTCGAATTCGCTCCGCCTGCTCGGCCTGCCGCCCGAGGTCCAGGACATGGTTTCACGTGGAACCCTGAGCGCGGGACATGCGCGCGCACTACTCAGCCTGGATGTCGCTGGCGATCAGCTCGCCGCGGCGCGATACGTCCAGACCAAGGGGTTCTCCGTCCGGCGCACCGAGGCGTTCGTGAACCGGAGGCTGCGACGGGCCCACTCACGCCCGCAAGCAGCCAAGGCCACCGGACTCGCTGAGTGGGAGAACCGGCTCCAGCAGCGCTTCGCCACCAGGGTGACGATCACCCCAGGGCGGAAGGGTGGCAAGGTGGAGTTCGAATACTACGGGCAGCCCGATCTCGAGCGCATGCTCGAGGCCTTTGGAGTTCTTTAGACATTGGAAACTCTTGAGATATGCGAATTCGTGTTGCCATCGCCGCGGCCAAGACTGACGCGGCCACTCGATCAGCGGACCACGCGTCCGCATGCTGACGCCATAGCGCCATCTACTTGGCGCGGGCTGCCAGGGAAGGGAGCACGATGATCAAGTTCCGCACACGACCCCCAACACCGGAAGTTGCGGCGCCCGCCACCACAGTGCTGGGCGTGGGCGCGAGCTTTCGTGGAACGCTGATGGTCACGGGCACGCTGCGCATCGATGGAGAGTTCGAAGGCGACATCCTGCACTGCGACCGTCTCGAGATCGGCGAGCACGGCGTGATGCGCTCCGATGTCGAGGTGAAGGAAGCCGTCGTGCAGGGTCGGGTTCACGGCAACATCCGCGCACTCGGCACGCTCGAGATGAAGGCGCCCGCGCGCGTCGAGGGCGATGTCGCCGCGATGAGCGTGATCATCGAGCCCGGCGTCTTCTACACCGGACGCTGCACGATGCTCGAGCACGGTGTCGATGCGGTCGAGATGGACACCGACCGCTCGCGGCCGCGGGAATACGCGCGTGACTGAATGCGGAGGCTGACGGCGTTCGCTCTGCTGGCCGCGCCCGCGCTGGGGCTCGCCCCGCATGGCGCGACCGCCGCGAAGAGCATGCCGGCCCACCGCTTCGTCGTCGCCGATTCTCTTCGCTGGCCGGAGGGCACCGAGGTCCTCCGCTTCGAGAACCTCGAAGGCATCATCCTCGTTCCCGGCCGCCTGCGTGGCCGCGCGGGCGCGGACACCAGCGGCCCCCTGGCGCTCGACACGGGCGCGGGGTATCTCGCTCTCGATGTGTCACTTGCGCGCATCCTCGGCATCGCGGACAGCGCCGCCGACTCTCAGGCCGTGGGAATCGCCGAGCGAGCGCTCCCACGTCTCACCCTTGGATCGTGGACCCTCGACCAGGTCGAGCCCGTGCTCACGGTGGACGGCGATGTGGTGCGGCGCGTGAGCGACAGGCCTGTGCTCGGTCTCGTGGGGCAGAAACCTCTCGGCGATCGCGCGGTCTGGATCGACTACCGCGAAGGCGTGCTCGCGCTCATCCCACTCGGACGGTTCGCCCAGGCCGAGGATCTGCCCGCGGATGTCTCCGGATCGGGCGCCACCGCCGTCGACCCCGATCCGACGCGTGCGGCGGCCGCGAGCGATTCAGCGCTGCGCCGGTCACGCGTGCTGCTCGGGGGCGTGATCACGCCGCAGGCGGTCCCCGTGCGCTTCAGCCTGGTCGGAGACGGGAAGATCCTGGTCCACGGCAGGCTCTCGGATCCGCGTCCACCGCAATACAGTGCGCCGCTCAACCTGCTCGTCGACACCGGCGCCACCAAGTGCGTGCTGTTCGAGGACGCCCTCTCACCGTTGGTGCGGCACGCCGACGCCTGGCCGGCACTACGGGGGCTCTCGGCGCCGACGTTGATCGGGCTGGCCGAGGCGCGTATCGCCCGAGTCCCCGAGATCCAGATCGACGCCGAAGGCGCGCCGCTCCGTGCGCGGGACGTCGATGCCGGGGTCGTGCGCAGCGAGTTGGGCGATGTGCTCTCGCGCGTGACGCGCCGCACCGTCCATGGTCTCGTGGGCTACTCGATGCTCAAGCGATTCCGGGTGATCGTCGACTATCCCGATCGCGTGCTCTGGCTGGATCCCATCCCGGGCTATCGCGACGATCGTCCGTTCGAGTACTGCCACGTGGGACTCCAGCTCGAGCGGCGTGCGGGTGCGGTGATCGTCACAGGTGTCGCGCTCGATTCTCCCGCCGCCCAGGCGGGGATCCAGCGCGGTGACGAAGTCGTTTCGATGGATGGTGTTACCGCCCGATCGGAGGACCTGGTCGAGCTCACGCGCCGCATGGAAGGCGAGCCCGGGCGGCGCGTCACACTGGTCATCCGCAGAGGGGCCGTTGAGCACACCTACCGACTCGTCCGGCGCCGCCTCCTCTAGACGCTCGCACGCGCGTGGCCGCGCCCTGGTATTCGCGGCGGCGATCTTCTGGGGCACTTCGGCGACCCTCGCCCGCTTCATCTTCCGCGATCGTCACGTGCCGCCGCTCACCCTCGTGGAGCTCCGGCTCCTGATCGCAGTGGCGCTGCTCGGCCCATGGCTCGCGCTGCGCAAACCCGCGGCTCTGCGAGTTCGACGTCAGGATTGGGGCTACTTCGCGATCCTCGGTCTCTTCGGCGTCGCCGCGGTGCAAGGCACGTACTTCTACGCGATTGCCACCCTTGGCGTGGGGCTGGCCATCCTGCTCCAGTACGTGGCGCCGGCGCTCATCGTGGGCTTCGAGGCGTTGCGTGGGGCACGGGTCCGGCCGGCGATGGTCCTCGCGGTCGCGGCGGCGCTCGCCGGCACTGCACTCCTCGTGGGCGGGCTCGGCCGCGAGGCTCACGCGATTCCCGTGCGCGGCTGGCTGGCTGGCGCCGGCGCCGCCGTCTCGTTCGCCTTCTACGTGCTCTATTCGAAGCGCGGCCTTGCCCACTACGCACCCGAGACCGTGCTCTTCTATACGTTCCTGATCGCCGCGGTCTTCTGGTGCTGTGTCACCCCACCGACCCGCATCCTCGCCGCCGGATACGACCGCGCGCTATGGGGCATGTTCGCGGCGGTCGGGGTCTTCTCGACGCTCGTGCCGTTCGTGTTTTTCTACTCCGGCCTGCGCCGCTTGCCCGCGTCCCAAGCCGGCATCGTGGCCACGATGGAGCCGGTCGTGGCGGTGCTCTCGGCCGCTCTCATCCTCGGCGAGGGCCTGCGGCCTCTCCAATGGCTGGGCGCCGGAATGGTTCTGGGCGCCGCCGTGCTGGCGAGCATCGGGGCGCCCAGTCGTCCTGAATCGGGCTCGTGACGCCTCAGCTCGCCTCGGCGAGCTGATCCGGCGGAACGTGGAGCGTACGCAGGCGTGACTGCACCTTGGGCAGCCGCGCCGGGCTCACAGTCTCGACGGCGTAGCGCTCGTCCCACATGAGATTCCCGCCCAGCCACACGCGCAACTCGGGGAAGCGCGACAGCAGCGCCATCCCGGTCCGCCCCTTCAGCTCGCGCACGGCGCTCGCGACGCTTTGCGCAGGCCTCAGGCCGAAGAGCACGTGAACGTGGTCCTGCGCCGCGGCGACCTCGAGGAGCGCGATGTTCCGCTCGTCGCACAGTCTGGCCACCATCTCGCCGAGCATGGAGAGATGGCGATCCTTGAGCACCGGCCTTCGGCCGCGCGTGCTCCACGTGACCAGATAGTGCAGCTGGCTGCGGTACACCGGTTCCCAACGGCCGAGCAGGGCTTCGTTCACCTTAGGCGCCAACGAGTGATCCACGACGCTCCTCCTGCGGGGATGGCTGAACATATGTGCAACATGGACTGCTAAAAAACGGGAGACGAGCTCCCGCACGCTGAAAACTTGGATGCTAGCGACCGACGGTTCGAATCACACCACGTACGGTTCCGAGGATGCGAAAGTCCGACTCCTCCGCGACAACGATGGGGTCGTACTTGGGGTTGGCCGCGACCAACTCGACCGAATCTTCCTTCGGACGGTAGTACTTCACCGTGGCTTCCTCGCCGACCAGTGCCACGACGATCTCGCCCGGACTTGCGCGCTCCTGGTGACGTACGACCACATAATCGCCCGCGAGAATCCCAGCGTTGATCATGCTGTCGCCTCGGACCTTCAGCGCGAACAGCCCCTTCGGGTCGCCGAACATCTCGATCGGCTCGAGGGTTCCCTCGTGGTTTTCCTCGGCGAGGATGGGACGGCCCGCGGCGACACGCCCGAGAATTGGAATGCCCGGGGGGCCGATCGGCGCCATGGGTCCGATCCCGCGGGAGATCCGGCCGCTCCGCTTGAGGTGGCCGCCCTTCTCGAGCAGGGTCAGGTAGTAGCGCACGCCGTTGGTGGAGGAGATCTCGAACGCGCTCCCGATCTCGCGGATCGTGGGCGGATAGCCGTTGTCGCGCGTGAATCGCTGGATGTAGGCCAGGATCTTCCGCGCTCGTTCGTTCAACATGGATTCCGTCCTCCATGGTTGGTCCCGAAGGCGGACCCGGCACGTGCACAACATAGTGCACACACGTGCACTTCGTCAAGGGGCCATTTTGGAGTGCTCGAAACGCGCTTCCCACCGGTCGGTCCCTGTTGAGATAGCCCCGGTCACGCCAGGCGCGGCGCGACAACGGCGTGGTCTTGGCCCCGAGCGCGTGAGGTGACATCCGCATCGCGACGGTCGGATGGTGTCGCGTGCGCAACGCCGGTGACACCGGGCCGACGCGGGCGCCCGCGTTGTTGCGCTCGAATGCTTTGGGGTCTCCGCGAATGACAGGGAGTTAGCCGCCCCCGGCCCAATCCAGGCGACGTGGTCCGACGATTGCGATGGCGATCGAACGAGATCGAAAGATCTCGACCACGACAGGCAAGGGGCGGCAGGCCGGGTTTGCGGAGGTTGATCGCAATCGGGGGCCGATTGGCCGAAGGAAACCCACCTCCGCTGCCTTGTCGGTCGGGGACGCGGCGGCCTCAAGATCCAATCCCAGGGGCCGATCTATCTCTCAGGATTCTCACGACCGGCCGCGGAGAGAGGTCTTCCCCGTGCAAGCGAACCGACGAATGCTCGAGCACGTCCTCGCCGCCTACCGCGACGGGGACCTGGACGATTGCATCCGCCGCGTGCGCACGCTGGTGGAGGCGGCGCCTCTTGCGACCGCGCCGCGCCAGCTGCTGGCCTCGCTCTACGCGGAGACCGGCAAGGGCCGCCTCGCGCTGGTCCACTACCGCAAGCTGCTGCCGCTGGCCATCGCGAGCGGCCAGGTGTTCCGATCGATCGCGATCCAGAAACAGATCGATGCACTCGACACCTCCGGCGCGCCCGATCCCCAGCGCGGGGGGGCGCTCCTCGCGCAGCTCCGGGCGCACGGACTTCCGCACGTCGCCGCCCCCCCCGCGGACCGGCCGTGGGTCGAGGCGCAGATGCTGGCACTTCCGCGGGCATGGTTCGACCGCGTGGTGGAGGAGACGCGCGTCCAGGTCCTCGGCCGTGAGGCCGAGCCGGAGGAGGTCGAAGCAGGCACGGTCTGGGAGGTGCTCGGCGGCCGCCTGCGATGGAACTTCCAGCTCCCGAACGGGCGCACCAGCGCCCCGGCATCGGCCACCGAGGGCAATGCCGTCCACGTCGATCCCGAGCTGGGTCCGCGTGCCCTGGTCAGTTTCCAGGTCGAGCTGCCGGTCGAGTGCCTGCGATTCGACGCCGCCTTTGCCCGCGAGCTCGGGCGCGAGCTGGCGATCTCACAGCCCCTGACCGGCGCCACGACGGGCGGATTCACGCGCGACGAGCGGGCGCTGCTCCCGAACCGCCCGCGGCGGCGCGAAGATCTCGACTTGGCGCCACGCGTGCCGACGCCGGCGGCGGAGGGGCCGCCACGGCTGGCGCCGAACGCCGACAGCGGCACGGCCGACACGCCGCGCGACACGGGCGACTGGATCGATCACGGTGTGGTGTCGCTTTCGGACTCGGGCGCGAGCCCGGGCCGCGACGACGACGCGACCGACGTCACGCCGGGCGCCACGCTCGATCTCTCCTCGGACGCGGCGCGCGGCGAGCGACCCGACTCCGGAGTGACGCCGCGCGAACACACCATCGATCTGCCGAGCGCGGGGGGCAAGCCGTCGCGGCGGCGCGGGCGCCCGATGGTGGAACGCCCGGGACCGCAGGAGCTGGGCGAAGGGCTCATCATCCCACCCATCGCCGACCCGTTCGCCGCGCCGATCGCGGACCTCGGCAAGCCGGTCGAGCGACGCCGCCATCCGCGCGTCGGGGCGTCGTTTCAGACCCGCATGGCGATGCTGCGGCTCGCGGGCACGCGCGTCGTGCCGATCCAGGGCGAGCTGTTCGACCTCTCGACGCGTGGCCTCGGGGTGCGCTTCGCGAAGGAGCACGCGGCCGCGGCCAGCGTCCTGTCCGACGCGGTGATCGCGGTGGAGCTCGATCTGCCCGGAGGTCCGCTGCGCATGGCGGCCCAGGTGCGCTGGCTCGAGATCGACGACGAGGGACCCGAAGCGCGCCTCGGCATCGAGTTCGTGCTGGCGACCGAGCCCGATCGCCGCCGGATCGAGTCCGCTCTGGAAGGCATGCCGCGGCGGGAGGACGACGAGGCCGCCGAAGCCTCGTAGACTCCCACGCCCGCGCGTTCTTGTCGGCCCGCGGGGCGTCGGCTACGCTCCGCGATCACGCCCGCCCGGAGCGGATTGCCCGGCCGGCCGCACGACCCCATGGCCACCGCCGCCACGCCCACCGTCCCCGCCGCGCCGTTCGAGCGCCTGCGCACCTACGCGTCGTTCGTGCGCTTCGAGCACACCCTGTTCTCACTGCCGCTCATCCTGGCGGGCGTCTTCAGCGTTCCGGGTGCGCCGCTCACGCCCGCGCGGTGGGCGCTCGTCGCCGTGGCCGCCGCCGGCGCCCGCACCGCGGCGATGGCGCTCAACCGGCTCATCGATCGCCGCCTCGACGCGCTCAACCCGCGCACGCGCGGCCGCGAGCTGCCCGCGGGCCGCATGCGGCTCGCCGAGGGCTGGCTGCTGCTGGTCGCGAGCACCGTCGCCTACGTGCTGGCCTGCGCCGCGCTGGGGCCGTGGTTCCTCCGCGTCGCGGCGGTGCCGCTCGTGGTCTTCACCATCTATCCCTATCTCAAGCGCTTCACCCCGCTGTGCCACTTCGGCGTCGGCGCGGCCCTGGCGCTCGCGCCGCTCGCGGGCTACGCCGCCGCCCATCCCGACCTCTCCGACGCGCAGCCGGCGTTCGGGCTCGCGGCGTTCGCGCTGTTGTGGGTGAGCGGGTTCGACATCATCTACGCCACGCTCGACGAGGCGTTCGACCGCGAGCACGGGGTGCACTCGATGGTGGTGGCGCTCGGGCGCGTCCGCGCACTGCGCCTGGCGGCGGTGCTGCACCTGCTCGCGTTCGCGGGGCTGGTCGCGGTCGTGACGAGGATCCCCGGCGCCTCGCCACACCTCGCCCCGTGGGGCTGGCCGGTCGCGGCGGTGATGCTGGCCGTGACCGGCGTGCTGCTCTACCTGGAGCAGCGCTGGGCCGAGGACGTGCACCTCGCCTTCTTCAAGGTCAATGTGCTCGTGGGCTTCGCGGTGCTCGGCGCGGTGCTGGCCGCGCGCGCCGCCGGCGGCTTCTGATGGCGCGCTACCTGATCGGCATGACCGGCGCCTCGGGCGCCGCATACGGCGTCGACTTCGTGCGCCGCTGCCCGGGCGAGAAGTACCTCGTGCTCTCGGACTGGGCGCGCCAGGTGCTGCATGCCGAGACCGGGCTCAAGCCGTCCGATCTCGAGGCGAGCGTCCAGCGCGTCTTTGCCGATACCGATCTCGCGGCGCCGTTCGCCTCGGGCAGCAACCGCTACGACGCCCTGATCGTGATCCCTTGCAGCGTCTCGACGCTCGCCAAGATCGCGGTCGGCCTCGCCGACACGCTCATCACGCGTGCCGCACAGGTGGCGCTCAAGGAGCGCATGCGCATGGTGCTGTGCGTGCGCGAGACGCCGCTCTCCTCGATCGCGCTCGAGAACGCGCTCAAGCTGTCGCGCGAAGGCGTGGTCATCATGCCGGTGGCGCCGCCCTGGTATCAGGCGCCGAAGAGCCTCGACGACCTTGTGGCCGGCTTCAGCCGCAAGGTGCTGGCGCTCCTCGGCGAGGACGCCGGCCCCGGCTGGCGCGACGCGGAGCTGGAGTGAGCGCCGGCGAGCTCGCCGGGCGGGTCTTCTCGCACTACCGGGTGCTCGAACAGATCGGCGCGGGCGGCATGGGTGTCGTCTACCGCGCGCGCGACGAGACGCTCGGGCGCGAGGTGGTGCTGAAGCTCCTCCCGGACGATCTGGTCGGGGACGCGGACGCCCGCCGCCGACTGCTCGAGGAGGGCCGCAAGGCCGCGGCGCTCAACCACCCCGGCATCTGCACCATCCACGAGGTCGGCGAGAGCGAGGGCCGGGTCTACGTGGCGATGGAGCGGATCGAGGGCGCGACACTCGAAGCGCGGCTCCAGCCTCGCGGCCTCCCGGTGGAGACCGTCGTGGCGCTCGGCGTCCAGATCGCCGACGCGCTGGCGCACGCGCACGATCGCGGCATCGTCCACCGCGACCTCAAGAGTGCCAACGTGATCGTGACGCCCGAGGGCCGGGCGAAGGTGCTCGATTTCGGCATCGCCCGGCGGATCGATCCGGTCACACACGCCACGGTGCCCGGCACCACGGTCACGGCGCTCGCGCCCCTCGCCGGCACCTGGCACGCGCTGCCGCCCGAGGCGCTGCGCGGCGAGCGCGCCGACGCACGGGGCGACGTCTGGGCGCTCGGGATCCTCTTCCACGAGATGCTCACCGGCGAGCGGCCGTTCCAGGGACACACCGAGTACGAGCTCGCGGCCGCGATCCTCAACGCGGAGCCGGCCACGCTGCCGGCCTCGGTCCCCGCGCGGCTCCGCTCGGTGATCCAGCGCTGCCTGGCCAAGGACCCGGCGGGGCGCTTCCAGCGCGCCAGCGAAGTGCGCGCCGTGCTCGAGATGCTGCGGGCAGAGCGACCGGCCGGCCCCGTGACGGCCACCACCGGAGCGCGGGCCGGGGGCGCGCGACGCCTCGCCCTCATGACCGGCGGAGTCCTCGCTCTCGTCGCCGTGTTGATCGCCGCCGGCCTCGCGCTGCGCGGCGGTGCGCTCCGCCCGCGCACCATCCGGTCGCTCGCCGTCCTGCCGCTCGAGAACCTGTCGGGCGACCGGGAGCAGGAGTACTTCGCGGACGGGATGACCGACGAGCTGATCACGAGCCTCGCCAGCCTCTCGGACGTGCGCGTGATCTCCCGCACGTCGGCGATGCGCTACCGGGGCACGACCAAGTCCGTTCCGCAGATCGCGCGCGAGCTCGGCGTCGACGCCGTGGTCGAAGGCACGGCGCTGCGCGCCGGCAACCAGGTACGCATCACCGCGCAGCTGATCGACGGCGCCACCGACCGCCACCTGTGGGCGCGCAGCTACGAGCGCGACCTGGTGAACGTGCTGGTGCTGCAGGGCGAGGTGGCGCAGGCGATCGCCACCGAGATCCGCGCTTCGATCCGGCCGAGCGCGCGCGCGCGGCTGGCGCATCGGGGTGCCATCGACCCCGCGACGTACGAGCTCTACCTCAAGGGGCGCTACCTCTGGAACCGGCGCAGCTCGCCCGCGTTGCGCGAATCGATCCGGCTGTTCCAGCGGGCGATCGCGCGCGACTCGAACTACGCCGCGGCCCATGCCGGCCTCGCCGAGGCCTGGGCGGTCATCGGCCCGTACGTGAACCTGCCGCCGCGCGACACGTACCCGCGCGCGCGTGACGAGGCGATGCAGGCGCTGGCGCTCGACCCCGGGCTCGGGCAGGCGCACGCCACGCTCGCGATGGTGAAGTACTTCTACGACTATGACTGGGCCGGCGCCGAGGCGGAGTTCCAGAAGGCCTTCGAGGTCGAGCCGGGATACGCGGGCGCCCACCAGTATCGCGCGGCCTACCTCACGGTGATGGGCCGGCTCGACGAGGCCGCGAAGGAGGCGGACATCGCGCGCCGGCTCGATCCGCTCTCGCTCATCATCCGGCTGAGCCGGGCGCGGATCGATCAGTATGCGGGCCGATACGACCAGGCGCTCGCCGGCTATCGCGAGCTCCTCGATCTGGACCCCGCGTTCCAGAACGGCCATTTCTGGTTGGGACGCTGCTATGGCGCCCAGGGCAAGTATCGCGAATGGGTGGAGGAACAGGCCGCGGCGGACTCCCTCGACGGCGCCGCGCTCGCGTACACCCGTGCGCTCCGGGTCGCCACGAAGGCCCGGGGCAAGGAGGGATTCTGGGCCAAGCGGCTGGAGCTCGAGCGCGCCCAGTCGGAGACCACGTACGTCGCGCCCAGCGTCCTGGCCGAGTGCTACGCGCAGCGTGGCGATCTCGAGCGCTCGTTCCAGGCCTTCGAGCGTGGGATCCGCGAGCACGACCCCTACTGGCAGTTCCTGCTCCGCGACTGGGCCCTCGCGCCCCTGCGAGCGGACCCGCGCTATGCCGCACTCATGCGCGAGACCGGGTTGGCCCCGTAGCTCGCCACTCGGCGAGCCGCACGTTCTATGACGCGGGCGACAACGAAGTGCCGGGCTGGGGCCCGACCGTGACGCGCGTCCACTGGACCTCGGGCGCCACCGGCACGATCGAGGGCCTGCGGGACACCGCCTCCGTGAGCCACGCGGGCGTGCTCGACGCGCGCGGTGTCCAGGACGGGCGGGACACGCTGCAGTTCGACGGCGGAGCCATCGACACGCTGCAGAACCACTTCCTCTCGCTCGACGGCACCCGTGAGCGTTACTTCCTCTGGGCGAGCGTGGTCGACATTGCGGCGGTGCGCTTCCTGAAGAGCACCATCCAGAGTGACGGGCGCCCGATCAGCGGGACGGTCACGTTCACGGTCTCGGCCGACCGGCTGCGCAGCAACAACCGCGCGGACGTCGAGGCCCACATCGATGCCACCGTGGTCGTGGTGTTCAACGCCGACGGCACGGCCGACCTCAGCGTCGATGCGACCCACACCTACCGGTGGAACCTCCAGACCGGGGTGGTCGTGCGCACCTGACACGCGCGATCGCCGCCCGCCGCCCGCCGGACCACATGCCGGCGGGCGGTCGTGTTTCTGGCCCCGGCGCTGCAGCCGGCGCGCGGGGGTGCTAGGCTGCCCGGCCGACCGACGCACCACGACGCGCGACCACGACCGACCCGGGGCCCGCCGATGTCCGCGTTCCGATCCCTGTCCGACTTCCTCGCCGAGCTCGAGCGCCGCGGCGATCTCAAGCGCGTGAGCCGCGAGGTGGACTGGGCGTGCGAGGTCACCGAGATCGCCTGCCGCGAAGCTCGCACGGAAGGGCCGGCGCTCCTGTTCGAGAAGGTGCGCGGCGCCGCGTTTCCACTCGCCGTCAACGTGCTGGCCGCTCGCCGGCGCATCACCTGGGCGCTGGGCCGCCCGCCCGCATCGGTGGGCGCCGAGCTCGAAGAGCTGATGCACGCCGTGCCGCCCCGGCGGCTCGCCGACCTGCTCAAGGTGCGCGGCAGCGCGGGACGCGTGCTGGCGATGCGCCCGAAGATGCTCAAGGCCGGGCCGGCGCAGCAGGTGGTGGAGGGCCCGAGCCTCGCCCCGCTCCCCAACCTCCAGCTGTGGCCGGGCGATGGCGGCCGGTTCGTCACCTTCGGCCTCGTGCTCACCGAGCATCCCGAGACGCACATCCGGAACCTCGGCATCTATCGCATGCACCTCTACGACGAGCGCACGACCGGCATGCACTGGCAGATCGGCAAGGGCGGCGGGTTCCACTATCACCGCGCCGAGCAGCGCGGCGAGCCGCTCGAGGTCGCGGTGTCCGTGGGCGCAGACCCGGCGACGCTGCTCGCGAGCGTGGCCCCGCTCCCCGAGGGGATCGACGAGCTGGCGTTCGCGGGATTCCTGCGCGGGCGCCCGACCCGGCTTGCACGCGCCCATGCGCTGCACATGGCCGTGCCCGCCGACGCGGAGTTCGTGCTCGAGGGCGTCGTGCCGCCGGCCGAGCGGCGCCAGGAGGGCCCGTTCGGCGACCACTTCGGGCACTACTCGCACGCGGCACCGTTCCCGGTCTTCCATCTCAAGGCGGTGACGCACCGCCGGCGCCCCATCTACCAGGCCAGCGTCGTGGGGAAGCCGCCGCAGGAGGACAAGTTCATGGGCGAGGCGGTGCAGGAGTTCTTCGCCGGCGTCCTGCGCGTCCTCCACCCCGAGGTGCGCAGCCTGTGGGCGTATTTCGAGGCCGGCTTCCACAACCTGCTCGTGGTCTCGGTCGGAAACCGCTTCGCCAAGGAGGCGATGAAGACGGCCCTCGGCCTGATGGGCACCGGGCAGCTCTCGCTCACCAAGGCGATCGTGCTGGTGGACGAGGACGTGAACCCGCGCGATCGCGCCGCGGTGTTCGGCGCCATCGCCCGCCACTTCGATCCCGCCGAGGACTTCCTGCTGCTGCCGGGCGTGCCGCTCGACACGCTCGACTTCACCTCGTACACGATGAACCTGGGCAGCAAGATGGTGCTCGATGCCCAGTCCAAGCCCGGCCGCGAGCCGGCGCCGCTGCTCACCGACGTGCCCGACCCGCGCACCTTCGACGACGCGGTGGCGGCGCACCGGCTGGCGTGGGGCGGACTGCTGGTGGTGCAGGTGCGCGGCCCGGTCGGCGCCGCGCCGGGCGCCCCGGGCGCGGCACCGGGCGACGCGTCGCCGGGGCGCGCGGTGATCGAGCGCCTCGTCCAGCGCCCCGAGTACGCGGCGGTGCGCCTCATCGTTGCGGTCAGCGCCGACGTGCCGCTCGGCGACGACGAGCTGCTGCTCTGGGGCATTTTCACGCGCTTCGACTGCGCGCGCGACATCGTGCCCGCCCGTACCGAGACCCGCGGCGCCTGGCTCACCTGCCGTGGGCCGCTCGGGATCGACGCGACCTGGAAGGCCGGCTACCCCGACCCGGTCGCGACCCCGCCCGAGGTGGTCGCCAAGGTGGAATCGTGGTGGATGTGAGCGGGCACCCATGACCGATCTCTTCGACATCTCGCCGTTCGTGGCGGCGGCGCTCGAGGCGGGCCGTCCGGTGGTGGCGCTCGAGACCACGCTGGTCACGCACGGCCTGCCGCACCCCGACGGCGTGCGCGCGGCCCGCGATCTCGAGGCGGACGTCGTGGCGAGCGGCGCCACGCCGGCAACGATCGGGGTTCTCGACGGGCGCGTACGGGTCGGCCTTTCGGCCGCCGAGCTCGAGCGGCTCGCCACGGCGCCCGACACCGCCAAGCTCAACCTGAGCAATCTCGGCTCCCAGATCGCGGCGGGGCATCCGGGCTCGACCACGGTCGCGGCCACGCTCGCGGTCGCGGCCCACGTGGGCATCCGCGTGTTTGCGACCGGCGGCATCGGCGGTGTCCATCGCGGCGCCGAGGAGACCGGCGACGTCTCGGCGGATCTGCACGCGCTCGGGCGCTACGACGTGGCGGTGGTGTGCGCGGGCGCCAAGGCGGTGCTGGACCTGCCTCGCACCGTGGAGATGCTCGAGTCGCTGGGCGTGCCGGTCTACGGGCTCGGCACCGACGAGTTCCCGGCCTTCTATCGGCGCGCGAGCGGCCTGCCCGTGGACCAGCGCTTCGACGACGTCGCGGCCCTCGCGCGCGCGGTCGAGACCCACGCGAACCTGGGCCTCGGCACCGGCGTGGTGGTCGCCAACCCGATCCCCGCCGAGCACGAGCTGCCGCGCGAGGCGTACGAAAGCGCCATGGCCACGGCCCTGGCCGAGGCGGCGGCCCAGGGCGTGCGGGGCCGCGCGGTGACGCCCTTCCTGCTCGAGCGCCTGCGCGCGCTCACCGAGGGCGGCAGCGTGTTTTCGAACCTCGCGCTGCTCAGGCACAATGCGCGGGTCGCGGGCGCCCTGGCGGTGGCGCTGGCGCGGCCGCGGCCGGCGCGGCGCTAGCCGCGGAGCCCGCCGCGCGGGTCGCGGCGACCGGGAAGGAGTCACCCACGTGGCGCGCGAGCGCTCGATCCCCATGTTGCTCGTCGCCCTGCTGAGCCTGCTCATCGGTGTGCTCGGGCTGATGGGGTCGGTGAGCATGATCAGCGACGGGCTGGGCCTGACGCAGGTGGGCAGCGCCACGAGCGGGCCCAACGTGGGCACCACCAGCGCGCCGCCGCCGAGCGACGCGAGCACGCGCACGCGCGTCGTGCTGTTCGGGACGCTGCGCCTGCTGCTCTCGCTGGCGCTCGCCATCGGCGCCGTGGGCACGATGAGCGTGACGCCGACCGGGCGCAGGGCCTCGCTCATCTATGCCGCCGGCTGGATCGCGGTCGGCGCGATCGAGCCCTGGGCGCTGCGCTACCGCTTCGGCTGGGAAGTGCTCGCGAGCGCTGCGTATCCGTTCCTGCTGCTCGCCCTGTTCAACAGCCCCGGCTGGCGTACCGCCTTCGCGCACGCGCCCGCCGCGGCGGCGCCGGAGCCGGAACCGCGATGAGCGCCCCGGGCGGCCCGGCCACCTGGCCCCCCGCGGCCCTTCAGCACATCGCCCGCTCCGAAGGCCACGGTTTCTGCCGGCAGGCCGGCCCCGGTCGCCCGAAATCCCACGCTGGGCGGTCGGAGGTTCCCTTCGAGCGGCTCCGTGCGGTAACCCGGATGCCAACCAATCCGTAGGTCGGCCCGTCCAACCCGCCGTCGCCCTACTCGGCCGATCCCCTTGGAGGTCCGATGAGCAGGATCCTCGCTGCGTTCCTGTTGTCGGCCGCCATCGCTTCGGGGGCGCGGGCCGACAGCACGTCGGTCGCCGTGCCGCCCGCGCGCGTGGTGCCACCGGCGCAGGCCTGCCCGCCGGTGCGGGCGGTGCGCCTCACCTCGCCCGTCACCGTCGATGGCGTGCTGTCCGAAGCCGTCTGGCACAACGAGTACGCGGTGACCGACTTCAAGCAACGCGACCCGAACGAGGGCACGACCCCCAGCCAGAAGACCGAGGTGCGCATCGCCTACGACGACGATGCCATCTACGTCGGCGCCCGCTGCTACGACGCGCACCCCGAGTCGCTGCTCGTGCGCCTCTCGCGCCGCGACGTCTCCGTGCCCGCCGACCGCTTCTCGCTCTACCTCGACCCGTACCACGACAAGCGCACCGGCTACTACTTCCTGGTCAACTCGGCCGGCACGCTCTTCGACGGCACGCTCTCCAACGACGGCTGGGAGGACAATTCCTGGGACGGCGTGTGGGAGGCGAAGACCAAGGTGGACGACCAGGGCTGGACCTGCGAGATGCGCATTCCGTACTCGCAGATCCGATTCCAGCGCGCCGCGCAGCACGTGTGGGGCGTCAACTTCCGGCGCGTCATCCAGCGCAACAGCGAGGAGGTCTTCCTCGTCTACCAGCCCAAGAAGGAGAGCGGGTTCGTCTCGCGCTGGCCGGACCTGGTCGGGATCGAGAACATCAACCCGCCGCGCGCGATCGAAGTGCGGCCCTACGTCACCTCGAAGGCCGAGTTCCTCAACCACGCCCCGCTGGACCCGTTCAACGACGGCTCGCGCTACGAGCCCAACGGCGGCGGTGACGTGCGCATCGGCATCGGCAACAAGCTCACGCTCAACGCCACCGTGAATCCCGACTTCGGCCAGGTCGAGGTGGACCCGGCGGTGGTGAACCTGAGCGACGTCGAGTCGTTCTTCGACGAGAAGCGCCCGTTCTTCGTCGAGGGCTCGTCGATCTTCAACTTCGGCAATCAGGGAGGCGACAGCTACTGGGGATTCAACTGGCCCGAGCCGAAGTTCTTCTACAGCCGCCGCATCGGGCGCGCGCCCCAGGTGGGCCCTCCCGACGCCGAGTTCACCGACACGCCGATCGGCACGCGCATCCTGGGCGCGGCCAGGCTCACGGGCAAGCTCACGCCGACGATCAACTTCGGCACCCTGCACGCGATCACCGATCGCGAGTTCGCGCGCCTCGACGACGCCGGCACGCGCTGGCGCGCCGAAGTCGAGCCGCTCACCTACTACGGCGTGACGCGCGGGCTCGAGGAGTTCAACGACCGGCGCCAGGGCTTCGGGCTCATGTCGACCGTCGCGGCGCGCTCGTTCAAGGATGAGAGCCTGCGCAACGACCTGAACTCGCACTCCGTGATGGGAGGCTTCGACGGCTGGACGTTCCTCGACAAGGACAAGGTGTGGGTCATCTCCGGCTGGACCGCGATGTCGAACATCGCCGGCACGCCGCAGCGCATCACCTCCGTCCAGGAGAACTCGCGGCACTACTTCCAGCGCCCCGACGCCTCGTACCTGCACGTCGACACGACGCTCACCTCGATGACCGGTTTCGGCAGCCGCTACTGGCTCAACAAGCAGAAGGGGAACGGGATCTTCAACGCGGCGCTCGGGTACATGAGCCCGAGCTTCGACGTCGCCGACGTCGGGTTCCACACGCGCTCGGACATCATCAACGGGCACATCGGCGGCGGCTACAAGTGGACCGAAACCACCAAGCACCGCAAATACCAGGAGGTGCTGGGCGCGGTGTTCGCGAGCTACGACCAGGCGGGCGATCCGCTGTGGGGCGGCGTGTGGGCGGAGGGCTCCACCGAGTTCAGCAACAACTACAGCTGGAACTACAGCGTCGCCTACAACCCGCAGACGACGAACAGCCGGCGCACCCGCGGCGGCCCGCTCACGCTGAACAAGCCGGGCTACGAGGTCAGCACCTACTTCGATACCGACGGCAAGGCCAAGCTGTTCTACTACGTCAACCTCTACGGCTACGACCAGCCCACCGCGGGGTCGTACAACTGGAGCATCGATCCCGGCGTCGAGTGGAAGCCGGCCTCCAACATCATCCTCAACGTGGGGCCCAGCCTCGCGCGCACCGTGGAGAGCGCCCAGTTCGTGGACGCCTTCGACGACGGCCTCGCCACGGGGACGTACGGGCGCCGCTACGTGTTCGCCACGCTCCGCCAGACCACGGTGTCGGCCAGCATCCGGCTCAACTGGGCGTTCACGCCCACGATCAGCCTTCTGACGTACGTGCAGCCGCTCGTCTCCTCGGGAGCCTACACCGGCTACAAGTCGCTGGCGCGTCCGCGCAGCTACGACTTCGATCCGTACGCCTACGGCGGCAATCCGGACTTCAACTTCAGATCGCTGCGCGGGAACGCGGTGTTCCGGTGGGAGTACCTGCCGGGCTCGACGGTCTACCTGGTGTGGACGCAGGAGCGCGTCGATGTCGATCCCTACGGCGACTTCGACTTCGGCCGCGACTTCAGAGCGCTGAGCCGCGCCAATCCGAACAACATCTTCCTGGCGAAGGTGAGCTACTACTTCAGCCTCTAGCGCCCGCGTCGCGACGAGCGCCGCTCGTTCGTGGAATGTCGGCGCTGGTCGCGATCCGACCCGTCGCGCCGCGAATCGCCTTCATGCTCCACCAACCCTCGCGGGCCGAAGATCGTCCAATCGGACGTTGACCGGGCGCGAGCCGCGACCTCCAGCGGTGAGAGCGGGGCTTTCAGCCGAATCCGAGTCTGGCCGGGCGAGGCTGGAAGTGAGGGGCCCGACGCGATGTTGCGCCGGGCCCCGCCCCATTTCCGTGCGCCGACCTCCGCGCGGCGCCTCGACCCCCGCCGCCCGCTCTGGCTATACTCCGCCCGCGCCTGGCGGGCCGGCGCACGATCTCGTGGCCCGCGTCCCGCCGCCCATCGAAAGGATCGCCCGTGAAGGCGCCTGCGTTCGACCGCGTCGCCGCGCTCGCCCTGAGCGACCCGCTCGTCGCCACCGCCCGCGGCAAACTCGTCGCCGGCGAGCGCCTGAGCCAGGAGGACGGCGTCCGCCTCTTCGACGCGCCGCTGCTCGAGCTCGGGCGCCTGGCCGACGCCGTCGCCCGCGATCGCCACGGCGACCGCGTCTACTTCACGGTCAACCGCCAGCTCAACCCCACGAACGTGTGCGTGCTCGCGTGCAAGTTCTGCGACTACGCGAAGAAGCCCGGCGCTCCGGGTGCCTACACGATGACCGAGGCGCAGATTCGCGCCCACGTGGACCCCGAGATCGCCGAGATCCACATCGTGGGCGGGCTCCACAACAAGTGGCGCTTCGAGAACTACCTCGACGTCATCCGCTGGGTGAAGGCCGAGAAGCCCGGGCTGAGCGTCAAGGCCTACACGGCGGTCGAGATCGACTTCTTCTGCCGGCTCACGCGCCAGCCGGCCGAGTGGGTGCTCGAGCGCCTGCGCGAAGCCGGGCTCGACGCGCTGCCCGGTGGCGGCGCCGAGGTGTTCAGCGAGCGCGTGCGGCGCGAGATCTTCCACCAGAAGATCGGCGCCCAGCGCTGGC
>Ga0070695_100000146_pt1 | contig 32915 bp, 25 predicted proteins | sample KBSK1252metaG_FD_65471 | JGI IMG/M metagenome (GOLD analysis project Ga0070695, IMG submission 65471) | Corn, switchgrass and miscanthus rhizosphere microbial communities from Kellogg Biological Station, Michigan, USA - KBS K1-25-2 metaG | ecosystem: Host-associated > Plants > Roots >...
CGCCAAGAGATCCGCGCTCGTGCCGCCGAGATTCACGAGCGCCAGCGCGTGACGGGTCGAGATCGCCGCCCCGCCCCCGCCCCCGCCCCCGCCACCACCCCGGTATCCCTTGGGAAACCCGGCGTGCTCGACGAGCCACGCGGCCGGGACCTTCACGCCCCCGTCCGCCGGAAACGAGGGGATCTCCTTCCAGCGCTGCGCGAGGTTGGCGAAGACGGCGGCCGACACCACCGGATTGGTGAAGAACGAGCCGGCCGAGCGCGTATTCGGGTCCGCCGGATCGAGCACCATGGACTTACTGCGGCGCAACCCGAGCACGGCCTGTCGCACCAGGCCGACGGCTTCTGTCGGGGTCACCGTGTCGAGCCCGCCGAGGCTCGCAACAGCACGCTGCAGCTCGGGATAACGGATTCGTGGCTGTTGGTCCCGAGCGAGCCGCAGCGTGACCTCGAGCACGACGTACCGACCCCGATCCGCGCGCTTGAACCGGCTGTCCCGATATCCGAAGGCACAGTCTTGCGCGGTGAACGTCCGGCGCTCGAGGGTGGTCCGATCGAGACAGACAACGCTCACCAGCGTCTCGGCGATCTCCTGTCCGTATGCACCCACGTTCTGGATCGGCGTGCCGCCGACCGTCCCAGGGATGCCAGACAGGCACTCGACGCCGGTCCAGCCGCGTTCCACGGCGCCCTGGACCAGAGTGTCCCAATCGACGCCGGCGCCGGCGCGGACCTCGGGCTCCGGACCGTCGCGCATGTCCATCCCACCGATGGTGACGCGTAAGACGAGTCCGGGGAATCCTGAGTCGGGGAATACGACGTTGCTACCGCCGCCCAGGATGTACACGGGCAGGCGGCGGTCGGCGGCGTACGCGAGCGCCCCGCGGACCAGCTCATCGGTGCCGCACTCGACGAAGTAGCGAGCCTCCCCGCCGAGCCCGAGTGTGGTGTACGGGGCCAGAGGAACGTGTTCGCGCAGCTGCACTCCGTCATCCTCCACGGTGTCGTCCGGTGTTGCGCCGCCGCCACAGGCACTTCGTTACGACAGGCTTGCATGGAATGTACGGCCTGACATAGTTCCCATGATGACCGCGAAGCGTGCAGAGCCGGCCATTGCGCCCGTGCGCGAGAGCTCGGAGAGCTTCCGCCTGCTGGTCGAGCGCGTCCAGGACTACGCGATTTTCAAGCTGGATGGCGCAGGGCGGGTCTCCACCTGGAATGCCGGGGCGGAGCGCATCAAGGGCTACCGTGCCGAGGAGATCGTGGGACGGCACTTCTCGGTGTTCTATCCGCCGGAGGCGGTGGATGCGGGCAAGCCGGCGCGGCTGCTGGCGATCGCGGCGCGCGACGGCCGCGTGGAGGACGAGGGGTGGCGGGTGCGGAAGGACGGATCCCGCTTCTGGGCCGACGTGAGCATTACGGCCCTGCGGGATTCCGAGGGGGCGGTGATCGGGTTCGCGAAGGTCACGCGCGACTTGACGGCGCGCAAGGAGGCGGAGGACGCGCTGCGTCGCAGCGAGCAGACGTTCCAGCTGCTGGTGGAGAGCATCCAAGACTACGCCATTTTCATGCTCGACCCTGACGGGCGCATTGCCAGCTGGAACGCCTCCGCGGAGCGCATCAAGGGGTACAGTGCGCACGAGATCATCGGCGAACATTTCTCGATCTTTTACCCGCCGGAGGATGTGGCACAGGGCAAGCCGCGGTGGGAGCTCGAGAGCGCCGAGCGCGAGGGCCGCCACGAGGACGAAGGGTGGCGCCTGCGCAAGGACGGCTCGCGCATCTGGGCCAACGTGGTCATCAGTCCGATGCGGGACGCGCAGGGTAGCCTCATCGGATTTGCGAAAGTGACGCGCGATCTTACCCAGCGGCGCCGCACCGAACAGGCGCTCACACAGACCAACCAGGAGCTCGAGCGGTTCAGCTATTCGGTGTCGCATGACTTGCGGGCGCCGCTCCGCGCCATCCATGGCTACGCGCAAGCGCTGTGGGACGACCACGCGGACGAGCTTGGCGCTGAGGGCAAGCGCCTCCTGGCGGTGATCCTCGACAGCGCGAAGCTGGGCGGCCAGTTGATCGATGGCCTGCTCAACTTCTCCCGTGTGGGACGACAGGCGCTTGCCAGGACTCCCGTCGACCTCACGGCGCTGGCGGAGAGCGTAGTGGCCGAGCTGCGTCAGACTCAGGGCTCGGTCGCGGTCGAAGTGGCGCTCGCACCGCTGCCTCCCGCCAGCGGGGATGGGGCGCTGCTCCGCCAAGTGCTCCTCAATCTGATCGGCAACGCCTTCAAGTTCACCGGCAAGCGCGCGCATCCCAAGGTCGAGATCGGCGCCGAGCAGAACGGGTCGGAAGTGGCGTACTACGTGAAGGACAACGGCGTCGGATTCGACATGGAGTACGCCAACAAGCTGTTCGGCGTGTTCCAGCGGCTGCATCGTCCTGATGAGTTCGAGGGTACGGGGGTCGGCTTGGCCCTCGCGCAGCGCATCATCCAGCGACACGGCGGGCGGATCTGGGCGGAGGGGAAGGTCAACGAAGGCGCGACGTTTTCCTTCACGCTGTCCGGCTAACCTGCCAATGGGCCGACTCGGAATCGAACCGAGCACCTACTGATGATCAAGAGAAAGTGGGCGGGGAGGGACCATCGGTACTGTAGGGGTACGTCTAGCTACAATTCCTCGTGGCTTAGAGCCCGTAGGTACCCACCCAGGACCCGTAGACCTTTCAGCAACCTTTCATCCTGTCTGAGACGACTCACGGTGGGCTGAACTCCCTCCGCGGACTGCGGCGCGTCTCTCAGCCTCCCGTCGAAAAACTACGGTCTTGCCGCGGACCTCCTGTCGCTCATATTCAGACGTACTCAGATGCTATGAACTTCGGGACGCCCCGTCGTGTGGCTCGCCCAAGCCCCGAGGGGAGCGAATCGCGAAACCGGCTGAGTGGGGATACCCACGCAGCCGACCTTTTTTTGTGGAGGGACGTGCCATGAAACGGACGATGATGATGATCGGAACGAGTCTGCTGATCGCCGCGTGTGGAGGCTCTAAGGCGGATGGCGCCTATAAGGTGGACACCGCCTCTGCTGAGTTTCGGGAAGCCCGGGTTCTCTCCAGGATGAAAATGGACCTCCTCAACCTGGTCACAACCGAGGAAACCTACTTCAACGACCATATGAAGTACACGGCGAACGTGAAGTCCCTGGCTGGCGGCCTCGGGTTTCTTACTCCCGGCAACAGCATATCGCCAATCACGCTTGTGGGCGGCGGGTGGACGGCGACGATCCAGAACCCGAACACGCGACAGGTGTGCGCGATTTTCGTTGGGACCAAGACCCCGATCCCACCGGCGACGAAAGAGGGCGTCCCGGCATGCCGGTAACCGCGGCGGGACCTGCGAGGAGTGAAGGTTCAGCCCTCCTGTGCGGCCGTCAGCGCGGCAGCGAGCCTGGCGACGCTGGCGTTGAGGTCCTTCTCGTCCACGATGTCGTAGCGGAGGAACATGCTCGGGGTCTTCCACCGGCCGAGCTTCATCACTTCACTCTCCGACACGCCCGCCCGCGCGCCTTGGCGTCGCGGCTAGTTGAAATGCTACTGAGTGTCTAGCGGAACGTTTCTTGCTAAGACAATTTTGGGTTCACCCGCACCTTAGAGCAGGTTCCTGGTTTCCACGACAGGGGCGAATCGATGAAGGTGCCCGCCGCGCTCAGCGTCGTTGTCGCCGCGGGTCTCATCTCGGGGTCGGGGTGCGGCGGCGGTGACGGCATCCCCTCCGCGCCGGCACCGGTGGCCTCAGTGACGGTATTGCCTGCTGCGACGGCCATACCGCCCGAAAGCACGCTGCAACTGACGGCCACGACCAAGGACTTCAACGGCAACGTCGTTACGGGGCGCACCGTGACGTGGGCCACCAGCGACACCGGGGTCGCCCGCGTGAGCCGGACCGGGTTGGTGACGGGGGTGGTCGCGGGCGCCGCGACGATTACGGCGACGAGCGAGGGACAGAACGGTACTGCGGCGGTTAGCGTCGTGATTATGTTCACGGCGGTAACTGCTGGCTTCACGCACACGTGCGGCCTCACCACGGCGGGCACGGCGTACTGTTGGGGCGACAATGGGAACGGCGCGCTCGGCGACGGCACCGACTCGTCCCGGGCCCGGCCCAGGGCCGTGCGAGGCGGGCTTCACTTTGCCACCCTCAGCGCCGGCGGCGCATCTAGTTTGTCCAATGGAACCGCCGCGGGCGATCGTACCTGTGGCGTGACGCCCGCGGGCGCCGCCTACTGCTGGGGCGACAATACTACCGGTGCGCTGGGCAGCGGGTCGAGCACTGGGCCCGAGACGTGCCCAGGCGCGCAACCGTGCAGCACGACTCCATTAGCCGTCGCGGGGGGCCTGCAATTCGCGAGCGTTAGCGTCGGCGGCGCGCACGTCTGCGGCGTTACGGTCGGGGGCGCAGCCTACTGCTGGGGGGACAACTTCTACGGTCAGCTGGGCGACGGGACCAGGAACCCGCGGTCGAGCCCCGGGCTCGTTTCGGGCGGACTGACCTTCGTGGCGGTGACAGCGGGCTTGACGCACACCTGCGGCCTCACCCCCGCGGGCGCCGCGTATTGCTGGGGCAGCAACTCCAGTGACCAGCTCGGTGACCCGAGCGCGCCCTTCAACCAAACGACCCCGGTTGCGGTTACCGGCGGAATCGTGTTCGCCACGGTGAGCACCGGGTTCTACGACACTTGTGGTGTGACGGCCGCGAGTGCGGCATACTGCTGGGGGGACAACTTCTACGGCCAGGTGGGCGACAGCACCACGTCGCTGCGGGCCAGCCCGGTCCCGGTCCACGGCGGCCTTAGCTTCGTCTCGGTGACGGGCGGCTACTTATATGCCTGCGCCGTCGCCACCGGAGGGGCGGGGTACTGCTGGGGCTTGAACAGCTACGGCCAGCTGGGCGCCGGGAGCTCGAACTTTACGGAGACGACGCCGGTGGCGATCGCGGGCGGGCTCATCTTCGCGAGCGTGAGCGCAGGGGGCGCTCACACGTGCGCCCTTACCACGGCGCGCGTGGCATACTGCTGGGGCGTGAACACCGGGAGCAACGTACCCGTCAAGGTCGCTTACCAGCCCTGATTCGCGGGGTCGGCTTCCGGCAGATCGGGCACGGCCCCCATCCGTGGCTCCCTCCCGAACACTAGCTGCACGGGGCCCAGCGTGACCACAGTGTCGGTGAACCCAGTCGCCGGGCGCGGGCTGGGCGAACAGGCGGGCGTCGGGTACTAGCGGTTGGCTACGCGGGAGGCGTCGCTGCGTTCATACTCGACGTCGGCCGGCAGCACATCCCTCCCTCGCGGTTTCTTGCGTAACTCCATGGGCCGACTCGGAATCGAACCGAGAACCTACTGATTAAGAGTCCGTCCGTATAGGGGCATCGAGGGGTATCGACGGGTATGTCTGAGCACAAACTGTCGAAAAAATACCCGTCGATTGCCCACGATTGTCCGCGAGCTAGGCATAGGTTAGTCATAGTGAAAAGCCCGGCCGAACGTGCGCCGGGGCTCTCGATCCGCTGTCGCCTCATCCTTTCGTATCCGACGATCTCTCACCGCGCGGTGCGGGAGCATGGCGTCATGGCTCCCCACCTCAAGCGCTATGAATCGTCCGGAGGCCTGCGGAACTTCACTTTTCTTTTCCATGTCTCCCACCTCTCCCACTTAGTCGTCGAACCTCCAGCTCCCCCGCCTTTCCTGGTGGTGGTAGTGGTGGTAGTGACGGTGGTCGTGGCACTGACTCTCCAGAAGACGGCAAGAAGTACCCCTGCGAGCATGACGGCGATGCCACCTGGTACGCCGTATGCCTCCGCACCGGCATACTTAAGTAGGGGGACCTCTGCGCCGAGGCCGCTCAGCAGTAAGCCGACGCCGGCGACAAAGATGAGAAGGAGCAGAACCCATTTCAATGCGACTGCCATGACGCCTCCCGGCCTAGGGAGTGTTCAGTGACCACGACTAAGTGAATCGGCGGACCGCTGATGCCCCCGCCCAACCTCAAGCATAGGGTGCGGCGCCGGGTCGGGATAGGGTATCTCTACGGCACTGAGGGGCGGATTCGCGACACGGGGGCATCTCACTAGGCATCGTCTGTTCCTCGCGCGCTTGCCGTTCCAGTGTCCCCGCCGACACTCTAATGCGTGATCGCGTCCAAGAGCCGTGCCACCACCGCACTGATGCCCCCGCTCGTCTTCGCAGCCACCCTATCCGCCAGAGTCGGCGATACGGCACGCACCCCCTCAAAGTCGATCTGGTGCCAAACGGGGAGAATGACCTTTTTCCCGCCGATCTCCCGCGCCGCCAACCCATCGAGCTCTCTTTGTGGCCACTCCTTCTTGAAAAAGGCCGGAGACAGGATCACGATTCCATAGCGACAATTCGCCAACCCGTTGTCAATCGACCGTCTCAGGCTATCACCGACCTTCAGGGCAAAGTCGTCATACCAAACCACGACCCGCTTTCCAAGAGCTTTGGCTAGAGGGTGAGCCACGGACTCCTTGTCCTCGTATGCATACGCGATAAAGACGTCGTACTGCTTCGGCTCAAGCGATGCGCGACTGCTGTGCATGTGGTGATTACCCACAGCAGCGGTGCCCTGACGCTCCCTGTCTTGCCTTCCGATGTCCAGGAATCCTTGCAGCGATGCGACGCCCTTCATCGAGCGCATTAGCGGACCCATCGTGAAGGTCGGCAAGGCACCCGGCGATTGAGAGGCGCTCTGCCAGAGGTCACCGGCCTCGTACAACATCAGACCGACGCGCCGGGCTGCATCTTCTGCGTACTTCAGCTCTACAACGAACTCATCCGCCGACACGGTGACCGGCACGCCTCTTGCCTCCCGATACTTCTTCGCACAATACCGAACCGCACCGACGAACCTCTCAACATCGTCCTCCGCGCCTCGGCAGTGAAGGAACGCGGGGAGCTTGAGCCGACAGACGCTGGCGGCATCGTAGGAGGTGCCGCATACGAGCAGCTCTAAGCCAAGCGCACTGCACACGTGCGCCAACCCGCCAAGCGGGTCCAGTTGATCCTCAAGATCGATCTCCAACTGGCGTGCGAGTGGCCATGCTGAGTGCCTCCTAAAGTGATCGTAGACTGCCTGGAGCAGGAACTGATACTCAGGACCCTTTTCGGAGCCATGTACGGCCGGTTCCGGCTTGTCGGGGCGAGCGCGTGCCTCACGTTGTTCTCTCAAAAACCCGGGCAGTGGCACTAGCCACAAAGCATGGGGCGGCCGTGGCGTCGCCTTCCACTCCTTACCATCGCCAACGGCCACTAGGCGCTGAATCACTCTCATCGGTTGGTGAAGTCGAAGGGAATCCGCGAGACCTACCTCCCAGCCGTCCTGCGCAAACTGCCAAGACCAAAATAGGTGCGCCGCGATGTATGCCTCGATCTCATCATCCGAGGCGGGTGGACGATCCTGCCAAGCTTGGAAATGATGGGAGAAACACTCGATCTTCGCTGCATTGACGCCACTCGGGGTGTGATCGGGAAGGCCATGCTCGTCCAAATAATCACCAATCGCGGCTTCGGCAAAGACGGTGAACCGCGTTTCCTTGTCCTCAACCTTCGGTAGCCCGAACGCGTCTGTGTTGACATAGAAAACGGTGCCGCTAAACAGCACTGCGACTCGACTGGGCGCTTCGTTCCGGGAGCGCTGGATTTTGTAGTAGTAGCCGACGGCATCACGGTTGGGTATCGGATCGACTCCCTCGAATTCGAGAAGGGCGATTCCCAAGTCTCGCGAACGACTGGCAACAACGGTGGGCTTCTGCTTCATCTCGTCCTTCGAGTACTTGTTGGGTGACTGCGCGGTCCTGGCAGCCTTGATCTCGCTAACTGACTCAGAACACCCTGAAAGGTGCAGGAAGGCAGCTCGGCACCGCTAGGGCGTTTCTCCGCACAGAGGGGCGGATTCGCGACACGGGGCAGCACCACCCCTCAGCGTGTGGGCCACTCCCTGCCATGGCGGGGGGAAATGCGTGGCAGGCACGGAGGCCCCATATTGCAGGCCTGATCGCTATGGTCCGACTGCGGGTAACGGAGCTACGGAAGCGGCGGGGCTGGTCTCAAGGACAGCTTGCGGAGCGCGCGGGAGTCCGACGCGCAACGATCCATGCGCTCGAACGCGGCGCGAGTCCGCGCCTCGACACTTTGGAGAAGCTGGCCAAGGCGTTCGAGGTGAAGGTGACGCAGTTATTGAGAGAGGAATAGCGGAGAGATGACCTGCGAGGCGTGTGGATCCGAGCGGGTGGTGCAGATGCGGCGCGCTCTGCTTGGGGCGGTCATGTTCACGCCGCCCGAACTTGTCTACATCCGTCTGTGCCTCGATTGTGGGCCGGACTGGCTCACCGTGTGGTGGCGCTGAACTCCGAGTCGGTGGAGTGCTTCTTTGGCGCAGGCAACGGCTACGTCTCCCGGCTGCGTCGCTCTTCTTCGCGATACACGTCCCGCCAATCCGCCTACGGACTTAGCGGCGTTTCGGCTTCGAGTAGTGGTGAGTCGTTGTCCTGCTGAGAGGCGCCGCTCGGAATCGAACCGACGAATAGAGGTTTTGCAGTAGACCCGGAGCCTTTGCTTCGGACTCTATCCCGCTTCGTTCCGCTTCACAAGTCGCGCCGACTCTTCGGTAAGGCTTCGTGTCTCTGCGCTCTGCTAACGCCGGTTGTGCCCCACCTGTGTCCCACTATAATGCCAGTTGTGTCATCGCCTAGTTCAGAGCGACTTCCGTTGGCGGTCCTGGAGGCGCCCAGGAGAGTCGACTTCCGCCGCCCGGGCTCATTCTTCACTAGGAGCGCGGCGTGCAGTAAGCGATCGACCGCCTCCCCTACTTCCTGGAAGAGGTCTACCATCGCAAACGTCTCCACTCTTCCCTCGGCTATCGGCCCCCGGAAGAGTACGACGCCCAACATGCGCAGACGGCTGCGTAGGTCAATGCTGACGGGCCCGCCTGTCCAACTTCATGGGGTCACTCCAGTTCTTGTGCAATTCCAAACCGCCGTTGACATGGGGGTTGACCCCGTGTAAGGTGGCGCCGCGCAAACCAGCGACGATGCGTCGACCATTGCACGCTCACTGAACCTTGCCATTGCCGGAGCATTCTTGAAAGGCGCTGGCCAGAGACTTCGAGAGTATGAGAAGATGGTGGATCCTTGTCTCTGGAGGGACGCTGGCAAACACGCCAGAAGCGTGACCCAGCGTCGGCTCCACCCGCCCGGCCGATTTCCGAGACCCGGGGGGGCAGTTGGGGCCTCCTTCCAACTGCGTATGGGCAATCTCGGCTGGTCACTCCGACGGCACAGTTACGGCAGTGGGGCGGGAGCGCCCGCCGCTGCAACGACTTCCGCACGCGCGGCGGATTGGCAAAACCGGCGCTCTTCCGCGAATCGCTCATTGCGCGCCAGCTCAAGGGGCGATATGCGCATATGTCCTACGGCCAACCTGAGCGTTCTACGCGCGCGCGCGATAGGTGTAATGGTGTGTGCTGACCCCTAACTCGTCCCGTGCCTTCCGGCGCCGGGAGGCTCGGTCCGCGCTATCGTCTGGTGCCTCGTTGCACAGCCGCATGAAGACCGGCACCGCAAACAGGAGCCGCGAGTCCTTTCCGGTTGCAGAAACTTCGTATACGTTCGAGTCGAGAGGCGGGCGAGATGGGGTAGTCCCGGCCGCCTCACACCCACGCCCACAATGGGGTGCCGAACATGGGGTGCCGACAGCCTGCGGTGTTCGCGATCGTCGCCAGCCTACTGCCGGCTGCCCTAATCTCTGGCTGCAAGGAGTCGGTCACCGCTCCTCTAGTCCCCCCTCCTTCCCTCGCCGCAACCCTCGCCGCGGGCGGCGATCACACCTGCGGGCTCACCAGCGCCGGGGTGGCCTACTGCTGGGGCGACAACTCCTCCGGCCAGCTCGGCACTGGTTCGACCACGACGAGCGCTACGCCGGTCCCCGTCACCGGAGGCTTGACCTTCAGCGCCCTCGCCGCTGGCACTATTCACACGTGCGGGCGCACGGGCCCCGGGGCGGTCTACTGCTGGGGCGACAACTCCTCCGGCCAGCTCGGCACCGGCTCGACCACGAGTAACGCAACGCCGGTCGCCGTCGTCGGCGCTTTAAACTTCAAGGCCCTCGCCGCTGGCGCCCGTCATACCTGCGGGCTGACGAGCACCGGGGCGGCGTACTGTTGGGGCGACAACTCCTCCGGCCAGCTCGGCACCGGGTCATTCACGGGCACCTCAGCACCGGTCGCCGTCGTCGGCGCCTTGAGTTTCAGTGCCCTCGCCGCGGGCGGCCGCCACACCTGCGGGGTCACGAACGCCGGGACGGCCTACTGCTGGGGCTACAACGGCGAGGGCGAGCTCGGCACCGGTTCGACCACGAGTAGCGCAGTGCCGGTCGCGGTCGCCGGGGGCTTGAGCTTCAGCGCGCTCGCCGCGGGGGCCCCCCTTGGTTTCAGCAGCGAGTTCGGCCATACCTGCGGGCTCACGAGCGCCGGGGCGGCCTACTGCTGGGGCTACAACGGCGACGGCGAGCTCGGCAATGGCTCGACCACGAGTAGCGCAACGCCGGTGGCGGTCGCTGGGGGCTCGAGCTTCAGCGCCCTCGCTGCTGGCGACTGGCACACGTGCGCGCTCACGGGTTCCGGGACCGCCTACTGTTGGGGATACAATGGCATAGGCGAGCTCGGCATCGGGTCGACCTCGAATAGCGCAACGCCAGTCGCCGTCGCCGGTAGCTTGCGCTTCCGCGCGCTCGCTGCGGGCCAGTATCACACCTGCGGGCCAACGAGCTCCGGGGCGGTCTACTGCTGGGGCTACAACCGCCTCGGACAACTGGGGAACGGCCAGACGTGGTGGACTCCGGCCCCAGTTACGGGGGGCTTGACCTTCAACACGCTCGTCGTCGGTGAGGATGCTGCGTACACCTGCGGGCTCGCGGGCTCTGGAGCAGCCGCCTGTTGGGGCGACAACACCCACGGCCAGCTCGGCAACGGCTCGACCACGAATAGCTCGGTTCCCGTCGCGGTCACCGGGGGCTTGAGCTTCAGCGCCCTCGCCGGGGGCAGCGGTCACACGTGCGGGGTCACGAGCGCCGGGGCGGGCTACTGCTGGGGCGTCAACGACGGAGGCCAGCTCGGCACTGGCTCATACAGCAATAGCGCAACGCCGCTCGCCGTCACCGGAGGCTTGACCTTCAGCGTCCTCGCCGCCGGCAGCGGTCACACCTGCGGACTCACGAGCGCCGGGGTGGCCTACTGCTGGGGCAACAACGGCAACGGCCAGCTTGGCATCGGCGGCTCGGGCACGGATACCACGGCGCCCGCCGCCGTCGCCGGCGGCTTAAGCTTCAGCGCCCTCGCTGCTACGGAGGGTGCTGTTCACACCTGCGGGCTCACGAGCGCCAGGGCGGCTTATTGCTGGGGCTACAACGCCGACGGCCAACTCGGCACCGGCTCGAATGCCGGTACTACGACGCCGGCGCCCGTCGCTGGGGGCTTGAGCTTCCGCGCCCTCGCCGCGGGCGACTTCCACAGCTGCGGGCTCACGAGCTCGGGGGTGGCCTATTGCTGGGGCAATAACTCTCACGGCCAGCTCGGCACTGGCTCGACTACGAGTAGCGCAACGCCGCTCGCCGTCACCGGAGGCTTGACCTTCAGCGCCCTCGCCACGGGCCACTCTCACACCTGCGGGCTCACGAGCTCGGGCGCGGCCTATTGCTGGGGCTACAACTTCGCAGGCCAGCTCGGCAACGGCTCGACCACCGATGCCCAAGCCCCGGTCGCCGTCGCTGGAGGCTTGACCTTCAGCACGCTCGCCGCGGGCTTCCTTCACACCTGCGCGCTCATGAGCGCCGGGGCGGCCTACTGCTGGGGCGACAACGGCGCCGGCGAGCTCGGCCTCGGCACCACCGACTACTCGACAGTTCCAGTTGCGGTCGCGCGGTTCTGATCCGTTCTTGCGCGCGCGTGGAGTTGGCAACCTCGGGGCGTGCCCCGGGCCGCGCTCCACGACGGGGGGCCGCAAAGGGGGGTAGGGGGCCTGCTCGGTGCGATTGCCCGGCAGACGAGCACGCGCCCCAGCGCTTGAGGGCGGGGCCGGGTACAGCGGATTGGCAAACCCGCACTGCCCGCGAGCAGGCGAGCAGCCGCTCGGCGCCCGACCCGTTACCCCCGGTCGTCATGCCACGCGCTTAAGCCGCCGCCGGACCGCTAGCGTTCTAAGCTCGCGCGGTATGTGTTACGGTGTGTGCTGACCGTGCGAGCGCGGCCGCCGGGCGGCGTCACTTTGATCGCCCGGGCCGCGGTGTCGCGAGGCGGACACCCTGCGTCGCCGGGTCACCCTCCGGCATGCGCTTGAGAACTGGTAGCAACTAACAGCGCCACCTGTGGTTATGTGGCCGGTGGCCATGGTTCTTGCGCGCGCGGGTGTCAACCTCGGAGCGCGCCGGCTGTGCGCCGCTCCCCTATTCGCCCCAAACTGACACGGCGCAGCCTTGGCCGGTTCACGCCGCTACCGAGCCCGACCGGATCCTCGCTCAAAGAGCCGGCCGATCTGTGGCTCATACCAGCGCACCCGCATCTGGTAGAGATCGACCTCGGGTCCTGCCACAGCCCTCCGCGCACTGCGGCGCCCTCATGTCTTGCTCTGCTCCTCCGGGGCGCAACGAGCTGTGAGTCGTGTAAAGGGAAGGCGAACGTCGCGGAACGCATTGCGCCGCCGCCGCTTGCGGACCTCACGCGTTAGTTCGCCGGGCGAGGTGCCGAACGCCTTCGCCTGCTTTCGCCAGCGTCGCTCGCCTCTGGTGGCTGGTCGGTTTCAGGACCGTGTTCAATGATCGAGGAGATCGACGGGCAGTATGGCTTCTGGCCTTGGATTGAAGAGAAACGCCGATACCAACCATTCGGATGTCGCTTGGTAACACTCGAAACGCACGTAAAGGGGTCCCTTTTGGTATAGAATGACGACGTAGACCCTGAGCACGTGAGATCCGATCGGGTTTACAGCAAGCGTTTCGTCTCCGATAATGGTGCCATAGGCATCCTGAATTTGGCGGAGTGCCACTACGCTGCTGAGTGCATTCGAGTCATGAGCGATCGGCGAATTGGCAAGCCAGACTCGCACTGCGGAATCGGGCCCCCCGGAGCGATATGCTTGGAGTCCGCGCTGGACAATTGGAGGCGCTGTCGGGCGTTGCGCCAATCCGCTCCGAACAGCGAAGCACGCCACTCCAATAAGAGCTGTGACCACCCGGGTCACTTGTCGCAGCGACAAGGCGCACGGCTGTGGCACGGACGAGCCGGCACCAACCGGGCCGCCATCACAGAAGCTGGTTTCGGTCCCCTGCACTGGAGAGCTGGCTCCTAGCGAACTGGGGGTTCCCGGTTGTGCGGATCGCGGGCGACGATACCAGACCTAGCGGACTGATCGTCAAGGTATTCACCCAATCGCATGGTTACATGCTCTCTCAGCTGTCGAGCAAAAACCTCGGGATCGGCCGGCGTGAGCATGAGCTCCCGCCCATCACGGTGATGCACGGCTACCATCCTCCAGACGAGAGTTCTGTTGTTCCACCAACGCACTCGGAATCCGCTGCGCGCGTAGTCAAGAAATAAATCACGCCAGGTTATCACGACAACGTCCCCGATGTCTCGGTAGCAGATGATGAGCGGCCTGAATCGTCCGAACAAGACGACGGAAACGCTCTCCTGCTCAAAGTGGTACGTCAAGACGCGCGTCATGATGAGCTGGACACCAGCTAGAAACGCGAGCGTGACAGCGGCACATGTTGTAATGGCGATCGTCACCACGGTTAGCATGCTTTCCCGGCAGCGCGCGCCTGTGTCCGGAAAAGAGCTACGCTACCAGTGCCCGCTCCTCGTCCGAAGGTTGCGCTGAAGATCCACACACCATTGCTCCAACTCAGGTCAAGTGCAACAGACGCTATGGAGACCTGAAGGGTTTCGAATGGCCCACCTAGTTGAGCACCTCCGGTTGCGTTCGTGACAAACACTCCGCCGCCGCCACTCACCGACTTGCCCACGACGGCGCCAGGGAGCTGCGCGGGAGCACCGACACCTCCAAGGGGCCCCCCAAGGAACACCCCGCCATTAACGTAGCCCCCGGGATGAATGCCACGCGGACCCCAGAATAACCCTCCTCCCGCTGAGGCCGTAGCGGCGGCCCCAAAGAACGGAACCGCATCGAGACCGAACGCCCCTGACCCGCCGACTGTCAACCCTGCCCCGTGGGGCAGGACGCTCGGTGCCGGACACAGTGGTCCCTGCTGGCCGAGGCTTTGAGGAAGTGAGCTGCCGCCACTAGTACCCCCCCGCCCCGTGCCGCCGCCATTCGTCCCACCCCCAGAAGACACTAAGAACCAACACTTTTCCCCGTCCCATGAAGCGCCGCCAATCGCCTCGCAATACTCGGTCGCCACGCCCCAGCGGCAGGTGTCTGTCTCACAATCCCCTGACTCGGGCGCGCAATGGAAATCACCGCCGAGATTCATCTCGCAGAAATACTCGCCACTCGGATCTCGCCCATTCACGGGGTCATTGCCGGCATAGGCGTACAAGTTGATGCCGCCCGCGATGCCCACCGGGTCTTCAGACAACCAGCGACCCAACGCGGGATCGTAATACCGTGGGCCCATGTGGTACAGCCCGGTCTCTTGGTCGTACTCTTGCTGTCCCATGCGGTAGCGCAGGATGAACCCCGTATCCGTGGGCTCCTGCCCCCACGGGAAGGGCAGACCGTTCCCCATCCCCACCTGGTCGGGAAAGGTCTTCAGGAGCGCGCCGTTGCGCGCGCGCGCGAGCCCCACCACCGTGCCGATCGTCGGCGTTGTCACCGCCACCGCCGTGTCCGTCGGGGTGCGGAGCGCGTACAGATCACCGGTCTCCGTGAAGCCGTATTCCGCCCGTAGGGCGTGAGTGGCAGAATCGAGATCCATTTCGACCTGATCCCCGTCGTACACGAACCACGTCGTCACGCCGTTGACGGTCTTGCCGATGCGACGCCCCAGCGCGTCGTAGCGGAAGGTCACGACGGTATGGGCCCCGCCCGCCGGCCACTTCTCCACGCGAGTCAACTGGCGTGCTCCATTCCATTGGAACGTGGTCGTATCCGCGCTGGTCCAGATGCCGACGGTCCCGAGGCCGGCCTTCTGGATGACGTCGCCGTTCGCATCGTAGCCGATCGCGTACCCCTTGAACTGCGTCACCCGGTTCCCGGCGACGATCACGGCATGTGCGGTCGTATCGACGCGGTTCCCGGCGTTATCGTAGGCGTACGCGGGGACGGCGGGCTGATTGTATTCGTTGTTGCACGGACTGTTGAATTGCTGCATAATCTGACAAGCACTGAGGAGCTCTCCCGCCGCGTCATAGCTATAGACGTTCTTCGGAGTGCCAAGCGGGCGCGCCTGCGACGCCACCCGGCCCAAAGAGTCATAAGTCCACGCGGAATTCAACAACTCAGTGGGTCCGTAAAACGCTTCGGCCGTGACATGATGCAGGGAATCGTAGGACAACGAGTCCCACCAGGTAGTGTTCGGGGTGTTAAAGGTGACCGAGACGGGCTTGAGTTCGCCGTCGCGCGCGACCGCCGCACAGGTGCCTACTCCGCACAGCGTGTCCACGACGCCCAGGTTCCGATGGTACACCCACCGCGCCGGACTCCCGTGCGAAGGGGCCGTGCGGCTGATCAGGTGGCCGGTCGTATCATAGCTATAGCTCATGGCGTACGTCGTCGTGTCGGCCGGGAAGTGTTGCGCCGCGTAGACGAGGCGTCCAGCCTTGTCGTAGGCGAGCGAGTCCCGGCCGTTCGCACTCGAGGCCACGGTCCAGGAGCCGCCAGCCGCCAAGAGCCCGTAACTCAGCGACTCAGCGGGGAAGTCTGGTCCCGTCCGGGTCCTCAGACGGCCCAGCGGGTCATAAGTGAGCCTGATGGTGTCGCCCCGGCGCGTGATGGCCGTTCGCAGTTCGCCGGCGGCATCGTATTTCAGGGAATCGACCTTGGTTGTGTCGCCGAGATCGTGCTGCGCCACCACGAGGCCCCACGCGTTGGAGTCAAACTTGTACACCTGCCCCTTCGGGTCCGTGACGCGGGTTAGACCCAGGGCGCCGTACGAGTACTGCGTGGCGTACCCAAGGCCGTTCTTCGTGACCGTCGTGCGGTTGATGGCGTCGTACGAGGCCGACGGTTTTGCGCCGTTGGCAAAAGTCGTCGTATCCACCAAGCCATAGGCATTGTAATGGAAGGTCGTGACGTGGTTGAGGGCGTCAATCGCCTGCAGTAGGTTGCCGCCCGCCCCGGCGGTCGCGTACACCGACCGGCTCGTGTGCCCGCCGCCATCGATGGCGAGGGTGTCGTGGCCGTAGGCATTGGGGTAATGCCAGGCGACGACCGCCCCGCCCGTCGGCATGCTTCCCGGCGCGAGCGTGTTGCCAGCGTAGACCTCCTTCAGCGTGCCGGCCGGCCCCTTGGCGCCGTCATGGTAGTAGAAGTCGAGCCGCGCGGCGCCCTGCTTGACGCTCACCAGGCGGGGGAGCGCACTCCCCCCGTAGAGGGACCAGGTGATCGGGTAGGGATCCGTTATCCAGCCGGTGCTCTCGTAAATCTGCACCCTCACCAGGCCCCCAGGCAGCGTACCGCTCGCGGTGCCACGGAGTTTGAGCCTGATCCACACCGGGCCGCCGCCCGCGAAGTGCAGGGTCGGGGTGAACACTTGCACGGTCGTCGCCAAGCCCGGGGTGCTCTGGCTCGCCGAGACCTGCGACGGGCCCCCGACACTGGTCCACGAGGCGCCGCTGTTGGTCGAGTACTCCGGGTACAGGTAGGCGGTGACGGTCGAGTTGTTGCCAGGCGTCATGGTCGGCGTCTCCGCGGTCAGCTTGAACTGGACCGTGTAGTTGCCATCCACCGCCGGCAGGTTGTTCCCGCCGGTCGGATCGCCGAGAATGTTGTACACGCGATTCGCCGCCGCGACGGAATCGTCAGCCGTCGCGTTCAAGTACAGTTCGTTGAGTCCGCCATTGCCGCTCGGGTCGTTCCAGCCGTCGTGCGCCGCCATCCCCTGGTTGGCGGTGGTCAGCTCATAGGTATACGTCTGCGATTGGCTTATACTGCTGTCGTACGCCGCGGTGAGGTAGTAGCCGAGGTACGTGGCCGTCGTCACATGCCCGGTGGGCTCACGCACGACGGTCGCATTCCCGAGCGTGTCCCGCGTGATCGTCGTGACCTCTCCCAGGGCATCAACGATCGTGGTCGGCTGTCCGAACCGATCGACCTGCGCCTTCGTCACGCGCCCGAGCGGGTCCGTGGTGACCAGGTACACGGTGTCCGGCCGGACGCTCCGTTTCGGCGCGCCCGCGGACCTGCCCGCAATGCCCGCTTGCCATTGGACTTCGGCGGCCGTGACTACGGTCGTCGTGGGACGCACGCTCGCACCGCTGTCGTTGGTGGCTGCGGGCGCCCGGACGGTGTCCCCTTGCTGAAGCACGTTGTACCCATAGTTCCCCACGCCGCCGGTCCGGCTGTTCACCTGCGTGAGCAGGTGGTTGCCGTTATAGATGAGCGAGTCTTTCCCACCGTCTGGGTCCGTCACCGCCGCCAAGAGCCCATTGGCGATATTCGTGCTCGTCGTGCGACCCGCGAAGTCCGTGATCTGGGTGAGCACGCCCCCGGTGTAGCTGAGCGTGAATCCGCGTCCGCTCGCGTCGGTCACCGCCGTGAGCAAGTAGTTCGTCCACGTGAAGGTGAGGTCCTGGATGCTCGGCAGCACGTTATGCCGAATGAGGTAGCCCTGGGTGTTGAAGTCGGCGAAGCTGCCATCGAGCGCCGTGAGCCGGAATAGCGTGTCGCTGTAGGAGACGAGCGTGCCGCTTTCACCGGCGGGAGACACGAAGGCGCATCCCGAGCAAGTCCGATCGAAGTACTCCATCGCCCCGCTCCCGTCCACGAACAGACGGCCGTAGCTCCCCGTCATCGTGTAGAGGTGCCCCACTCCCTTAACGCCCAGGCCGGCACCGAAGGGGCTGGCCGTTTGGTCGTTGACCATGATCCGAGACGCAACGGTCGTGGTCTTCGTGCCTGAAGGATACGTGGTCGTGAGGACCAGATTGACCGGATAGCTACCGGTGGCGAGGCCATTGGCCTTTCCATCGATCGCGGCCGTGAGCCGGTCCACGACGCCGGGGGTCGCGGTGTAGTAGACGGCGGTCGTGTCGTTCATCAACATGAGGTACGCCCCGCTCGAGACGAGCTGCACTTGCAGCTCGTAGATGCTCGGTGCCGGCGAGGTTGGCCCGGTCACATCCAAGAACACCAGCGCAACGGGGCGGGCCTCCGTACTGTTGTAGATGAGGGTGAGCGCCTGCGTCGTCCCCGTCGAGCCTACGGCTGGTGTCGCGTGCACGTAGATGACGCCGGCCGCTGCGGGAGTCAAGTTCGCGCTGTACGGCAGCGCGATCGTGGGATCCGGCAGGACTACGGTCACGTTGTAGTATCCGTTGTCAGTGGCGCCACCGATGCTGCCGCTAGCCGTGAGCGTGAGTACGCCTGTGCCCGGCGCGCCAACGCTATACGTCGCCGTAACGGTCGTCTGCCCTCCTGCAGGAAGCACAGCGCTGCTCTGGTCGAGGCTTACGCCGCTGATTGGGCCGGTGGCCGAATACGTGAAGGTGTAGGTGTCCTGACAGGCGCCAGTGTTTGTCACAGTGAACGTTGCCGTGTGGCCGGACGTGTTTGACGCCCAGCTCGCCGATCCGCCATCGGGGGTGACCGAGACAGCGTAGTTCACATCTGCCGACAGTAGGTCCAAGACGTTGGGGCCGGGTCCCGAGGGCGCCGTGGGACAAATGGACCCTCCGTGCCAGTTGCCCGTGGTATTCGGTATTGGCCTCTCGGGTGGTGCCCTCATGCCGCGGGTCGAGTCGCCCACAGTCTTGTAGGCGCCGCTGCCGGCCGCGACCGTCTTGTTGTCGATGGCGTTCAAGCTCAGTGGTTTGAGCCTGCCGTCGGCGCTCGGCTCGTACCACGCGAGCGCGCGCACCGGCGCGACCGCGAGGAAGACGCAGAGAATCGGGTTGCGAATACCTAGCCAGAGGCGAGCGATCACGGGATGCTCCCGAAGATGGTCGCCCCTTCCCTAAGGCACACGACGTGCCGAGAACATGGTTAGTCTGTCACGTTGAGAGACAACGACTTACCGACTGATCCCCGCTCCGACAGTCGCATCCGTCGCGCGACGGTCGCGCGACTCGTGCGACTCCCGAAGTGACCGTAGGGTGACGCCATGGTGACTGAGCCGGCGAAAGAGCGTGGACCGGTGGATGCGGAGCGCTGTGGCTATTCGGTCGGTATTCCAGCCGGTCGCAACGCCGGCGGTAACGATGTCCCCTACCGCGCCTCCCTGATCGCTTCCGGCTTCTTGCCCCAAAGCGATCGCTTGCGCCACCGCCGGCGCCGAGAGCGAGCCGTTGTCGACGAGATATCCCGCTCGCTCGATCGCAAGCCGAAGCTCCCGCACGTTCCCGGGCCATCCATACCCGTGAATCACGGCGTGCACGCCCGCCTCGAGCGTGCGTCGGTCACGTGAGGCGAAGTATTGCGCCAACGGCAGCAGATCCTCTTGACGGTGCGCGAGGCGAGGCAATTCGATCACAACCCCAGCCAGCCGCTGATACAGATCGCGACGAAACCGGCCATCCCTCAGCGCAGCGCTCAGGTCATCTTGCGCTGCAGCTACGACACGCAAATCGACGTCGCGCTTACGAACGGCACCGAGCGGTTGCACTTGCCCCGTCTCGAGCACGCGAAGCAGCTTGACTTGAGCGTCGGGTGCCAGGCTCGTGAGCTCGTCTAGGAACAAGGTGCCGCCGTCGGATCTGGCGACGTACCCGTCAGTCGACTCCACGGCACCCGTGAATGCACCCTTCCGATGTCCGAACAGCAGGCTCTCGACCATGTCGCGGGGCAGTGCGCCGCAGTTCACGTCCAGCAGTGGCCCCGGCCGGCCGCTCCGCTCATGGATGTGCTGAGCAAACACCTCCTTCCCCGTCCCCGTCGCCCCGACGAGCAGGATCGGCAGGTTCGTTCGCGCGTACCGCTCAGCCAGCGCGAGCGCCCGGCGGATGGCCGGCGAGACCCCGACGATCACCGGCCCACCCCCTTTGGCATTCTCGGCGCCGTCACGCTGTCGGCATCTGCGTCCGTCTTGAGAATCCGCGGCGTCAGGAACAGGTACAGCTCGGTCTCCGTCTTCCGCCGATCGGCGCTTCCGAACAACCCTCCGATGATGGGTATCCCCGAGAGGATCGGAATGCCCGACTGCGTCCGCTCACGCTGTTGGTCCCGCAGGCCACCCAGCACGATCGTCTGGCCGTCCTTGACGAGCACCTGCGTGACCGCCTCGCGCGTGGAGATCACCGGAGCGTCGAACTGCACTTCGCTCGTCGCGGCGTTCACCTCCTGCTGCACGACCAGCGAGACATAGCCATCCTGGTTGATCGTGGGCCGGATGGTGAGGCGCGTGCCGACGTCCCGGTATTGCACCACCTGGTCGCGGGTCGGCGTGTCCGTCGGCAGCGACCGGCTGACCTGGACGAACGGGCGTTGCGAGCCCACCAGTAAGCGCGCTTCCGTGTTGTTCGACGCGAGCAGTACGGGGCGAGAAACGATTTGGACGTCACCCTTGCTCGCCGCCGCGCGCAGCGTCGCATCGATCTCGGCGTGGCCAAGGTTCATCAAGTGAATCACCAGGTCGCCGAGGCCTCCGCCTGCGCTCGTAGCGTCCACGGTGCCGTTCCCTTTGTCGATGGACTGTGGCGGGAGAAACAGGTCGGACCCGAACGAGAAGCTGCGGTCGTGGCGTGCTTCGACGATCATGACCTCGATGAGCACTTGAAGCGGCCGGATGTCGAGCTGCTCGACGCCCTGCCGCAGTACGTCCAAGTCCACCTGGGAGGCCCGGATTAGCAGCGAGTTCGTCAGCTCATCCGGTACAATGGTGACGGGGCCTGAGAGCGTGGCGGGTTTCGTAGCGGCGCCCGGCATCGGAGCTCCTCCCGCAGCGGGCGGCGGCGCACCGCCCTGCGGCACCACATTCCGCCGTAGCTCGTCGGAGAGTGTGCCCGTAGACAACCCTGCGCGTCCCGAAAACTCGCCCCCCGCCCCGAAGAGCAGGTTCACGGTTGCGGCGACGTCCGACGCGCGGGCGTGCTTGAGCCGGATGACAAAGAGCTGAACCTGGGCGGTACCCTGCCCAACCGCACCGCCCCCAGGCGGCAGCCCTGCGCCACCCACCCCTCCACCGGGCGGCAAGGGGCGGGACGGGCTGATCCGGAAAAAGCTCGAATCCTCAGTGAACTCGAGGTTCTGCGACTCGACGAGGCCCTTGAGAAGATCGCGCACGGACCCGCGAGTCACCGGTGCCGGCGTTTCGAGCGACACCCGTACTGGCTGAATGGCCCCGACGAGGACGGGCTTTGGAAGGTACCGGCCGAGGGCCTGGATGACACCGCGGATGTCGGCATCGACGAACCGGACGGAGACGCTATCGTTGGCGATCCGCACGGCGGTCGTATCCTGAGCCGTGAGCACGACGGGCGAAGCGAGCACCAGGAACAGCAGGGCGGCAAACTCCCCCGTCCTCACCCGTCCTCCCCCGACCTCCCCAACCTTCACCGCCATGGCTCCCTCACTGTCAGCGTCCACGTGGTGTCGAGCCCCGTGATTACCACGCGATTGAGCGTGATCGTCTTCACCCGCAGGCCCGCGATCGTCTCGCCCTGTCGCATCGGGCGCGAACCGTCCGCGCCGGGGAGTCCTTCCACGAGTGCGGTGGGATCGCGTCCGCTGTCCCACACGATCCCGACGAGCACGAGCGCTGGCTTCGGTGCAGGCGGAGTGGCCGGCTGTGCGAGCCGCAACGGGTCGTAGACGACGTTGCTCGGCCGGCGCGTGACGCGAAACGGATCACGCGCGACGATGAAATGGACGAGTGAGTCCGGTTCGAGCGGTGAGACCGCGGTGGAGGCCATGACTAAGGCGCTCGTAGGTGGCGGGACGACGACTCGGACGAGCGGCCACGCAGCGAGGCGCACACCGAGGGCCAACCCGAGCGAGGCAATCGCGAGCAACGCAGCATTAATCGAGCGCACGTTCATCGTGACGCCTCCCGCATGCCGCCTCCCGCATCCCGGCCTTCGAGAAACCACCCCGTCACCGTCATGTCGACCCGCAACACCTCCGGGATCCTATCTGCTGAAGTCGCGTCCGCCGCCGTAACCCGTAGCTCTCGCACCGTGAGGGCGGCTTTCCCGAACGTGAGGGCCTGCAGTATTCCCACGAGGCCCCGGATGTCGCACTCGAACGCCGCCCGCAGCGCGACGCGGTGCAACCGGCCAGCGACCGTAGAGTCGGTCAGTGGGTCCACGCGCTCGAGCTTGGCCTGATTCCTGGACGCCGCGAGGTTCACCCGACCCGACAGATCGGCCACCGCCTCGGCGGGCGAATTCCCGCTGAGGATCTTGGGCGCCAGCCCGACCAAGGCCTGGCCGAGCGCGACGGCAGAATCCCGCAGCCCGCTCGCCTCGGCCAAGTCGGCGCGGGCGCCTGCAAGCAGGGCCGTCCGCTGGCGCAGGCCCACTTCGGCGGCAAGCGCGGATCGCAGCGTCCACGGCAGGACGCGGAGCAGCAGGAAGGCTGCAAGTACGACCCCTCCACCAACGAAGAGCGCACGCCCGTCGCGTGCCGTCATGATCCCGATCCTCCCTGCTCTCTGCTCCCCGCTCTCTGCTCCCTCCCAAACAGGATCGTGAACCGCTCCCATTCCCTTCCCGCGATCGGCTCCCGCACCACGGGACCACCAAGACGAACGCCGGCCAGGGTGCCGAGGCGATCCAGGCGCGCCACGACATCGGTCGCATGGCGTGCACCACCCATGAAAACGCCGCTACCGTCGACACTCCACGCGAAGCTCGTGAGGACACTCGAGTCGGGGAGCGCTCCAGTGACAGTGGCGAGGAGGTCGAGACTCACCCCCCGATCCCGCTCGGCCGTCGCGATGGCGTTGAGCGTTGTTTCGGCATCCCGCAGCTCGCGACGCGCCTGGAGCACCGCCGCGAGCGGCTGTGCCAACGCCGCCAGCTCACGCTCGACGTTGTGGCGCTCCCAGAAAAGCCGACCGGCGAACAGGGCGCCAGCCGTAATCCATAAGGCGCAAGTGACTGCGGCCAGCCGTCGGGTATGCCGACGAGCTGCGCGCTCGCGGCTGTCCCCTTCGGACCTAGCGAGCAACTTGAGTGGTGCCGATTCTCCCGCCGGTACGATCGTCTCAAGCCACAGCCCTGCCGCCCGCGCTCCCGCTGCGATCGCCTCGACGAGCGGTTCCTCCACTGCCGCCGCATGGGCCACGCGCGTTGGCCCCTCGCCGACCCAGGCCGCGTCCGTGATGAGCGCCTGACCGTTCTTCCGGAAGAACCGCCCAGACTGCTGCTCCACGAGCGCTGCGAGGTGTCGCGGTTTCACCGGTGGCAGCTCGGTGAGGGTGCGGAGCTGCACCGGGGGACGGTCGAGGGCGACCACCAGGCGGCGGCATGCCCGCGGCGGCTCCGCCGCGAGCCGGGCGATGGCATCCGCGAGCTCCGCCGCGTTCCGGTAGCTCGCCTCACCGGCCCACGTGACTAACCCCCGTTCGATCGCCTCGGCGCGCAGGGTCGAGCGGCTGATGCGGAGGCGGAACACGGGACTCCGGGAAGGGAGCCCGATCATTCGCCGTCTCCCGTATTCCCACGCTGAAGCGTGGGCCCGGCGCCGCACTGCCCTGAAGGGCAGCCGGCTGGCTGTGCTTCAGCACAGTGTCGCGCGGGCCCAGGCTTGAGCCTGGGAACACAACGGACCCGACGCCGGCTCCTGGAGCCTCTCATTCCGTCTCCCTCCTGATCACGGCGAGCCTTCCCGGGAATGGGACCGTGGTGAGTGTGACCCGAGCCGTGATCGGTGTGCCCCGCACCCCTCCCGTCACGAACCCCACGAGCTGGGGCGGTGCGAACACAGTGGCTCGCACGAACTCCGGGTAGCTCGCCAGGAGGCTCGCGCGGGCGCTGGGTGAGAGCGATTCTGCGAGGGCGTCCGCGTCTCGCAATGGGCCAGTCCCGCGCTGCATGATCAGAAGTCGAACGGTCTCCTCCGTGATTCCCGGCAGCGCGCCCAGGACTGCTTGCGGGGCGGCGTTCACGTTGATCACGCCCGTGCCGCGCGTCGTCATGAAGGGAGCCAGGCGTGCGACCCGTGAGTCCGTGAAACCCCGCACATATCGCAGTTCCCCAACGTCGGCGAAGGGTCCGTTACGGTTTCCGGACGATTCATCGCCAAGGGGCCGGGGCACGGCGTCCGGGTCGCGCCAGTCAAGTAACGCATCGGCGAGTGAATCGACGGCGGCCGAATGACGCATCACTGCTTGGAGAACCGTGATCAGTGCCGGCCGGTCCGCGAGGTTCAGGTTCAACTTGGCGGATGGATCCTCGAGCGTGGCGCTGCACCATGTGCCCCGGCCGAGGTCGACCGAGTCGAGCCTCGTCGTTCCCCCTTTCCGCATTGCGGAGAGGGGGTCAGGAGGTGAGGCCCAGCGGGCGAGCAGGATCTCGACGCACGCCTCGCGCGCCCACGCAGCGCGGGTGAGCAGGATTCGATTTCGAGTCGTAAAACTCCCCAACCGTGCCCCCGCGAGTGCCGCGGCCGTGAGCACTGTGACCGCCGTGAGCGTCCACAAAACAGCTAGGAGCGCGAACCCTCGGCGCCTCATCCGCGCTCCTTGACAAGGAATAGGAGTGTGTCAACGACGCATCCCGCATCTCGCATCTCGCATCCCGCTTTCTCGATCCGCAACCTCACCGCCAGCGGCGCACTCACGGGGCTCACCCACTCGCGCACCCAGCGCGACTCGGCGCCCGGCTCGAGCAGATAGTCGAGCGCCAAGTCCGCCACGCTATCCATCAGGGCGATCGGCTGGCCCGGCGCGACGCTCGCCACCAGGCGGTCGTTGTCACGGGCCAAAGAGACCGTGCGCCGCTCGAACCAGCCGTCCGCCGTGAGCAGCCACGACGCGAACGCGGCATGGTCAGGACGCCCGTCAAAGCCAGCGGCGCCCTCTGTCCCCACGTCGAGCGAGAGGAACGTCGCGTCGAGCCAGCGGCGGGCGTTCGCTGAGCGATCGAGCGCCGAGCGTACCACGGTCAGCGTCCGACCGCGCTCGGCGACAGCTCCGAAGAGTTCGTGGGCGAGAAGGACGACGACGGCGCCGATGCTCAAGGCGACCATCACTTCGACGAGAGTGAACCCACGTTGACCCAGCCCACGGGCGTCAAGGCGCATTCCTTGGCTCCCTCCTGTATACGACCGTCACCAGATCCTCTACCTGTGACGACTCCTGCTGCGACACGGCGATTCGATAGAGCATCCGCTCGGGGCGCTGAATCTCGACGATCAGCTCACCGATCGGATGATGGCCCAACCGGCGATCGAGCTCGTCTCGCTTGAGGAGGGTGAACGCAGTGAGAACGCGTTCTTCCACGGCCAGCACTCGCTCGCGCTCACGTGCGTCTCGCTCCGCGCGGAGCCCGCCCGTGACGAGGTCGAGCAGCGCGAGTCCCGCTCCCGACAGAACCGCGAGGGCCACGAGCACCTCGAGGAGCGCGATACCGCGATCACTTCGGAGCATTGACGGGCGTTCCCGTGAGGGGCTCAGCGGCCGGTCCCAGAGCCCGGCCATCCGGGAGGAAAAGGGGAGCGGGGAGCAGGGAGCGGTTCCCCGGGATGTCGCCCGGGAATACGGCCCGCACGGGCCGACCCGTGCGAATGGCCGTGGCCCTCGCAGTTCGAAGGGCAGTGATCCGCATCGATTCACGAGGAATCCGGAGGCTCGAGAGCGCAAGCCCACTCACTCCGAATACCAGCCCGATGATTGCAACGACGACGATCAGCTCCAAGAGCGTGGCTCCCTTGTTCCGCGTTCCGACTTCCGCGTTCCGCATTGGTTATGGCCGGATCGAGTAGACCGCCTGCAACAACGCCGCCGCCACGAACGCCACCAACCCACCAAACGCCACGATCAAACCCGGCTCGACCAGCGTCACGAGCGCCTTGAGTCCGCGCTCGGCCTCCTGCGCCGCAAGATCTCCGGCCCGCCGTGCCATGTCGGCCAACCGACCGGTCGATTCTCCTACTTGGACAAGCTGCAGTGCGCCCGGGGCGAGCGCGCCTTCCCGCTCGAGCGAGGTGCTGAGCGGCGCCCCTTGAGTGACGCGCTCCCGTGCGCGTTCGAGCCTCTCAGCCACGGCCAAGTCGCCCGCCGCTTCGCGGGCCGCCGCGAGCGCGGCCAGCAGCGGCATCCCGGCCGCGAGCATCCCACCCAGCGCTCGAGTGATGCGCGAGGTGGCGAGCGCGAGCCGCACCGGCCCGACGAACGGCGCGGCGAGTAATGCTTCCTCGATGCGCCGGCGGCTCGCTGGGCGGCGCACGACCTCCACACCGAGTGCGACCACGCCTGCCACGGCCGGGATGAGCAGGAACCAGGAGTGGGAGAGGATGCTCGACCCGACAAGCAGAATACGCGTCGCGGGCGGCAGCTCCTGTCCCAGGTCGCCGAGCAGGTCGGCGAACCGCGGGACGATCGCCGTCCCGATCACGAGGACCGAGGCGACGCCAACAACGGCCAGCAGCAGCGGATAGGTGAGCGCCTGGCGCACCCGCGCCACGAGCTCTGCTTCCTGCTCGAGGTGGGTCGCGACCTGCTCGAGCGCGAGGGGGAGCTGGCTCCCTCGCTCGCCGGCGCGGAGCATCCCGAGCACGATGCCCGGTACCACGCCTCGGGCAGCCCCGAGCGCTTGCGCGAAACCCTCTCCCTCCCGCAGCCGGTTACGAGCATCGGCGAGCGCATCGCGCAAGACTCCGCGGGCGAGCGCCTCGCTCGACGCCACAGCGCGCTCGAGCGGCACGCCCGCCGAGACGAGTGCCGCGATGCTTTGGAAGACGATGGCAAGGTCGCGCCGGCTCGCGGGACGGCGGGCGCCGTCAGCTGCCTCCGCGGGCGTGACCGCCAGTGGGAACAGGCCGCGGTCCGTAACCACGGCATTCGCCTGATTGGCGGACGGGGCCTCGACGATCCCCTCGACAATGGCACCGTCAGTACGGGCGGCACGGTAGCGGAAAGGAGTCATCGGTGTGCGCTCTCCCACGACGTGATATCTGCGTCCTCGTTCGTCCCCCCCGGCTGCCCATCGCGACCGTAGGTGAGCAGATCGTAGCCCTGCGGGTTCACGTCGCCCGGACTCTTGTAGATGTAGGGCCGGCCCCAGGGGTCGAGCGGGACCGTCTTCTTCAAGTACGGCCCGCGCCAATTGCGGGCCTCGGGCTGGCCGGTCGGGCGCGTGCGTAGCGCTTCGAGGCCCTGCGCCGTGGAGGGGTAGTAGTCGTTGTCGAGGCGATAGGCCTCCAGGCCAAGCCCGAACAGTTCGATCTGGGCGCGTGCGGCCGAGGTCTTCGCGTCCCCCACGTGGCTGAACACCATCGGTGCGACGAGCCCAGCGAGGATGGCAATCACCGTGATCACGACGAGGAGCTCGATGAGGGTGAAGCCGAACGCGTTCCGCGTTTCCTCAGCGGTCCGTGACACGCAGCACCTCCTCGACCGTGGTAAGCCCCGCCTGGACTTTGCGCCACCCGTCCTGCCGCAGCGTGGTCATGCCCTGTGACTGGGCGATATCGCGCAGTACCCCCGCGTTTGGACTCTTCAAGAGCGCCTGTTTGATCTCGTCGATGACGAGGAGCAGCTCGAAGAGGCCGGTGCGTCCGCGGTATCCGGTGTGGCGGCAGGCGGCACAACCGCGCCCGCGCTCGAGCGCCACGTGTCCCACGGGCTGTTGGGCGAGCAGGGCTACGGCGCCGGGATCGGGCTTGTAGCGCTCGCGACATTCCGGACAGATCTTCCTGACCAGACGCTGCGCCAACACGCCCTCCAGCGTGGCGGCGATCAGGTAGGGCTCGACCTTCAAGTCGGCGAGCCGGGTCATCGCGCTCGCCGCGTCGTTCGTGTGGAGGGTCGAGAACACGAGATGCCCCGTGAGCGCGGCCTGCACCGCGATTGCCGCCGTCTCGCCGTCACGCATCTCGCCGATCATCAGGACGTCGGGGTCCTGGCGCAGGAGGCTGCGTAGGGCGCCCGCGAACGTCATCCCTGCCTTCACGTTCACCGGGACCTGCGTCACACCCTCGAGGTGGTATTCCACCGGGTCTTCGACGGTGATGATTTTCTCGGCGCTGCGCCGTCGCAAGCCGAGGGCGGCGTAGAGCGTGGTGGTCTTGCCGCTCCCGGTCGGTCCCGTGGCGAGGAGAATGCCGTGCGGCTTCTCGGCGAGCCGGCGGAACGTGTCGAGCGTCGCGGGCGCCATGCCGAGCTCGTCGAGGCCGACCGGTCTGCCGCCGCGGTCGAGCAGCCGCAGCACGACCGACTCGCCGTACAGCGTCGGCACCGTCGAGACCCGCAAATCCAGCTCACGCTCCTCAAGCCGCACGCGAATGCGACCGTCCTGCGGTGCCCGCCGCTCGGCGATGTCGAGCTCCGCGAGGAGCTTGATGCGCGAAACAACTGCCGCCTGGAGCCCCTTGGGAGGACTCGGCAGCTCGGTGAGCACGCCGTCCACCCGGAACCGGGCCGAGAGTCCTTCCCTGGTCGATTCGAGATGAATGTCCGAGGCGCGGGCGTCGTGGGCTTCGCGAATCAGCAGGTTGACGAACCGGATGACCGGGGGCTGGTTGGCGAGGTCGCGCGCGTCGGCGAGTTGGCCGTCACCCGAATCGGCCGCGGGTCCGAGCTCGGCGTCCAGGTCTTTGATCAGCTCGACGACGGATTCAGAGGCCGCGAACGTGCGGCGGATGGCGTCTTGCAGCTCGTCATTCGAGACCGGGACCAGCTCGAGAGGGACGCCGTAGGACAGTTCGAGGTCCTCAAGCACCTCGGCAGCCGCATCTCCGGCGACGGCCACCCGCAGCCGGTCACCCGCAATTTCCAGCGGGAGAATCCGCCACTGCTCGAGGTAGCCGGGCTCGAACGTCTCGACGATGGGAAGTTTTGGTTGCAACACCTGAGCGTTCATCGACGGTGTCACGAAGGGTCGCGCGCTGTCGGGCATACGGCGTGCCGCGCGCGCGAGTGAATCACCGGTTGGAGATGGAAGTGGCGAACGGCGCGGGCGTTACGTGCGGCCGCTCCCCAACCTCTAGTGAGGGAGTGTCACAACCATCGCGAGCACAACCACGTGGCAGCGCCCGTCTCGAAGACAGGAAAAGCATGTGAAGCGTGCTAGTTACACAACGTCACAACTCATCGGGTCTACCGCGTGGCGGCCCTACGATGGTTATCGATCGTGTTGGGATGGACACCAAGCAGTTGCGCCGCGCGCTTCCGGTCGCCCCCGGTTCGCTCGAACGCCCACCGACTCAGCGCGCGACGCGCCTCGAGATCAACAGAGGCCGCCGCGGTCTCGCCCCGCACGACCGGGGGCGGCAGGTCGGCGATCCGAATCCGCTCGACCGCCGAGGCAGCCGCCTGTACCCAGCTCCACTCCACGGCGCCACGCAGCTGCCGTACGTTCCCCGGCCATCGATAGGTCAGGAGCCGATCCAGAGCTTCAGGCTCCAGCAGTGTCGGCAGGCTGCCACCGAATTCCTGTCGCGCACGATCCAGGAAATGATAGGAGAGGGCTGCGATGTCCGGGAATCGCCCTCTGAGCGGCGGGACGTTAATGACGAAGTCCCCGATCCACCACCGAAATGCCGGCAGCAATCGTTCGGCGTTCACCAGCTCATCCAAGGCTCGTTGTGACGCGACGATCAGACGACAACTGAGCGGAAGTCCACGCTCGACACCGCGTGGCGTGATTGACCCCTCCTCCAGCACATGCAGCACCGCGCTCTGCGCCTCCCGCGGCCAAAGAGGAAGATCTTCGAGGAACAGCGTCCCGTTCTGCGCCTGCTCGAACGGGCTTCGCAGCCGCGTTTGGCCAACGCCGGACGCCCACCGTTCATCCAGGGTGAGTGGGGGCTTTATAGCGTCCAAAACCTCACCCCCGCATAATGTCACGAATGGTCCGGCGCGCTCACTTTGAGCGTGAATGAATCGGGCCATGAGTCTCTTTCCCACCCCCGTTTCGCCCACGAGGGCGACTGGCCGAGTGAGTGGTGCGAGGCGGCGCGCCAGGGCGACCGCTTCCATCATAGCGGCGGAGCAAGCGACGACGGCAGCAGTGGCAGCGAGGTGAACCATGGGTGCAGCGCCTTGCGAGAGATGGAGCGGAATTAGGTGATGCTTCCACGCAACAAGCGCTCAGGCGCGAAACAACGAGAGCAGCGAGCGCAGGCGCGTGAGGTCTGCGATTTGTGACCCTTACCCGCTTATCCTACGCCCGTTGCTGCGCGTCTGCAACATCAAGGCAAGGAGACGAAAGGCACGCGCTGTAGATACAACGCAACGACGTGCCAGACTCTTCACGCTCGTGGCCGCGACCTCGGCTGTGTGAAGGCACTGCGGGGCTCTACGCGTGCGTGCGACCAGGCGCGAGGCCACGTGACGCGAGGTGCCGGCCGTCCCAAGCGCGGCGAAGTTCCGACGCCGCAGCACGGCAGTGTCGGCTGGCCATCGTGGACACGGGAATTTCAAACTCATCGAGCCTTTCGGGCGACTGCACACCGGACCGGGCGCTTGCGCCCCTTGCAGATTTTTGGAGCCGACCACGACGGTCGGACGCAGCGGCAAAAAAACCGCTGCGGCGCACACAGCGGTTTTCCCGTTGTCATAGAATTGACATAGCGCGAGTTGTAAGTCTATGGGCCGACTCGGAATCGAACCGAGAACCTACTGATTAAGAGTCAGTTGCTCTGCCAGTTGAGCTATCGGCCCTAACGGAAAAAAAACGTCAAGCAACGGCGTCACGCCGAAAACCGCCAAGCGAAGACGTCACGCAGAATTACTCGACGCCTCCGCGCGACGCCTTCGCTCGACGTCTCTTTGCCTCTGCCCCCAAGGAGAATCGAACTCCTGTTCCCACCTTGAAAGAGTGGTGTCCTAACCGTTAGACGATGGGGGCTAACCACTAAAAACCGTAAAAGACAAAGACACAGAGACGTTGAAGAACACCGTGGAGTTGAACCGTGGAGGAAACGGCGTAGCCACGCTTACGCCTCCCCTTAACGCCCTCCCTCCACGTCTTTTCTCTACGTCTTTAGTCTTTACGTCTTTCTGTCGTATAGCGGTAACGGGATTCGAACCCGTGTTTGAGCCTTGAGAGGGCTCCGTCCTAGTCCCCTAGACGATACCGCCCTGGGCGGGGAAAAATATCACTACCCGCCCGCACGGCACGCAACCCAACTGTTGACCTCGGCCAGCTTCTGCTTACCCTTAACCGCGCCGTCGTCCCTAAGGAGCCAGCAAACCGTGCCGCGAGCCGCGACTCAACAGACGCACCCCTACGAGGCCGTCTGGAAGGCCCTGTCGTACGGTCTCCCCGAAGCCCCGATCATCCTCGCGGCGCTGTTGTACACGCACACCGACTGGCTCCAAGCCGTGCTCGGCCGGCTCGCACCCTTCTACCCGTACGCCGTCTTCGGGGCGGGCGTGCTCCTGGGCTGGCGCTTCCATCGCAGCCGGCTGCTATTCGCCCTGCTGGTTGTGACGCTCGCCGATCGGACCCTGGTGCACTTCGTCTTGGGGCCCGGCCCGGTGCGCGACCGAGTCGTGCTGCAGGCGATCGGCGTGCTGCTGCCGCTCAACCTGGCCGCGCTGGCGCTCACAGCGGAGCGCGGCGTGCTCACACCGCCCGGACTCGCCCGGTTCGCCCTCATCCTGGGACAGCTGGTGCTCGTGGCGATCCTCGACCGTCAGGCCCCGGGTGCCACAGCGGCGCTACTGCACACGCGCCTCTTGCCGCAGTGGCTGTTCGCGTGGAGCTCCCTCGCCGACCCTGCCCTGCTGGCCTTCTTGGTCGCCGGCGGGCTGCTCGCGGCAGCCCAGCTCATGGCGCCAACGCAAACCGGACGCTCGTTCGCCTGGGCGTTGATTCCGACGTTCCTCGGCCTCTCGACGGTGCGCCCGGGGAATCCCGGCTTCACGACGTTTTACCTCGCCACCGGCGCGCTCATCCTCATCGTGGCCGTGGTGGAAGCTTCCTACCACATGGCGTACCAGGACAGCCTCACCGGGCTCCCCGCCCGCCGCGCCCTGAACGAGGCATTGCTCCGGCTCGGCGGTCAGTACACCGTGGCGATGCTCGACGTGGACCACTTCAAGCGCATCAACGACCAGCACGGGCATGACGTCGGCGATCAGGTGCTCAAGATGATCGCCGCGAAGCTGGCGCAGGTGACCGGGGGTGGGAAGGCCTACCGCTATGGCGGCGAGGAGTTCGCCGTGATCTTCGCCGGCCGGGGTGCCGAGGAATGCCTGCCTGACTTGGAAGGCCTGCGGCAGACCGTCGAGGAGACCCGCTTCATCCTACGGGCCCGGTTCCGCTCGAAGAAGAAGAAGGAGAAGGTATTGACCGACCGTGGCCCCGGGCAGCGCGTCCCCGTGACGATCAGCATCGGCGTGGCGGAGAAGAACGAGCGCCACACGAAATGGGATCAGGTGGTCAAGGCGGCTGACCGGGCGCTGTATCGAGCGAAGGAGGGCGGGCGGAACCAGGTACAGACCTGACCCCAGGCTCCGCCGGCGCCCGGCGCAGCCGCTCGAAATGCGGCTTCTCGACCAGGTGATAGAAGGCGAGGATGGCGCACTGATCGAACAGCGCGGCGGCCAGGCCGAACGCGGACGAGGTCGCG